>Ga0272441_10002709_pt1 | contig 35359 bp, 21 predicted proteins | sample SSMProp6N_FD_193582 | JGI IMG/M metagenome (GOLD analysis project Ga0272441, IMG submission 193582) | Marine sediment archaeal communities from Little Sippewissett salt marsh, Falmouth, MA, United States - SSM-Prop-6N | ecosystem: Environmental > Aquatic > Marine > Wetlands > Sediment ...
TGCCGCCCGCCAGGATGAGCAGGGCTCCCAGATGCATCGCGAGCCCCGCCGGCCGCTTCAGGAGGCGCGGGTACACGGCAAACCCCGCCGCCAGCAGGAGGGCGAGCGCGATCCAGTAGACGATGGCCGGGACGGAGTTGAACATCGCCTCGGCGCGCTCCGCCCCGCGGAACGCCCCGACGACGGAAAGCGCCGCCAGGACGACCATCGCCGCCAGGCTGATCCACATCACGATGTGCCGCAGACGTTTCATGGAATGCTCCGGCCGGCGGCGCCCGGCCGCCGGCCTGCCACCATCGTAGCGGCGGGGGTGACGTAAGGCAACCGTCCCTGGTTTTCGGCACGTGCCCTTCTTCCGGGCGGCGGGTCTCCCGCCCCCCGCGCCTACGAGCCATCCCCGAGCCGCGGAATCGCCTTAGCCTCCCGCCCCCGCTTCCGTATAATCGTAGACTGACCTGAACCGAGGAGACGCCGATGCCTGCGCTGCTTGCCGTCGGCGGCGCCCTGCTGCCGCTCGTGTACCTGGCCCTGGCCATCGAGTACGGGGCCACGTTCTTCCTGCGCGCGCGGACCCACGGCCGGACGCCGCACCTCTTGGCCGTCGTGGCGATCCACCTGGGGTACCTGGTCCTGTGGGGCCTGGAGGCCGGCCACGCGCCGGTGACGGCGACGGCGGAGATTCTGTCGGTCCTGGCGCTGGCCACGGCCGCCGTCTACGCCTGGGTCGAGGGCGTGAGCCGCGACCGGCGGACGGGCGTCTTCGTCCTCCTGCTGGCGTTCCTGTTCCAGTACGCGGCGTCGTTCCTGACGGCGGGCGGACCGCCGGCCGCCCCGGCCGAGCCGGCCGCGGCCGGTCCCCGGACCGCCCTGCACGTTCTGCCCGCGCTGGTGGCGTACACGGCCCTGGCGTTCGCCGGCGTGTACGGGGCGCTGTACCTGGCGGCCCGTCGGAACCTGCGTCGGCACCGGTTCGGGATGCTCTTCGACCGCCTCCCGCCGCTCGAGACGCTCGGCCCGATGGCCTGGCACGCCCTGCTGACCGGGTTCGTCGCGATGACCGTCGCCATTGCCGTCACGCCGCTGATGTTCGGCGCCGGCGGGGGCGAGATGTCGGCCAAGATCGTCAGCAAGATCGTCACGGGGTCGGTCGCGTGGGCGGTGTGCGCGGCGGCGGTGCTCGGCCGATGGCTCGGCCGGTGGCACCACGTCCGCACCAGCGCCATCGCGGTCGTGGGGTTCCTCCTGGTCATGGCCCTGCTCGTCGTCAGCGGCGTGTTGTCGTAGACACGCGGGTGCCACGGGCTGCTCGCCAGCCAGTGTTTCAAGAATGCCGAAGAACACTGGCGGGCAAGCCGCCAGTGGCACCCGGGGCGTCGCGTGCCTTTGCGATAAACGAACCGTAACGTATGCCCGAACTCATCGCCATCGGAACGAGTCATCACGTCGCCCCGGTGGCGGTGCGCGAGGCGCTCGCCGTGGCGCCGGAGCAGGTGCCGGCGCTTTTGCGCGGCCTCCACACCGACGGGACGTACGGCGAGGCCCTCCTCCTCTCCACCTGCAACCGGACGGAGTTCTACCTCGTGCCGCAGCCCGGCGGCCCGGAAGACCCCTGGCCGGACCTCGTCGCGCGGATCGGCCGGGCCCGCGGGGTCGCGCCGCCGGCACTGGACCCCGCCGCCGTCGAGCGCCGGGCCGACACCGACGCCGTCCGGCACCTCTTTCGCGTGGCAGCGTCGCTGGAATCGCAGATCGTGGGCGAGAGCGAGATCCTCGGACAGGTCAAGGACGCCTATCGCCTGGCCGTCGAGGCCCGGACCACCGGCTTCCTCCTGAACCGGCTGCTGCACTGGGCGTTCCGCGTCGGCAAACGGGTCCGGACCGAGACGGCCCTGGAACAGGGCTCCTCCGGCGTGCCGCAGGCCGCCGTCGAACTCGCCAGCCACATCTTCGCGCATCTGGAGGCCAAGACGGTCCTGCTGGTCGGGGCGGGGCAGACGGCGGAGGCGGCCGCCCGGTCGCTGCTCGCCCGCGGCGCCGGACGGCTCATCGTCGCCAACCGGACGCTGTACCGGGCCCAGCAACTCGCCATCGACCTGACTGAGGCCGGCGGACCCCGCGGCGAGGACGACGCGGCGGAGGAAGAGACCCCGCGGCCTGCACCGCAATCTCAAGGGGCGCCCGGCGCCGCGCGCGTCGCCACCGAGGCCGTCGACCTCGACGCCCTGCCGGAGGCCGTCGCGCAGGCGGACCTCGTGATTACCTCCACCGGGGCGACCGAGCCCGTTCTGACGCACGGGGCGCTGGCGCCGGCGCTGGCGCGGCGGACCCGGCCGCTCATGATCGTCGACATCGCCGTCCCGCGCGACGCCGATCCCGCCCTCGGCCGGCTCGAATCCGTCTACCTGTACGACCTGGACGACCTCGACCGGCTCGTCGAGCGGAACGTCGCGCGGCGGCGGCGCGAGATCCCCAAGGCCGAGGCCATCGTCGACGACGAGGTCCGCCAGTTCCACCGGTGGCTGGCTTCCCGCCAGGTGGCCCCGACCATCCACCTGCTGAAGCGTCGCCTGCGGTCCATCCGACGCCGGCAGATCGACCAGTACGGCAGCCGATTCGCCGACGCCGACCGCGAGGAACTCGAGGCGTTCTCCGAGGCGATGGCCAAGCGGGTCCTGCACCATCCGATCGCCCTGCTCAAGCACCTGGCCACCGACGGGACCACCAGCCAGCGCCTTGCCACCGTCGACCTCGTGCGCCGTCTCTTCGACCTCGACACGCTGGAGGACGGCGAGGACACCGACGACGCCACCACCGAGGCGGCCGACGAAGACGATGCCGGAAACGAACCCTGATCGCCGCCCGCACCCTGCCGACAGCAGGCGGGGGTGTACTTTCCCCCCCCGACGGCGAATAATCACGCGGCAATCTGACGCCGCCGAACGAGGCACGCTCGGCGCGGTGGGTCCGGAGACCCACCGCGCAGAACGCTATCGGGAACCCCCATGATCGGCATCAGCAAACTCTACTGCGGCACGGTCGAACCCGGCGACGTCCTGCGTTACCGGGCCGACGGCGAACGGCCGCCCGCCCATCTCCTCCAGTTCGACGCCGAGAAGAAGCCCGTCGTCGTCTGGAACTGCACCCGCCGGTGCAACCTCCGGTGCGTCCACTGTTACAGCGCGAGCGCCGACCGCGCCTATGCCGGCGAACTCACCGGCGAGGAGGCCCGACGCCTCATCGACGACCTCGCCGACTTCGGCGCCCCCGTCCTGCTCTTCTCCGGCGGCGAGCCGCTCCTGCGGCCGGACCTCTTTGACCTCATCGCCCACGCGACCAAGCGCGGCCTGCGGGCCGTCATCTCCACCAACGGCACCCTCATCGACGAGGAGACGGTCGAGCGGCTCCGCGACGCGGGCCTGGCGTACGTCGGCGTCTCGCTCGACGGCCTCGGCGAGGTCAACGACCGGTTCCGAGGCGTGGAGGGCGCGTTCGACCGGGCCCTGGCGGGCATCCGGCGCTGCCGCGACGCCGGCGTCAAGGTCGGCCTGCGGTTCACCATCACCCGCCGCAACGCCGCTGAGGTGGACGGCATCTTCCGTCTAGTCCGCGACGAGCGGATCCCCCGCCTCTGCTTCTACCACCTCGTGTACGCGGGGCGCGGCACGTCGCTCATGAACGAGGACTTAGGCGCCGCCGACACGCGCCGCGTCGTCGATACGATCATCGACCGCACGGCCGACCTGCACGCCCACCATCACGGGCCGGAGGTCCTGACCGTCGACAACCACGCCGACGGGCCGTACCTGGTGCTGCGGATGCAGCGCGAGGGCCATCCCCGGGCCGACGACGCCCTCCAACTCCTCCGGATGAACCAGGGGAACCAGTCCGGGCGCGGCATCGGGTGCGTCAGTTGGGACGGGGCGGTCCATCCGGACCAGTTCTGGCGGCACACGACGCTCGGCAACGTGCGCGAGCTGCCGTTCTCGGCAATCTGGACGGATACGTCCAACCCGCTCCTTGCGAAACTGAAGGACAAGCGCCCGCACGTCACGGGCCGCTGCGCCGCGTGCCGATGGCTGGACGTCTGCGGCGGGAACTTCCGCGTCCGGGCCGAAGCCGCCACCGGCAACCTCTGGGCCCCCGATCCCGCGTGCTATCTCTCCGACCAGGAGATCGGAATCGCCGAGTAGCCGGGTGCCACTGGCGGCCCGCCTCTGGCGGGTAAACTTGTCCGCCAGTGCGTGTCGCGATCCACACCCATCGCAGAAGAGTCAACGCATGGCCAAGGACCAAGGACAAGGGACAAAGGACACGCCATTCCTTCCCCGCCTCATCGCGTGGGAAGTGACGCGGTCGTGCCCGCTGGCGTGCAAGCACTGCCGGGCCGCCGCCCGCAACGAGCCGTACGAAGGCGAACTTTCCACGGACGAGTGCCGCCGCCTGCTGGAGCACATCGCGAGGCTGGCCCGCCCCACGATCATCCTGACGGGCGGCGAGCCGATGCTGCGGGAGGATATCTACGCCATCGCCTCCTACGCCGACGGCCTGGGGCTGCCCGTCGTCATGGCCCCGTGCGGGAAGATGGTCGACGAGAAGGCCGTCGAGCAAATGAAGCGGGCGGGGATCCACTGTATCTCCATCAGTATTGACGGGGCGACGGCCGAGTCGCACGACGCCTTCCGCGGCGTGGACGGGGCGTTCGACATGGCCTGCCGCGCCGCCGAGGCCGCCCGCCGCGGCGGCCTGGCGTTCCAGATCAACACGACCGTCACGCGCGACAACCGCGACGACCTGCCCGCCCTCCGCGACCTCGCCGTCCGGCTCGGGGCCGACGTCTTCAATCCGTTCCTCCTCGTGCCGACCGGACGGGGAAAGGACCTCGCGGGCCAGGAACTCTCCGCCGCCGACTACGAACGGACGCTGGGCTGGCTGGCGGACCAGGAACGCGACGGGCCCATCCGAATCCGCGTCACGTGCGCGCCGCACTACTCGCGCATCCGCGACCAGCGGGCCCGGCGGGCCGGCGAAACGCCTGAAGACACACCGCCCTTCTCCCGGGGATGCATGGGCGGCAAGACGTTCGCCTTCATCTCCCACACCGGCAAGGTGCAGATCTGCGGGTTCCTGGAGGAGGAGGCCGGCGACCTGCGCGAGGCGGACCTCGACTTCGCCCGCGTCTGGCGCGAGAGCCCGCTCTTTGCGGCCGTCCGCAACGTCGACGCCTACCACGGCCGGTGCGGCGTCTGCGAGTACCGCCGCGTTTGCGGCGGGTGCCGGGCCCGCGCCTTCGCCTTCACCGGCGACGTGCTCGCCGAGGAACCGTTCTGCGTGTACCAGCCCCGCGGCGGGTGAGCCACCGGGGGTGGCATGGCCACACGCCTTTGCGTGGCCATGGGGACGCGCGGTGCCCGGTCCTGGGCACCGCGCGGCGGGCAAGACTGCCCGCCGCGCAAGCCCATGGTCACGCAAGCGTGACCATGCCACCCGGCGCACGGCGCTTGATTCGCCGGCCCCTCAAGGTATCCTGAATGCGTTCACCGGTAAGCCGTACGCGCGGAGGTCCTGCCCATGCCCGCCCGTTTCCTCGGCTCGACGTTTCTGCTGCTCGCCCTCGTCCTCTTCTGCCACGCGGCCGCGTCGGCCGAATCCCGCATCGTCATGGAACCCGTGGAGGCCGAGGGCGAGACCCTCCTGAAGGCCGACGCCTGGCGGCCGTACGAGAAAGGCTTCACCCGCGACGGCGACACCTTCGTCTGCGACAACGCCGGCGACGCCGATGCCCGCCGCGGCGTGAGCCAGTCCGTCACTTTGAACCAGTCCGAGCCCCGGCCCATCGTCGCCACGTGCTGGAGCAAGGCCGACGGCGTCGGCGGCCGGCCGGATTCCGGGTACGCGCTCTACCTCGACCTCCTCTACACCGACGGCACGTCGCTGTGGGGACAAACGGACGCCTTCAAGACGGGCACGCACGGCTGGGAGCGGGCCAAGGTCGTCGTCTTCCCCGCCAAACCGGTCAAGTCGCTCTCGTTCCACATGCTGCTCCGGCGGCACGTGGGGAAAGCCTGGTTCAAGGAACCGAAACTCATCGAGATGACGGCGCCCGAGGGCGCCGCCCTCTTCGACGGGATGCCGGTCCGGTTGACGGGCCGGGTGGAGCGCGGTTTTCTCGTCCGCGACGTGGCGGCCGGCGGGGGCGTCGTCGCTTTCCACGACGGCAAGGCCCTCGGCCTGACGCTCGAGGCGGCCAGAGGCGATTTCGAGCACCCGCCGCGCCGGACCGTCGCGGCCCGCCTCGCCGACACCACCGGCCGCGACCGCGCCGTCACCCTGTATTACGTCGTGCCGGTCGGCGGCGAGGGGCCGGTCCGCTGGCTCCTGCCGCGCGGCGAGGTGCCGGTCCGGCCGCCGCACGAGCAGGCGGACCTCTCGCGCTTCGCGGGCGTCGGCGCACGGGAGCAGATGTCGCGCTGGCCGCTGGCGGCGGTGGCGTCGGGCGAGAAGGCCCGCGCGGTCGCCATCGACCTGGCCCACCCGGCCGTGTACCGCGTCGGTTACAGCGCGGGAGCGCGGCTGCTGTACGTGGCGTGGGACCTCGGCCTGGCGCCGGAGCGGCCCGCGGCCGAGGTGCGGGCGGTCACGTTCCCGTTCGACCCGGCATGGGGCCTGCGGGGCGCCATCGCGCAACTGTACGGCATCTTCCCGGACCAGTTCACCGCCCGCACGCCGAAGATGGGCCTCTGGATGCCGTTCCACAAAACCAGCGATGTCCAGGGCTGGGAGGACTTCGGCTTCGCCTTCAAGGAGGGCACGAACGAAATCGCCTGGGACGACGCCCACGGCATCACCACGTTCCGCTACACCGAGCCGATGACGTGGTGGATGCGGATGCCGAAGGGCATGCCCCGCACCTACGACGCCGCCCTCGCCCACGCGAAGGCGCTCGCCGAAAAGGGCGACCGCCGGGCCAAGGCGCTCCTGACGAGCGGGTACCACGACGCCGCCGGCCGGTTCCCCTGCCGCCTGCGCGACACGCCCTGGTGCGACGGGGCCGTCTGGAGCATAAACTCCATGCCGGGCGTCGAGGGCGAGGTCACGGACTTCGCGAACAAGTGGAACGCCGAGGTCATCGAGCGATACTACGGCGACAAGGCCAAGGGCCGCCTCGACGGGGAATATGTCGATTCCTCCGAGGGCTACGTGACGGACGTCCTGGACTTCCGCCGCGACCACTTCGCGGCCGCCCGCACGCCGCTCGTCTTCGAGGCCGACACGCACCGTCCGGCGATCTTCCGCGGCCTCATCGCGTTCGAGTACGTCCGGGCGCTCAAGAAGGAGATGGACGAGCGCGACCGATTGATGATGGCCAACGGGGCCCCCACCCGCCTGCCGTGGCTCGTCCCGATGCTGGACGTCTGCGGCACAGAGACGAACTGGCATCGCCGCGGCAAGTGGACGCCCATGTCCGATGGCGAGATGCTGTACCGCCGGGCCCTCTGCGGCCCGAAGCCGTACTGCTTCCTCATGAACACGCGGTTCGAGGACTTCGGCCCGGACCTCGTCGAGCGGTACATGAAACGGGCCCTGGCGTACGGCATGTTCCCCGGGTTCTTCAGCCATAACGCGAGCGAGGGGCACTACTTCAGCCGGCCGGACCTCTACAACCGCGACCGCCCGCGCTTCAAGACGTACGTCCCGCTCGTCAAGCGCGTGGCCGAGGCGGGATGGCAGCCCGTCACGCGGGTCCGCTCGAGCGAGCCGAAGGTGTACGTCGAACGGTGGGGCAAACGGTACCTGACCGTCTTCAACGATTCGGCGGAGCGGCGGACGGCCGTCCTGACGCTCGATGGCCTCCCCATCCCGGTCCGCTGCCGCGACCTCGTCCGCGGACGGGACGTCGCCTGGCGCGGCGGCACGGCCGAAATCACCCTGGACGCCGAGGACGTGGCGTTGCTGGACCTGGCGCCGCCCGGGCCGTGAGCGACACGCCGTGTGGCCCGGCCGGTCTTGTCCGGCCGGGAGAGCGCCGGGTGCCACTGGCGGCTTGCCCGCCAGTGCGTTGCGTGCCACGGCCGGTCTTGTCCGGCCGTGCATCGCAGATTCGCGTTGACGGCGCGGGCGCTTCCGGTACGATACGTATCCACGGGGACGCGCTCGGCTTCGCCTCGCGGCTAAACGGGCAGGTGTAACGCTGCCGCCAATCGGTGCCGTTGCGGTTGCCGCCGTGGTTGCCGTTGCCGTTAATCTGCTCTGCCGCCGTTGCCGTTCGCCGTCTTAGCGGCTTGGCGCCTTTGCGTGAGGCATGCCGTTGCCTGTGACGTGCAGCCTGTGGCTTGGGGCGTTGCTCATGGAAATCCACGAACGTCCGTGCAACCTCGAAGGCGTCTCCCTGCTCGCCTTGGACGGCGGCCTGGACCACTCCAACACCGACCGGTTCGTCGACACGATGGACCGCTTGATCGCGGAGGGCACGTCGCGGGTCGTGCTGGACCTGGAGCGGCTAACGTACGTGTCGAGTTGGGGCTTGGCAGCCCTGGTGCGGGTGCACCATCACTACGCGGCCCGGGGGGGACGCATCGCCTTCGCCAACCTGCACAGCACGGTGGCCAGTCTCCTGCATCTGTCGCACATGGACCGGCTCTTCGACCTGTACGACGACGCGGAGGAGGCCCTGGAGGCCATTTCCGGGCCCTCCGAGCCGCCCCAGGCCGACTGACGGCCCGGTGCGAAAAAGGTTCCAGGAGTCTTTTTCGCTTGTTGCTTCCACCCTCACCCCACCCCCTCTCCGATCACGGGAGAGGGAGAAACGTAGGCGAAAAAGACTCCTGGAACCTTTTTCGGTCCGCCCGCCGACGCCGCAAGCGGCGCATGGTTACTTGCACACCCGGGGCGACGTGGTATAATTACATTGCCGTCCGATTCGGGAATGCACCCAGCGCAGGAGAACACCATGCGTACGGGCATGCTCGCGGCCGCCGCCGTCCTTCTGGCGGCGCTGCCGGTCGTTGCCGCCGAACCCGACCCTCAGGCGGCCCCAGCCGCCCCCGCTGAGGGGCAGGCCGATCCGGCCGCCCCGAAGGCGAACGACGCCATCCCCGAGACCGACGCCCAGTTCTTTGCCGAACTCGGGTACAAGCCGGTCGCGACGGCGTCCGACACGGCCCGGGCGCTGGTGATTCTCGTCAGCGAGGGCAAGGAACTCGGCCGCGACTACGACCACTGCCGCGCCTACCTCCGCGAGCACGGCATCCTGCCGGACGGGTGGCTCGACCACGCCGGTCCGGACGAGCCCACCACGAAGGGCCGTCTCGCCCGTCTCCTCTGCAAGGCGCTGGTCCTGAAGGGCGGCCTGTGGATGCGTTTGTTCGGCCCGCAGCCGCGCATCGCCCTGAGCGAATGCGCCTATCTCAATCTAATGACCCGTGGAGCCGTCTACCGCCACGTCATGGGCGGCGAGCTGGTCGGCGTGATCGACCGGGCGGACCGCTTCCGGGCCAGGGGATCCCCCGCGGAGGTTCCGAAACTGGAAGGGGAACCGTCCGGCGCCGAGGAGAGCGCACCATGAACCGCTACCGCCCGTATCTGCTGGCCGCCCTCGTCCTGGCGCTCGGTCCCGCCGCCTGGGCCGCCCAACCCGACGCCGCTCCGGCCGCACCGAAACAAGCCGAGGCGGCCAAGCCCGACGCCGAGAAGCCCGACGACCTCGTCGCCCGGGTCAAGAAGGTCGTGGGCACGGTCGAGACCCGCCCGGGCCCCAAGAAGCCGTGGGCCCCCGTCAAGGTCGGCATGACGCTGGTCCAGGGCGCCGACCTGCGGACCGGCTTCCGGGCCATGTGCGTCCTGGACATGGTCGACAGCCTCGTCCAGGTGGACCCGCTGACGGTCGTCCGGATCGGCCAGTTGACGCGCGAAGGCGGCACGGTCCGGACCCGCCTCATCCTGAAGCAGGGCAACACGGCGGCAATCGTCGAGAAGGAACGCATCGAGAGCGACTTCCGCATCGTCACGCCGTCGGCCACGCTGTCGGTGCGCGGCACGAAGAACGCCTGGGCGGGTTTCTTCCCGGACACGGGCGGCGCGTTCGGCCTGGGTGGGCCGGGGCTGGTCGGTATCCGGAACCATCTGCTCGGCAAGCAGACCCTGTGCCGACCGGGGCAGAACACGAACGACCAGGCCAACCGCCCCATCAAGATGCTTCAGACGCACTTCCTGCCGATCAATCTCGCTTCGGGCGGACTCGGTCCTCAGGAGATGTTCGCGGCCGGACGGTGGAAGACCTCGAATCCCATGCCGGCCGGCCTCCAGGGCGCCGGCGGCCCCCCCAATATGATGGGCCTGAACCAGGGCCAGCAGAAGGACCCGGACAGTCCGGTTCTGCCGAACGGCTCGTGCGATGACGGCCGGGGGGATATCACCTACCCGCCCGAGTAATCCGCCTCTCGGGACGGACCCGACGACACCTCGGAAACCGCCGGTGGCCAAACCCGCCAGCGCCAAGCCGACGCCGTTCCGCCGTGCCCGACTGGGAGTGGCCTCCCTCATCGCCCTGGCTCTGGGCGTCCTCACTGCCGCCGCCCTCCGCCTGACCGACGCCGGCCAGACGGTGGACCTGATGGTGTCAGACCACCTGCGGCAGGCCAGCCCGCTGTCCGACGCCCCCGCCGCGGACCCCGTCCTGACGGTCGAGATTGACGACCGGGCCATCGCCCACCCGGAAGGCGGCCGATGGGCCCCCTGGCCCCGGACCAAACAGGCCGCGTTCATCGACGCCCTGGCCTCGCTCGGTCCCCGGTTCATCGCCCTGGACATCGAGTACCTCGACCCGGAGACCGAGTGCGTCGCCTACCGGCCGCGCGCCGACGGCTCCCGCGAGGTCTACATCGTCCGCGATCCCGACCGGCGGCTTCGCGACAGCCTGGCCCGCGCCGGCAACGTCGTCGCCCCGTTCAGCCTGTACCTTCACGGGCGGGCGGGCACGAGCGGCGAGGAGAAGACGCCGGTCCGCGCGGCCGTGCCGGAGCAGGTCCGGCGGCACGCGGTGGCCCCCGCCCCGCCGCGATCCATTCCCCTGCTGGAGGCCGAGGGCGTAATCCCGGTGATCCCGGCCGTGGCCGAGGTCGCCGTCGGCTCCGGCTTCACGAGTTTCCCCAAGAAGGACCCCGACCAGGCGATCCGGCGGATCCCGCTGCTGGCCCGCGCGGGGGACTGCGTCTTTCCGCACCTGGCCCTCGAAATGGCCGGCCTCCAGCGGTTCGGGCCCGATTACCGCGTGCGGCTGTCGGAGGACCGGCTGGTGCTGACCTCGGCCGACGGCAGCCTGTCGGTGGGCGTGCCCGTCGGGCCGAACGCCAGCCTCAACCTCCGCTGGCCGAAGGACATGGCGGCCGTCAAACGCAGCGGCATCTCGGCGGCGCCGGTGCTGGAGTTCGTCCAGGACCGCCGCGAGTTGGCGTGGCTCGACCGCCGATGGCGGCTCGTCATGGAGGACCTGGCGTCCCTCGTCCCGGACGCCGGGTGGGCCGACGCCCGCGCCGCGGTCGACGCCGTCCTGGACGCGGCGGAGATGACGGCCGTCGACGCGGTCCAGAACCCCGACGCCGCCCCGCCCGCCCTTGAGCCTCTGCAAAAACGCCTGGGGGCGGTGGAGGAGCGCCTCGTCATGGCGGTGATGACCTCGGCCGCCCGGGCCGGCACCGACGACGCCGATGCCACCGCCCGCCGGGCCGCCAAGGCCGTCGAGCAACACCAGGCGTTCATCGCCTCCTATCACGAGACCCGCGAGACCCGCCTCGCCAACGTCCGCACCTGCGCCGACGGCCTCCGGCCGCGCGTCGCCGACAAGACCGTCATCGTCGGCCTCAGCGTGACGGCCGGCACGGACTTCCACAAGACGCCAATCAGCGACCTTCAGCCCGGCGTGGAACTGTACCCGGCGGCGATGCGGACGATCCTCTCGGGCGTGGCGTTCCGCCGGCTGGGCGGTTGGGCCGAGTGGGCCCTGACAATCCTCACCGCCTGGCTCGTCGGCCTCCTGGCGGTCCGACTGCCCACCGGCTGGGCCGTCGCCGCCACCATCTGGGTGGGCGCCGGCGTCCTGGTGGGGGCGCAGGCGGCGGCGGGGGCGGCGGCCATGCTGCTGCCCGTGGCCGGGCCCATTCTGGCGGCCGTCGTCGGCTTCGCCGGTGCGAGCGGGTACCGCCAGTTGACCGAGGCCCGGAGCCGCCGATGGATCACCCGCGTCTTCGAGCAGTACACCTCCCCGGCCCACGTGGAGGAGATCCTCGGCAACCCCGACGCCCTGCGTCTGGGCGGCGACCGGCGGGAGATCACCGTCCTCTTCAGCGACATCGCCGGCTTCACCCCGCTCTCGGAGCGGATGGACCCCGAGCACCTCGTCGCCCTCCTCCAGCACTACCTGGGCGCCATGACCGCCCTCCTCTACGCCGAGCGGGCCACGCTCGACAAGTACGAGGGCGACGGCATCATGGCGTTCGTCGGCGCCCCCGTCCAGGTGTACGACCACGCCCTGCGAGCGGTGCGGGCGGCCCTGGCCATGCAAAACGCCATGCCCGAGATCAACGACGACCTCGTCCGGATGGGCCTCCTGGAGGAAGGCACGCGGCTTCGCATCCGCATCGGGTGCTCCTCCGGGCCCGCCAATGTCGGCAACTTCGGGTCCGAAACCCGGTTCGACTACACCGCCATAGGCGACACCGTCAACCTGGGCGGACGGCTGGAAGAGGCCAACCGCTGGCTCGACACCCGGATTCTCGCGCCCCTCAGCACGCGGGAGGCGTGCGGCGAGGCCGTCCTCTTCCGGGAGGTGGGCCTGGCCCGGATCCGCGGCAAGACGGAACCGGTCCGCCTCTTCGAGCCGCTGGCGCTGGAACCGGCCCCGGAGCCGCTGCGGACCCTGGCGGAGACGTTCGGACGGGCCGTCCGGGCCCTGGAGTCCGGCGACGTCGAGGCCGCCGAGGCCGCCCTGGCCGACCTGTCGGCCACCTGTCCGGACGACGGTCCCACCGAGGCCCTGCGCGGCCGCATCGAGGCCGTCCGCGACCGGCAGGCCCGGCCCGAGGATCCGTGGAACCTGGCCCGCCCCAAGGAGGACGCCAACCTTGCCGACGCTCGCTGATTTCTCTATTTTGCTCTTGACAGGGGAGAAAAAGCGGGCCATAGTGTGGTGGATGGAAAGCGGACACCAGCCGTCACTTCTTGGGATTCAGCCGTCGGCCGTGCCGGAAGCGGCCACTCACTGAAGCGCGCGTCGTTCACGCATCTGCGTACAACCGGAAAGAAGGCGGCCGAGAGGCCGTCTTTCCAAGCGGCAGCGGCTTCCTACCCCTCGGTCGCTGCCGCGATTTTGTCCGCGTCCGGCCGAACGATTACCCCGACCTTCACGGGCTGACAGCCGGTGCGGCGGGGCGAATCTCCAGGACCGCTTCGGTCACCCCGGCGGGAACCCCCTCCCGGCGGGCGTACACCGCCTTGACGTACAATGGCCCCTCCCCCGACGTCGTCGGCACCCAGTACACCAGGGCGCTCGTATCCCGGAGGGCCGTCGTCACGAGGCTGCCGGAGAGTTCCGCGAGCAGCACCTTCCCGTCGGCGAGCCACTGCGGACCGACGTAGACCCACCGCCCGTCGGGCAGCGGCGTGCCGTCGGGCGTCGCGGCGAGCAGGTCCTGCGCCGCGGCGGCGATTGCCGTGCCGTCCGGCCCGCGCAGCCGGAGCGTGAGGCGGACGGCGGGGCCCTGGGGCGGTCGGGCGGCATCGTCGCCGACGAGCCGGGGCGGCCGGCCCGCCGACAGGCCCGCCTCCTCCATCGCCCGCGCCAGCGCCCGGATCGGGCACCGCGCCACCAGGACGGACATCCGCGCGTGGTCCCCGCCCGCCGACAGCAGCCACTCCACCACCCCGCGGGCTCGCGTGAGACGGACCGGCACCGTCACAGTGTGCGTTGCCGGGTCGGCCCGGACGACCGAACGGTCGGCCGCCTTCTCCGCTGCGGCGCCGCGTCCGTCCTTGCCGGTGCGCAAGGCGGCGGCGTCGGCCTCCAGGAGGAGGGGTTTCAGGTGGCGGTACCCGCCCTGCGACGGCCCGGAGGGCTTGGCGTCCGGCGCCGGGCGCGCGGGCGCACCGCCCTCGGCGGGGTCGGCGCCGGGCGCGGCCCCGGCGGCCGAGACGGCCAGCGCGAGGCTCAGGCCCCCGGCGAGCAATAGGTGGCGTGCGGCAGGCATGGGACTCCTCTCCTCAAACCGGCGCCGACCATTCTAAACGCTGCGGCCGACGTGTCAACGCCGTCCGGCCGCCGCCTCAGCCTTGGCCCAATGTTTCCACCAAGGTCACCGTCGGCAGGAACATCGCCAGCACGATCAGCACGACGGCGACACCCGCGCCGAGCAACGAGAGTCCGGCAAACAGCGCCGCAACGTACACCGGCCACGCCTTCCGCACGGTCACGCACACCAGTCCCAAACCGCTCAAGACACCCAGCCAGACGAGGGCGGCGGCCGGCCACCAGACGGAGAGCCCGTTCGCCGCCGCCATAACCGCCTGCGTCACCGCCGGAAGCTGGCCGGGCTTACCACACTTCTCGAAGACCTCGACGAACCTCGGCACAACGAAGACGGTGACGGCAACGGGAATCAGCCACAACAGGCCGCCAGAAATCGCCAGCAGAGACCCCGCTACGGGGTGGCCCGCGCTTTTCTGCTGCCTTGCGAGCGTCGCTTGCGTCATGGGCGAGTCTCCTTGCGACTGACCCAGGCACTGTACCGCCCCGGCGTGTGGAGGGCAACGGCTTTCGGCGCGCAGTTGGAGGCGGCCAAGCGGGTTCCGTTGCGCTTTGCGACGGCGCCCCGTTGAGCCGGCGACGGTACGTCGCCGGCCGTTGGCACGGCGGCAGGTGATCGACGTTCGCGGCGACCTGCGGTCGCCGGCTCAACAGGCGTGTGCAGAATTCCTTGCCGTCTTGGTTGTCATTGCCTATTGTCCGTTGCCTGTTGCCGGGTGCCCGCCTTTCGGTCAAGTTTTTCCCTTGGCCGGCCGATGAAACTTCCGTAGCATAAATGTGGAGGTGAAATCGATCGGCCTCCTGCCGTGTTCGTAACCCGGAACATATTTGGAACAACCGATGATAAACCCGTAGGGCGCCGAATTGGACGGCGACAGTCATGCCCGCTTCGGCGGGACGGCCAAGGCCGGCCAGAGGCTCCCACCTAACGAACGGGTTGATTCCAAAGTTCCGACGGCACAAGGGTGGAAGGCCGACCGTCAGAGGAAGTCCGGGGTCCCCGGGCTTCCTTTTTTTGCGCCCGTCGCGCAGCAAGACGGCCGAGCCCGTGAGGGCCCGGCCGTCGAAATGTCACGTCAACTCGCGGCGAACGACTACCGGCGGCGACGCCGCAGGAGGAGCGCCGCACCGCCCATGCCCAGCAGGGCCATCGTGGCGGGCTCGGGCGTGACGTTGACGTCCAGCCCGCTCGGCGTCAGGTCGGAGGCGCCGTCGGTCCCGCCGATAAGCGTCGGATTGGTGCCGGTCTCCGTGAAGTCGATCCGATACGTGTTGTCGCCACCCTCGTCGTAGGCCGGCGCCATGCCGCTCAACGTGAGCGTGCCGAGTTCGACAACACCGTCCCCGGTCATCCAGACCGTGCCGGTGGGCGCCATGCGGGCCACGAAGCCGTCACTGGCGAGGCTGTCGTCCGGGAACGGGCCAGCCACCCCGTCCATGTTGGCGAGGACGGCACCGGACCACGTCCACGTGGCGCCGTTGATGCCGAGCGTGGCGTCCGTGGGCGTAAAGTTGAGTTGGAGCCCATTGATGCCGTCGGTGGCGGGGTTGTTGTAGGTGATGTCCGCGACCACCGTCAGGGTCAGGGCGCTGAGATCCGAGTTCTCGGCCACATCGACGGCGGTCTGGAGCGTAACGCCACCGTCAGTCGAGAAATAGACCTCGGACGTGAAGTCCGCGTAGGCGGCAGGCGCCGCAACCAGGACTGCTGCGATGACTGCAAGTGTGCGAGCCGACATGCTTATTACCTCCCTCAGGATCAGGACCTGCCGCTCTGGCGCCCTTGCGCCGCGGCCTTTCTGCGTTCATCTATCCCCGCAGCAAAGCCGCGTATCACTGCCCCCGCTCAACTCCCTCCAGGACAAGTATAACCGCGTTTGGCCGAAAGTCAAATTGCCTGGAGGGCGAATTTCTACTTTAGTGTTAATAATCCGTTCACCGGCGTTACAGACGGACCGTCCGGAGGGAACCCGCCTCGCCTCCCCGTCCCGGCCGCCGGTTTGCGACGGCGGCGCGGGAAGATGGGAAAGATAGTGAAGCGCGCTGCCGCCCCGTCACATCCCGCGCGGTGGTGCTCCGCAGGCCACCGCGTCTCATGGACCTACGCCTTATGCGCGGCGGGTGCGGAGACCCGCCGCGCTCACGCAGACTGAAAACGCCATAGAGCACCGGAAACCTCCCGCCGGGCCTCACATCGCCATCGTGACCTCGAGCGTGGCCGAGATCAGGAAGTCGGTGCTCCCGGAACTGATGTTCAGCCCCTGGATGGCCAACAGGTTCTCGCCCTGGACCAGGGCGTCGTAGTGGCTCGGGTCGACGGTGAAGGCGAGAAGTTGAACGGCCTGGCCGTCGTTGTGGTTGCCGTCGGCGTCCTCGTCCCAGTCGGGGTAATATCCCTCGGCGTAGGTGGCCCGGGCGATCGGCTCGCCGTTGATGTAGGCGACGAACCCGTCGTCGTAGCGGACGTAGAGGGTCAGTTGCTGGATCCCGGCCGGGTCGGCGCCCAGGAGGAACGGGGTGCGGATGTAGCAGGAGGTGTTGCCGCCCGACATTTCCGAGACGTCGAGGCTGATGTAATCCTGGTATCCGCTGCCGTTCTCGTATCCCACGCCGCCGGGGCCCCCGCCCGCGTGGTGCGTCCAGTCGGTGAGGTCGTAGCCCGTGACCTGGGTCCGCCAGTCGGAGCCGATGTCTCCGGTCGGCATCAGGGCCCACTTCTCCGCCGACTCGGCCACGAGGGTGGCTTCGGTCAGGACCGGCAGCGGTGCCAAGCTCATCCCGTCGGTCTGCTGGTAGATCGGCGTGAAGGTCAACAGGTCCCAGTAATCGATCGCCTTGTCGGGCGGGCCGTAGAAGTACCCGCCGAAGTCGGCGTCCAGGCTGCCGGAGTTGTACACGTTCGTGTAAACGAGCAGGTCCCAGTAATCGACGGTCCCGTCGGGCGGCCCGTAGAAGTACCCGCCCACGTCGCCGCGGAGGCTGCCGACGTAGAAGACGGCCTCGCCGCCCGCAAACCCGTCGCCCGTGGGCAAATCGTCGACGGCATCGTAGATGGTGCCGACGCCGGACGAGTCCAGCCGCGGCTCGCCGTCGATGGCATGGCCTTGCGTGTCGGCCAGCGCCGCCGCCTCGTCCGAGAGGGTCACGCGGACCCACGTGTCCACGGCATTCGCGTGCGCGTCCGTGATCGCGATCGTCATCGTGCTCGTGCCGGAGCCGTCGACGGTGAACTCGCCTGCGCCGAAGGTGTAATCGACGACCGCGACGCCGCTCTCGATGTGGACCCGCTCGACGGTGACGGCGCCTGAGGTAAAGGTGACGGCCTCGCTGAAGGTAACCTGGATCGCCTCGACGCCGGCGGCGGACGGGTCGTGCTGGCTGACGGTGCGGGCGACGTGCTCCGGGTTCAGGACGATGCTCTCGATGGTGGCGAATTCGTCGTCGAGGATCGTGACGGTGGCGTCCTCCGCCCCGTCCTGGATATCGTAGGCGTCGTCGGGCTGGAGGGTGAGCGTGAGGGGCTCGTCGGGCTCGTTCGCGTCATCGTCGACGGGCGTGATGGTGAGGACGACGGAGATTTCGTCCGCGGGGATGGTCACCTGGCCGAAGAGCGACTCCTCGTAATCGGCGGCGGAGGCCCCGCTGACGAGGTAATGGACGACGAGCGGTTCGAAGCCGGCGGCGTCGCGCGAGATGGTGAAGGACGCCGGGTCCTGGTCGTGCTCGTCGGCGGTGTCGTCGGTGGCGACGATGCCGACGACGGGCAGCACCTCCTCGACGTACGGCGAGAGGTACGCGCCGTCGATCGGGCCGGTGTCGTCGGGGTCCTGGCCGGGCAGGGTCCATGCGACGGCGAGGTTGTCGCCGCCGGAGCCCTCTTTCTGGAGGGCCTCAATGTAGTATCGCTGGCCGGCCTCCAGGTGGATGGCGGCGGAGTGCTGCTCGGCGTACTTGTCCCAGTCGCAGGAATTGGTCCAGCCGGGCACGGAGGCGATGAGGGTGGCGCCCGCCGGGTCGTCGCCGGCGGCGTTGAACCACAACTCGCCGTTGTCGTCGCTGGCGATCCAGAAGGTGTAATCGCCCGTCACCACGGGGTAGACGTACCCGCGAATCCGCGTGCCGTACTCGTTGTCCTCCCATTCGACGGGAATCTCGAAGGAGGTCACCTGGTCCGTGCCGTCCGGATGGTCCGGATAATCGACGTGGCCGGTCAGGTCGGAAACGGCGGTGCCGGGGATGTCGAGCCACCACTCCCTCAGGATGGTGCCGGAGCCAGCCTGGAGGTGCTTGAACGGAATGGCCGCGCCCGGCGCCAGGGGCGTGCCGCCCGAGGCCACCACGTCGTCGATCGTCAGCAGGTAGTACTCCTCAGGGGTCATCGGCGAGTCGAGCGTCAGGACGACGGTGCGGCTATCGGCCTGGAGGTCGGCGTCGAGAACGGGAATGCTGAACGCCCCGCTGTCGTAGGAAACGGTGTAGTGGGCCACGTTCTCGGCGGTGGCCTGGGTGACGGCCTCGGAGAACCGGACGGTGACGGCCGTGTTGCTCGGCGTGCCCATCACGTCGGCCGCCAGGATGCGGGCCTCCTGGGCGGGGGAGCTGAGATTGCTCTCGAAGTAATCCATGTTGACGGCCGAGACCTGGTACGCGTACGTCACCGAGGGCAGGACGCCCGTGTCGACCATCGAGGTGCCCTCGACGGCATCGATGGGCACGCCGTCGCGGTACACGATGTAGTGGCGGACGCCGCTCTGGTGGTCGCTGGAGGGGGACCAGGTGATTTCGATGGCGGCCTGGCCGGTCACCTCGGCGGTCACGCCCGAGGGAACGGAGGGCGGTGACGTGTCGAAGCCGGTGTTCTCGGCGCCCGGCGTGCCGCCCGAGGTGCTGGGCGGCCAGTTGGCCGAGTCGTCGATGTAGGCGTCCGGGTCGATGCGGGCCAGGGTGAACCCGCCGCCGTCGGCCCGGGGGTCCCAGGGGTTGGAGTCGCCGTAGGTGAGTTTCTCGATTTCGATGTACGGCACGTAGGGCGCGGTCTGGCCGGGGGGCGGGCTCTGAGTCTCAGGCTGGCCGGGGCGCGACAGCGCCACCCGCTCGCCGTCGTTGGCGAGTTGGGTCGGGTGGGTCGGATCGTCCGGCGGGGCCTCGAACGGACCGTAGATCGGCACCGACGACGGGATGCCGAACTCGGTGCGGAACGCGGCCGGGTCCGTCTGGACGACCAGGGCGTACCCGCCCGCCGGCACGGTGTCGCCCACGTCGAACGTAAAGAGGATGCCGTCCGTGAAGGCCCAGCCGACGTCCATGTCGGGATAGCCGCTGAGGTCGAAGTGCTCCCACAGGTTCACGTCGGTTCCGGTGCGGTTGGTGAGTTCGATCCACTCCTGGCCGCCCGTCACCTCGTCCGCCGGGTGATACATGACCTCGTTGATGACGATGTCCGGCACCTCGGGGTAGGCGTTGTCGGCGCCCTGGGTGGTGGCGGACTGGAGGACAAAGTCCGAGCCGCCCGTCGACTTGACGTACCGGCCCAGGGTCTGGTCGGTGGGTGTGGCGCCGAAGTACTCGTCCTCGCGGTACCCGGCGAGATACCAGGCCTCGGGCCAGGTGGCGGGGCTGCCGGCGAGGAAGATGTCGTCCTGGTCGACGCGGGCGGTGAGGAAGACGGCCTCGCCGAACTCGCTGAGGGCGAAGGCGGCGCCGAAGTCGGCGGTCTGCGTCAAGACCAGGAACCGCCCCGCGCCGGTCCCCTCCAGGACCGTGTCGCTGGAGGCCGAGGAGATCTGGTAGGCCGTCAGCGAGGCCAAGTCCGCGTCGCCGTCGGAGAGATACCAGCCGTCGACGTCCAGGGTCTGGCCGGAGGTGTTCAGGAGTTCGATCCAGTCGCCCTGGGGGCCGTCGCTGTGGGCGAGGATCTCGTTGATGACGACGGCGTGGGCGTCGGGTCCCGTGTCGGGGGCGCCGGGGTTGCCGCCGTACTGCCAACTGGCGCGCCAGCCGTCGCCGTCGTCCCAGAGGTCGAGGTCCTGTCCCTCGTCGCGGATGACGAGGGAGTAGCCCCCGCCGTCGGTCCGGCCGACCCACCCGTCCTTGAAATCGAAGTCGTGGACAACGGCGCCGACGGGATCCTGGAGCCGGAGGTCCTCGCCGGCGTTGGAGAGGTTCGTGCCGCCGGCGAACTCGCCGAGGATGACGTACGGCTGGCCGGCGTGGCTCGTGCCGTAGCGGTACTGGAACGCCGCCTCGTTGGAGACGACGAGCCCGTACTCGCCGGGATTCAGGGTGCCGCCCGTGGCGAGGAACTGGACGCCGTCGACGAACTCGAGGCCCATGAGCTCGACAGGGGCGGCCCCGATGTTCTTCAGTTCGAGATACTCAAAGTCATCGTTGTTGTCGTGTCCGGCGGCGATCTCGGCGGCGGTGGGCGCGGCCGGGTTGTACATGAGTTCCGTGATGCGCAGCGGCGGGGCGGTGTCGAGGTAGTAGACGGCCCGGTTCAGGGCGCTCCACTGGGAGCCGTTGCGGACGCGGGCGTAGACGGGCGTGTTGGCGCCCAGGACGACGGCGCCGTCGTAGACCAGGGCCGTCGTGGAGATGCCGCCGCCCACCGCCCGCGGGTCCGTGCCGTCCAGCGTGTAATAAACGGTGGCCTCGCCCGGGTCGTACGGGTTGTCGATGGTCAGGGTGTCGCCAGCCTCCACCGTCCCGCCATGCTGGTAACTGCCGTTGACGTTGAACGACGGGGCGTCGACGTCCGGATAGAGGCCGGCGGCCCGGAGTTGGTTGAGGAAGATGGGGTTGCGGTACGGCAGATAGTCGTTGAGGATCCAGTCGCGGCGGGTGGCCCACTGGGCCGGCGTATTAAGGGCGGAGGGGCCGGTGTCGCCCCAACGGGCGGACTCGGTGATGATGGCCAGTTCCACCGTCTCGGCGATGTCGGCGTAGAGAGCGGCGGGTTGGTTGTTCTCCGGATGGCTCGGGTTGTAGCCCGGCGAGCCGGGATTCACGTACAGCGCCCCGCCGTTGAAAAGCGCTTCGTGGGCGATGTCGCCGAACAGCGTCTGGAACTCCCCGTTGTGGCGGAGGCGACTGTACGGCTCGCACATGCTGTTGCTGACGCCCGTCAGGTTGACGTAGAGCGGGTCCGTGCCGCTGTACCCCCCGAGGCGGCGGTCCATGATCCACTCGGCGTCCCAGGTGAACCACTTCCAGCCCGTGCTGCCGGGATCCTCCTGTCGGGCGGCGTACCAGTTGTGGCCGGGCCAGTCGGTGTTGCCGTAGTAGAAGTTCGTCAGCAGGTTGACGACGTAGTTGTCAGCGTCGAGCAGGCAGGAGTAACTGGGGTTGTTCGTGCCGTCGGTGTTGAGACCCTGGACGCGCATGTAGTTGGCGTACTGGGTCATGTCGTTATTGTTGCAGAAGTTGCGGAGCGCGCTCCACTCGGCGGTGTCGCTTTCACCGGTGGGTTGACCGGAGTTCATGGCGTCCCAGTCGTCCTTGTCGCCGCCGCCGAAGTAGGCGGGCCCGATGGACTGGTCCGGCCGCTGGCACGGGTTGTACAAGCCCCAGTACAGGCCGTTGATGTAGAGATGGACGAACGTGCCCGTGGCCGACGGCGTGCCGACGAGCAGTTGAAGCCTGCGTGCCCATTCGTCGCGGATGTACTGGGCGTTCGCCCCGCCGCCCTGGAACTGGTCGTTGAAGTTGGAGCGGAGAATGATGGTGTCGAACTCATCGACGGCGTCGTCGCCGAAGAGCGGGTACTCGAGTTTCGTGTACCCGTACTCGCCCTTGAAGAGGAGGCGCAAGGTGTGCTTGCGGAAGTTCGTGTTCCGCCCGACGCCGCCGTAAATCCGCACGCCGCAGTTCAGTTGGAACCCGTCGTCGGCCTCCTCGTAGTCCTCGGGGTAGAAGAGTTCGATGGAACCCGGCCGCTCCCAGTTCTCGCCGTCCTCCAGGGGGTTAGCGTAGATGCCGATGCCGGAGGAGAAGAGGTCGTCGTTGTCCATGACGAGCGACATCGTGGGCAGCGACTCAAAGGCGTTGATGAGTTGCTGCGTGGAGTACATATTGGTGATGTCCGGGTCCATCTGGTAGTCGGCGCTCGTGCCGCCCCACGACGTCGGGAACCCCTCCGGGTTGCTCGGCTGGTAGATGACGTCGCCCAGGAACAGGTAGGTCTGGGTATCGACGTTGGAGGACAGGTAGTTGGCGCGTGCGGCGGCGGCGCGGAGGACCGTGGAGGTCTCGATCGCGATCGGCCCGTCGTAGTCCAGGGCCCCGACCGCGGGCTCGCCCGTCTCGTCCAGCGGGCTGCTGCCGTCCAGCGTGTACCAGATCTGGGCGCCGTCGGTGTCGGTGGTGATCTCGACGGTGAAGGGCGCATCGAAGAACCCGCGGTCGACGCTGAACGCCGTATCCCCGCATCGGGCGAGGTAGGCGTCGAGGTTCGTCGAACCCGGACTGGGCGTCGTGAAGAAGTGGGGCACGACGCCCGTACTGGACAGTTCCACCAGCATGGGCATCAGGAGGAAGTCGCAGTCGCCGGCGGCGAGGTTCAGGCCCTGGACGGCCAGGACGTTCGTGCCGGCGTGGAGGAGCCCCAGGTGCTGGCTGACGTCGAAGTCCGCCCGCTGGACGGCGTCCTCGCGGGAGCGGTCGGCCGTCGCCGCCGAATCCCACACCGGGCTCGCCGGGGCGTTGCTCTCGCCCACCTTCGTGCCGTTCAGGTACGCCACGAACCCGTCTTCGTAGTACATCTGGAGATGCAAACTGGTGAATTCGGCGGGGTCGGCGACGTTGAACGGGAGGCGGAGGTAGGCCGTCGCGTTCACCCCGTGCATCGCCGCCTCGACGTTCGTATCGATGTACTGGTCGTAGCCCGTCTGGCCGCCCACCGGCTCCGACTGGACGATGAGGTCGCCGGCCTCGGTGTCGCCCACCAGGAAGAAGTCGGTATCGTTCCAGGCGGTGTAGTTGCCCTGGGCGGCCCACAGTTCCACCTCCGTGCCGCCCATGGTCTCCCACATCACCAGCCGAAGGTCGAAGTCGCCGGGGTCGGTCACGGTGAACACGCCGACGGAGTCGGCGGGGGTGCGCGGCGAGGTATAAGACAGGAAGAAGTTGTTGTCGCCGTCCTGGTCCAGGAGGGAGAAATTGAACCCCTCGTCGCTGTTGACGACGAACGTCCAGTCGCCCGCCGTCGGGATGGTCAGCGTGGCCGTCACGTCCAGCACGAAGTGGTCGACGTCGTCGCCGATGTCCAGCCCGGGATAGGCGTACTCGCTCTCGCTCGTGTGCCCGTGCGTCCCGGTGTTGTAATAGTTGACGACCGGGTGGTTCGCGTCGTACACCGCGTCCTGGTAGTCCGGGTCGGAGATCACCGTATAGGCGGTGCTCAGTTTCGTCACGTCGATGTTGGCCTTGTACACCGTGGCGGCCACGGCCTGGATCGTCGACTCGAACCCGATGCCGGTGTCGCCCTGGAACCAGCCGGTCGTGTCGAACCCCTCGTCCATCCAGCCGGGGACAGCCCCGTCGGGAATCAGCGTGTAGCCGGTGGCCGACGGCTGCACGAGGTAGGTCGTCTGGATCGACTCGTACAGGCCGTAGGAGATGTCGCCTTCCTGCTCCGGGAAGTCGTAGGCGCTGACGATGTCGGCCTCGGTCCCGCCGGGCCCCACCAGGGCCAGGTACTCGCCGCTCTTCGACAGGCCGAAATCGGTGTGCAGCCGGCCGGTTTCGTCGAGGTCGGGGTCCGTGATGTCCTGGCTGGTGGCGTAGACGACGAGGTACTCGCCGGGGTCGAGCACCGTGACGCCCGGCTCGGAGGAGGGGAACTGCCACAGGTCCCAGTCGTCGGGGTTCTGGGGGTCGTAGACGTCGTCGGTCAGGTACCAGCCGGCCAGGTTGACGGTCGAGGCGGTGGGATTGTAGATCTCGATCCAGTCGGGCGTCATCGGGTCGCCCGTGAAGGACTGGCCCGTGGTGGCGCGGACGCGGGTCTCGATGCCGTTATCGTTGTCGGCGAGGAACTCGGTAATCAGCGGCGTCGAATCGAGCAGGAGCCGGGGCTCGATCGCCTCGAAGACGGGTGGGCTGGACGGATGGTGTGCGGCTCGCCTGGCCATCGAACACTCCCCTCTGCGCGTCGGCTCCGTCAGGCCCCACGGAGCCCGGCGCACCTGGATTCACAGCGGGACATGGAGGCGTCGGCGCGGCCGAAGCCGCCCTCTGCCGTCACCGCCCATCCCTTCGGCCCCTGTCGGCGAGCCGCCTGAGGGGCGTCGTTGCCGCTATCGGCCCAAGCTCGCACCGCCCGAGGCGGTACGGTCGGCCACGCGGACGGCCTCGCCGGCGGCGCCCATCCCGTCGGGTGCGCCGACGAGCCCCAGGAGCGCTCCCGGACGGAACTTCACGTCCACCAGTTCGCCCGGTCGGAGGTCGAGAGCCTCCGGCACGGCGATCCGCACGGGCAGTCCCCACTCGGGCACCTGCGGATCCCGCAACTGGTGCTGCGGCACGAGTTCAATCTGCGGCCCGATTTCCTCGACCTCCGATTGCACCGTCCGCCGCGGCAGGTTCCGGACGCTCACGTCGACCGCCATGCCGACGCGGGGCTTGACGCCCATGTCTTCGCGGACGTAACTCAGGATGTACTGCGTTTCGGTGCTGGCGATCGAGAGGACGGGGTCGCCCGCCAGGACGTTCTGCCCGCCCCATTTGTGGACGGCCGCCACGACGCCATCCATCGGGGCCCGGATCAGCAGGTTCTCAATCTGGAGCCGGACCTCGTCGATGCGTTTCTTCTGGGCCTCGACGGCGGCCCGCAACGGGGCCAGGACCTTCTCCATCTCGGCGGCTTCGGTGAGCTGGCAATCGCCGAGCCGCTGCTGGGCCTGCGTCAACTGCTGTTTGGCCTCGGCCAGGGCCTCGCGGTTGCCTTCGAGGCGTTTCTGGATCACGTCGCGCTGCGACTTGATGTTGACCAGTTCCAGCCGCGATTCCACCCCCTGCTTGTACAGGGCCTCGACGGCGTCGTACTTCTCTTTGAGCCGGTCCAGTTCCACCTCGTCGGACCGGATCAGGGTCTTGCGGTCCTGGATGTCCAACTGCAACTGCTCGATGGCCTCCTCCAGGCGGTTCTTCTGGGCCAGTTCGGTGTGGAGCCGGGCTTCCTGCTGCTCGGCGACCCGGGCTTCGGTGGCGTGGAGTTCGTTCTTGAGGCGGCCGAGTTCCCCATCCAGGGTCGCCAGGCTCGCCTCCGACGGGCCCGGGTCCAGCCGGGCCACCACCTGCCCTTCCTTGACCTTATCGTAGAGCCGGACCGGCCCGCTGGCCAGGGCCAGGAGCCGCCCGTCCGACGGGCTGAACGCCTCCACGCGCACGGCCCCCACCTCGCCGGTGGCGTTGGGGAGACTCAGGTGCTGGCCCCACAACCACACGGCGGCAACCGCGACCACCACGAACATGACACCCGGCAGCGTGTGGTACTGGATGCGCCGCCACCGGTGCCGCCAGGGCGTCGGAATGCGAGAGGGCTTCGACACGCGTCAGATCTCCGATTCGTCGACTTCGCGTTGGCTCAGGGTGGCGTATTCCACCCCGTCGGTGCTTTCGAGTTCCTCGAGCAGTTCACGGCTCCGGCCGGGGTCCCGCAACAGGAGACGGTACGAGAGATCCATCCCTTCGTCGGGGGCGGCCCGTTCGCTGGCCAGGTACGTCTTCGTGCTGTGCCGCTGGAGCACCGGCCTCAATTGGTTCGCCGCCCGGCCCGGACCCACCCAGTGCAGGTTCAGAATCACGTCGTACCGGTGCCGCGTCCCGAACGCCGTCAGCCGAAGATACAGGAAGATGGCAGCCACGCACAGGCACCCGATCAGGGCGGTCGAGAACCGCATCGTCCCCACCGCCAGGCCCATCACGATGCACCAGAGGACGAAGACGGTGTCCCGCGTGTCCTTCAGGACGTTGCGGAACCGCACGACCGCGAAGACCGCCAGCAGACCGAACGCGAACACGATGTTGCCCTGCATCAGCAGCATCACCAGGGCCACCAGCACCGGCAGGACCACCAGCGAGGATACGTACATCCGCGAGTACGAGAGCGTCGTGTGCGTCCACATGTACGTCCAGGCGATGATCTGCCCGATGACGAACGCCAGCACCACGACCAGCAGGACCGTTCCCACACCGCCCACTGCCGACACGAGGTCACCGTGCAGCATCAGGTTGAAGACCTCGCCGAAATCGCTCATCCCACGGGCTCCTCGATACGTGGATTCCGCCATTCGATGGCGTCGCGATGGCCCAGGTTCTCCAGGGCCTCCGGCCCGAGCGCCACCAGGCACGCCACGTATTTCGCCATACTCTCCCGGTACAGGTTGAAGTGCCGGGCCATGTCCCGCATCCAGACCGGGAACCGGTTCGTGAACTTGATTTCCAGGATCACGCCCGGGACCGCGGGATACACGCGCCGGTCCCGCATCGCCAGCGTCCCGTCCTCGGCGTACCACACGCCGTGCACCCGCCGGTCGAACGTGACGCGCAGCGTGTCGTCGCGCGGCGTAACGTACGCCTCGCGATGGTACGACACGAAGCACATGCCCCGGGCGGCGATGTTATCCCGCAGCCGGCAGAACTCCGCCAAGGCCGACTGGCCCCGCGGGCTTACGTCCATCACGTCTTCCTGGCGCGGCCAGAAACCCTGGAGCACCTGCCTGACGCCCGACCGCCGGACCGGCACCCGCTGCTTCAGGATCACGTCGTTCTGCCGACGCTTGATTTCCAGAAACGCCGGCGTCTCCGGCGACTCGTCGTAGAACCGGATCCGCAGTTTATACCGGTTCTTCAGGCCCCACATCGTCGACTTGCACAACCGCAGGTCCGGGCCGTCCAGATACAGGCTGTGGACCTCGTATTCGCAGTTTCGGGCCGGGTCGGCATGCGGGTCCGGCTCCAGGTACCCCAGGGCGAAGTCGCGCACACCACGCGCCGTCGATTCGCTGATCACGTACTTCAGTTCGAATCGGCTGCCCTGCAGTCGATGGGTATAGGACATCGGCTGCGCCTCACCTGAGACCACGACCCGACGGGCACCGCACCGGGGCAGACACACTCCCCGCAGATCGGTGTCCCCCCTTCATTCTTTATACGGTCTTAATAAAGTCACCCGCACGAGGTTTTCCCCGTGGGTATCAATGCCTCACTCGCACACCGGTGACACGAATTCCCTAAACGCCCTTAGCCGCGCGCTAGGAAACCCTAAAATTATACGGGTAAACGGGGCGCATGCAACGTCAAATGTGGGGAAATCGGCCCTCCCCACCCTGAGACCCGCCACGCCCGCCGCGCACACCTGGGAACCCCGTGAACGCCTTCACGTGACCGCACGCCGCCCTACGGCGCCGCCTCGACGGGTTCCGCCCCGGGGGCCTCCACCCCCCGCCTCACGAGCAGCGACCCGTCCACCCGGAAGAGGTTCACCACGGCCTTCAGATAGTCGATTTTGGCCTCGGCAACGGCGTCCTGGCTGTCGAGCAGGTCGCGATGGGCCCGGACGACGTCCAGCGTCGTGGACCGCCCGATCTTGAGCCGTTCCACCTCGCTCTCGTACGCCCGCTGCCGCAGGTCCAGCGTGATACGGGTGGCCTCAATCTGGTTGGTCGCCCGCCGGACCTCCTCGAACGCCGTCCGCACTTCCATCTGGATGAATTGCTCCAGGTTCTCCAGGGCCTCGACCGTCTGCTCCTTCGTCAGCATCGCCTGCTTGTACTGGGCCCGGGCCGACCGGTTCCGTAGCGGGAACTGCGTCCGGACCCCCATGAACATGTCGTAATCGTTGCTGTCCAGGTTCTTCCACGACTCGTCCAGGTGCTCGGCGTAGCCGCTCTTGCCGACCGTCGCGAAGAGGTCCAGCACGGGCAGCAGACCGTCGCGGGTCCGGACCACCTCCAGTTCGCCCCGCTTCACCTGGAGGCGGGCCTGGTTCAGGTCCGGCCGGGACGCCAACGCCGTCCGCACGTGGTCCTCCACGTTGTCCAGCGGCGTGTTCGGGACGAGCGGCGGCCGCTCGACGACCACGTCCCGCTGCCATTTCTGCGCACACGGCGGGTTCAGGAGACGCAGCAGCCGAAGCCGCATCATCTCCGTCTGACTCTCGGCGTTTCGGCGTCGCTGTTCGCGTCGGGCGACGGCGGCCTCGGCGGCCACGCGCTCCGACTCGCTCAGCGTCCCCGCGTCGATCCGCTGGGCGGTCGTCTTGAGCCGGGCCTCGGCGGCGCGCTTGGCCCGCTCGGCGATCTCCAGTTGCAGTTTCGCCAGCACGCAGTCCCAGTACGCCGTCTCGACCTGGCCGAGCAAGGCCTCGGCGAAGCCGCGCAGTTGGTACGTCGAGGCGATCGCGTCGAGGCGGGCCTCCCGCACCCGGGCCAGGTTGGCCGGCCGGCTGGCACCCCGCAGCACGGACTGCGAGACCATCAGCCCCACCCGCGACCGGATCCACTGCCGGACGTCGGACTCGTCGTCGATCTCGCTGCCGGCCTCCAGGCGCACCGTCGTGCCGGTCGGAAGCGTCTGCTCGACCGCCGCCTCGCCGAGGACGGCGTCGGTATCGAAGGTGTGCCGGTCGCCCTCGGCCGAGAGCAGTTCGCCCTGGGTCCGCCCGTGGCCGATCTCGGCCGTCACGAGCGGGTCGAAGATGCCCGCCGCCACGTCTTCCATCGTGGCGGCGATCGGAGGACGGAGCCGCTCCACCACCAGGCTCTGGTTGTTCTCCAGGACCAGCAGCCGGGCCGCGTCGATCGTCAACGCCAGGGCCTGATCCTTCCCGAGTTTCAGCGGCGCCGGCGGACGGAACCGCTCGATGGCGCTGCCGACGTCGGCAGCGGGCGGTTCGTCCAGGGATTCGGCCTTGCCGGCCGCGCCCTCGCCGCTCGCCGTGGCGGCGTCGGCGGCCGCGCCGGTCTTCTCATCCGCCGTGTCGGCGGGGGCGGCGGTCGGGGCGGCCGCGGCAGCCTCGGCGGTCTCCGACTGCGTCGTCGCCGATCCGATGCGGGGCCCCGGGTCCGTGACGGCCTCCGGCCCGACGTAGGTGTCCTCGGCAGGCGCCCGGAGCACCGTGCACCCCGCCAGGACGGTCGCCGCCACCACACAGAGTCCGCTCCACCCGCGTCGCCTTGGCGCCGGACAATGCATCATGCGAATCTCCAATGTGCCATATCTCACCTGCACCGTCGAGCCGGCGACGGCCTGCGCGGGCGGAGCCGAAAGGCGGAGCCCCGCACGTCGCCGGTCGCCCGCGCGCGGAAGCCTGGTCGCGGTTCGCGGCGACCTGCGGTCGCCGGCTCAACACGCGCCGGGCAAGCCCGGCGGCTAAATGGGCACCCCGCGCAGGGTTGCCATCTTGTCGTTCGCCGTTGTCGCGGCCGTTGCCTAATGCCTAATCCCGAATCCCTATTGCCCGCCTTTGCCGTTCGCCTGTTGCCTACTGCCCGTTGGCGGTTGCCTGAAACGCGACCCGCACCCGTTCGCCAGCGGGTCGGCCGGACGGGTTCGGCGCCTCGACGCGGACGGTCATCGTCTCGGCGGCGGCGTCGGCCACCGCGGAGACGTGAATCACCTTCCCGCGGGCCGTCGCGCCGTCGGCGCCCGGGAAATGCACCGTGGCCGCCGCCCCCGCCTTCAGGCTGCGCGCCCGGGCCAGCGGCACGGGAACGTCGATCCACAGCGGGTCGACCCGGACCACGCGGACGACGTCGTCCAGGGCCTTGACGGCCTCGCCGACCTCGACGGACAGCCGCTCCACGACGCCGGCGATCGGGCTGGCAAGCCGCATCCGCTCCAGGGCGGCTTTGGCCCGCTCGTACTCGCGGCCGGCCTGGGCCAAGTCGAACTCGGCCTTGGCGACCGACATGTCGCCGATCGTGACGTCGAGGCGAGCGTGCTCGATTTCCCACTGGGTGGCGGCCCCGCGCTCGCCGGCCCACTCGAGTTTCTTGAGGTCGGCTTTCCGCTGGGCGACCTGGGCCTCGGCGGCCTCGATGTGGACGCGGTTTTCGGCGGCCTCCTTCAGGCGCGCCAGTTCCAGCCGCTCCACCTCGTCGTCCAGGCGAACCAGGACATCGCCCGTCTCGACGCGGTCGCCGGCAGCCACCTCCACCGCCTCAATGCGGCCGGCCCGGATGAATTTCAACGTCACGTCGCTGGAGGGCTGCGTGACGGCCTCGATCCCCTCGGGCGTCGCGGCCGCCGCGACCGCGCTCGCCGCAAGGAGAAACACACCGCCTGCCAGGCTGACTCGTCGCATCGGCTCACCCTTTCTCGGGTTCCGCAGGCCATTATGCCCTTCAGCCGCGGAACCCGCAAGCGTTTGTCGGGCCGGCAAGAAGAGGTTCCAGGAGTCTTTTTCCGGCGCGGCCGAGGCGCGGCGCACGTCGAGGCCGTCTCGAGGGGGACACGGACGCCCGTGTTCGCCGGCCCGCTTGTCCCAGTACGGACCCGTATGGACGGGCCGCGCCCGAAAAAGACTCCTGGAACCTTTTTCGCGGCACCCGGAAGCCGGATAATCCTTGCAAACCCGGCGGGCGGCCGGTACGTGTAGCAGCGATACCTCACGACCATAGCGAGGACGTGATGGCCGCCGCTGACCACACGCAATCCACCCGAGTCGTCGGCCTCCTGGCGGTGGGGGTCGCCGCGGCCGTCCTGCTGCCGGCGTGCGACCGGGACTGGAACGCCCGCGAGCGAGAGCAACTCCGCGAGGCCCTGGAAGACCTCCAGGCTGCCGCCCCTCCCGCCCCCCCGGCCGCCGACCAACTCCCGCCGCCGCTGAAGCCCCCCGCCGAGGACGAGGCCGGCGAGATCCGCCTCGACCTCTTCGACGCCATCCGCCTCGCCCTGGCCCATAACCAGGATATCCAGGTCGCCGGCTACGAACCCTTGCGGGCCGAGGCCGACATCGTCGAGGCCCGGGCCGTCTACGACCCCACCGTCGTGGCCTCGAACCGTTTCGGCCGAGACAAGTCCCCGATCTCCAGCACCCTCGACACCGGAGCCGTCAACGACGAGGCCCTCACCCGCGACACGTGGGAGTTCTCCGGCGGCCTCCAGCAGCGGCTGCCGACGGGCGGCATCTTCCGCATCACCCAAGCCATGGATTACCTGGACTCCAACAGCCAGTTCACCGTCCCGAACCCGCAGTACGAGAGCGGCCTGACGTTTGAAGTCAACCAGCCGCTGCTGAAGAACTTCGGCGACCCGGAGGCCCGGGCCGCCATCCGCGTGGCGACGCTGGCCGCCGGCGTCAGCCTCCACGAGTTTCGCCGGCAGGTGATGGCGGTCGTCACGGAGGTGACGCGGGCGTACTGGCAACTGGCGTTCGACCGCCGGACGGTCGAAATCCTGCACGAGTCGCACGAGGCCGCCCTGGAAGTGCTGCGGCGGGAGAAGATCCGGGCCGAGCGCGGCGTGTCGAACGCGCTGAACATTGCGCGGGCGGCCTCCGCCGCCGCCAGCCGACACGTCCAACTCGTCCGGACCGAGACGGGCGCCCGCGACGCCGCCGACCGCCTCAAACGCCTCCTCGCCGCCCCCAGCCTGCCCGTCCAGGGGACCGCCGACCTCGTGCCGGTCCAGCGGCCGCGGTTCTTCCTGGTGGACGCGGACCGGACGGCCTCGATGGCCCAGGCCCTGACGCACCGGCCGGAACTCGTCCGGGCCCGCCGCCTCATCGAGATCAACCGCATCCGCGTCGACGCCGCCGACCGCCAGCGGCTGCCCAAACTCGACGCCCTCCTCCGCTACACCCTCAACGGCCTGGGAAACGACCTGGGCGGGGCGATGGACATGCAGGACTTCCGCGACCCCGTCACGTGGGTCGGCGGGCTGGAACTGGAATGGCCCCTCGGCAACCGGGCCGCCCGGGCCGAGTACCGCCGACGCCGCATTGAGTACGAGCAGACCCTCCTCCAGACCGACCGCCTGACCGACGAAATCCTGGAGGAGGTGAGCGTGGCCGTCCGGGCCGTCCAACGCGGCCGGGCGGAGGTGGAATCGACCCTCCAGGCCCGCCAAGCCGCCGCGGAGGTCCTCGCCGGCGAACAGACCCGCCTCGAACTCCAACCGATGGACCGCCGCACCAACGAGGAACTCCTCCGGGCCCAGGATACCCTTGCCCAGACCCGCCAGGACCACCTGCTGGCCCTCTTGAACTTCAACCTGGCCCTGACGGAATGGGCCCGGGCCCGCGGCACGCTGCTGGCCGAACGGGGCGTGGAGGTCGTCTGGGCCCGCGAGGACCGTCCCGGCCGCCTCGTCCCCGTCGCCGCGGACCTGCCCGAAGCGGCCCGGCCGGAGGACGAGGCCGACCCGGACGGCGGCGCGCCCCCGGACCCGGCCGGCGCGGTCGTCCTGCCGGACACGCCGGCGGCAGATTGAGCCACCGGCTCGCGGCTTCCCCTTGCCGAAGCGTATATAGGGAGCACCATGCGCCCACCCGCCCTGTCGCAAGCGCTCCGCGTTTTCGCCCGGATCGCGGCAGTCGCCGCGGTGCTCGTGGCGGTGTGCCTCCTCGCGCCGCGACCGGCCCGCGCCGAAACCGCTCACCTTCGCGACGACGGGCGATGGAAGGAGGTCGAGGCCCGCCGGCTGGGCGACGTCCCCGGTTTCCGCCCCGTGCGGGACGTCCCGCTCAGCCGATACGGCGGCCTGGCGACCATCAAACACAAGGCGACCGGTTTCTTCCGCACCGACAAGACGGGCGGACGGTGGTGGCTCGTCGACCCCGACGGCTGCCTCTTCCTCAGCGTCGGCCTCTGCTCGGTGAACCTCAGTTGTTTCGACGGACCGGGCGATTTCGGCTCCAACACCAAGTGGGCCGAGGCCACCGCCGATCTCCTCCGCGCCCACGGCTTCAACACGCTCGGCCGATGGTCCGATGCCGACCGCTTTCGCGACCTCGAAACCCCCATCCCGTACTGCACCAGCCTCCGTTTCATGAGTACGTACAAGCACGAACGGCCGGCGGCGAACGGCGAGCGCGGCTTCCCGCACGAGACGATGCCCGTGTTCGACCCCGAATGGCCGGATTTCTGCAACCGCTACGCCGAGCGACTCGCGGACACGAAAGACGATCCCTGGCTGCTGGGCCACTTCTCGGATAACGAACTGCCCTTCCGCCCCGACGCGTTGGAGAACTACCTCGCCCTGCCGGCCTCGGACGTGGGCCATCAGGCCGCCGTCCGTTTCCTCGCTTCCCGGGGCAAGACGCCTCGCACGGCCACAAACGCGGATAACGATGCCTTCTGCACGCTCGTGGCCGAGCGGTACTACACGGCTGTCGCCGAGGCGATTCGCCGCCGCGACCCGAATCACCTGCTCCTCGGCAGCCGTCTGCACGGCCGGTGCATCCGCGGGCCGACGTTCCGCGGCGCCCGGGCCGTGGACGTCGTCAGCGTCAATTATTACCACCGCTGGTCGGTCGAGGCCGACCGGATGGCCGACTGGGTCCGCCTCTCGGGCCGGCCCGTGCTCGTCTCGGAATGGTACGCCATGGCGCTGGTGCCCGGCGAGGACGTCCGCGGGGCCGGTTTTCGCGTGAAAACGCAGCGCGACCGCGGTCGGTTCTACCAGCATTTCGCTCTCGGACTGCTCGAACACCCGGGGTGCGTGGGCTGGCACTGGTTCAAGTACGGCAGCCGGACCAAGGGCATCGTGAACGAGTCGTTCGAGCCGCGCCGCGATCTGCTCGACCTCATGCAGGAACTCAACGGGCAGGTGCTCCCGCTGGCAACCTTCTTTGTGGACCGGCGATGATGGAGGGTCGCCGGCCAGTTCATACGCTCCTCCAAAAACGGTGCTGGGGTTTGGGGGAGCAACGCATAGCGCCGGCCTGGGCAAGGCGTTACATGCGCCCATCGGCCACGGGTATTTCAGCCGACCGCGGATGCGGCCGCCGTGCCCTCCGGGGGAGATGCCCTCTCCCCCAGAGCCCCTCGGCTGGGGCCCAACGCAAGGGGGGATTCCCCATCAGACGCCCACAAGCCCCTGGAGCCCCGTGGCGTCCTACGGACCCGTCGATGGAAAAGGGGCGGCGTCGGCCTCACCCCACGCCCGAAGGGCTCCAGGCCGGCGTCGAGGCGACGGGGCAAAAGGGGCGCCCCCTGGCAGTCCCGGAGCCGAGGCAGAGGCCGTCAGGGAACCAACTTTGGGGGAGGAGAGCCTTTCGGCTACGCCCGCGCAAGCCGTCGCCGGATCAACGGGACGCCTCGGCCGAATCCCGTCCCACCAGGTGCAGGAACAGGGGCCAGAGGAGCAGCGGCACCACGACCGCCACCACCATGCCGTACCACGGCTCGGCGCGCGAGGCGTGCCCGAGCCAGGCGAACAGCGCCGCCGTCGGGACGGTGCCCAGCAGAAGGGCCGGGACGAACCGCCTGAGCCGCATCCGGGCCAGGCCGGCCAGCACCGCGACGACCTCCGGCAGGATGGGGAGGATGCGGCTGAGGATGATCGCCACCCCGCCCCACCGGTCGAAGAACCGCTGAAAACGGGCGAGTTCGTCCGGGCTGGCGATCCACCGGCCGGCCCGCCGGCCGCCCAAGCGTGCAAGGCCGTACCCGAGCAGCCCCGCCAGGGCCGATCCCGTCGCCCCGACGAGGGCCCCGAGCACCGGCCCGTAGACGCTCCCGAGGGCGGCCATGACGCCCGTCGCCGGCACGGGCAGGACGAGGTCCACGACGAGCAGGCCGATGGCGACCGCCCACGCCCACGGCCGGATGCGGGCAAACCAGGCCGCACACGCCTCCTGGTTGAACAGCCGCTCGAAGTCCTCGCCCCACAGTTCGAATCCGAGCAGGCAGAGGCCCGCCAGGACGACGGCGACGGCCAGGACTTTGAGCAGGACCTTCACGGCGGCTCCTCGGGGGATGGGCGGCTCGCCGTCCGACTATACGGGCGGGGCGGGGGCGACCGCCAAAGGAATTCTACCATGGGTCGCCCGTGAATGAGGAATGGCGAATGACGATTGAATGAGGAATCCCCAATTGCATCCGCACTGCTTGCGCCGTG
>Ga0272441_10002710_pt1 | contig 35359 bp, 19 predicted proteins | sample SSMProp6N_FD_193582 | JGI IMG/M metagenome (GOLD analysis project Ga0272441, IMG submission 193582) | Marine sediment archaeal communities from Little Sippewissett salt marsh, Falmouth, MA, United States - SSM-Prop-6N | ecosystem: Environmental > Aquatic > Marine > Wetlands > Sediment ...
CGGCGCAGGCAGGTTCCTGTGCCCCTGACTTCCGACTGGTCCCTTTTCGAGGCTGTGGAGCGTCTGGATGTTGACGCCGGTCGTAAATGGGAGGTCAATTTGTTAGAGGGTCTGAGCGTTCTCAAGCCGGGCCAGCGCATCTCCTACCGGGGGCTTTGTCAGGAGAAGATCGGGACTCGAGCAATACCGCTGCATTGTTTTGGGCAATTGGGCCATGGAGTGTTGCCGACCGAGTACTGGCTTGACCGGGACCATCGTCTTGTGGCGGTGGTCGCGATGAACAAAGCGTATATCCTGGACGACCAGGCCGAAAACGTGATCGAACGCAGGCAACGGGCGTTTCAGGAATCCTATCGCAAGGCTCAGACGCGTCGAAGGAAGGCGGGACAATGAGAGAGGAAACCGGAATGAACGAGCGATCCAACATGAACCGGCGGGAATTTATCAAGCTTGGTGGCGGCGCCCTGGCGCTCGCTACGCAGGGCGGTGTGACAGCGCGTTCGCGGGCTACCGCGCCCGGGCGACCGAAGCCGAAGAACATCCTTTTGATCATCACGGATCAGCAGCATATCGACACGATTCGGGCCGGAGGCTGCGCGCACGTTCGCACGCCGGCCCTGGATCGGCTCAAACGCCGCGGTCTTAGCTTCACGCAGTCGTATTCGGCCAATCCACTGTGCAGCCCGGCTCGCAGCGCAATCTTCAGCGGGCGAACGAGCAGCGAGGCGGCGGTCCCCGTCAACGGCAGGCCCATTCGCTCGGAACTGCCCAACCTGGGCCAGTGGTTCTCCGCGCACACCGACTACGAGACGTTCTACGCCGGCAAATGGCATCTGCCGCGAACCTACACCAGTGACATCCCCGGCTTCACGGTGCTCCACACGGGCATCGGCGGTTTCGGCTATTTGTGCGACACGCTCACGTCGCGGGCGTGTGAAGGATTCCTGCGGAACCGGTCTCGGGCCAAGCCGTTCCTGCTGGTGACTTCCTTCATGCAGCCCCACGATATCTGCGAGTGGCTGCGTTTGAACACGGAAGACCCGGGCTGCTTGCGCTATCCCGAATTGGAAGGACAGTTGCCTCCGCTGCCGGAGAACTTCGACTTCGACAAGAGAGAACCGGAGGTCGTCAGTCGCGGACGAGCGTCAGACGAACCTTTCAAGACCGGCTGGAGCCGCAGACAGTGGCGCTATTATCGGTGGAGCTACTATCGCAATATCGAGTACGTGGACGGCCAGATCGGCCGCGTCTTGCAGGCGTTGGATGATTGCGGCTACGCAAAGGATACGCTTGTCGTATTCACGGCCGACCACGGCGAGGGACTCGCCCACCATCAGACGGTGCGCAAGAACACGCTGTACAATGAGGCCGCCAGGGTTCCGCTGATCGTCTCGTGGCCGGGACATATCCCGGAGGATCGTACGGAGGCCACCCATTTGGCTTCGGGGCTCGATATCATGCCGACGTTGTGCGCGTATGCGGGTATCGCTGCGCCCGAACACATGCGGGGCAAGAATCTGCGGGGCGTGGTGGAGAATGGTACGCGCGCCCACGATTTCATCGTATCGGAGGTCGCCGGCAACCTGGGGCGCATGGTGCGCAGTGAACGCTACAAGTACGTTGCCTATGCGGGCGACTCGGCGGAGCAGCTCTTCGATATGAAGAACGACCCGGGGGAGACCCGGAACCTGGCGGCGGAGGCGCGTTGGGCCTCGGCTGTGACCGAGCACAGGAACCTGTTGAGGCAGTGGGAGTCGCGACTTGATGTCCCGAAGGCGGTTTCGCGCCGGGACGCGTGGTGGTATACTCGTTGACATTGGATTTTGCCCGAGAGTGCGACAGAGTTTTCAAGTATCTGTGGCTTTCCTGATGCAGTTCGAAAGGAGTTGAGATGGAGCAGCAAACGAGAAGAGAGTTTCTAAAGGCAATGGGGGTTGTAGCCGGAGCGGCCGGAGGGTTGTCGTTTTTGCCGGGTTGCAGCGGCCTCGGACAGGCGGGCGCTTCCGAGCCGGCCAGACGGCCCAATATCATCTACATCATGACCGACGATCACGCTTCCCACGCGATGAGCTGCTACGGAAGCAAAATCAACGAAACGCCCAACCTGGACCGGATCGCTCGGGAAGGGATTCGCTTTGACAACGCTTTCTGTACAAACTCGATCTGCGCTCCGTGCCGGGCGGTCGTCCTCACCGGCAAGTACAGCCACCTCAACGGCGTTACCGACAATCGTCTGAAATTCGACGGCTCGCAGCAGACCTTCCCGAAACTCCTGCAGGCGGCCGGCTACGAGACGGCTATGGTCGGCAAGTGGCATCTCAAAACCGATCCCACCGGCTTTGACTACTGGAACGTTCTCCCGGGGCAGGGGGCCTACTACAATCCGGCGATGATCGAAATGGGCGAGCGAAAGAAATACACCGGCTACGTCACCGACATCATCACCGACCACTGTCTCAACTGGCTCAAGGGCCGGCAAAGTGACAAGCCTTTCTGCCTGATGTACCATCACAAGGCGCCGCACCGGCGCTGGGAGCCCGGCCCGAAATATCTGACGATGTACGACGACCGAGAGATTCCCGAGCCGGCGACGCTCTTTGACGACTACGCCGGTCGGGGCACCGCCGCCAAAGAGCAGGACATGAGCATCGAAAAGACGATGACGCGGAATGACCTGAAGCTGACTCCGACGAGGAACCTCACGCCCGAGCAGAAGCAGGCGTGGGACGCCGCCTACGGCCCCAAGAACGAGGCCTTCGAGAAGGCGAATCTCCAAGGCAAGGAGCTGATTCGCTGGAAATATCAGAGGTACATCAAGGACTACCTGCGATGCATCGCCTCGGTGGACGACAACGTCGGGAGGCTGCTCGATTACCTCGATGAATCAGGCCTGGCGCAGGATACCGTCGTGGTGTACACGTCCGACCAGGGCTTCTACTTAGGCGACCACGGCTGGTTCGACAAGCGGTTCATGTACGAGGAATCGCTGAAGATGCCGCTGGTCGTGCGGTATCCGCGCGAGATTCGGTCCGGCTCGGTGAGCAAGGACATCGTTTTGAACCTGGACTTTGCCGAGACCTTCCTCGATTACGCGGGCGTGCCGGTGCCGGTGGATATGCAGGGCCGTTCCCTGCGTGCGGTGCTGCGCGGCCGCGCGCCGAAGGACTGGCGCAAGTCGATGTACTATCACTACTATGAATACCCCGCCGTCCACAGCGTCAAGCGGCATTACGGCGTGCGCACCCAACGCTACAAGCTGATTCACTTCTATCACGACATCGATGAGTGGGAGCTGTACGATCTGAAGAAAGACCCCGAAGAGTTGACGAACGTATACGGCGAGCCGAAATACGCCAAGGTCGTCAAAGAACTGAGGGAGGAGTTGAAGCAGTTGCGTGCCAAGTACAAGGATTCGACCGGAAAGCCGGTCTGACGTTCAAGAAATTGGGGACGCTCGGGCCGTTGTCGGCGCGGATGTCGAAATGAAGAAGAGAGGCAGAGCCTGTATCGCTCTGCCTCTCTTGCATTGTGCGTTTACTCGATTATCTCTCCGGTGGCTTTGTTCCAGCGGACGGTCCGGACCTGCATGCGATGATCGGGCCCGTGACAGTCGGTGCAGTATTTGGCCGTGTGTTCGGCCTCTTCGTCGGGCTCCTCGTTTTCGAAGATACTCAGGCCTGCCTCCAGGATGGGCTGGTGGTCCTCGACGTGCTCAATCTCGTGGCGCGGATGGCACATCATGCACGTCGGGTTGATTCTTTCCTTCGAGTACATGAGCTGCGGCGGGGTGATGTTCCCTTCGTCGGAGCGATGCCGCAGCGATTCTCCGTGACAGCGTTCGCAGCCGATGCCGGCCAGTTCATGGTTCAGCGCCAGCTCGTCTTCGTCGAAATCCAGGTGGCACGCCTTGCAGAACGGGTTGGCCACGAAAGTCCTTTGTTGTGCGTAATAGTCGTTCGCGGGCGACGCCTGTCCGGCCGGCTCGTTTGCTTCCGCCACGGTGGTCGTGCTCAGACGGGACAAGTTGACAAACGAGCAGTTTGCCAGCCAGAGAAGCAGCAAACTGCTCGCTCCCATCGTCGCCCACGCAAAAAACGTTTTGCGCATGATCCCCATATGTCTTCCTGTTACTGTATCTGTTTTTCAAGGCGAGCGTTCGCTCGAACGTTCTGCCGACGGTTGTCGATTAGACGTATTCCCAATCCCTGAGCCACTCGTAGTCGGCGGGCAGTTGGGCCCAGGCTTTGTCCATGGCCTCTTCCAGTTCTTTGGCTTCGGCCATGTCAAGCTCGCGTCGTTCGCCGACTGCCTTGGCCATGTTCTCCACCTGATGCGGGTTGATCATACCCGGGATGGGGGCGGTGACGGCCGGATTGTTCAGGATGTAGCGGATGGCCATCCGGGCCAGTTTGTCATCTTCGGCGGCGTGGGGGTTGTCCGGCGAGCTGTCGCCCTTGAACAGATGCGTTCCGGAGAAGGGCTTGATGCCGAATATGCCCACGTCGTGCTGCTTGACGGCATCGAAGATGCTATCGCGGGGCAGCACTTTGCTCTTGGCCGTGTACGGCGTGACCACTACCTCAACGACCTCGGGATAGGTCTCGATCATCCATTTGATGTGGGGACGGTCGTGCGAGGAGAAACCGGTGAAGCGGCACTTGCCCTGCTTCTTCGCTTTCTCGAGGGCCTTCATCATTTCATCCACTTCGGCCTTGGAGTGCTTTCCGCTCTGCTCGTGCATGGTGGGACGCCACAAATCGACGTAGTCCAGCTTGGCCGCCCGCATTCCCTTGTCCAGGGTTGCCAGCAGGGCGTTTGCCGTGCGGAATTTGGGATTGCGCATTTCTTCCTGGTACCACGAGAAGCCGAAGAACATCGAGTCCCGCCGGCCCCGGAGAGCTTTGGCGTAGGCCATGATTTCTTCTCGAGTGCACGCATCGATGTAGTTGACACCGCATTCGATACACTTGGTGACGACATCCCGGCGGTTTTCCTGAAAGCCCTTGTTTTCGAGGTCGGCGCTGAGCCAGCCGCGGGCCTTGAAAACACCGGGCACCATCTTATCGACGCGCTTCCAGTGTCCGCCCAGGCACACGGCCGAGATCCACAATTCGGTCTTGCCCAATCGGCGGTATTCCATGTTGGAATTATAGCTGCGGGTCTTCTCGATTTGCTCGGCGGCCTGGGCCTGCTGATCGGCCAGCGCCGCGAGTCCGGCGGAGAACCCGGCCGCCGCGGAGGCCCCGTTGCGCATGAACGCACGCCGGGTCAGGTCTTTGCCCTGGTTTGCTTTCTGGCTGTCGTCTTTCATGGTGCTCTCCTTTGTGAGGGGTCGTTTGATCTCAAAGCCGCTGGGCTTTCGATTTCTCGGTCGCGCGATCGTAACAGTTTTTCAGGTAGTCACGGGCGGTGGCGAGGTTGCCTCTCATGACCTCGGTCGGCGGATGTCCATGCATGAAGGGGTTGACGTACCCGCGATAGTTGATCTCCGCCAGGGCTTGAATCCACGGCGTCATGTCCGTGCTGCCGACGCCGGGGAGTTGCTTGGACTCGGGCTCGCGCTGCCAGGCATAGAAGAACAGCAGTTGTTTGCCGCAAATGCGGATAGCTTGCGGTACGGAGGCTTTCAGCCCCTGGATGTGGTAAGGGGCCAGGGCGATCCCCAATCGGGGTGACGTGTTGATATCGACGAACGCCTTGAGGGAATCGAGCGAGTTGAGCAGGGCGTTCCCGTGATTTTCGATGGCCAGGTAGGAGTCGTGTTTTTCCGCCAGTTCAGCCAAAGGCTTGAGTCCTTCGATAAACTGGCGCATCCGCGCGCTCAGTTCCTGGGGTTTGCACGGGCCGGCACTACCCTGGATGGCGACCCCGCCGCCGGCTCGGCCCAGCAGTTCCGCATACCGGGCGTAGCCGCCGCGATACACGGAAAACGCAAACAGCTTGAGTTTGTGCTTGCGCAGCACTTTCTTGAGGCCGTCGGGTCCCAATCGCTGAGCCACGTCGTCCAGATGGGGGCAGTTGTCATGGGCGGACCAGATATCGATGGCTTCGAAGCCCAGGCCGGCGATTCGTTCGCAGGCCCCTTCGATGGGCAGCTCTCTGAAGTGGATGGAAGAGGTGGAGAGCTTCATCTTCCAGGGGCGCGGGCGGTTGGGCCCAGACGCGGCGAGACCTCCGCGTACAGCCAGAGAATGCGAAGCCACCGTTGCCCCCATCAGTCTGAGGAACCCGCGTCGAGCGATCTTTGCATCCATGGGACGCATCTCCTACGAGCTTTGCCGTGCAGAGGCCGGAATGCTCGTGCAAGGGCCTCTTGGGTGCCGTGGGCGGCAGTCCGTCTGCCACCCCGTCGCACAACAACCTTCCCAAATTAACAAAAGGGCCGGGCTTTTGCAACCGTCGGTTTCGGGGAATCCTGGTTTACCGAGCCGGACCACATCGTTATAACGGGTATGTCGGCACGGAGCAGTCGGAAACGTGAATATGTTCGCTACAGTGCTTGCCTCGGTATTGTTCGTTGCGGCTTTCGGGCTTCGGGCGCGCAGGTTCGCCATGCGGCCTCGCTGCAGAAAAGGGAGAGTCTCCACAGATGAAACAGGACAATGATTCGGCCAAGGCCCCCACATTGAAGGACCTCAGCATCAAGATCCTCCATGACAACTACCCCTATGCGGAAGGTCTGAAGACGGCCTGGGGCTTCTCGGCCCTGGTGACAGGTCCTGAGAAGACCATTCTCTTCGACACGGGCAGTGACGGGCAACTGCTCCTGGAGAACATGGCCAAACTGGAGGTCGAACCCAACGTCGTGGACACCGTCGTTCTGTCACACGTCCACGGGGATCACACGGGAGGGCTGACGGGGTTTCTGACGGAGCATCCTCATGTCGAGGTTTTTCTGCCGGCATCTTTTCCGGAGCGGTTCAAGGATACGGTGCGGGGCTACGGCCCGACCGTCGTCGAGATTGAAGGTTCTCGGAAGATATGTCGGGACGTCTACACGACGGGGCAGATGGGCAAGCTCATCAAGGAACAGGCGCTGGTGGTTCGGACGCAGCGCGGCCTGGTCGTTCTGACCGGTTGCGCCCACCCGGGCGTGACGAAGATGGTGGATAGAGCGGTGAGTTTGTTCGAACGGGATGACATCCTTCTCGTCATGGGTGGATTCCACCTCGAATGGGCTACGAGACGCAGGATCGAGAAGATCATCACGGCGTTTGAGGACCACGGCATTCGCTATGCCGCGCCCACGCACTGCACGGGCGACAACGCGCGGGAGTTGTTCGAACAGCGTTTCGGGGATCGCTACGTGGAAGTCGGCGTGGGCAGGACCGTGACTCTGAGCGAGTTGAAGTAACGTTTCGGTGGGATGAACGATCCGGCGTCCGACCGGTGTTGGACCGGCCGGACGCCGACGAAAACGCGCGATTACATCTGGCTTTGATTCTGTTGCATCTTCTGCTGCTGCATTTGCATGAAGACCATCATGACTTCGAGCACGTGTTGCTTGGGCACTGCCAACTCCAGTTTGAAGCTGCCGCCGCCGACCGTGCCGGCCATGGCCATGTTGCTCTGCGTCGGTATGTTCGTCTGCGGGATCGGCATCGGCATCATGGCCGTGACCATTTGCATCAGCCGCAGATAGTTATACGTGGCGAAGAAGTCGGCCTTTTCGGCCCCGGGGATGAGCCCCATGGCGGCCTGCACTTCCGAGGATGTTTGCTTGGGGCCGCCCGCCTTGACCTGATCGATGAGCTCGCGAATCGCCTTGTCGCAATCGCCGCCGATGGCCTGCACGCACAGGTTGTTGACCAGCGCCAGGCGGCCTTCGAATCCCTCGCCGTACATGCTCGCGATCATCTGGCCCTGGGGTGATTCTGTGTCGGTGGATTTCATGGAGAACTTGACGGTGTCGATCGCGACGCCCTGGTAGGTGTCGCTCTTGCGCGTCATCGCGTAGCTCATCTCCAGGCCCATTTCCTTGTAGAACTGGGCCAGCCCGCCGGCCGTCATCCACCCTGTCATTTGCTCCATGCTGTCGTAGAACTTCTCCTTGTCCTTTACCGCCAGGACGTACTTCATGGCGAAAGGAGGCTTGGTCTTTGGGTTTGCGGTCATCGAAAGGACGATCGGCCCGCCCATGGCGTCCATCATGTTGGTCGTGAGCGTCTTGAGCTTCTGGGCCTCTTCGGGCGGGATGTCCCCTCCGGTCAGGGACGAGATCAGATTCATGTATTCGACGCTGAATTCACGCATGGCCGGGTGGTCTGCCCGAATCTGGAAATTCATCATCGCACCGTCTTGCATATAGCCGCGCAGATCGGCTCCTTGTCCGGCGGCGCCACCGGCGAGCATCTTGGCCATACTCGTACCGGGCATGGCGGTAGCGACCAGCGCCGCTCGAATGCTGCCGGCGCTAGGCTCAAGCGACAGGCTGACATATTTCGTTTCCTTCATGAGGGTGTCGGCAAGGCCGGCGTACACGTCCATGACGCCGCCCAGGTTGCCCATCATCGGCCCGCCTTGTGCCTTCATTTCCTCGAAGCCTTGCTTGGCTTCCTGAATCTTGGCCTGGACCATGGGTCCGAACATCTGGCCTGCCAACTGGACGTTGGCGTAGGCCCATACGGGGGCGGTCTGGGCTCGTTTGAGCTCGGTGGCGTCGAGGCTTCCAGCGAGGTTTGCCGTGGTGCCTGCTGCGGCCTTTTTCATGTCCGCCAGCGCCTGTTCATTGCCCGGCGTGCTGGCCAGAGCGTAGGGGCCGAACGGGACGGTCGCGAGTATCGGGCCGCCGGAAACGCTGATCTTGGATATTCCCATCGCGTCCGGTTCGCTGACGTTGGGATTGCCTCCGACGAACTGCTGATAATCGCTGACGGGGATCAGCATACCGATGCGGGTCGGGTCCGGGCCGGCCCCGCCGGGCAGTGGGCCAAAGAGAACCATGCTGCCGCCCATGTTGAGCCCCTTGGCCTCCGGACTGCCCAGGACCTGCGCTATCTGGCCCTTGGCCATCATGGAGATCTGCATCGGGAGCAGGCCCGTCAGAAACAGATCGACCTGTCCCAGCGCCGCATCCGGATTGTTGATCCGCACGCAGAACAGGCTGTTGCCGGGGACCATTTTCAATGGGTCTTCGGCCGCCTGCACGCCGGGTGCCAATCCGAATTCTCCGACGCCCAATGCCAGCAGCAAGACCGACAGCGCGAGTGTTTTCCGGGAACCTCTTGGTTGCCTCATCGCTAAACCTCCTGAGCTATTCTTCCATTGATGTTGACTTTACCTGCCTACGGGTTGGATCGAGTATACGGGTCGGTCCTGCGCGTGAACAGGAAAAAAGCGGGGAATCCTCAGCGTGCCGCAGGTGCCGGCTCTTTGGACAGTTGCCGTGGCGGGACCCGCCGTTGTGCCTTTGCGGCGCTGCAAGGAGAGATTTTCGAGCCCGCGTGGCTTACTGCCTCTTGTACTTGCCCATGAGTTGTCCCTGGGCGAGGATGTGGCCTTCCATGGCGCCGAGCAGCTCGGCTTTTGTCGCGCACGCCGAGAGCTCGACCGGAGCGTCCAGGGCGTAGATCTTGAAGAAATACCGGTGGGTCCCGCCGGGCGGGCAGGGACCGCCGTAGCCGGTGGTGCCGAAGTCGCTCGTGCCCTGTCTGGCCCCGTTCGGCAAGGTCTCCTCGACCGGGACGCCCTCGGGCAACTCCTTCACGTTGGCGGGCAGGTTGTACAGGACCCAGTGAACGAACGTTCCCATGGGAGCGTCCGGGTCGTCGCAGATCAAGGCGATGCTCCCGGTCCCCTCGGGAACGGACTCCCATCGCAAGGGGGGCGAGACGTCCTGCCCGTCGCACGTGTATTGGGGCGGAATCATCCCCGATTCTGCAAATGCGGAGCTTGTTAGCTCGATGTCCATGACTGCACCTCCCATTCATTGGGTTTCTACGGGAATCCCGGAAACGGATTCGCGTTTTCCATATTGTCCGGCCCTGTGCCTCTTCTGGCGGGCCATGCATACGCTCCTATCTATGTGCTTCGCATTGATTTCGCATCCGACGGGACCGGCATTTGAGCCTCATGCGTGGTTGCCGGGCCCGTTCTCGATTTCATTTACCTGTTGCTTGTAATAGCCCGGCCGCGTCGGTGCAAGTGTTTTTGCCGGCTGCACCGGCCGGGCCGCTCTGCCGAGGACAACGGCGCAGCCGGCGGCGTTTGGCGACGTGGAACCACGCCGCCGGTGCGGTGCGGAAAAAGCGGGGCAACGCTCATTTTTTGTGTAACCGGTTTCTTCCTCGCGGCACTGCCAACTTGAAAGGGCCTGGACCGGGGACCGGTTCGTGCCCGTGAATTTGACTGCGTGCTACCATCCGGCCCATGGTCGTTCTTCCTTGCGAGGGAGAATGACTTCTCGGGAGCAGCCCGGCGTCATCGGGCTGCTCCCTGATTCTTCCGGACGATCAATTCGCGAAGCTTCACGCGCCAGACTGCTGCCGGTGACCGTCTTACGCGGTCGAGTCGGGTTGACTTCTGTGTTCGGAGCTGGTATATTATCGGTACGTGTTGCGGTGCCGTGCTCGTTTTCCGAGGCCGCAGCGGCGGAGATACATGTTGTTCGTCGGAGGCAGGTAGCAGCGTGTACATTGAAGCAGGCAGGGCCGCTGGCCATTCCCAGGTTGAGACTGTTGCAGATTGCGCCTGCCGTACGTACTTAACCGGAACGAGGTGATGGTCGAAGAAGAAGGTGATGCGGCTTCAATGTGATTCTCGCTGTGCGGGCGTGGCCTCATCTGTGCTTGGCGCATGGGCAGCGGTTCTGGAACGAAACGCCCTCATTTTGTTGGGACATGCAGTAGGAGAAGGACAATGGTCAAGCAGTTGTGGTATGTAGGATTGTTGGTCATCATTATGGTGGGGATATCGCCCGCTTTGGGACAGGATCTCGACCCCAACCTCGTTGGCTGGTGGACGTTCGACGGCGACGCCACGGACCTCTCCGGCAACGGGCGCAACGGAACGCTCGTCGGGGCCGCCGGCTTCGCGGACGAGGGCATGGTGGGTGGTTCCCTGGCGCTGCACAACAACGGCTACGTCAATATCGATGGCTGGCCGGGCATTCTGGGCGCCTCGGGGATTACCGTCACCGCGTGGGTCAAGACCACGAGTATGGGGACCGCCGACGGCGGCAGCACCAGTTGCGACGCCATCGTTGGCTGGGGACCCAACGGCGTCGGCACCCGCTTTGGCTTTCGGGTCAACGAAGGGCGGATTCGCACGGAGCATCATGCCGGCAACCGGCAGGGCGACACCGTGATGGCCGACGGCCAGTGGCACCACGTGGCCGTGACGGTCGAGGCGAACGCGACGATTTCGTATCCCGAGGTGATTTTGTACCTCGATGGTCAGGACGACTCGCGCGCGGGGACCGACCCGGATGTGTATGACATCCAACCGGGACTCGACGTTCGCATTGGCAGCCGTCCCGCAAGCAACGACCGGTTCTTCAATGGTCTGATCGATGAGGTTCGTATCTATAACCGGACGCTCAGCGGCGCCGAGATCGAAGCCCTGGCCATGCGGCCCAAGGCGTACAATCCCGACCCGGCCGACGGCGCCGTTGGAGTTGCCAATCCGTTGTTGAGCTGGCAGCCAAGGCAGGCGGCCGTCAAACGCGACGTGTACTTGGGCACCAGCGCCGATCTGGGGCCGGACGATCTGGTCGCGCCCCAGTCGGGGATGAACATGTACTGGCATCCCTCCGGTCTGGAACCGGGCACGACGTACTACTGGCGGGTCGATGACATTGATGCCGACGGCACGGTCCACACGGGCGACGTCTGGACCTTTACGGCCACGCCGAATGAGGCGTTTGCTCCCAATCCGCCCGACGGAACGCCGAATCGGGAAACGAACGTGACACTGAGCTGGACGCCGGGACTCGGCGGGATCTCTCATGACGTGTACTTCGGAACGGATGAGACCGCCGTAGCCGAAGGCACCGATGATACGTTCCAGGGCAACACGTTCGAGACGAGTTTCGTTCCGGGCGATCTGCAGAACGACACGACGTATTACTGGCGCGTCGATGAATCGCGTCAGGGCGGCGAGAAGATCGCGGGCGCAGTCTGGAGTTTTTCGACGCTTCCTGTGATCGCGATCGGCGATCCGAACCTGGTGGCGTACTGGAAGTTCGACAACGGCGTCGGCTCGACCGTCACCGACTGGTCGGGGCACGGCCGTCACGGCCAGTTCGAAGGGGATCCGACCTGGGTGCCCGGCTACGACGGGTATGCACTTGACTTTGACGGCGAGGGCGACGGCGTTATCTGCATGTTGGATGCGGCCGAAGAATGGCCTGCCTTCACCGTATCGATATGGGCCAAGGTGGCCTTTCTGAGCCAGTCGAATTACAGCAGTATCTACAGTGGGCATACGCCGAACACCGCCGGTTTCCAGATCGATGTCGACGGCACCATGCCGGGGAACTGGCGCGTCAATCCCGGCGCGTTGATCTTTGGCGGCGTTACGACCGATTGGGTCCACCTGGCCCTGAGCGCGACCGGCACGGCAGCCAAGCTTTACTACAACGGCGTCTGGGTGACCAGCGGCACGCTGGGCGATTCGATGTTCAACGTGATTGCAGTGGCTCGCAACCGGAACATCGACAACAGCTTCGCGGGCATTATTGACGACGTGCGCGTGTACGACCGCGAGCTGAGCCTGGAGGAACTTCAACTGGCCATGCGGATCGATCCGTTGCGGGCGTGGAATCCGAATCCGGTCGATGCGTTGGTGGCCGACGTCCGGACGGCGTCTCCCCTGACGTGGACGGCCGGTGACAACGCTTCGCAGCACGATGTGTATTTCGGCACGGACGAAGCGGCGGTAGCCGCGGCCGATGCGGCCGATGCCTCGGGCATCTATCGCGGCCGGTTCGGCGCGACCAGCTACACGCCCGCCGAAGGCATCGAGTGGGGCCAAGGCTACTTCTGGCGCGTCGATGAGATCAACACCGACGGCAGCATTACCGTCGGGCGCGTGTGGAGCTTCTCGGTCGCCGATTATCTGATCGTGGATGACTTCGAGAGCTACACCAACGAGAGCCCGAACCGCGTCTTCCAGGCCTGGATCGACGGGCTGGGTTTCTCGCCGGACGACTATTTCCCCGACGGCAGTAACGGCAACGGCACCGGCGCCCTGGTGGGCCATGACGTTTGGACCGCCGAGAGCCCGCACTTCAACGGCACGATCATGGAGACCGACAGCGTCTACAGCGGTCGTCAGGCGATGCCGCTGTACTACGACAACTCGGTGACGCCGTACCAATCGGAAGCTGTGCGGAGCTGGACGGTACCTCAGGACTGGACGTTCAACGATGTGAACACACTGGTGGTGCACCTGCAGGGCGCCCCGCGTGACTTCGTTGAAACCTCTCTCGACAGTATCGCCATCAGCGGCGCCGGGGCGGATATCTACAACACTGCGGACGAGTTCACCTTTGCCCACAAGCCGCTTGCCGGCGACTGCACGGCGATCGCCCGCATTGACAGTCTGATCCTCACGAACGCGGCTGCGAAAGCCGGTCTGATGATTCGCGAGAGCCTCGAACCCGATTCGCGGTTTGCGATGTCGCACATGACCGGCAGCAATGGTTTCCGGTTTACCACGAGGGTGACAACCGCCGGTGACGCCGCGAACGATGGCGGCCAGGCTACGCCCGAGCAGAACGCTGCGCGCTGGCCGCTCTGGCTCAAGCTGGAGCGAACGGGCAGTGAGTTCAACGCCTACTACTCCAACGACCCGGCAGCCGAAGGCTGGACGGCTTCGCCCTCGAATCCTCAGACGGTCGTCATGGGTGGCACGGTCTACATCGGTCTGGCGGTGACCAGCCACAACACCAGCATGGCGACGACAGCGGAGTTCTCCGGCATCGAGATCACCGGCGCCTCGGGCGCATGGACGTTCTCGGAGATCGGCGTGGATCATCTGCTCAACTCGGCGGCGAACCTGTACGTGACGGTCGAGGATACGGCCGGGCGCTCCGCCAGCGTGCTCCATCCGGACGGCACCGCCGCCGTGCTCGACCCTGAGTGGCGGTCCTGGACGCTTGACCTCAGTGACTTCGTTTCGGCCGGCGTGAACCTTCAGGCGGTCAGGACGATGGCCATCGGCGTCGGCGACCCGGCGAACCCGCAGGTCGACGGCACCGGCATGCTCCGGGTCGACGACATCCGGATCATGCAGGGAACTCCGGAAGAGCACAATGACGTGCAATAGTCAGGCCCGGCTTTAACCGGCTTGACGCATCTTTTGCGTGCAAAGGCCGGTGGCTCCGGCGAACTTCGCTGGAGTCACCGGCCCTCTTTTTTCTGAATTCATCCATGTTGACGGGCCGTCCCGCGCCGTTTTCGCCGGTCAACCGCCGCGCGGGTTGACCTGCGTGGCTGTGGGTGGTATATTATCGGTACGGCCTGTAGGCGCCGTACTCACTCTTTGCGGACCACAGGGAGGAGATGGATTATCCTCGTTGGAGGCAGGGCAGCGGCATGCAAGGAAAAGCTGGTGCATCAGACAATCCGAGAGCCGCCAAGCTACCGTGGGCGATTCCGCCATTCCGATTTCGCGGTAAACATCGCGCTTCCGATCGCCGAGAAAGGAGGTAGAGTCTTCTCTCAATAAGATAGGGCTGTGCGCGGGCGCTGTCCGTCGGGGACAAAGGGGGTGGGACAGGTCCGCTGGAATACTGGGTCCGAGACGGGCCCCGAAATGTTCGGCACTTATTGTGAAGGAGGATCACCATGGGCAAGCAAGTCCTGTGCAGTATTCTTATTGTCATCATGGGGTTCACGGCCGGTGCGGCCTGGGCCCAGGAGGTGGACCCGAGCCTGATGGGCTGGTGGGCGTTCGACGGTGATGCCCTGGACTCGTCCGGCAACGGCCGTAACGGCCTGCTTGAGGGCGATCCACAGTTTGTCACCGGCGTTTATGGCGAGGCGCTCGAGTTCGATGGCGATGATTTTGTCAGCATCACGGGTTACAAGGGGATCGAAGGCACACAGCCCTTTAGCATCGCTGCCTGGATCAAGACCGACAGCACCGCAACCAAAACCATCGTTACGTGGGGCACGACCACCAACGGCGCCAAAATCGAATTCCGGATCATTAACAGCGCTTTGCGCGTCAACCACGGGGGCGGAAACGTCAATTCGAAGAGCCTCGTATCGGACGGACAGTGGCACCACGTCGCGTTGACGGTGCAGGAGAATTCCACCTGCTCGTATCCGGAAATGACGCTCTACGTGGATGGGCAGGACGACACCAATCCCTCCACGGATGCGGATCCTCCGCTGGACATCATTGGCGATTATGACGTGGGCATCGGGTGGCGATCCACCAACAGCGACCGATACTGGGAAGGCCTGGTCGACGAGGTGCGTATCTACGACAGGGTGCTCACGGGCGCCGAGATTGCGGCGCTGGCCATGCGTCCGAAGGCCTACGGCCCGGAGCCGGCCGATGGGACGATAGGCGTGACCAATCCTTTGTTGAGCTGGCAGCCGAGATCGACGGCCATATCTCACAGCGTGTACCTCGGCACCGCCCCGGAGCTGGGCGAGGCGGACCTGGTCAGCTCGGGTCTTCCGATGACGCTTTACTGGCACGCTCCCGGTCTCGAGCCCGGGGCGACGTACTACTGGCGCGTCGATGAGGTCGACCCCGACGGCAGCGTTTACACCGGCGATGTCTGGATGTTCGTGTTCTCGCCGAATGAGGCGTGGATGCCGGTCCCTGCCGATGGTGAGCCGTATACGGACCCCAACGTAACCCTGACTTGGCTCAAGGGTCTCAGCGGCCTCTCTCACGAGGTCTACTTCGGCGCCGATGAGACGCAGGTGGCCGAAGGTACCGGCGATACATTCAAAGGCAAGACGTACGAGACGAGTTTCGTCACGGGCGACCTGGAGTTGGGCACGACGTATTATTGGCGCATCGACGAAGTGGATCAGGCCGGCGGCAAGGTCACGGGGAATGTCTGGAGTTTCACGACCCTACCCGAGATTCCGATTACCGATCCGAATCTTCGCGGGTGGTGGAAGATGGATGCCGGGCTTGGCTCCCGGGCCGTCGACTGGTCCGGTCATGGCAGCCACGGGCAGTTTACGAATGGACCGGTTTGGGCAGAAGGCTACGACGGGGCCGCCGTGGAGTTCGACGGCATCAACGACAGCGTGGTCTATTCCTTTGACGCCGTGGAAGACTGGCCCGGTTTCACCGTGTCTTTCTGGGTCAGGGCCGCGACGTTGGGCCAGGATCAATACAGCAGTGCTTTCACCAACCACACGCCCAACACGGGCGGCTTCCAGATCGACGTCGATGGCTTGCTCCCGGGAAGTTACCGGATCAACTACGTCGGTAGCGCGATGGTCATCGGCGCCGTCAGCACGGACTGGGTTCATCTGGCGGTAACAGCGACGGGCTCCGTGGCCAAGCTGTACCACAACGGTGTCTGGATGGCCAGCGTGACGCTGCCCGATACGCTATTCAACGAGTTCGCTCTCGGGACCAACCGCAACATTGCGAACTGGTTCGCCGGCACGATAGACGACCTGCGCGTCTTCGATCGCGAGTTGACCCTGGAAGAAATCGAACTGGCGATGCGGATCGATCCGTTGCGGGCGTGGAATCCGAGCCCGGCCGATGTATCGGTGGCCGACGTCCGGACGGCATCGCCGCTGACGTGGACGGCCGGCGACAACGCTTCGCAGCACGACGTGTATTTCGGCGCCGATGAGTCGGCGGTGGCCGCGGCCGATTCGGCCGATACCTCGGGCATCTATCGCGGCCGGCTCGGCGCGACCAGCTATACGCCGGCTGAAGGCATCGAGTGGGGCCAGGGGTACTTCTGGCGTGTCGATGAGATTAACACCGACGGCAGCATTACCGCCGGGCGCGTGTGGAGCTTCGCGGTCGCCGATTATCTGATCGTGGACGACTTCGAGAGTTACACCAACGAGAGCCCGAACCGTGTCTTCCAGGCCTGGATCGACGGGCTGGGCTTCTCGCCGGACGAGCACTTCCCCGACGGCAGCAATGGCAACGGTACCGGCTCGGCGGTGGGCCATGACGTCTGGAGCATCGAGAGTCCGCACTACAACGACACGATCATGGAGGCCGACAACGTCTACAGCGGTCGCCAAGCGATGCCGCTGTATTACGACAACTCGGTGACGCCGTACAAATCGGAGGCCACGCGCACCTGGACGGCGGCTCAGGACTGGACGTTCAATGATGTGAACACGCTGGTGGTGTACCTGCAGGGCGCTCCGGTGGACTTCCTCCAGACGGCTCCGGATGCGATTACGATGAGTGCGGCCGGAGCGGATATCTGGGACGTGGCCGATGAGTTCCGTTTTGCCTACAAACGTCTCAACGGTGACGGCACGATCATCGTTCGCGTCGACAGCATGGTGGATACCCATGCCTGGGCCAAGGGCGGTGTGATGATTCGCGAGAGTCTGGAAGCAGGGTCTCGGTACGCCATGGCGCTGGTCTCGGCCCGTAACGGCGTGGCATTCCAACGTCGTCTCGCCACCGCCAGCACCAGCACAAGGACGACGGAAGCCGCAATCGCGGCGCCGCATTGGGTGAAGCTGACGCGCAGCGGCAATACGTTCACCGCGCAGCACTCGGCGGACGGTGTGAGTTGGGTGGACGTCGGCGCGGACCCGGACGCCTCGCAGGACACGGTAGTCATGGGTGGTACGCTGTACATCGGATTGGCGTTGACGAGTCATAGCTCGAACAACCCGACGACAGCGGAGTTTTCGCAGATCCAGACGACCGGCGGCGTGAGTGGCGCCTGGGAAGTGGCCGAGATCGGCGTGGACCATCCGGGCAATTCGCCTGCGAATCTCTACGTGACGGTCGAGGACACGGCCGGTCGCTCCGCCAGCGTGCTCCATCCGGACGGTACGAATGCTGTGCTCGACAATGAGTGGCGGCCCTGGGCGGTCGACCTCAACGAGATCGTTTCGGCCGGCGTGAACCTTCGGGCGATCAGGACGATGGCCGTTGGTGTGGGCGACCCGGCGAATCCGCAGGTCGACGGCACCGGTATGGTTCTGGTCGATGACATCCGGATCATGCAGGGAGCCCCGGAAGAGCCCAACGACGTGCCATAGTCGAGCCGGGACCTGTCCGGTTTGACGCACTTTTGCGTTTGCGAAGGTCGCAGTGGCTCCGGCGAATCTCCGCCGGAGCCACCGACCCTCTATGCCCGGTTTCGCCGACGGCTTGACCTTGGAGTAGTCCTGTCGGGCGTTCTTCTGCGGATCCTGGTTCCTTTTGCTGGTTTTGTTGAATTTGGCTGCGTGGCCGGCTGCGGGCGATATCAATCGTTATCGGCTGTAGTTTCCACTCGAAGCGGCATTTTTTTTCTCAGCCCGCCACGATCCAGGTTGACGTATGTGGCGCAAACTGATATATTATCGGTACGAACTGTAGGTGCCATATTCGCCCTTCCAAGGCCCCGGGAGGAGTCCAGCGGTCATAAACGGAGGCAGGTATCAGCATGTACAACCGAAGAGGTCGTTTTGCTGTTATTTCCCACCAGAATCACAGATACCTTGCGTGCGGAATCCCTACTTAACCGACGTCCGGCGATAGCCGAAGAAGCAAGAGAAGGAGGTGATGCGGTTTCTCTACGATTTGTCTTTGTGCGGGCATGGCCCAATGTGTATTCGGCGCATGGGTTGGCTTGCGGAAATGGCGGGCTTGCAGCACAGCCCCAATTCAAGTCAGGAGTCATTTTGGGAGAACAACCATGAGCAAGCAATTCTGGTACTTGGCATTCACTATTATCATTGCGGCGGGAGCCACTGCGGGTCTGGCACAAGACCTGGACCCGAATTTAGTGGGTTGGTGGAAGTTCGACGGCGACGCCCTCGATTCCTCCGGCAACGGTCGCGACGGCACCCTCATGGGCGATGCCCACTTCATCGATGGCTTGCTCGGTCAGGCCTTGTCGCTGGACGGCAGCGGAGACTACGTCAACATTGACGGCTACAAGGGTATCAACGCCATTGATGAAGTCCAGCAGCCATTCACTGTTGCCAACTGGTTCAGGATTACCGCTACGAGCGGTGACCACGAGATGGTGACCTGGGGCACGAGCGCAGGGCGACAGCGACTGACGTGGCGCGTCCACGAGGGTACCCTGCGTACCGAGCACGCCAGCGGCAACCTGAGAGGCAACACGTACGTCAATGACGGCGAATGGCATCATGGCGCCTTGGTTGTGACCGAGGGGGCGAACTTGCGGGTCCCGGCGACGCGGCTTTTCGTCGACGGCGTGGAAGACACGACCTTCTCCGGTTCGGACAATCCTTACAATCTGACCGAGGGCGTTGACGTCAGAATCGGTATGAGTGGCCCACAGAACGGCAGGTACTGGCCTGGCGACCTTGACGAGGTTCGTATCTACGACCGGGCACTGACGGACGAGGAGGTTGCCGCGTTGGCTTTGTGGCCTCGCTCGCACGGTCCGGAGCCGGTCAATGGTGCTTTGATTGAGGCTGCTTCTGTTGAGTTGCAGTGGGTGCCGGGCGATTTTGCCGCGCAGCATGCGGTGTACCTGGGCACGAACCCCGAGCTGGGGCCGGCCGAGATGAAGGCGCTGCAGGCGGAGGCGACCTACACGGCCACCGATCTGGTTCAGGAGGAAACGTACTACTGGCGCATCGACGACGTAGAGGCCGACGGAACGATCCGTACGGGCGACGTATGGAGCTTCTGGGTGGCCCCGCAGCGGGCGTACTCCCCTCAGCCTCTCGATGGTTTGGTCAATGTACTCCTCGATGGTCAGTTGAACTGGACCGCCGGCTGGAGCCCCCTCATGCATGCTGTTTATTTCGGCACCGATGCCGATGTGGTCGCCGGCGCCACCGGCGCGATGCCGCAGATGGACCCGATTTCCGAGCAGGGACCGCTGGAAAAGGATACGACCTACTACTGGCGCGTGGATGAGTTCTACAATGGCGTGTGGGTGACTGGTCCGGTCTGGAGTTTCTCGACGGTGCCTGCGGTGGCCCCGATCGACGATCCCAATCTGGTTGCCTGGTATCCGCTGGAGGCAGGCGCCGGACGAACCGCTCTGGATATGACCGGGAACGATCATCATGCCACCTTCGTGGGCGAGCCGGAGTGGACCGACGGATTGGACGGCGGCGGTTTGACGCTCAGCGGTCTGATGGACAGGGAATACTTCAAGCACTCTCTGCCGGAAGCTACGAGCTGGCCCGCCTTTACCGTGGCCGTGTGGGTGAAGGCCGCCTTGGTGGGGCAACGCCAGTACAGCGGCGTCTTTGCCAGTCATTACCCCAACACCGCCGGTATCCAGATCGGCACGAATGGTGCAGATCCGGGTATCTACCGCGTTAACCCTCCGGGTGGCACTACTTTGCCGTTCGGTTCCGTGACCACGGAGTGGGTCCATCTCGCGCTGACCTGCGAGGATTCCAATGCCGTTACCTACTACAACGGCTTCCTCGGGGCGACCGGCACTCTGGATGCCACGAACACGACGTTCAATCAGTTCGCTTTCGGCGTCAACCGTAATGACGAGACGACGATCGACGGGATCATTGATGACGCCCGGGTCTACGACAAGTCATTCACGGAAGAAGAGATTCGCGAGATGTTCGGCGACGTTCTGATTGCCTGGCAGCCGCAACCGATGCCGGGCACGGTCGCCGATGTTTTGACGATTACGGAAATGTCCTGGACGCCTGGTGACGGCGCGGTCGAGCACGATGTGTATCTCGGCTGGAACGAGCTGGCCGTGGCGACCGCTGACACTGCTTCGAGTCTCTACCAGGGACGCCAGGCCGAGACGACGTTTGCCCCGGCCGACGGCTTCACGCCGGGCCTGATCTACTTCTGGCGCATCGACGAAGTCGATGCCGAGGGGACCGTCAGTGTCGGCAATGTCTGGAGCTTCACGATCACGGACGGGATCATCGTCAGTGATGTCCAGACCACGATTGATTATAACAACGTCGCTGAGCCGTACGTTACCGAAGCGGCTCTCGACGTGGCGCAGGATTGGGTCCAGGCGGGTCTGGCCGATCTGAGCCTGGAGTACAAGGGTGTCCCGGCGGTAATCGCGGAGGCCGACGGCGTCGTCACCCTCAGCGGTGCCGGCAACGACATCTGGGATACCTCGGATCAGTTCCGCTTTGCCTATGCGGAACTCGAGGGTGACATCAGCATGGTGGCTCGCGTGGCCAGCAATGGCAACGGTACCAACGAATGGGCCAAGGGCGGGGTGATGATTCGCCAAAGCCTGGACGGTGGTTCGATGCATGCCTTCATGCCCATTACAGCCGGTGGAGGCAACGGTGCGAGTTTCCAACGCCGTATCGACACCGACGGCAGCTCGACGAACTCCGATAACACCAGCCCCGTGGCCCCGCCGTACTGGGTCAAGCTGGATCGCGTCGGCAATACCTTTGCCGGCTCGATCTCCGAAGATGGCGAAAACTGGATGCCGTTAGGCGATCCCGTTGAGATCGCGATGACGGACCCCGTACTCGTCGGTCTTGCGGTTACCTCGCATGTCGGTGGTCAAGTGCGGGCTTTCCAGTTCTCCGATATCAGCGTCAATGGCGAGCTGGTTAGTGCGGCCGATGCGCTGGCCGTGGCCGACGTGGGTGTCGAGCAGGGCGCCAATGACCCGGCTCCGCTGTATGTGGCGGTCGAGGATGCTGCCGGCGCCAGCGCCGTGGCGGTTCATCCCGACGCGGCGGCCACTACGGTTGACGACTGGACCGAATGGCGGGTTTCGCTGGCCGACCTCGCGGCCGCCGGCGTGGATCTGACCTCGGTCGTGAAGGTTGCCGTCGGTGTCGGTGACGGTCAACCGGACGGTACCGGAACGGTGCAGGTCCGTAACATCCAGGTCGTCAAACCCGTTGCCAACATCGTTTGGGTCTCCGATGGCTATGATGATAACGGAGACGAGATTTCCGACGATTTGGCCTGGGCGGATCTGCTGACGGCTCAGGGATACAACGTCAACTACGTGGCACCGAGCCCCGAATTGGGTGACGGCTACTGGACGGAGCTCGACCAGGACAAACTGGACGCGCTCAATGCCGCTGATCTGGTGATTGTCAGCCGCAACAGCAACAGTGGCGACTACGCCAATGATGACGAGGAAACCCAGTGGAACTCGGTGACCTCACCGCTGATTCTGATGTCAACCCATATCGTCAGGAGCAGTCGCTGGAAATTCCTGGATACCACGAGCACCAACAACGCGGTGGCTCTGATGCAGGCGGCGGATCTCACCAGTCCGGCGTTCGCCGGCGTGAATCTCGACGCCAATGCCCAGGTCGAGGCGCTCACCGCCGAGCTGGCCACCTTCCCAGGCACCGCCGAGGCCGGCAACGGCACGGTGATTGCCACGCGCGCCGATACCGGAGAGATCTGGATCGCTGCGTGGGACGCGGGTGTGGAGTACTACGACGGCGCCGGGGAAACCGCCGGCGGGCCGCGCATGTTCTTCACCGGTGGCACCCAGGAGACAGATGAGCCGAACGTCGGTCGCGGCGAGGTCAACCTTACCGCCGAGGGTCAGAAGGTCTTCCTCAACTCGGTGAAGATGATGCTCCCGTGATGGCCTGACGGATCAGTCTGGAAATCGGCCCGGGCCTGCGTGGCCCGGTCGATGGTAGTAGAGGCAATACGCTCTCGAACCGTCGCCGTCATCGGTGGCGGTTCGAGAGTTGTTTATAACATGGTAAGTACTCCCACGTTCTCTAACGCAATCATTCACCAGTGAAAAGGCAAGGAGACGACGATGGGTAGAAGACTATTGCATTTTATCTTCGTTCTGGTTGTGTTGTTTCCGGTGACTAATGTCTCGGCGGATCTGATTGCCCACTGGAAGTTTGACAACAACGGCAATGACGAGGTTGGGAGTCTCACCTGGACTATGAACAATGGAGCGGCGTTCTCGACCGACCGCAAGGAAGGCACTCATTCGCTGCTTTGCGACGGAGTCGATGATCGCGCGAGCCTCACACCGGCCGACGGATCCGCTTTGCGCGCAGCCTTCTCGACCCACACGGTCACGCTGTGGTTCAAGGCCGACACGGTAGCCGGGACCCAGGTGATCTTCGACGAAGGCGGCAGCACGAACGGCCTGGCGATTCGGATCAATGACGGGTTGCTTGAGACCGCCGCGCAGAACAGCCAGGTCATTTTCACCACATCGACGCCCTTCAACAGCACGGACTGGACGCATGTGGCGGTAACGTTTGAAGACGGGTTGCTCAAGCTGTTCGTCGACGGGGTCGAACAGAGTTCCGTTACGGCCAGTTTCGCCACGGTCTCGGCCCATAGCAACGCCGCGGGCATCGGGGGCCGCAGCAGCCAGGACGCCTTCGATAACAGCGCCACTGGCGATTACTTCGGCGGCCTGATCGACGACGTGCAAATCTACAGCGAAGTGCTCCCGTTGGAGGAGATCCTGGACGTTCTCGCCGGTTGGCCCAGGGCCCGCAATCCGGAACCGGTGGATGGGACGCTGGGCGTGACCACTCCGCTGTTTAGCTGGACGGCCGGAAGTTCCGCCGTGTTCCACGACATTTACCTGGACACATCGCCCGAACTGGGGCCGGAGGATCTGATCGCGCCGCGCTGGATGGCCGCTGTGTACTGGTATGCCCCCGGCCTGGAGCCCGGCGCGACCTATTACTGGAAGGTCGATGAGATCGATGCGGACGGGACGATCCATCCGGGCAAAGTCTGGACCTTCACCTACTCGCCGGAAGAGGCGTGGATGCCTCAGCCGGCCGACGGCGTCCCGTACGTCGATCCCAACACGACGCTGACCTGGATCGCGGGGCTCACCGGTCTCTCGCACGATGTGTACCTCGGGACCGATGAGGCCGCCGTAGTTGCCGGCGTCGATGATGCGTTCAAGGGCAACACGTACGGAACGAGTTTCGTCACCGGCGATCTGGAAGCCGAGACAACGTATTACTGGCGTGTCGATGAAGTCGATACCGACGGCAACAAGGTCATCGGCGAGGTCTGGAGCTTCACGACGTTGCCCGAGATTCCCATCACGGACCCCAACTTCGTCGCTTGGTGGAAGGCGGACGAGGGGGTCGGGTCGAGAGTGATCGATTGGTCGGGGCATGGCAACCACGGCACCTTCAACGGCGCGCCGCAATGGGTGGAAGGTTTCGACGGCGCGGCCCTGAATTTCGACGGCGAAACCCAGAGTGCGGTCTATTATTTCGACGACGTGACCTGGTTGGCTTATACGGTGACTGCCTGGGCCAAGGCGGACGTGTTGTGGCAATCCAACAATACCCCTGTCTGCTCCACCTACGCCACCACCGCCGGGGGTTTCCAGTTCTCCTTCGACGCTGAAAACAACTACCAATACCACGGAGATGTCGATTATATCATGGGGCCGGCCTCACTGGGTTGGGTCCATCTTGCCGTGACGTATGATGGTGCCAACGCGACCGCCTACTACAACGGCGATCCCGTCGGCACCTTTGTTCCGGCCGCGGACGATCTGGCCTGGAGCAAGTTCGCCATCGGCGTCAACCGAGCCGAGGATAATTGGTTTGACGGTTCGGTCGATGACTTTCGCGTGTACAACCGCGAGCTGAGCTTTGAGGAGATCCAGTTGGTCATGCGCATCGATCCGCTGCGGGCCTGGAAGCCTCAGCCCGTCGACGGCGCCGTTGCGGATATCCGGACGGCTTTTCCCGTGGCCTGGCTGGCCGGAGACAACGCCGCCCAGCACGATGTGTACTTCGGGACCAGCGAGGCAGCGGTCGCGGCCGCCGATGCCGCCGATGCCTCGGGTATCTACCGCGGTCGCCTCGGCGCGACCAGCTACACGCCGACCGAAGACATCGAATGGGGCCGGCAGTACTTCTGGCGCGTCGATGAGATCAACACCGACGGCAGCATCACGACCGGAGGCCTCTGGGGCTTCACGGTGGCCGATTACCTGATCGTCGACGACTTCGAGAGCTACACCAACGATGTTGGCGAGCGCGTCTTCGAAGCCTGGATCGATGGGATTGGTTTCACCCTGCCCGATCCCGGCAATCCGGGCAACGGCACCGGCTCGGGGGTCGGGCACGACGTCTGGAGTTTGGACAGCCCGTATCTGGACGGCTCGATCATGGAGACCTCCGACGTCTACAGCGGCGCGCAGGCCATGCCGTTGTACTACAACAACACAACACTGCCGTATTACAGCGAGGCCGAACGCACGTGGACGCCGGCCCAGGATTGGACGTTCAACGACGTCAACACACTGGTGGTGTACTTCAAGGGCGCCCCGGTGGACTTCCTGCAGACGGCTCCGGATATGATCACGATGAGTGCGGCCGGGACGGACATCTGGGATGCGGTCGATGAGTTCCGCTTTGTCTACAAGCGTCTCAATGGCGACGGTACGATCATTGCTCGCGTAGACAGCATTGAGAATACGCACGTCTGGGCCAAGGGTGGCGTGATGATTCGTGAGAGCCTGGATCCGGGCTCGCGACACGCCATGGTGGTGGTCACGCCGGGCAGCGGCGTGGCGTTCCAGCGGCGCCTGGCCGCCAGCAGTACCAGCACGGGAACGACCGAGGCGGGTATCGTGGCACCGCGCTGGGTGAAGCTGACGCGGACGGGCAACGAGCTGACCGCGCAACACTCGGCCGATGGTGTGAGCTGGGTGGACGTCGGCCCGGATCCGGCTGCGTCGCAGGACACGGTGGTCATGGGCGGAACGCTGTACATCGGATTGGCGTTGACGAGCCATAGCCCGAATAACCCGACGACAGCGGAATTCTCGCAGATCCAGACGAGCGGCGGCGTGAGTGGCGCCTGGGAAGTGACTGACATCGGCGTGGACCATCCGGGCAATTCGCCTGCGAACCTGTACGTGACGGTCGAGGACACGGCCGGTCGCTCCGCCAGCGTACTTCATCCGGACGGCACCGACGCCGTGCTCAGCGCCGAGTGGCGGCCCTGGGCGGTCGACCTCAGTGAGTTCGTTTCGGCGGGCGTAAACCTCCAGGCGGTCAGGACGGTGGCCCTCGGCATGGGCGATCCGACGAATCCGCAGGCCGACGGCGCCGGCATGGTCCTGATCGACGACATCCGGGTCATGGAGGGCGCCCCGGAAGAGCCCAATGACGTGCCATAGTCAGGCCCGGTTCTGACTGGCTTGACGCGTTTTTTGCGTACACGGGCCGATGGCTCCGACGAACCCGCCGGAGCCATCGGCCCTTTTTGATTTCTCGTCGTATGGCCGGCTTTCTGCCGCCGTCAGAATTCCGTCTTTGCGGAGAAGTCGTTCGCGTCCCACGGTTTCGCTGGCGGCATCTCTTCGGCCGGCGATGGGACAGGTGGCTGCGAGGTGTCGAGAGATGGGGGCGCTTCGCCGGAGAAGGACGCCTGTAGGTAGGTCGTCAGGTTGATCCGGCGGTTCCGCAGGCCGAGCTTGCGCCGAATGTTCTCTCGATGGCGGCGCACCGTCGCGGCGGAGATGCAGCGGAGCTGAGCGATTTCCTTGGTCGAAAGCCCGTTGCGGATCATGGTGCTGATCGCGATCTCCACCGGCGTCAGTTGCATGTGTTCCTTCGACATCTGTGTGAGGAAGGGGGACGCGATCTCCTGGAGGCTTTGGCGCAGGAGCGTTACGTAGGAGCGCTGCCGGCCCGTGACTTCGAGCTCCAGCTCGAAGACGATCGGCATGATGATCTTTTGGATGTTCGCGAGGATGGACGCTTTGATCTGACGCTTTTCCTCTTCGAGCCGCGACAGCACGGCGCGCAGGGCGATGTTGGCTTCCTGAAGCGCCTGGTGTTCCTGCTGGATGGCCCGGTGGGCGATACGTAGATCGGCCTCTGCCTTCATGTGCATCAGAACGCTGCCGACGCGCTCGGCCACGGCCCGGATCAGGGCGTACTCCTCCTTGAGAAAGGGGCCTGTCGCGGTTGTGGGCATGACCGTGCGATAGAAGACCTCCACCACGCCCACAGACTGCCCGTCGGCCATGATCTCCGACGTCATACGCCACCGGGTTTCGGAGAACCTTCCCGTGACGTAGTCCCGGTTGTTATGGCGAATTCGTGCACAGGCGTGCTGTGGGAATTGCCAGCTTTTGGGCAGGCAGTCGGCGACGCTCTGTAGAAAGCGGTCCGGGGCGTGAAAGTGCATCTCCTGAAGCGTGGCGATGGAGTAGAGGCAATCCAACTCCTTGATTCGTTCGCGCAGGGCCGCCTCGAGGTCCGATTGCGACTGGCCTTGGGGGCGAGACGGTTCCAGCGCAGCGAGGCGAGCACGAAGCGATTCTACTTCCTGGAGTAACTCGGCCCGAGTCGGCGATTTGGCCATGAGTGGTCCCCATCAAATACACATAGATTTCCAGCCGTTCTGCAAATATCTGTATCATATTGGTGGATTCGCGGATATGCAAGTGTCTTCTCGGATTTCTTGAAATCGCTCTAAGTACTTGCTAAGAAGTTATTTATGTGTTATTGGGCCCAAAGGCTGTCTGCGTGCTTTGGCATTGGTGTGTGTGGTATGTGAGTATTACGTGTGTAGGAGTGTGCGTAGTATAAGTGTGCGATATATACGCGGTATGCTCGCATGAGGATGCTGTTTTTGCTCTGCTACAATCGCCGATGGTTGGTGTGTCGTTTGCCCCTGGCTGTACTTTGGTATCGGTGGCGTTGACGTCTGCCAGTAATGTAGGAGATCCCTGTGGTTGGACAACAGAAAGAGAAGATGCCGTCGGCTGCGATGCCGCCGGTAGAACCCAATATTCTCCCGTTTACTCCGCTGAAAGAGATTGAGCATTTGCTCAAGGTGTCCGGCTCGGTCTGCGAAGACGCCAACAAGGTGTGGGCGGAGATCTGGGGCGAGCTCAAAGGCATGGCGACGCCAGGCGGTATGGTCGTTCCGGAGGCGGCAGAAGGCTTCGTCCCCAGTTGTGGGTGGCCGGAGTTTCTGGAGAAGATCTGGCTGTTGAAACACTATCTGGACTCCATCCAACGAATTTGTGCAAGAAAGCACTGAGCAGCGACTACGAAGAATCGCGCTTGAGTCGACCGAGGCTCCGCAAGCCGAAACACAGGGGCCGTTGAATTCAAAGAGAAAGGTACGAGGAAAACAAATGTCTATTTCATTGTCCAGCGATGTGCAGGATCAGTCGGGAATCGAACCTCTGGTTGATGCGTTCATGGGGCGCGTTGTCCAGCAATCTCCGGGCGAGACCGAATTTCATCAGGCGGTCCATGAGGTTGCTCGCACGGTCATGCCGGTGGTGCAGGCGAAGCAGGCCTATCGGGACGCCCGGGTGTTGGAGCGGTTGGTCGTGCCCGAGAGCGTGATTATGTTCCGGGTGGTATGGGCCGACGACAACGGCAAGGTGCACGTCAACCGCGGCTACCGGGTGCGGATGAACAGTCTCATCGGTCCCTACAAGGGCGGATTGCGGTTTCATCCTTCCGTGAACCTGGGCGTGCTGAAGTTTCTGGCGTTCGAGCAGGTGTTCAAGAACAGTCTGACGACGCTGCCCCTGGGCGGCGCCAAGGGCGGGTCCGATTTCGACCCGAAGGGCCGCAGCGATGGGGAAGTGATGCGCTTCTGCCAGGCGTTCATGTCCGATCTGTTCCACCACATCGGGCCGGATGCGGATGTCCCCGCCGGCGACATCGGCGTCGGAGCGCGCGAGATCGGTTATCTGTTCGGTCAGTATCGTCGTCTGAGCGGCCGTTTTCACGGAGCGATGACGGGCAAGAGTCCGAATTCGGGCGGCTCGGCGCTTCGGCCCGAGGCCACCGGGTACGGGTCGGTGTATTTCGCCAACGAAATGTTGGCGACGCGGGGCGAGAGTGTCGAGGGCAAAACGGCCACGGTCTCCGGGGCCGGTAACGTGGCGCAATTTACGGTCGAGAAACTCAACGCGCTGGGCGCGAAGGTCGTGACGCTCTCGGATTCGGGCGGTACCGTCATCGATCCGAACGGGATCGACGAAGAGAAGCTCGCCTGGGTGCAGGAGTTGAAGAACGTTCGGCGAGGCCGCATCAGCGAATACGCCGAGCATTTCGAAGGGGTCCAGTACCTGCCCGGCAAGCGGCCGTGGGGGGTTCCCTGCGATCTGGCCTTCCCCAGTGCCACACAGAACGAGATCGGCGAAGACGACGCCAAAGAGTTGGTGCAGAACGGTTGCTACTGCGTCTGCGAGGGCGCGAACATGCCGAGCTGCCCGGAGGCGGTCGATATTTTCCAGAAAGCCGAGATTCTCTATGGCCCCGGCAAAGCGGCGAACGCCGGTGGGGTGGCTGTCTCGGGTTTGGAGATGAACCAGAACGCGGGTTGCATGCGGCGCTCGCGCGAGGCGGTGGAGGAACAGTTGCACGGCATCATGTGTTCGATCCACGCCAACTGCGTCAAGTACGGCCGGGAAAACGGTTCCTACGTGGACTATGTGCGCGGGGCCAACATTGCCGGATTCATCAAGGTCGCCGACGCCATGCTCCAGCAGGGATACGTGTAGCGGTGGCGAGCGAGTCGCTTGCGGCTCGCAGACTTTTTTGGGCATTGGGTGTTGCAGGGGGGGGCGTGAGATTTGGCGGTGTCGATGGAGGCCCGGGACGTTTGGCGTTCATCGGCCTGCCAAATCCGCCCCCCTTCACACCTTTTTGCGGCGCGGGCTGAGGCAGCCGAAATCAATGGCGTCGCCCTGAAGCTGTCAGCCTGAGCGAGGGTTATGGCAGCTTGCCGAGGAGGGACTTCATCGCCGCCGTCATGGCTGACGGGTAGCTTTCCCTGTTGCGCACGTGGAAGATGAAGCGGTTCGCGGAATTTCGATCGGGACGCCACGTTGTCACGCCTTCATCGCTACAGGTCACGTTGATCGGCTCGAAGGCGAACACCACGCCGGCTCTGGCCTTGCCGCGCGGCTGGATTGTTCCGTTGGCGGCTACGGTTGAGCCGGCGCAGTGGAGAAAGCCGCCGGTGCACCACATGTGCCGGTCCTTGCCGGTGAACTGCGCCAGCAGCTTGCCGTCCGGTTCCTGTTCAAGATAGTGCAGCCAGTGGTGGTCGAGCCGGCGGTCAAACATGTAGAGGAAGAAATTCTGCGTGCGCTTCGAGAGGCCGGGCAGTATCTCGCTTTGACGAAACGCGTAGTGCGTGCCATACCCCCGTTTTTCCGGCTGGTCCTCGGGCACGGTTCCTTCGAAGCAGGGCATCCAGTAGAGAGGGCAGGGTAGATCGAAGATGGCGGCGTAGGCGGCTTTGCCAAGCGTGACGTTGTATTCGAGCTTGGCGCTGGAGACGCCGGTGCCGGCGTTGAGATAGATCGCGGCGCATTTGCGGGCGAAGAGGTCGGGCGCTTTCTTTCCGGCGATGGCGACGTCGCGGCAGCAGCCGGTGATGTGGATGACCACGGGTCGTTCCGCTCGTTGCAGTACGTTCAGGACCGTTCGCACGCCCTGGTGATCGGAGGCCGAGGCGTAGGGTTGGACGTCGTTACGTGACTTCATGGGATGCGGAGAGCCGGCCGCGACGGGGACGGCCAGGCCCGTGATGCGGTTCATCTGGGCGACCGCGGCGACGTCGGGATTGCGGTCCTTCAGCCGTGCCAGCGGGTAGTCGATCACGACGGCCCGAAGGTCGATCGCGCCGGCGTGGGCCAGGGCAAATACGCACGCCAGGTCCCAGTGGTCGTCCGGGTCCACATGCGGGCGATGAAGATCGGTCACGTGAATCACCGGGACCGGCGCCTCATCTGCGCCGTCAGCGACGCCGGCGCCGAACGAGAGCAAACCGAGAGCAACCAGCGCAATCCATGGAATCGCTTTACGTTGATCTTTCATCGTCATTGTCTCCCATTTCCACGCGCCCATCGACGGTGCCGTGACAGGCAGGTCGCTGGATTCGCCCGTCAGTCTTTCTTGACGGAAACGACGGGCAGCGTGATGTGCGAGGGGTGTTCGGAGTTGAGGTAAATCGTGTTGGTCGCGACCTGGGTTTTGTCGTCGGCGCCGGAAGGGCGGCCCGTGTTCGGGTTGGGCTCGAAGCGCGGCGCGTTACTGGAGGAAATGGCGACGCGGACGCGGTGTCCCGGACTGATGACCAGGCTGGTCGACCAAAGATCGATCTCCATCTCGTAGATTTTCCCCGGCTCCATGGGCTCGTATTTCTCCATGGAGTTGCGGTGGGCGGCGCGGATGATGCCATCAAGGACGATCATGCTGCGGCCGTCCGGATAGACGTCGCAGAGCTTGGCGGTGAAGTCCGTGTCCGGGGTCGTCGAGGAAGCCCACAGCTTGACCTTGATCGGCCCGGTGATCTCCACGCGGCGCCTCAGGGGCGGTGAGGTGAACAGCAGCACGTCCTTACGGCCCTCCACGGGGCGCTGATCGCGCGGGCCTTTCGAGATCGTGAGGTTGGCGCCGCCGATGGTGGGGACGGGGTCCTTCGGGTCGTACTCGAACGAGAGCGAGCCAAACAACTCCTGGGGCGGACTGAGCCGCAGCTTGTTGTCCGTGTGAAAATGGATCTTCCGGGTATTGGCCGGCACGGGCCAGTCGTCGGCGGTCCGCCACTGGTTGCCCGGCGTCTCGGCGTCGTTGGGATCGCCCATCACGAAGTACTGCACGGGGGGAATCTTCTCGATTCCCTTGCCGTCGTTTTTCATCCAGAGGTCGAACCAGTTCCACATGTTCGCGGCCGCGGGATGGCCGGTGTTGGGAAAGACGAGGTCTTCGGAGCGGCCGTGCCCGTACGGTTCCATCACGAGCCGGCACTTGCCGCGGGCGCCGGTGTCGCCTTGCTTGTTGATCGTCACGAAGCTGTTGATCGTCCCGGCGGTGAAGATGTCGTACCAGCCGCCTAAGAACATCGTCGGGACGTTGACGCGCTTCGCCACGCGTTCGGGGTCCATCGCCTTCCAGAAGTCGTCGTAGTTCGGGTGGGCCCGAATCAGCTCGAGGTTCTTCGGGTCAAACTTGTTGCCGTTGAGCCAGTTTTCCAGCAGGCTCTTTCGGAACGCTCCTCCCTGGTAGGCGGACTGATGGTACATGCTGGAAAACGCGACGCCGACGTAGCAGCAGACCAAATGCGGCGGGCGGCTCGGGGCCATCATGTTCAGCGCGATGCCCGGCGCGCTGATGCCGAAGCCGCCGACTTTGCCGTTGGACCACGTTTGTTTGGCGATCCACTCGACGGTATCGTAGCCATCCTGGTGCTCGTTCCAGCCGCCGTGCACGAAGACGGGCCAGTCGTCTCCTTCGGAGTCGAACCGGCCGCGGAAATCCTGGACGACCAGGGCGTAGCCGCGCTCGTGGGCGCCGGAGGCGAAGCCGGCGGCGCCGCCTTTGCCGTACGGGGTCCGGATCAGGATCGTCGGCCAGGGACCGTCGCCGTCGGGCAGATAGACGTAGGTGGCGAGCTTGACGCTGTCCCGCATGGGGACCATGGCGGTTTCGGTGGTGCCGGCCGGGCACAGCGAGGATGCGAACACGGCCATGGCGGCGAGTACGACGACGTGCGTTGCGAATTTCATCAAAGACCTCCATTCGCACAATGCAGCAATATCTGTATACCCGGCCCAAGCCGGGTGACCGCTATTGTAAAGACTCCGGCGCCGCAGTGCAATCCCGGCTTTCACGTCGGTCCGGGGCTGGTAGCGCCAAGCGGAACCTGTAGGGTGGGTCCTTGACCCACGCGGAAGGAATCTGTTGTGTTTGGGAAAATATCCTGGCATACGGGTGGCAGCGCCCAGCAAAAACTGTAGGGTGGGTTCTTAACCCACGCGTTTGTCCTCCGTACGTCTTAGCGCGTGGGTTGAGAACCCACCCTACTCTTGCCATACGCGTGCCGCGGGGGCTCTTCGAGACAGACCGGCCGGTACGAGTGACCCTCGGGGCGAGGCGGGGGGAATCTGTTCGGGCCGCATCCTTTTTGTTGTTGCGGCAGCGGGCTTCGGGTATTGTGTATTGCCTTTGACAGAAGTCTGGATGTGTCGGTCGGAGGTCCTGTATGATGGCAAGAGCTTGTGTGATAGTGTCCTGGCTGATGGTGTTTTCCAGTCCGGCTCGCGCCGGCGTGGTTCCGTTGCCCCACGCTCACGCCCACAACGACTACCGACACGATCGACCGCTGCTGGAGGCGTTGCAGCACGGTTTTACGAGCGTCGAGGCGGACGTGTTTCTGGTGGGGCAAAAGCTCTGCGTAGCCCACGACGCCGACAAGATCAAGCCGGAACGGACGCTGCGATCCCTGTACTTGGAACCGCTGCGCCGGCGCGTGAAGCAGAACGGCGGGCATGTCTACCCGACGAAGTCGAGGTTTCTGTTGTTGGTGGATTTTAAGTCGGCCGCCGAACCGACGTACCGCAGACTGCACGAGATTCTCGCGGAGTATCGCGACGTCGTTACCTCGTTCGGGCCGCAGGGACGCAAGGAACAGGCGGTTCTGGTCATTATCTCGGGCAACCGGCCATTGGAGTTGATGAAGTCTCAGGCCGTGCGCTACGCGGGCTACGACGGCCGGCTCAGCGATTTGGAATCGGATTTGCCTGCGGACGTGATGCCCCTGATCAGCGATCGCTGGGGCGCGCATTTTACCTGGCGAGGCGCCGGACCGATGCCGGTTGCGGAGCGCGAGAAACTGGAAGCTGTTGTCAAGGCCGCCCACGCCAAGGGCCGGCTCGTGCGATTCTGGGCGACGCCCGACGCCCGTTCGGCCACACGCCAGGTCCTCTGGCGCGGGCTGCTGTCGGCCGGCGTCGATCTGATCAATACGGACGATCTCGAAGGATTGAAGACCTTTCTTCTCGAGCATGGACGCTGACGCTTTCATCCAGACGGAAGGATTGACCCGGGTCTATTCCTCGGGGCCGGTGCAGGTCACGGCGCTGCGGGACGTGACGCTCTCGGTCGAGCGCGGCAGCTTCGTGGGCGTCACAGGCGCCTCCGGGTCGGGCAAGTCCACGCTGATGAACCTGCTGGGCGGGCTGGACACGCCTTCGGCGGGGCGGCTCTCGGTCGCGGGCCGGCGCATTTCGGACCTGGACCACGACGAGCTGGCCCTGTTTCGCCGGACCACCGTCGGCATGATCTTCCAGTCGTTCAATCTCGTCGGCTCGCACACGGCGTTGGAGAATGTCTCGCTGCCTTTGTTGTTCGCCGGCGTCGCCAAGAAGGAGCGGCTCGGCCGGGCCGGCGAGCTGTTGAGCGCGGTCGGATTGGAAGGACGGGCGGGCCACAGGCCGAGCGAGCTGTCCGGCGGCGAGCAGCAGCGGGTCGCCATTGCCCGGGCCCTGGTGAATCGCCCGCACATCCTGTTAGCCGACGAGCCCACCGGCAATTTAGACAGCCACACCTCCCGGCAGATCGTCGAGTCCCTCGTCGAGTTGCGGGGGGCGCAGTCGCTGACCGTTGTGATGATCTCGCACGAGCAAACCCTGCTGCGCGAGTTCGCCGATGAGGTGATTCGCCTCAAAGACGGAGCCGTGACGCAGCGGGAGGGGTTGCGATAGCCATGAGGATTTCCGACTACATCGAGCAGGCGTGCGGCAATTTGTGGAAGAAGAAGCTGCGCACGTTTCTCACCACCTCCGGTGTGGTAATCGGCGTCGGGGCCCTGACCTGTATGTTCGCCTTCGGGCAGGGCGTCCAGCGGAACATCCGGGACCAGTTCGAGGAGATGGACCTGCTTAGCTACATCAATATCTCGCCGAAGGACGGTGCCCGCCGAGATCCGTCCGAGTACGATCCGGATGCACCCCGTGCGCACGACGATCCGAACGAACCTGCCGGCGACGCCCGAACGCGGGTCGAGGTGCTGGGCGATGACTTCATCGACGAGGTGATGCAGATCGAAGGGGTCGAGGCGGCGTTTCCCGAGATGCGCTTTCCTGTCCAGATTCGCCTGGGTGAGAGGGAGCAGTTCACGTTCGTCCAGGTCGTTACGGCCAAGGCGTGCCGGTCGGAGCTGGTGCAGTTGCGCGCCGGGCAGCCCTACGCCAGCGACGAGCCGAACGAGGCGATGATCAGCGACTCGCTGTTGCGGCGCCTGGGTAATAAGAAGCCGGAAACCGCGGTCGGCCAGGACGTTGAGATTCGCACGATCATGCTGGACTTTGGCTTGGCCGGTCTCATGCGGATGGTTTTCGGCCGGGGCGACCAGCGACTGCCGGTCTCCAGCAAGCGGTATCCCTTCAAGATCGTCGGCGTGATCGAGCGGATGGGCTTCGGCGGCGCGGTGCCGATTCGCAGCGACGCGTTCATTCCTCCCGGGGCGGCCGGAAGAATGAGGAAAC
>Ga0272441_10002711_pt1 | contig 35353 bp, 40 predicted proteins | sample SSMProp6N_FD_193582 | JGI IMG/M metagenome (GOLD analysis project Ga0272441, IMG submission 193582) | Marine sediment archaeal communities from Little Sippewissett salt marsh, Falmouth, MA, United States - SSM-Prop-6N | ecosystem: Environmental > Aquatic > Marine > Wetlands > Sediment ...
AAATACTGAGTTAAAACCGAACCATTGACACCGGGAATAGGGATATAACATCCCAATCGATAAAGCGTGATAATCCCCAAAGTGATTAAAATCTTCTTTTTTAACTCCGGAATTTTAAAACAATTGGCCCAAGCAGATAGCATCTTCTCTAATATCTATTCTTATGTTTTTCTTATTCTTTTTTAGCGGCACTCTTAAGTACAGCTTTTTTGTCTATCGTTTTGTATTTGCATCCTGCTTTTTTCAATTTTTCAGCAGCACTCTTTGAAAAACTATAGGCGCTAACCGTAATCGCATTTTTTATCTCACCGTCGCCTAATATCTTAAAAGGCTTATAAATATTCTTGATAAGCCCATTGTCTTTTAAAATTTGTGCATCAACCATGGCCCCTTCTTTAAATCGAGACAAGCTTCCCAGCTTCACCAACTGATAAATGACTGGCCGCTTGCTTCTAAAACCCACTTTGGGCAGCCTACGGATAAGAGGCATCTGTCCGCCTTCAGAGCCAAGAAGAACAGCACGCCCTGGTCTTGATTTTTGTCCGGTGTGTCCCCTGCCAGATGTTTTTCCGCGTCCTGAGCCAGGACCACGACCGACAATGCGTTTCTTTTTTCTAGAGCCTTTAGGCGCTCTTAATTCATGAACTTGCATCTATCTCTACCTCAACCTTATCCTTGCCTCTGGATTTCAACCTGAGCAATCCATCCATTGTTGCCTTAACAACATTAATGGGATTATTGGATCGATGACATTTTGTTAAAATATTATGAATGCCTGCTCCATCACATACCGCACGCACAGGGCCAGATGCAATAACACCGGTTCCTTCTGCCGCCGGCTTAAGCAACACTTCAGCCCCACCACAAACACCAATGATCTCATGAGGAATTGTTGTGCCTTTAAGAGCGATAGGGACCATATTCTTTTTGGCGGCCACCATGGCTTTTCGAATAGCCGTTGCCACTTCCCCGGCTTTGCTCAGAGAATAACCAACCTTGCCTTTCATGTCTCCCACGACAACCAGAGCACTGAAGGAAAGTTTTTTACCGCCCTTGGTAACTTTTGTAACGCGCTTAATCGAAAGAACCTTCTCCATAAACTCAGGATCAACAATTTCCTTTTTCTTAAAGGAGGTCTTTCTTTCTTCTCTCCCACGAACTCTTTGCGTAGCTTGTCCTTTTTGCTGTTCTTCCAGATCTTTTTTTCCTTTTGCGTCTTCTGGCTGTGGGGCAGCACCTTCCTCATCAAACTGATCCTCTTCTCCTACACTATTTTCCTCTCGGATAGGATCTTCATTCTCTTTTTTCTTTGCGTTCATTAATTCTTTGCTCCGTAGTTCTTCACAATGATTTAAAACTCAAGACCGCCTTTTCGGGCGCCATCGGCAAAAGCTTTGATTCGTCCATGATAGCGGTATCCTCCCCTATCAAAACTAACCTTTTTGATCCCCTTCTTAGTCCCGGCTTGAGCCAATGCTTCTCCTAATACTTTGGCGGCCTCAATATTGCCGCCTTTTTTGATCTTCCCTTGAATCTCTTTATTGAGAGTCGACATGCCAAACAAAACCTTGCCGCTTGCATCATCAACCATCTGTGCATAAAAATTTTTCAAGCTTCTATGGACACAAAGTCGAGGCTTTTCTGCCGTCCCATTAACAGTCTTGCGCACCCGTTTATGCCTTGCGACTCTTTTTAATTCTTTTACTCTGGATTGTATTTTCATGATTCTTTATTTCTATTTAGTTACCGATTTTCCTTGCTTTCTCCTGACAACCTCACCTACATAACGAATGCCTTTTCCTTTATAGGGTTCCGGACGCTTATAATCCCTTATCTTGGCTGCAACCTGACCGACCATAACCTTATCGGTTCCCTCAACGCTGATAGACGTCTGATTAGGAACTGTGACCTTAATCTCTTTCGGAACTTCAAACTCAACAGGATGGCTAAAACCTAAACTCAAGACCAATTTATTCCCCTGAAGATTGGCCCGGAAACCTACCCCTTGAATCTCAAGTTCCTTTTTATGCCCAGCTGTTACGCCCTTAATAATATTAGCGATACGAACTCTTATCGTCCCGTGATTGGCCCTGTTTTGTTTTACTTCAGAGACTCTCGAAACAATAAGTTGATTATCTTTTTGTTCTACCTTAATCCCGTGAGGAATCGCAAGAGACTCTTTGCCTTTAGGCCCCTCAAAAGAGACAGACCCTTCCGTAATCGCAATTTTGACTTCCTGGGGGACATTGATTGGGACTTTACCTATTCTTGACATATCATCACCTTACCATTACCAAACATAACAAAGGACCTCACCACCGATTTTTTGTTTATGTGCCTCTTTGCTGGTAATTACTCCTTTAGATGTCGACATAACCGCTGTCCCTAATCCATTAAGAACGCGTGGAATATTATCCCTTTGCGCATAAACTCTTAACCCTGGCTTTGATATACGTTTGAGTCCAATGATCGCAGGTTTTTTATCCTCGTATTTTAGATAAACTTTATATGTTCCCTGAACATTATTTTTGAGCAATCGAAAATCTTGGATATATCCGTCCTTTTTGAAAATACCCAAAATTTGGCCAATCAATTTGGAAGCAGGGATATCCACTGTTTCCTTATGGACCTGCATTGCGTTTCTCATATTTGTTAACATGTTTGCTATTGGATCGCTCATCGACATAATCTTTTGACCTCTTGTTATAAAACTTAATGCCTACCAACTTGCTTTTTTAATCCCGGGAATTTCGCCTTTCCATGCCAGCTCCCTAAAACAAATTCGACAAGTACCGAATCTTCTTAAATAACCTTTCGGGCGCCCACAAAGAGTACATCTATTATGCTGCCTCGTTGAAAATTTCGGTTTTCTTTTTGACTTGTTAATTAAGGCTTTTTTTGCCATAAAATATTTTTCCTTTTAATCCCTTTAAACTTTACTAAACGGCATCCCAAAAAGCCGCAACAGTTCCATCGTGTGTTCCTGCGGGCCTTTATTAAAAACAAAAGAGATGTCCATTCCTTGCGTTCTTTGAATACGCCCTGTTTCAATCTCAGGAAAGATGGAGTGATCAGAGATCCCTAAGGTGTAATTGCCCTGTTTATCAAAGGATTTCCTCGAAACGCCATTGAAGTCGCGAATACGAGGCAAACAGATGTTGATAAACCGATCCATAAATTCATACATTTTGTTTCTTCGCAGGGTCACTTTGCATCCAACGGGCATCCCTTTTCTTAATTTAAAGTTAGATACCGCAATACGGGCTCTGCGCATAATAGCTTTCTGTCCTGTTATGGTTTCAAGATCATGAATGGCAGAATCCATAATCTTGATATCATTAATCGCATCTCCCACACCCATATTGACAACGATTTTATCGAGCCGAGGGATAGCCAGCGCATTCTTAATACCAAACTTCTCCTGTATTTCTTTGATGATCTCATTGTCATATTTTTCAAGTAATCTTGGCTTCACTTTTACACATTCTCCTGCTTGATTTTAAACAGCATCTTTACTTTGTTTGCTAATACGCACCTTGGAGCCGTCTTTTAGAATCGAAATCCCAAAACGTGTTCCTTTATTTGTCTTCTTATCAAGAAGCATCACATTGGATATATGAAGAGGAGCCTCATATTCTACAAAGCCACCCTGTTGATCCTGTTGGGTTTTGCGCCGTGTTTTCTTGACAATATTAATCCCCTCAACCAAAATATAATCTGCCTGAGGAAAAACCCGCAAGACCTTCCCGGCTTTTCCTTTATCTTTTCCTGCAATAATTTTTACCTTATCATTCTTTTTAATTTTTAACATTTTAAACTACCTCAGGAGCCAATGATATAATCTTCATGAATTCAAGGTTACGGAGCTCTCTTGCAACAGGACCAAAAACACGAGTGCCTTTCGGATTGCCCCCATCATCAATAATAACCAGAGCATTGCTGTCAAATTTGACACTGGTCCCATCAGAACGCTTAATTGGAAATTTGGTCCTGACAACAACACCTTTTGCCTTCTCACCTTTCTTGATGGCAGCATCAGGGGCGGATTCTTTGATATTGATACGCACCACATCGCCCACTTGAGCCCATCTGCGACCCTTGCTATTCAAAACACCGATAATAGCCGCTTTTCGTGCTCCAGAATTATCCGCTACATCTAAAACCGACTTCATATAAAGCATTTTTCAACCTCTGCCCGTTTAGTTTGATTTAACAACCTCTAAGATGACCCAACGCTTCTCTTTGGATAAAGGCCGTGTTTCAATAATTTTGACAATATCCCCATTTTTGGATTCGTCTTTTTCATCGTGCACCTTAAATTTAACTGCCTTGCGAACCGTTTTCTGATATTTAGCATGCTTGACCGATGTCCTAACTTGAACGACACGCGTCTTTTTCATTTTATCGCTGACCACTTCCCCGGAAAGCATTTTTCTTCTGTTAACCCTTATTTCCATCTTTTTCTCTTTCATTCAAGATCGTTAAAATTCTTGCAATATCGCGCTTAATGGTCTTAAATTGAGAAGGTCTTTCAACACGACCAATCTTGCGCTGATATTTCAAATCGAACAAATCTTTCTTCAAGGATTTCTCCTTCAAGATTAGATCTTCCGTGCTTTGTGCTCTCAAATCTTTAGCCTTCATCGATAACCTTACCTTATTATTAATGACTGCCCGCGCGCGTTATGAATTTTGTTCTAAAGGGCAGTTTGAATGATACTAAACGAAGAATACTTTTCGCAAAATCTTCGGGAATCCCTCCAAGCTCAAAAACAACTTTTCCTCGCTGAACTGGGCAGACCCAATGAGACAAATCACCTTTTCCTTTTCCCATACGTGTTTCCGCCGGTTTTTTAGTAACAGGCTTCCTAGGAAAAACTTTAATCCACAATTTTCCTGCTCCCTGCATTTTTCGTGCACAGACAATGCGGCAGGCTTCCATGTGATTGGCACGGATCAATCCATTTTCAATCGCCTTAAGCCCAAACTCGCCAAAAATCAATTTGTCTCCACGGCTCGCAATCCCACGGTTTTTCCCTTTTTGGGCTTTGCGAAATTTTACTCTTCTGGGCATTTGAAGCATCTTAAAAAATCTCCTAATTTATCCAACAGGTCTCTTTTGTGCCTGAGCCTTATTTTTTTCTCTGATAATTTCCCCTCGATAAATCCACGTCTTAACACCGATAACACCATACGTCGTATGGGCTTCGGCAAAACCATAATCCACATCTGCTCTTAAAGTCTGAAGAGGAATAGAGCCTTCGTGATACTTTTCTCTTCTGGCCATTTCGTTTCCACCTAAACGACCAGAAAGCTTGACTTTGATCCCCTGGACTCCCGCCTGACGTGCATGTTCAATGGCTCTTTTGGTTGCACGCCGAAAGGCAACTCTCTTCTCCAATTGAAAGGCGATGTTCTGAGAAACCAATTGAGCATCGGCCATAGGAGCTTTGATCTCAATAATATCCACAGAAATATTTTTTGCCGTTATTTCAGAAAGCTCTTCTTTCAAGCGATCAATGTCCGCCCCTCTTCGTCCAATGATAACGCCGGGTCTGGCCGAAGCAATCTTAATCTTAATCTCTTCCGCTAAACGTTCGATAACAACGTAAGAAACAGCAGCATGCGTAAACCTTTTTTTAATGTAATTGCGAATTCTTGAATCTTCAGCAACATTCTTAGGAAATTCCTTGGAATCGGCAAACCATAAGCTGCGCCAGTTTTTGTTAATTCCGATTCTTAAAATATATGGATGTACTTTTTGTCCCACGTATTTCGCTCCTATTTGGTTATCAAATCCAATTCGATAGTTAAATGGGTTGTTCTCTTTAAAATCCGCGTTGCACGACCAAAGGCAGCAGCCCGATATCTTTTCCATGTCGGACCTTGGTCAGCTGTAATCTTAGAAACATAGAGCTGTGTTTCGTTCAAACCCTTTTGTTTCGCATTGTTGACCGCTGAATTCAAAATCTTCATAATAAAAGCCGTTGATCCTTTATTCGTATGTGTTAACAAAGAAAGAGATGATGGAACATCCTTTCCTCGGATAAGATCGATCACTTTCCTTGCCTTTGTGGGCGAAACGCGAATATATTTTCCTTTTGCTCGTGCAATCATTTGTAAAATCCTAAATATTATGTTTTTGCCGGCGCCTTCTTGGCCTTGACCCCACCGTGTTTTTTGAATGTTCTTGTGGCGGCAAAATCTCCGAATTTATAGCCCACCATATTTTCCGTAATGAAAACGGGAATATGCTTCTTCCCATTATGAATAGCAACCGTATATCCTACGAATTCCGGAGTAATGACGGATCGTCGCGACCACGTTTTAATAGGTTCCTTGCGCCCTGACTCGATCAAACGATTCAATTTCTTTTGCAAGTTTTCGTCAATATAGGGACCTTTTTTAATAGAACGTGGCATATTATTTCGTCCTTCTCTTTACAATAAACTGATTAGAATATTTTTTCTTTTTACGCGTCTTCAAGCCCTTGGTTGCTTGGCCCCAAGGAGAAACAGGATGAGGATTTCCCTGTGGAGCTTTGCCTTCCCCTCCTCCATGGGGATGATCAACAGGATTCATAACAACCCCGCGAACCTTTCCTCTTCTTCCCAGCCAACGTGATCGACCTGCTTTTCCCAATGACTTGGTTTCGTGTTCAATATTGCTCAATTGACCAATTGTAGCCCGACAATTGACCTTAACCTTACGGACCTCACTGGAAGGAAGTCGAATCTGAACAAAATCTCCCTCTTTTGCCATCAATTGGGCAGATGCACCAGCAGATCTTACGATCTGTCCGCCTTTGCCAGGACGCAATTCGATATTATGAACCGCACTTCCCAAAGGGATACGACCCAAGGGCATGCAGTTTCCCGGTTTGATCTCAATATTTTGATCATGCGTGCTGACAATTTTTGTCCCAACATTCATCTCTATCGGCGCCAGAATATATGACTTGGTTCCATCCGGATACTGAATCAAGGCGATACGGGCAGAACGGTTAGGGTCATATTCAATAGCCAGGACTTCCGCTGGTTGATCAAGACGATCCCTCTTAAAATCAATCAAACGGTACATACGCTTGTGCCCGCCACCTCGCCAACGAACCGTTATGCGACCATAAGAATTTCGCCCACCCTTGCTCCTCAAAGGCTTCAAAAGAGATTTTTCCGGTTTTGCCTTCGTAATCTCCTTGAAATCAGAAAGGGCTGTATGCCTGAGTGAACTTGTTGTTGGTTTAAATTTTTTAAGTCCCACTTTGATACTCCATATTTAACGTATCACTCCCGAAGGGAGTTTCCATTATGTTACGGTAATGGCCTCTCCTTCACAGAGAGTTACAACCGCTTTTTTCCATGGTGTTGTATGACCAAAATCCTGCCTGACGCGTTTTCTTTTTGCAGGAACGGTCATGGTATTAACAGAATCTACCTTCACTTTATAGATCTCCTCAACAGCTTTTTTGATTTCAATCTTGTTGGCGTTTCTAGCAACATGAAAGAGATATTTTCCTTGAGGCTCAAGTTCCGAGCCTTTTTCTGTCCTTACCAATGTATGAACGATATCGTAACTTGTAATCATTTTTCTTACTTCTCTATTCGTTTGATTAAATTATCAAAAGCCTTTTTTGTTAAAAGGACCTTTCTATTTCTCATGATATCATAAGCATTGACATCCTCTGATCGCATGATTGAAAATCGCGGAATATTTCTGCTCGCCAATCTGATGCTGTCATCACAGCCATCTAGGAGTGCCAACGTTTTACCTTTAAGCTTTAAAGCTGTAAGTATTTTTGCAACTTCTTTTGTCTTTGAGAATTTATCTTTCAATTCATCGACACACAACAAGTCCTCTGATTGGAACTTGGCATTTAAACTTTCCCGCAATGCAGCCTTTTTGACCTTTTTGGGAATTGTATAGTTAAAATTTCTGGGATGCGGACCAAAGGTAACGCCTCCACCATGCCACAAAGGAGATCGGCTTGACCCTGCTCGTGCACGACCTGTTCCTTTTTGACGATAAGGTTTTGCTCCACCGCCTGAGACATCGGCTCTCTCTTTGGTAGAAGCAGTCCCCTGCCTTTGACAGGCCTGATACATGACAACCGCCTGATGAATAACATCTGTATTAACCCTTTTGCCAAAAACTCCCTCAGGCAAGTTGATCTTGTCCGTTTGTTTTCCCTGTTTATTCAAGATCGCAAGCGTATTGCTCATCTTATTTCTTCCCTTTAGCTTTTGATTTGCTTTGCTTCATAGGATTGCGTTTGTGAACATGAGCTGCTGGTTTTTCATCGAGTGATCGAAAAACCTTTTTCTTCGACCGGTTCACGGTAATAAAAGAATTCTTGTGTCCTGGAATCGCTCCCTGAATCAAAAGCAAATTATTATCAACATCAACCGCCATAATACGCAATCCCTGTACGGTTACTTTCCTGTTTCCCATCTGCCCAGGCATATGTGTCCCCTTAAACGTTCTTGAAGGATCTGCGCTAGCACCGATGGAACCAACTCTTCTATGATGCATCGAACCATGTCCTTTGGGGCCACCTGCCCAATGCCACCGCTTCATCCCACCTTGAAAACCCTTCCCTTGAGAAATCGCAGAGACATCCACAAAATCTCCTGGTTTAAAAATGTCAGCCTTAATCTCCCGCCCTACCTGGTAATCCTTGTTGTCTGTTGACTCAAATTCTTTGATCAAACGAACAGGGGCCACATTGATTTTCTTGAAAAACCCTAAAGCTGGTTTTTTGACACGTGATTCTTTAACAGGCTCAAATCCTATCTTAACTTTCAAAGGCTCTTCCATAAGTCCCAAAATAAGGCATGGGCCTGCTTCAACAACCGTAACAGGAACCACATTTCCACTTTTGTTAAAAAATTGTGTCATTCCTAATTTTCTTCCAACTAAACCACGTATCATTTTGCATTAAGTGCTGTAAAAAAAAGCACTTCCTTTTTTAAATGTTCTTTACCGAAAAATTATTGTTTGATCTCAACATCAACACCCGCCGGCAAGTTGAGCCTTCTTAAAGCCTCGACCGTTTTGGCTGTTGGATCAATAAGATCAATAAGCCGCTTATGAATCGCAAGATGAAACTGTTCTCGAGCTTTTTTGTTGACATGCGGTGACTTTAAAACCGTATACAACTCTTTTTTCGTAGGCAATGGAATGGGCCCGACGATTTTTGCACCCGTTCGGATGGCCGTATCCACGATCTCTTGCGCAGACTGATCAATCAGCCTATGATCATAAGCTTTTAATTTTAAACGAATTTTTTGCATAATTTTTATTGATTACCGCGCGGCGAAAATTTTTTCCACCGCGCATCTCTTCTCTCTATATATAATCGTTCTTACGCTAATATTTCAGAAACCACACCAGCGCCGACCGTTCTTCCGCCTTCTCGAATAGCAAAACGCAATTCTTTTTCCATAGCGATCGGAACGATCAATTCTGCTGTCAACTCAACGTTATCGCCTGGCATACACATTTCAACACCATCTGGAAGTTGTGCGGTACCCGTTACGTCCGTTGTTCGAAAATAAAATTGTGGACGATAACCTTTAAAGAAAGGAGTATGCCTGCCTCCCTCTTCTTTTGTCAAAACGTAAACTTGTGCTTTAAATTTCGTGTGAGGTGTAATCGAACCCGGCTTTGCCAAAACCATACCACGCTCAATTGCATCTTTATCCACACCACGCAAGAGAAGACCAACGTTATCACCTGCTTGACCTTCGTCTAGCTCTTTTCGAAACATTTCAACACCGGTTACAACGGTCTTGCTGATTTCAGGTCGACATCCAACGATGTCCACTTCCTCACCAACCTTGATCCTTCCTCTTTCGATTCGGCCTGTTGCAACAGTGCCACGACCGGAAATAGAAAAGACGTCTTCAACAGCCATTGAGAAAGGTTTATCCAATTCTCTCTGCGGATCTGGAATCCAATCATCGACGGCTTGCATCAGATCAAGGATCGGTTTCTGCTTTTCTGAATCATCAGGATTATTTAATGACTCAAGAGCACTTCCCATAATAATAGGAGTGTTGTCTCCGTCAAACTTGTACTGATTAAGAAGCTCTCGTACTTCCAATTCAACCAATTCAAGCAGCTCTTTGTCTTCGACCTGATCGCATTTGTTCAAGAAAACAACAAGCTTAGGAACGTTCACCTGGCGAGCCAAAAGGATATGCTCTCTTGTTTGAGGCATAGGACCATCTGCCGCAGAAACGACTAGGATCGCCCCATCCATCTGAGCAGCGCCTGTAATCATGTTCTTGATGTAGTCAGCGTGACCTGGACAATCAATATGCGCATAGTGTCGCTTTTCTGTTTCGTACTCTAGGTGAGCGATATTGATCGTAACCCCACGTTCTTTCTCTTCGGGTGCATTGTCAATGGAATCATAAGAACGAACCTCTCCCGCCAAACCTTTTTTGTTCAAAATGATTGTTATGGCAGCACTGAGGGTGGTCTTCCCATGGTCAACGTGACCGATTGTACCGACATTCAAGTGCGGTTTGTTTCTTACGAATTTTTCCTTGGCCATAACTATTCCTCCTTTTTTGGATTATTTTCTTTAAATTTATTTTTACATCAATCTATTTTTTAGCCGCATATTCCTGTCTCTTTCCAATAATCTTATCGGCAATATACTGCGGCACTTCAGCATAAAATGCCGGTTCCATGGAAAAAGACGCACGCCCTTGTGTTAATGAACGAAGGGCATTGGCATAGTTAAACATTTCGGCCAAAGGCACTTCACATCGTGAAGTCTTCAGCTTTCCTCTTGTACCTAAGTTAACGATCTTTGCTCGTCGTGTATTTAGATCGCCGATCACTGAACTCATAAACTCTTCCGGAGTTGTTACTTCCAAGTCCATAACCGGTTCCATAAATACAGCTCCGCCTTTACGTAAAGCTTCCTGCAAGGCAACCTTTCCTGCCATCTGAAAAGCCAATTCGCTTGAATCGACCTCATGATACGAACCATCTACCAATGTCACAATAAAATCGCTTACAGGATATCCAGCCAAGATACCATTTTGTGCAGCCGTTCTCACTCCTTTTTCAACAGCAGGAATGTACTCTCTAGGAACGTTTCCGCCTTTGATCTTGTTAACAAAAACGATCCCCTCTCCTGCTTTTTCTGCAGGTTCAACATCAATAATACAATGTCCATATTGACCCCGACCACCTGTCTGACTGATGAATTTTCCAACAATCCCCATAACCTTTCGTGTGATTGCCTCTCTATAAGCCACCTGCGGCTTACCGATCTTGGTTTCCAAATTGTGTTCTCTTTTCATACGATCAATAATGATATCCAAATGCAACTCTCCCATCCCTGAAATAAGGGTTTGGCCTGTTTCATGATTGTATTGAACACGAAGAGAAGGATCTTCATCCAAGAATTTCTTTAGCGTGATACCCATTTTATCCTGATCCGCTTTTGTTTTTGGCTCGATAGCCATAGAGACAACTGGTTCAGGAACCTTCATATTTTCAATAAGGATAGGGGATTTTTCCTCGCAAATGGTATTCCCGGATTTTGTCTCTTTAAGCCCTACTAAAGCGACAATTTCTCCCGCGCCAACTTGCGTGACAATCTCCTGTTTATTGGAATGCATAACGACGATTTTGGCAATTCTTTCTTTTTTACGTGTGGAGGAATTCAAGATGGTGGAACCGGCGGTAACTTTACCGGAATAAATACGAGTATAAAAGAGTTTCCCGACATAAGGATCAGACGCTATCTTAAAAACCAATCCGCTTAATGGGCTTTTTTCTGATGTTTCAAATGTAATATGTTCTTCTGTCTTGGGATGAATACCTGTAATGGGAGGGACATCAAGTGGAGAAGGAAGATATTCGGTGATGGCATCAAGAACCAGTTGAACACCTCTATTTCGAAGGGCAGTCCCCACAAGAACAGGAAGAAAAGTGTTTCTCAAAACAGCACGTCTGATTGCGGTCTTGATCTCGTCGGCGGAAATCTCCTGCTCTTCCAAAAACTTCTCCATAATCCCATCATCGGCATCAGATAATTTTTCAAGAAGCACATGACGATATTCTTCTGTTTTGTCTTTTAAATGATCAGGAACAGGTCGTCTTTCAAGCTCTATGCCCTCATCATCCTTATAATAGACATATTCTCTTGTAATAATATCAACAATACCTTTAAAATCATCCTCTGCTCCATCTGGAAATTGAACAGGAGCAGCATTGGCACCTAATCTTTCGTAAATTTCGTCAACCACACGATCAAAATTTGCCCCCATACGATCAATCTTATTGATGAAGAAAATCCTTGGAACTTTGTATCTATCCGCTTGACGCCAGACCGTTTCCGATTGAGACTGCACACCGCTTGTTGCACACAAAACAACCACCGCACCATCCAGAACTTTTAAAGATCTTTCAACCTCTACCGTAAAGTCAACATGACCCGGAGTATCAATAATATTGATCTTTTTGCCTTTCCAAAAACAGGTCGTATTGGCAGACGTTATCGTAATACCGCGCTCCTGCTCCTGCTCCATCCAGTCCATGGTAGTATTGCCTTGGTCGACAGTCCCCATTTTATGGATGACGCCTGCATAGTAGAGGATGCGCTCAGTCGTCGTGGTCTTACCTGCATCAATGTGCGCGATAATCCCGATATTCCTGATGTCTTGTAATTTTATTTTTTCTGCCATTGTTAACCTTTACCATCTTAAGTGTGCATAAGCTTTATTGGCTTCAGCCATTTTATGTGTTTCGTCTCTCTTTTTAATCGCAGGGCCTTCTCCTTTATAGGCAGCCAATAGTTCATCAGCAATTTTTGCTCCCATCGGCTTGCCTTTTTTCTTTCTTGCAAAATCTCGAATCCAACGAAGTGCCAAAGAATTCCCTCTGGGCACATTCACTTCAATCGGAATTTGATATGTGGAACCACCAACTCTTCTTGGTTTTAATTCTAACCGAGGTCTTACATTTTCAATAGCCCTGTTAAAGGCTTTCAAACCATTTTCTTCCTGCGTTCTTTGGCGTAAAGTTTCAATCGCCCCATAAACGATCTTTTCTGCAATCGTCTTTTTTCCTTCACGCATTAAAGCATTGATAAACTGAGCTACTAATTTGCTATTATATTTTGGATCCGCTAACAATTCTATTCTGTCTGCTCGTCTTCTTCGCATTACTTTTCCCTTTTTGTCCCATATTTTGATCTTGAACGCTTACGCTTAGCCACACCCGCTGTATCCAATGTGCCTCTGACGATGTGGTAGCGTACTCCCGGAAGATCCTTCACGCGTCCACCTCTCACGAGAACAATCGAGTGTTCCTGTAGATTATGTCCTTCCCCTGGAATATAAGAAGTGACTTCCATGCGATTGGACAAACGGACTCTTGCGATCTTCCTTAAAGCCGAATTAGGCTTCTTGGGCGTCATGGTTCTGACCTGCAAACATACCCCTCTCTTTTGAGGGCAAACGTTAAGCGCAGGCGATTTACTCTTCTTCTTCTTCAGGTTGCGTTGCTTCCTGATCAATTGTTGTATCGTCGGCATATTTCACCATTTCTATGTCTGAATAACATTTTAAACCTGTCCCTGCAGGGATCAAATGCCCTACAATGACGTTTTCCTTTAATCCACGTAAAAGATCGATTTTACCACTTGCGGCTGCCTCTGTCAACACCCTTGTCGTCTCCTGAAAGCTTGCAGCAGAGATAAAACTTTCTGTGGTTAAAGACACTTTCGTGATCCCTAAAAGCAAAGGCGTTGCCTTTGCAGGCTTGCCTTTTTTCTTCAAAACAGCCTCATTGGCCTTTTTAAAAAGAATCCTGTCCACCTGTTCCCCTACAAGGAGATCTGTATCTCCAGAGTCCTCAATTTTTACTTTTTTAAGCATTTGAGAGATAATGAGCTCAATATGCTTATCGTTGATTCTTACCCCTTGCAAACGATAGACTTCCTGGACTTCATTCAAGAGATACTCTTGAAGGACTTTATCCCCGCAGACACGCAAAATATCCTGAGGAACAACGGGCCCATCCGTAAGCTGCTGGCCAGCAAAAACTCGGTCTCCTTTATAAACATTGGGATGCTTTCCATGAGGAATGGTATATTCCTTAGTCATTCCTGTAGCACTTTTTACAACAATCGTGCGGGACCCTTTTCGGTCTTCACCAAACTCAACAATACCATCAATTTCGCTAATAATAGCAGGATCTTTTGGTCGTCTTGCTTCAAATAACTCCGCTACACGTGGAAGCCCCCCCGTAATATCTCTCGTTTTTCCTGCCCCTCTCGGAATCTTTGCAATCAAATCCCCCGCATTAACGATTCCTTTGTCACTGACCAAAATATGCGCTCCTACAGGGATTGAATAGATACCAACCACTTCTTTTTTATCATCCGTAATAATGATTTGAGGATGATATTCGAGTTTGTGCTCAACAACAACTCGTTCGGTGACCCCTGTGATGGGATTCTGCTCAACTTGAACAGTCACTTCTTCAATAAGATCTTCGGAATTAACATTTCCCTTAACCTCAGTGATAATCGGAATGGTATACGGATCCCAAGTCGCAAAAATCTGATCTTTTTTTACTTGTGCACCATCGGCATACTTAATGGTTGCCCCTTGCGGAAGTTGATAACGTTCAAACTCGCGCCCATACTCGTTATTAATACTGATAGAACCATTTCGATTTAAAACAACATATTCATTTTGTCGTTCAACAACCCTCAGTTGATGGTATTTGATAATACCTTCATTTTTTGACTTATAGTAAGATTGTTCTACTGCACGCGAAGCCGTACCCCCAATGTGAAACGTACGCATCGTAAGCTGTGTTCCAGGCTCCCCAATGCTTTGTGCAGCAATCGTTCCAACTGCTTCTCCTATTTCAACAAGCCTTTGGGTTGCCAGATTCCTTCCATAACATTTAACACAAATACCTCTTTCCGCCTCACAAGTCAAAACACTTCGAATACGCACCTTTTCAATACCTAACTGCTCGATCACAACAGCCTTCTCTTCGGTGATCTGCTCACCCGCCTCGACAACCACCTGATCGGTGATTACATCTACGATGCTGTCAAGAGCCACACGGCCGATAATTCGCTCTTTAAGACTTACGACCAGTTCATCGCCTTCAACGATAGCCGCGACAGTGATTCCATTCAATGTCCCACAATCTTCTTTAGTGATAACCGCTTCTTGGGCAACGTCAACCAAACGGCGCGTTAAATAGCCAGCATCGGCTGTCTTAAGTGCGGTGTCCGCCAAACCTTTACGGGCACCATGCGTTGAGATAAAGTATTCCAAAACCGTCAGCCCCTCACGGAAACTGGCCGTAATAGGGTTTTCAATAATTTCCCCGGAAGGCTTAGCCATAAGACCCCGCATACCTGAAAGCTGTCTGATCTGAAGACGGGATCCACGAGCACCTGAATCAGCCATGATATAAACAGGATTGAAAGAATCCATCTGTTGAAAAACAAGATCAGATAATTTTTCCGTTGTATGCGTCCAAATATCAATGATCTTATTGTATCGTTCACGTCCCGTAATAATCCCTTTTCGATATTGGTCCTCTACTTTCGTCACTTCTTGTTTCGCACGGCTAATATGAACTTCTTTCTCTTTGGGACTTGTTAAGTCTGATATGGCAATCGAAATACCCGCATCTGTTGCAGAATTAAAACCATACTCCTTCAAGCTATCCAAAAGAACTACCGTCGTATTGCGACCGAACCGTTTGTAACAATCAGAAATAACAGCTCCAATCTTTTTCTTATCTAGCGTTTCATTAACAAATCCATAGCCTTTAGGCAACAACTCATTAAAAAGAACACGCCCGACTGTTGTTTCAATGATATTCGAGCCATTATTTTGTCTATCTTTCGTTTCTCCGTTGGTTTCTCCATGAATAGCTTTTTCCTGAGAAATGATCAAAGATGGTTTTTCATCACCCCACACACAAACATTTAAACGAAGCTTTACCCCCGCATGAAGGTCAATCTGCCCATCATTAAAAGCAATGATAATCTCATCCTTGCTTGCAAATATCCTCTTTTTGTCTGTGTCTTCTCCACCCCTGTCCTTCGTCAGATAATAAAGACCCAAAACCATGTCTTGTGTTGGAGATACGACTGGTCGGCCGTCAGCAGGAGAAAAGAGATTATTGACTGACAATAATTCCAATCGACATTCCAACTGAGCTTCTAGAGAAAGCGGGACGTGAACAGCCATTTGATCCCCATCGAAGTCAGCATTAAAAGCGGAACAAACCAAAGGATGAAGCATAATCGCCTTGCCTTCAACAAGAACCGGTTGGAACGCCTGAACACTTAAGCGGTGAAGCGTTGGTGCGCGGTTAAGCATAACGGGATGATCTCTAATAACCTCATCCAAAATATCCCAGACTTCTACTTTGGCTTTTTCAACCATTCGTTTGGCGCCTTTGATTGTATGGACAAAACCTTTCTCTCGTAACTTTCGGATAATGAAAGGCTCGAAAAGTTCAAGGGCCATTTTTTTAGGTAAACCGCATTCATGCAAATGCAAATTGGGACCAACAACGATAACCGATCGTCCCGAATAGTCAACGCGTTTTCCCAACAAGTTCATTCGAAAGCGCCCCTGTTTTCCCTTAAGCATATCGGATAAAGACTTTAAAGGACGATTGCCTGAACCCAAAACAGGCCTTCCATGTCGTCCATTATCTAAAAGGGCATCCACCGCTTCTTGTAACATGCGCTTTTCGTTTCGAATAATGATTTCAGGCGCTTTTAAATCCATCAATTTCTTAAGGCGATTATTTCTATTAATAACTCGTCGATAAAGATCGTTTAAGTCAGAAGTAGCAAATCGTCCACCCTCGAGAGGAACCAGCGGTCTTAAATCCGGCGGGATGACCGGCAACATATCCAAAACCATCCACTCTGCTTTGTTGCCCGACTTTTTAAAGTCCTCCACTAATTTTAAGGTTTTAGCTATCTTTTTAGCATTGGTTCCCGAAGGATTTGCTTTCTCTAATTCTTTCCTCAATTTTTTAGAAAGAACTTTCAGATCTGTTTCTTTCAACAATTCTTTAATCGCCTCAGCTCCAATTCTTGCCTTAAAATTTCCGCCGTATTTAATCAAAGCCTCTTGATATTTATCCTCGGATAAAAGTTCTCCCTTCTTGAGAGATGTTTCGCCTGGATCAATCACGATATACTCTTCGTAATAAATGATTTTTTCTAAATTTCTTAAGGATGTTTGCAGAATCGCTGATAAACGGGAGGGAACTGCTTTATAGAACCAAATGTGGGTAACAGGACAAGCGAGTTCAATATGCCCCATTCTTTCACGTCGAACACTGGAGCGTGTAACCGTGACTCCGCAACGGTCACAACTGATCCCTTTAAATTTGATTCCTTTGTACTTCCCGCAATTACACTCCCAATCACGTACAGGTCCAAAAATCCTCTCGCAGAAAAGCCCATCCTTTTCAGGTTTCAGCGTCCTGTAGTTGAGCGTTTCGGCCTTCTTAACAATCCCATGAGACCAAGACTTCACCACTTCCGCAGAAGCAATATGAATCGTAATCCTATCTTGACTTATTTGATCTTTTTTTATTGTAGCCATTAGTTATCTTTATCCTTAGTGTTTTCCGTGTTTGCTTTTTCCAACTTGATATCCAAACACAAACCTTGTAATTCTTTAACAAGAACATTAAAGGACTCTGGAGTACCTGTCGCCAATTTCTGTTCTCCTTTAACGATAGCTTCATAAATACGACTTCTTCCCTGGACATCATCACTCTTGACGGTCAACATCTCCTGAAGCGTATATGCCGCCCCATAAGCCTCAAGTGCCCAAACTTCCATTTCACCAAATCGTTGCCCACCGAAATGGGCTTTCCCGCCTAAAGGTTGCTGGGTGACCAAGGAGTAAGGCCCAATAGAGCGAGCATGAATTTTTTGATCAACAAGGTGATTTAGCTTAAGCATATAAATATAGCCAACGGTTACCTTTTGATCAAAAGGCTGTCCTGTAAATCCGTCATAAATGGTTGTCTTTCCATCTTCAGGCAAATTTGCAGAACGCAAAAGATCCCAAATCTCCTCTTCCGTGGCACCATTAAAAACAGGAGATTCTGCGTAAAAACCGAGAACATGTGCTGCCCATCCCAAGTGCGTTTCCAGAAGTTGCCCCACGTTCATTCGTGATGGAACCCCTAAAGGATTAAGAACGATATCTACCGGCGTCCCATCCTCTAGGTAGGGCATATCCTCTTCGGGAAGGATGCGGGATACGATTCCCTTATTCCCATGACGACCAGCCATTTTATCCCCTTCGGATAATTTTCTTTTAGCTGCAACATAAACAACTACTCTTTTTAAAACGCCCGCAGGAAGCTCATCGCCTCGTTTAACGCGCTCTATTTCCTGAGCTTCTTCATCCTGCAATTCCAAAATTTTATCTGCATAAAATTCGGATGTTTCCCTTACTTCAGAATCTTCAGGATAAACCTTAAGATTAATAGTTCTCAGCTTTTTAGCACTAACGCCTAAAAGAGCACAAAGTTTGGCTTCTCTCTCTTCTTCAATAAATTCGGTTTCCTGCTTATAATATTCTTTAACTTTGACAACAGCTTCTTGTTCCTTCGCTTTATCAACTTTCGACTTTCGACCACGCTCTGTACGCTGAAACACTTCTGTGTTAATAACATAACCTTCAACTCCCGGAGGTAAAGTTAAAGAAGTATCTCTGATGTCTGCCGCCTTCTCTCCAAATATCGCACGCAAAAGTCTTTCTTCAGGAGAAAGTTCTTTTTCACTCTTAGGAGTCACTTTCCCAACCAGAATATCGCCCGGCTTTACTTCAGCTCCGATGCGAACAATTCCATCTTCGGTCAGATCCTTTAAAGCATCTTCCCCGACATTGGGAATATCGCGCGTAATCTCTTCATTCCCCAATCGTGTTTCTCGGGCTTCTACCTCAAATTTCTGAACATGAATAGAGGTATAAACATCATCTCTTACTATTCGCTGATTAATAAGAATGGCATCTTCAAAGTTATAGCCGCGCCACGGCATAAAAGCGACAAGAACATTTCTTCCCAAGGAAATCCTTCCTTGGCTTGTTCCAATGCCGTCTGCTATAATCTGGCCTGCCTCCACTCTATCTCCTAGTTGAACAAGTGGACGCTGAACAATCGATGTATTAGCATTTGAACGCATAAAACTTTTAAGCGTATAAACATCTTTTCCGACAACGATTTCTCTTGCATCGACTTTTGTAACTTTGCCTGCCTCTTTAGCAACAATGACAACGCCTGAATCTTTTGCAACCTTTTCTTCCATTCCGGTTCCCACATAAGGAACCTCCGGTTTTAATAAGGGAACCGCCTGGCGTTGCATATTCGATCCCATCAAAGCCCTATTGGCATCGTCATGTTCCAAGAAAGGAATCAAGGATGTCGCAACCGAAACCAACTGTTTGGGAGAAACATCTTTTAAATCAATCTGATGAGACGGAATTTTAGGAAAATCTGTCTTATAACGGCAAATAATCTCCTTATTCTCAAAAACACCTGTCTTATCCATTGGAGCATTGGCCTGAGCAATGTATTTTCCTTGATCAACATCTGCTGTCAAATATTCCACTTTGCGAGTGACCTTCCCATTTTCAACTTTGTAATATGGAGTTTCAATAAAACCAAGCTCGTTAACACGTGCGCATGTCGTTAAAGATGAGATAAGCCCAATATTCGGTCCTTCAGGTGTCTCAATCGGACAAACGCGACCATAGTGTGTTGGATGAACGTCTCGAACCTCAAAACCAGCCCGTTCACGTGACAAGCCGCCAGGTCCTAAAGCAGATAAACGTCTTTTGTGTGTCATCTCTGATAAAGGATTCACCTGATCCATAAACTGAGACAATTGGCTTCGGGCAAAAAAGTCATGAATCTGATTGGAGAACAAACGTGAGTTGATTAGATGATGCGCTGTCAAATTCTCAAAAGATGTCATAACAACCAATCGTTCCTTAATGGATCTCTCTAAACGCGCAAGACCAATACGAACCTGATTCTGGATAAGTTCCCCAACGGTCTTAATGCGCCTGTTACCCAAATGATCAATATCATCCGTTTCCCCTTTGCCTTCTCTAAGCCCGAATAGATATTTGATGACAGAGGCAACCGTATGAATGTCCAATACACGATTATCCAAAGGAATCTTTAAATTCAACTTTCGATTGATAATATGACGCCCGACTTTGCTTAAATCATAACGTTTTGGGTCAAAGAACAATCTGAAAAATAACGCTTCCGCCACTTCAATCGTTGCAGGTTCCGTCGGACGCATTTTGCGATAAAAATCAATCAAGGCGTCTTCTTTATTCTCCGTGTGGTCTTTCTCCAACGTATTTTTCAATTTATCAAAATCATCACCCAGCAATTTCTTCATCTCTTCAACACTGGTGAGTCCCATAATCCTTAAAATCTGCGTTGCCGGAAAATTACGTCTTCTATCAACATAGGCCAACAAAACATCATTCAAATCATATTTAATCTCAAACCAAGCGCCGCGCGAAGGAATAATTCTTCCATGATAAATACATCTTCCCGTAGGATGCAATTCCTCTTCAAACGAGACCCCCGGGGGGCGTTGAATCTGGGACACAACGACTCTTTCATCCCCATTGATGATAAACGTTCCTGTATCGGTCATCAGAGGGAAATCACCAAAATAAACTTCCTGCTCCTTGATATCCACAGGCGTAATCAAACGAAGCTTCACCTTTAAAGGTGCTGAAAATGTCATACTTCTTCTTTGACATTCATCAGAAGAATATTTTTCTTTCCCAAGCGTATAATTCAAGTACTCAAGTTTAATCTGCCCGTCGTAACTCTCTAAAGGAAATACTTCTCTGAATACTTCCTCCAGCCCCTGCTCAGCCCTCTTATGAACGGGAACATAACGTTGCAAAAAATCCTTATATGCTTTCAGCTGAATGTCAAGAAGTTGCGGAACCTCAAAATTATCTTTGATTTTGCCGAAATTTTTAATTTTCAGTTTTTGCATATTTTCTTTTTCTTTTAAGCGTTAGAAAACATTATTAGGTTTTAAGAAAAGACACCTGCCCGTTGACCAAAACAACAAAACCATGCGCAATCACATGGGTCTATTATTTTATTTCAACTTTAGCGCCAGCCGCCTCAAGTTTTTTCTTCAACTCTTCTGCTTCTTCCTTCGCAACACCTTCTTTAACTGACTTAGGTGCGCTTTCAACAAGATCCTTTGCTTCTTTAAGACCCAAATTCGTCGCAGCCCTTACTTCTTTAATAACTGCGATCTTTTGAGCCCCTACATCCGCAAGGACCACATCGAAGGATGTCTTTTCTTCTTCAGCTACAGCTGCACCGCCACCTGCGCCTGAAGCAGCCATCATCATCATACCTGCAGGCATAGGTGCCGCAGCCTGAATGCCTAACCTGTCTTCTAATCCCTTAACAAGATCAGCCAATTCAAGAGCCGTAAGGCCTTCAATGGTTTTTGCAACTTCCTCAAGCTTAGGAGAAAGAGCAACGCTTTCTTTCTTTTCTTCTTTTGCTTGAACCTCATTCGTTGTTTTTGCTTCTTCGGACATATTAATTACCCCCTTCTTTTTTTTCGCTCAACTGCTTTAAAATAGATAATAAATCTCGTGATTTTGCATTAAGAGCTCCGGCTAACCTTGTCATAGGAGCCAATATTGTGGCTAATAATTGGGATCGTAATGTATCTTTGGATGGCAAATCAGATAAACGTTTGACCTGAGATCCATCTAAAAGAGTGCCATCAAGAACCCCGCCCTTAACTGAAAAACCATCATAGGCCTTGGCAAATTTCACGAAAAGTTTCGAAATCTCAACAGAATCCTCATTGCTAAAAGCAAAAGCTGTCTGACCTTCCATGCTTTCGGATAGTTTCTCAAAATCCAAATCTTTGAGGGCGATTTTCGCGATCCGATTCTTAGAAACATAGAACTGTGCCCCCGCTCGTTTCAAATCTTTTCTCAAACTATCCATTTGAGAAGAAGAAATAGAAGAATAACTCAAAAGAAAAACACTTTTGTTGTTCTCAACACCCCGTTTGACATTATCGACAAGTACTTCTCTGTATAATCTGCCGACTTTTTCCACTTTTTCCATTATGCTTTCCTCTATTATATATACTACACAGCTATTTTAAGCCCAGGACCCATGGTTGTTGATAAATACATACTTTTGATCAGATTGCCTTTAACCGCTGCCGGTTTGGCGTGATTAATCGCATCAATCAAATATTTTGCGTTTTCCAAAAGTTTTTCTTTGGAAAACGATCTTTTGCCAAAACCCACATGAACACCTGCCTGCTTATCCGATTTGAATTCAACGCGGCCGGCTTTGACTTCATTAATGACTCTTTCGATATCCTGTGTTACGGTTCCGGCTTTCGGGCTTGGCATAAGACCTCTTGGCCCTAATAATTTTCCCAGCTTACTTAAATCTCGCATCATATCCGGGGTTGCAATCATACAATCAAAATCCATAAATCCATTTGCGATCTTATCGATCAATTCATTACTGCCAACAAAATCCGCTCCCAAGTCCTGAGCTTTCTTGACCATTTCTCCTTTGCAGACAACAGCAATCCTGACTTTCCTGCCCGTTCCATGCGGCAAAACGACCGTGCCCCTTATCATTTCATCAGAACTCTTCGGATTGATGTTAAGGGCAAGATGCAATTCAACGGTTTCATCAAATTTCACACTTGGAAATTTCTCTATATTAGAGATTGCATCCTCCAACTGTAACACAGATTTATTATCTACGATTTCTGAAAACTTCTTTTTTCTTTTAGTGAGAGTAACCATTTTAATCAACCACCTCAATTCCCATACTTCTTGCAGTTCCTTCAACGATCCTTACAGCTTGATCAAGATCAATCGTATTTAGATCCTCCATTTTGGTCTTGGCAATCTCTTTTAGCTGATCGCGTTTTAAAGTGGCAATCTTCTCTTTGCCTGCCTCTCCGGACGCCTTAGCCAAATTGGCAGCTTTTTTAAGTAGTACAGAACTCGGAGGAGTCTTGAGAATAAAATCAAATGATTTATCCTTATAAACTGTTATGACGGCAGGAAGAATAAGTCCTTCTCTTCCTTTTGTCTTTTCGTTAAAGGCCTTGCAAAAGCCCATTATGTTAACACCATGCTGCCCTAATGCGGGACCAACAGGTGGTGCAGGATTTGCTTGTCCTGCAGGAACGTATAATTTAATTTTTGCAATTACTTCTTTTGCCATTTTATATTTTCTCCACTTGCCAATACTCCAACTCAACCAGTGTTGATCGACCAAAGATTGAAACGCTAACTTTCAGCTTGCCTCGATCAGGATAGACTTCCATGACAGACCCATTAAAATTCGCAAAAGGTCCTTCAGCAATACGAATAGCTTCCCCCACATCAAAGACAATCTTGGGACTTGGCTTTGTTTCTGTATCTTCTGTTCTTTTTACAATGGAATCTACTTCGCTTTCAGAAATGGGGGTGGGTCTTCTTCCGGGGCCGATAAAACCAGTAATGCCGGGGGTGCTTTTGACAAGATACCAGCTATCCTTGTTCATTTCCATCTTAACCAGGATATAGCCGGGGAAAAATTTTCTTCCAATAATCCGTTTTTTGCCACTGCGAATTTCGGAAACCTGTTCTGTGGGCACAACGATTTCTTCAATGAATTCCTTCAATGCGGTGGTGGCCATGCGGTTTTCTAAACCTGCTTTTGCCTTTTCTTCAGCCCCTGTCTGGGTATGTACGACGTACCACTTCTTTTCCATTTTATTGAATAATTAACCCAATTAATTTTGAAAGAACAATGTCAACCACACCAATAAAAATGCCAAGACACGCTGATGAGATGATTACGATCCACGTTGAGTCCCATAGCTCTTTCTTCGTTAACCAAGATACTTTTTTGAGTTCAACGATGACTTCTTTAATAAATTTTCTTATTTTTCCAAACATGATACGTAGTTAATAGTTAAAAATTAAAAAATTAAATTATGGCCTCGCTTACGCGACCTTTAAAAAGCTAAATCCTAAAAATGTTTTGATGCTTATTTTTCAATTATTATTTTTTAATTCTAAATTCTCAATTATCCTACAGGCCTGGTAGGGTTCGAACCTACAACACACGGTTTTGGAGACCGTTGCTCTGCCAATTGGAGCTACAGGCCTATATCGTATCGGTTATAGGTTGGCCCAACATTTCCTCCCTGCATGGCCAACATTTTTATATTTATTCTCGACGAAAAAACTACTTCTTCATTTCTTTATGCAGAGTATGCTTGCGCTCAAAACGGCAATATTTTTTCAGCTCAATTCGCTCAGGCTTTTTCTTTTTATCTTTGGTGCTTGTGTAATTGATTCTCTTGCATGTTGTACATTGAAATTGAATATTTTCTCGCATCAGTTAATTTCTTTCTTTTAAACAAATATATATAAATAAAAATTTTTTTCTAAATTATTTTACAAAGCCCCCGACCGGACTTGAACCGGTGACCTCGTCCTTACCAAGGACGTGCTCTACCGGCTGAGCTACAGGGGCAAAATATAAAATGAACCATAAGTATAATTCGCGTGTCTCCTTTTGTCAAGCATTTTATTAATAATTTTGACAATCTATGTTACTCAAATTATTGAACTTAGCGCTCTGAATTAAAGCCTCAGACAACCTTCAAAAAGCGCCTTTTTCCAACTTTGATAATGCCTTTTTGAGCAACTGCATCCTCAGAATCAATCTTCCTGCCATCTAAGCTAATAGCTCCCTGCTTCAGGAGCCTTCTGGCCTCATTTTTTGAAGAAATGAGGCCATTTTTAATCAAAATGTCAATAATTTGCTCATTTTCCTCATTTTTTAGCTTGTATTCGCTCATTTCATCCGGAGTTTGCCCCTGGCTAAAAACCTTCTCGAACTCATCTTTGGCCCTTTGAGCTTGGCTTTCATCATAGAATTGCTTGACAATTTCTTGCCCCAGTTGCAATTTGGCCTCTTTGGGATGCATATTCTTGACCTCATCAAGGTCAAAATCCGTTAAAATCTCATAATATCTCATCATCACCTCATCGCTGATAGACATGATCTTGCCTAAAATCTCTTGGGGGGGCTCATCGATCCCAATATAATTATCCAGAGACTTGCTCATCTTTTTTAACCCGTCGGTCCCTTCCAAAAGAGGGGTCATGACAATCACTTGAGGTTTTTGGCCATAAACTCCTTGGAGTTCTCTGCCCATCAAAAGATTGAACTTTTGATCATTGCCTCCCAACTCAACATCCGCTTTTAAAACCACCGAATCATACCCTTGCAATAAAGGATAGATAAATTCTAAAATGCTGATCTCTTTGCCTTCTTCATAACGTTTTTTGAAATCGGATCTTGCAAGCATTTGGGCGACCGAAGAATGTGCGGTTAATTCGAGAAGTTCTTGCGCGGATAATTTGGAAAGCCAACGGCTGTTGAAAACAACTTTTGTTTTATTTTTGTCCAGAATTTTAAAGACCTGTTTTTTGTAGGTGGCAGCATTTTTGTTAATGATTTTTTGATCCATTTTGGGACGTAATTGATCTTTTCCCGTCGGGTCCCCGACCTGTGCGGTAAAATCACCAATCAAGAAAACAATCTTGTGTCCCAAATCCTGAAATTGCCTGAGTTTTCTTAAAAGAACAACATGTCCTAAATGGATATCCGGCGCAGTAGGATCAAAACCGGCTTTGATACAAAGAGAACGGCCTTCTTTGAGCTTTTCTTCAAGACCATCCATGTTGATAATCTCTGTCGTGCCGCGTGCAATTTTTCGAATGATCTCTTTTATCTGCATAATTAGCTCCTCCTTAGGATCAAGGAGTCCTAACGCCATACTTGCTTAATAGATGTTAAGATAATAAGAAGAGAGTTGAGAGGTTAATGCCCGATTCCTTTTGTCTCTTATGAAATCGGGCATTTTCTATATTAAGTCAAGCGTGTACTGACACCTATTTTCATTTGTTCGGTGTCCACTTTAATAATTTTTACCTTTAATTTATCTCCTGGCTTGAGAGCCGCAGCTTGTTCTTTATCGATTTCCGATGAATAAACAAGAGCCTCAATATCATCTTCCAATTTGACAAAAACACCAAAATTGGAATTCAAGACAACTTCTACCTCCACTTCAGAGTCTACAGGATATTTTTCGGCGATCTTGCTCCATGGATTTTCGGTCAGTTGCTTTAATCCTAAGGTGATTTTCCTATTTTCCGCATCGACCCCAAGAATAACTACTTCCACCTCTTGGCCCTTTTGGACAATGTCCTGAGGATGATTGACCTTTTTAGTCCAGGACATATCCGAGACGTGAATCATCCCCTCTAGGCCCGACTCAAGCTCAACAAAAGCACCATAGTCGGTAAATCCACGTACGATGCCTTTGACTTTGGATCCCTGAGGAAGATTTTTTTCAGCATCTTCCCAGGGATTGCTCTCCAATTGCTTCATGCTCAAAGAAATCCTCTTCGAATCCTTGTCTACGTTGATGATCTGAACCTCTACCTCGTCTCCCAAAGAAAACATTTCTTGAGGATTGACCAGCTTCTTTTGCCAAGAAATTTCTGAAGAATGGAGCAAGCCTTCGATTCCTTTTTCGATCTCCACAAAAACCCCATAAGGCATGACGTTGACAATCTTGCCTTTGACATTAGAGCCGGCCGGATATTTTTCATAAATATCATCCCAAGGATTGGGAATAATCTGTTTCAATCCTAAGGAAACTTTCGAATTTTCTTTATCAAAATCAAGGATTAAAACCTCGATTTTGTCCCCAACGGAAACAACTTCACTGGGATGGTTGATGCGAGACCAACTCATATCGGTAATATGGAGCAAGCCATCCACGCCGCCCAGATCAATAAAGACACCAAAATCTGTAATGCCTTTAACGGTTCCTGTACGTTTTTGACCTTTCTTTAGTTCCCCCCAGACTTTCTCTCGAATGGAATCTCTTTCCTTTTGAAAAATATCTCGACGAGAAAGGATCAGATTGCGTCTTTGTTTATTGATCTTTGCAACCTGGAAGTTATACTTATTCGTCATGATATCCTCTGCTGAAAAACCCTTGAAGGCAGATAAAGACATGGGCAGAAAACCTTCAATGCCATCCACATCAACCATATATCCCCCTTTGACCTGCTTGATCACTCTTCCTTCAACGACATGGCCTTCTTCGGTATCCACCATGACCTTTTGCCATCCTTTGACCTTCTCGGCTTTTTGTTTAGAAAGGATCAGCCGGCCTTCTTCGTCTTCCACCGATTCAATCAAAACATCAATCTCTTTATTGATCTGAAGATCTTCTTTGTCCCGAAATTCTTCAATAGGCACAAAGCCCTCAGATTTAAAGCCAATATCTACAACCGCTTCATTCTCCGTAAGAGCAACGATAGAACCCTTAACGATCTCTCCTTCCTTTACATTTTTAAGAGTGCTGGCGTATAACTCCTCCATCATAGAACGTTTGTCTTCATTCATAAAAAAATACCTCTTCTCCTTTAGAAATTCTTTAGATCAAATATACAAAAAATTAACAATTTAACCCAAAGTTTTCCCATTATTGCAGATAAATTAAATTTGTCAATAGTAATCTTTATATATCTATAAGAGGATAAAAAGTGGTTACTTTGGAACTAAATAGAATAAATTTGCTGCATAATCCTACGGGCAACATCCTCGTATGTATCTTGGGGGGAAGAAAAGATGGGTTTTCCAAATTCAAGGGTCATGGAATGTTTCTTAAACCATTTAGCCCCAGGAGGTAAAGCCTTATCGGTTCCCGTAATTTTAACCGGGATAAGAGGAACGCCAGCTTTAATCGCTATAAATCCTATGCCTGATTCGACTTTCCCTTGTCCTTTGACAGCTTGTCGAGATCCTTCAGGAAAAAGCAGTACCGGTTCTCCCCCTTTAAGTCGGCGTATGGCCTCCCGTAAAGCCCCGATATCTGCTGTATTGCGTTTCACAGGGAAAGCATGTCCCAGGCGAATTAGTCCGCCAAAAAACTTATTACGGAAAAGAGAATCCCGTGCCATATAGCTGATCTTTTGATCACAGCTAATGCCTACCATCAGAGGATCCAAATAGCTTAAATGATTACTGGCAAGGATAAAGCCTCCTTTTTCCGGGACATTCTCCTTGCCAATGATTGTATAAGGAAGAAAAAGTTTGCTGATGAGTTTAAAAATATTGTAACTGATCCAGTAGAACATGTTTAATAAATTAATAATAGCATATTGCATAACGCATATTGCATATCGTGGTTCTCAGCGCTTTTGTCTTTTGACAACTGCGATATACCACATGCTATATGCTATATACAAATTTATTTTCGTTTGATAAGACTGATACCGTAATTCAATATCCTTTTTGATCTTGCTAGAGATTTGGCCTCAGAATAAATTCTGACCAAAGGTTCGGTGCCGGATGCCCTGAACATCAACCAGCTTTCATCTTCACATATAAGTTTTACACCATCAAAATCTTTTACATCGACTACATTTTTGTCTAAGATTTTTTTTATCGATCTAAACTTCATCAAATCCGGGATATTTTTACTCAGCCGGACATTGGTAATCAAATAGTAATAACACCCAAATTCCTTTTCCATTTGGGCAACGATTTTTTTAATATTTTTATTCTGATAAACCATCATCTCTAAAAGAAGTAATCCTGCCAAGGTCCCGTCGCGCTCGGGGATATAATCCTGCATGCCCATGCCACCTGCTTCTTCGCCTCCAGCGATAATGTTTTCGGCAATCATCAGGTCCGAAATATACTTAAAACCAACCGGCGTTTCATAAAGCTTAAGACCCAGCTTCTTGGCGATATTATCGATCATCGTCGTTCCGCAAACGGTTTTGACAACACCGCCTTTGCGTTTTCTATTCCTTGCCAAATGGAGGATAAGAAGCCCTAATATTTTCTGCGGATGAATAAATTCTCCTCCGGCGGCAACAGCGGCAATGCGGTCAGCATCCCCATCCAAGACAAGCCCGAGGTCAAATTTTTCCTTTTTTACGCGCTCAATGACATCTCCCAAATATGGAAGAATTGGTTCTGGCTTTTTCCCTTCAAAATAGGGGTTAATATCCTCTCGCATCAATGACAAACGGATCTTGGTCCCTTTCAAGACCTCTTTGATCAAACTGTCTCCACTTCCATGCATCGCATCCATCAAAACTTTAAAACGAGCATTTTTTATCTTTTTAAGATCGATGTACTTGCGCATGAATTCCAAATATCTCGTCTTAAAATCATGGACAATAACCTGTTTATTCTTGACAGCGGATTCAAAATCAACTTTCTTTATCTCTGTCTTATACAAATAATCTTCCACGCAATCTGTAATATCTTTGCCCGCACCGCCCCCTAAAGCCGTTTTGATCTTAAATCCATTAAATTGATAAGGATTATGGCTGGCCGTAATCATAATCCCGGCCAAACATTTGTTAGAAAGGACACCATAACTTAGCGCCGGAGTGGGAATAGGCGAATCAGATAATAATACCTCGATATTATTCGCCGCCAAAACTTCGGCAACCACTTTGGCAAAATCTGAAGACATAAAACGCGTATCAAACCCCAAGGCGACCCTTCTATTGTCTTTGCTTCTCAAATCATATTTAACCCATTCACAAAATGCCTGGCTTAATATTCTTAAATTTTCAAACGTAAAGGTATCGGCGATAACAGCTCGCCAACCGTCAGTCCCAAACTTGATATCCTCTCTTTGTAATCGAGCTTTTGATTTTGTTTTTCTTGCCATAAATGACCTCTCTGATGTTAAATTTCCCTATTGCTTATAAAGTCGGTTCTTTTTAATATAACGAAAGACCGCTTCCGGCACAAGATATTTTATTGACTGGCCTTGTGTGATCACTCTTCTTATGTAAGACGCGCATATTTCCATCCCCGGCATGGTAACCACATGATATTTGAAATTTTTCTTAGGAATTTTAAAACCAGGACGATTAACGACGATAAATGAAACGATCTTTAAAATCTCATCGATATTTTTCCAAGTATGTAATTCCGAAAAATTATCCGCCCCTACAATAAAAAAGAGCTTGGTCCCTTTAGGGAAACTTTCCTCAAAATGGATGACGGTATCAATCGTAAATGACTTGCCCTTTCGTTTGATTTCAAAATCCGAAATTTCAAAAAGAGAGTTATTTTTAACACCTAAGCGCACCATCTCATAACGATCTTTAGCGGAAGCTAACCTTTTAATTTTTCTGTGCGGCGGCAAATAGGTAGGCACAAAAATCACCTTATCCAATTTGCATTTCTCCTGAGCCGCCTGAGCAATAGATAAATGCCCCATGTGAAGAGGATTAAAGCTGCCGCCCAATATACCGATTCGCTTTGCCATTATTCTCTAATCTGTCCTTTCCCAAAAATGGTATACTTATACGATGTCAGCCCTTCTAAGGCCATAGGTCCTCGCACGTGAAGTTTATCCGTGCTGATACCCACCTCTGCCCCAAACCCAAACTCATATCCATCGGTAAAACGCGTTGAGGCATTCACATAAAGACAAGCAGAATCCACTGCAGCCAAAAATTCCTTGGCTTCCTTTTTAGATTCGGTTACAATCGCATCCGAATGCCTCGATCCATAGGTATTGATATGATCGATGGCCTCATCCAAAGAATTGACTACCTTGACGGCAAGAATCAAATCAAGATACTCCGCATACCAATCGCTTTCAGTTGCGGTTTTCACACCTTTTTTGATAATCCGTCGAGTAACCGGACAACCTCGGATTTCAACCCCATTCATCTTCAGTTCATTGATGACAACCGGCAAAAAACGCTGTGCAATATTCTTATGGACCAACATTGTTTCCATGGCGTTACACACTCCCGGCCTTTGAACTTTAGCATTAATACATATCTTATGGGCCATATTGATATCCGCCCAATGACTGACATAGGTATGGCAGACTCCCTTATAATGCTTGACGACAGGAATCATGGAATTTTCTGCAACAAAGCGGATCAAGCCCTCCCCTCCTCGAGGAACGATCAAATCCACATCATCGCTCTGTTTAAGAAGTATTTGGACCGCCGCACGATCGGTTGAGTCGATCATCTTGATAGCATCGACAGGGACATTGGTTCCTTTAAGAGCTTTCTGTAAAATTTCAAAAATGGCTCTATTGGAATAAAATGCTTCCTTGCCGCCTTTTAAAATCACGGAATTGCCGCTCTTGAGACAAAGGCCGATACAATCGCTTGTCACATTCGGTCGTGATTCATAAATGATCCCCACAACCCCTATAGGGACGCGCACTTTTTTGATCACAAGTCCGTTAGGACGCTTGATTGTCTCTAAGACGTCTCCGATGGGATCCTTCAGTTTTGCCGTATCCAGAAGGCATTCGGCCATAGCATCGATCCTTTTTCTGGTTAACATCAGACGATCCATCAAAGCCGAAGAAAGACCATTCTTCTTCCCGGCAGCCAGATCTTTTTTGTTCTCCTTCCCCAAATAAGAAGCATGGGTAAAGATCGCTTTGGCCATTTTCTTTAAAGCCTTGTTTTTCTCCGTTGTTGAAACCAAGGCCAATTGCAAAGAAGCTTTCTTCGCTTTTTGCGCCATCGTTTTGATTTGTTGGTCTAAAGACATTTTATTTTCCTCTTTGAATCCCCTGCTCCCGCTTCGCTGTCGCGGGGTGACTACATCTAAAAACTTGCGTTCATTGCATTCCGCAAGTTTAAGATTCGTCATCTTTCTGACAAAATCAGATCATCACAATGAATCACTTCGCGCATGCCCTTTCTTTCACCCACTTTATGCAAATCACTGACCGAATAGTTGGTGATGCCGCGGGCGATTTCTTGTCCTTCCTTATCACAGACGCGCACTACATCATCCACCTTAAAATGCCCATCCCATTTTATAACACCCACAAGAAGCAGACTTTTGCCACCTTTTAGAAGAACATTTTTTGCCCCATCATCGACGAAGATCGTCCCTTTGGGCTTGGCCCCAAAAGAAATCCAGTGTTTTCTTGAAAGGAGTTTATCTTCTTTTTCCAGAAAAAGCGTTCCGATCGGATCGCCTTTGAGGACACGTTTTAAAACATCCTTGGTCTCGCCGTTTGCAATCACGCAAGGGATTTTGGCATGCGAGGCGATTTTGATTGCCTCGAGCTTGGCCGACATGCCGCCTTTGGCCATATGTTTTTTGGTTGTGCCGCCGGCCAGGCCTTCGATTTCTTTGGTGATTTCTTTGATCTCTTTAAAAATCTTTTTGTTGCCGCTCTTCAGATCATAAAAACCTTCTACATCCGATAAAATCAAAAGCAAATCCGCATTGACCAGACTTGCAACAAACGCGGATAACTTATCATTATCGCCGAACTTGATCTCATCGGTTGAGATCGTATCGTTTTCGTTAACAATCGGCACAACCCCACGATCCAAAATCGCCTCAAGCGTATTGCGCGCATTGTTATAACGCCGCCTTTCATCAAAATCATCCCATGTCAGAAGCACCTGTGCGCATTTTGTTTTATATTTATGGAACAAATCCCCGTAAGTCCGCATCAAAACTGTTTGTCCGATCGCCGCCATCACCTGAAGAGAAGCCACATCTCCAGGTCTGGCTTGAGCACGCACCTCTCCCATCCCTAAAACGATCGCCCCCGAACTGACCAGAATAACATCAATATTTCTCTTCCTCAACTGGCTGATCTGCTCCGCCAAAGAACGTAAACGTGCCGTTCTTGGCTTCATCCGGTAGGTGGCGATCACGCTTGAGCCAACTTTGATGACAATTCTTTTTATCGGTCTTGGAAACTTTCGTAACATAAATGTCCTTTTTCTATCCCGATAGTATTTTTACCATTTTTGGGATAAGTCTATCTAATCCCTGCCCTTCCAACGCAGAAATCTCAATAATTTCTTTTTTCTTATGCCGCCGTTTGAACCGAAGCAGATTTTCTTTGGCCCCCTCACAATCCATTTTGTTGGCTACAATAATTTTGTTCTTAAGAAATAATTTACCACTATAATCCCTTAATTCCGAAGAAATTTTTTCATAATCTTCACTCGGATCCCTTCCTTCTGTCCCCGCCATATCTACCACATGAACAAGCACTTTGGTACGTTCTGCATGCTTTAAAAACCGATCCCCAAGACCTTTTCCTTGATGCGCTCCTTCAATCAATCCCGGCAAATCTGCAACGATAAACGAGAAGTCATCTCTTGCCTGAACAACTCCTAAAATCGGCTGTTTGGTGGTAAATGGATAGCTGGCGATTTTGGACTTTACCTTAGAAATTTTTGTGATCAAAGTAGATTTTCCTGCATTAGGAAAACCAACCAACCCGACATCAGCAATTAGTTTCAGTTCAAGATGGATTGTCTTTTCTTCACCGAGACCTGGCAGCGCAGGCGTACGGTTGTTTTTGTTGCCGCGTCCTCCTTTGCCACCTTTGGCAACAACGACAGAATGACCATCTGCTGTAAGATCTTTAATAAGATGTTGGGTATCAAAATCGCGAAGAATGGTCCCAACAGGCACTTTCAGAATAAGGTCTTCGGCTGTCTTGCCCTTTTTCCCTTTGGAACTTCCGTGTCCACCCCTATGGGCTTTATAATGTTGCCGAAACCGATAATCCAGCAAAGTGTGAATGCGTTTATCCGCTACAAAAACAATGTCGCCGCCTTTGCCGCCATCTCCTCCGTCAGGCCTTGGATGACGCATATGCTTGTCACGATAAAAACTCTCGCAACCTTTCCCGCCATCTCCCGCTTTAAGAAAAATTCTTGCTTCATCAACAAAAGCCATAAGAGACCACTCTATTTGAAGATTTGATTATTTTGCGTCAATCTCTGTGATATTTAACGCGGTAAGTTTTTGCCGATGCCCCCTTTTAGAACAGGAATCTTTCCGTTTTCGAAATTTGAAGGCGATCACTTTGTCCCCCAAAGTATCTTCAACAACCTTGGCACTCACTTTCACATCTTTTAAGTAAGGTTGCCCGATACGGACATCTTTGCCATTTGCAAAGAGTAAAACCTGATCCAAAGAAATGGTTTTTCCTTTCTGATTTGAAAGACGATTAACCTCTATAATATCCCCTTCTGAAACCTTATATTGGTAAGAACCGATTTTAACAACAGCATACATACAGAAACCTCCTATGTGGCTATATAATAATAGTATTCTTAAGGATGCGAATACTTCATTAAAGCGCAATATTCAAAAATGTCAACAAATTTTTATACTGGAGGGAAAATCAAATGTTCTTGATCCTGCCCCTTCCGTTGCAATAAGGGCAGTCTCCAAAACTAATCGCTTCAATCGTCTTTCCGGCACGCGCCCGTGTCATTTCAACCAAGCCAAGAGAAGATATCCTGTTGACTTCCGATTTTGCATGATCACGGCTAAGCGCTGATTGCAAAGCCAATAATACTTTTCTCTTGTTCGATTCCCTGGTCATGTCAATAAAATCAATGACAATAATGCCTCCTAAGTCCCTTAATCGCAACTGGCGGGCAATTTCAGGAGCTGCAGCCATATTGACCATAAAAGCAGCTTCCTCAGGGCTCTTGTTCGCCTTGAACTTTCCACTATTAACATCCACAACAATCAACCCTTCCGTGGGCTCAATGACAATATAAGAACCATTCTTGATATAAACCTTTTTATCATAAATTTTCTCGAGTTCCTTAGAAACCCCTTTTTCCTCAAATAAAGGAGCATGTCCCTTGTAATAATGAATCTTGCTGACTTGTTGCTTCCCGATGAGGTTTTCAACAAATTTTTGAACTTTTAAATAATCTTCATGGGAATCAATAAGCAATTTGTCTACTTTATCGGTCAAATAATCTCTTACCACCTTCCAAATCAAATCAAATTCTTTATAAACAAGTGCTGGAGCTTCTTTTTTATCTACTAGTTTAGTTATCTGTTGCCAAATTTTATAGAGAAATTTGGCATCGCGTATCAATTCCCTTTTGCCTTTCTGCAAAGACGCTGTCCTTACAATAAACCCCCCCCTTTTGACAAAATCGAAATTTTTCAAAACTTCTTTTAATCTTTGCCGTTCTTCTTGCGATTGAATCTTTTTGGAAACACCTCGGTTTTTATCATAAGGCATGTAGACAACAAATCTCCCTGCCAAAGAAATATGGGTAGTTAACCTCGCTCCTTTATTGCTGAAGGGATCCTTAACCACCTGTACTAAAATTTCCTGCCCTTCCTTTAAAGGAAGCGGTTTTTCTTTTGGTTTAACTACTTT
>Ga0272441_10002712_pt1 | contig 35352 bp, 30 predicted proteins | sample SSMProp6N_FD_193582 | JGI IMG/M metagenome (GOLD analysis project Ga0272441, IMG submission 193582) | Marine sediment archaeal communities from Little Sippewissett salt marsh, Falmouth, MA, United States - SSM-Prop-6N | ecosystem: Environmental > Aquatic > Marine > Wetlands > Sediment ...
CACCGCCGTGGCCAGGGTGAGCGTTCCAATGAGGGCCATGGTGCGCAGGGCGAGCTCTCTCCCGATCCGAAGGAAGGGTCGGATCTCCGACAGGGCCGGCAGCCTCGGTTGGATTCCAAGCTCGTGGCTTCGATTTCGAAACAGCAGGTGGATGAACCACAGGGCTCCGACCCACTGCGCGATCACGGTCGCCACGGCCGCCCCTTCGAGCCCCCAGCCGAAACCGAAGATGAACAGCGGGTCCAGCACCAGGTTCACCAGGTTCAGCCCCAGCGTAACCAGCAGAGGTGTACGCGTGTCCTGGTAACCGCGGAAAGCGCCGTGCCCGGCCGTCACGAACAGTACAGCGGGACCCGCCAGGGCCCTGATCCGCAGGTAAGAGAGGGCGGGGTCTCGAAGCTCTCCACCCGCTCCCATGAGCGATACGATCGGGACCGCAAGCAGCTCCAGCAGCAGCATGGCCGCCCCGCCCACAATGGCGGCCAGCAGAAAGGCCTGCATGACGACGTCCCCAGCTGCTGCCCGATCGCCGCGACCCACCGCCCGTGCCACCAGCGGGGTGGTACCGTAGGCCAGGAAGTTGAACACCACGAACGCCATGGCGAAGATCGACGTGTTCACCCCGAGGGCGGCCAGGGGTACGACCCCCAGGCGGCCCACGAACACCGTGTCGACCATGGACACCAGGGGATCCGCCGCCAGGGCCCCCAGGGCCGGGATGGCCAGGCGCGCGATGTCTCTGTCCAGGCGAGCCGAGATCGAAGAACGCATGGCGGTGTAGATACTCCGTACCCCTCAAGGCCCACAAGGAGAGCGATCGGGATGGAATCCCAACCAACCGCGGCCGCGTAGTGTCCATGGTGTTGGAGATCCGTCTGAATGGAATTGCTCATGACCAGAAGAGAGGCTGTATGAACGACCTGGAGTGGAAGCCCACCTCACGACCCTGGCGAGTCGTCGGGATGCTCACCCTCGGGCTGGCCCTCGCCGCCGGTAACGCCCCGGCGCAGGATCGCACGATCACCGACGACGAGTGGTGCGACGGAGACGACGGACACGACCGCGTGTCCCTGTGCGAGGTCCGTGAATGGACGGTGAGTGCGCCCGGCGATCTGGACGTGAACGCTAAACCCAACGGCGGGATCTCGGTCGAGGTCTGGGACCGGAATGAGATGCAGGTCCGGGCCAAGGTCCACACCTGGGGCGAGTCGGACGCGAGCGCTCGCGAGATTCTCGGCAGCGTCGATCTGACGGTCGGCAGGAAGATCTCGGCCGAGGGACCGAAGTCGAAGAACAAGGAGGGCTGGTCGGTGAGTTACCGGATCATGGTTCCCCGGAACACCGACCTCGGGCTGGCGAGCACAAACGGGGGGATCACGATCGACGGAATCCACGGTGAGCTGAGATTCCAGACGACGAACGGCGGGATCCACCTGGAGAACGTAGGTGGCGACGTCGAGGGCCAGACCACGAACGGCGGAGTGCACGTCGCGCTGACGGGTGACACCTGGGCCGGCAAGGGAATGGTCGTGAAGACGACCAACGGTGGGGTGAAGCTCTCCGTTCCGAGCGGCTACTCCGCGCATCTCGAGATGGCGACGACCAACGGGGGCATGAATGTCGGCTTTCCCGTGACGGTGCAGGGGAAGATCGACCGAAAGCTGTCCGTGGATCTCGGCGATGGAGGCCCAACGCTGAAGATCACGACCACGAATGGCGGGGTGCAGATCAACGAGAGTTGATGCCCGTGGCGAAATGCCCGCAGGTCGACCAGAAAGCCCGAGGCGGGCAAGACGAACGGTCCGGCATGCCACCACGGAAGACACCGGGGCGGACGCCGGACCGGCTCCGCCTCGGTCCGCTCTAAAAGCGTTATAAACTGCTGTAACGAAGCGTGTTACGGGTTTTCGACGCGAGCGCACGCGGGCTGCGAGTACGGCGGCGAAAGGTGGCCAGAAGTGCCGGGTTGATCGCTGGCTCCCGCTTTGCACCTCAGACGGGCCGAGGCCGGGAGCGGCGTTACTCGGGCCGCACGCGGGAGCACATTCCAAGAGAAGAGCCGGTCAGTGCCCCGGAAGCGCCCTCCCGGACCTCACCAACCTTCAGCGATCCCCACCCACCAGCCAGCACCCAAGAGCGATCCCATTGAGCCTTGCCTCCGCCGATTCGGAGCGCGAAGGAATGAGGATGGGCGCTGATCCCCCGACCACCACGTGAGCCGGTTCGACCGGGACCACGTACTCGATGGCCTTCGCGGCGATGTTGGCCGCCTCGAGCGTCGGAAAGAGCAGCACGTCGGCCACTCCCTCGACCGGGGACTCCACTCCCTTGAGTCGGGATGCCTCTTCGGAGAGCGCAAGGTCCATGGCCAGGGGGCCGCCGACGATGCAGTCCTCGAACTCTCCGCGCTCCCACATCCTCTGAAGCTCGGCGGCATCCTCGCTTGCCGGAAACATCGGTGACGGGGTCTCGACCGCCGACAGGATCGCGACGCGTGGCAGCGGCACTCCCAGCCGGCGAAACAGCCTCACGGCGTTCACCAGGATCTGTGACTTCTGATCGAGGGTGGGCACCGGCGTCACTCCTCCGTCGGTGATCCCCACCAGCCGCTCGTGGCCGGTCACTGCAAACGGAAACAGGAACACATCACTCAGCACCCGGCCGGTGCGGAGTCCCGCTCCGCGTTCAAGGGCCGCGTGCATGAGCGCCGCTGTCTTGAGAGAGCCCTTCATCAGAACGTCTGCCGCCCCGGACCGAACCAGGCGCACGGCCAGTCGGGCGACCTCGGCTTCCGTACCGGCGTGGACGAATTCGAATCCGTCCGCCGCGATATCGCACTCCCGGAGCCGCTCCCTGATGCGGGTCTCGTCTCCCACCAGCACGGATCGCGCGATCCCCAGCCGGCGCGCAGCCGCCACGGAGCGAAGGGTGGGCTCGCCCGTCGGGTCCGCCACGACGATCGTGCGCATGCCGCCATCCACAGCCCGGGTCCGGAGCTCCGAGAGAGACCGGATCACGGGGCAGCCTCCGCGCCCGCGGATCGGAACGCGACTTCACGGCCTCTGCCGAAGGCCGCCACGTTCAGCTCCCGGAAACGTGGTCTGAAGGCCGTGGCGATCGTTTCGAGCCAAATGGCCTCGGGAATCTCGGGCGCCAGGACCGAGTACGCGCCCAGCATCACCATGTTGGCCGCCTTCTCCTCGCCCAACTCGCGGGCGATGTCCAGTGCCGGAAGGAAGATCGTCCGGCTCACCCTCTCTTCGCAGATCCCGCGCGGATCGTCCGGGTAGGCCACGGTGAGGTCCCCGATCGGCGCCGGAGTGATTCGCTGCTCGTTGGCCAGCAGGATCCCGTCGCTGCGCAGGGCGTGCAGGTGACGAAGCGCCTCCAGCAGTTCAAGGGAAACCAGTATATCGGCGGTACCACGAGCGATCAGGGGAGAATGAACGCGCGTGCCGTAGCGCACCTGGCTGACCACGCTGCCCCCGCGCTGGGACATTCCGTGAACTTCACTGCGCCGTACGTCGAACCCGCAGGCGAGCGCGGCTTCCGCGATCACCCGACTGACCGCGAGCACTCCGTGTCCCCCCACGCCGGTGAGAAAAACGTTGCGGGGGCGCTCGAGGGCAGGGTTCACGCCACCGGCTCCGGCGTCACGGCCTCGTGTCCGTGGATCCGCAGTCCACAGAACGGGCATAGCTGGACGCACAGGGCGCAGCCGGAGCACACGGCGGGATCGATCATGGCCTGACCGCTCGATCCATCGAGGGCAGGACACCCGAGTTCGAAACACGTCCCGCAGCCGGGACACTCGATCTCGAGCTCAGCCGGGTCCGCGATCGGAGTGCGATCGACGAGCCGGCACACGGCGCGGCATACGATGACGGAGGGTTCGTCCGCCGCGAGTTCCTCTCGGATCGCCGACTCGAGGGCCTCGAGGTCGTACGGGTCCGCCTCGCGCACCCGGCGCACGCCGATGGCGTGGCAGACCGCCACATAGTCCAAGGCGATGGTCGCCTCGCCCTCCGCCGTGACTCCGGTGCCCGGGTGCTCCTGGTGACCGGTCATCGCCGTCGTGCCGTTGTCGAGCAGGAGCAGGGTGCCGGAGCCGCCGTTGTAGACGGTGTTGATGAGGCCCGTGATTCCCGAGTGGACGAACGTCGAGTCACCGATCACTCCGACGACCGGCCGGGTATCCCCCGCCGCCCGCAGCGCGATCTCCATCCCCTGTGCCATGCCAACGCTGGCTCCCATGCACAGGCACGCGTCCATCGATTCAAGCGGTGGGAGAGCTCCCAGCGTATAGCATCCGATGTCGCCGGTGACCGCGACTCCCATGCGGGACAGCGTGTAGAACACTCCCCGGTGACCGCACCCCGCGCACAGGACGGGCGGCCGAAGGGGAAGCGAACCGCCGACAGGCTCGATTCCTGTGTCGAGGGCCTCGATTCCAAATCCCTCTGCGACCCGATCGGGATCCAGTTCACCGGTGATCGGGAAGATCTCCTTGCCGACCGGGTGCAGGCCGAGCGCCCGGACCTGTTCCTCGAGAAACGGGTCCAGTTCCTCGACGACGTAGAGCTCGTCGACCCCGGCCCCGAACTCCCGGATCAACTGCCGGGGCAGGGGGTGGGTCAGACCGAGCTTCAGCACGGATGCCTCGGGCAGGACCTCGCGCACGTACTGATAGGCGATTCCGCTGGTGATTACCCCGATCGTACGGTCGCCCCACTCGATCCTGTTGAGGGCCCGCTCGCTGTTGCCGAACTCTTCGAGCTGCGCGATACGCTCCTCTACCGCCTCGTGTCTCATCCGCGCGTTCGCGGGCAGCAGCACATTTTTGCGGAAGTTCTTCTCGTAGCCCGGTCGCAGCACCGGTTCGTATCGGGCGTTCGGATCGACTTCAACCGGTGACATGGAGTGACAGGTGCGGGTGGTCACGCGCAGCATCACCGGGGTATCGAATCTCTCGGACAGATCGAAGCCGAGGGCGACGAACTCCATGGCCTCCTGGCTGTCGGACGGTTCCAGGAGCGCCACTTTCGCGGCCCGGGCGAGGTGCCGGTTGTCCTGCTCGTTCTGAGACGAGTGCATGGCGGGATCGTCGGCCGAGACGAGGATCAGGCCGCCGCCCACGCCCGAGTACGAGGCGCTGAAGAACGGGTCCGCGGCCACGTTCACACCGACGTGCTTCATGGCGCACAGAGCCCGCCCGCCCCCCAGAGAGACCCCGCAGGCGACCTCGAGGGCCACCTTCTCGTTGGGCGCCCACTGCACTTGGACGTCGCCCTGCCGGGCGATGGTTTCGAGGATCTCCGTGCTGGGCGTGCCCGGATAGGCGGACGCGAAGAGCGCGCCGCCCACACGTGCTCCCTCGGCAATCGCCTCGTTCCCGGTCAGCAGCCTCTTCACCATGCGGAGATCCGGTTCATCGGTAGTCTCGGTTCAATACGAACGGGCCTGCTCGGTACCGCGCAGCACGCCGAGTGCGCCGGCAGCGAGGGCGTCCATCTCATGAATCGGCAGGACCCTGACCGCGGCGATGAAACCCACGCGGTCCGAGATCCAGCCGGTCAGCAGGGACGATCGGGCGAGTCCGCCGGTGAGGAGGATCGCGTCCACCTCGCCCTCGAGAACCGTTGCCATCGCGCCGATCTCCTTGGCGATCTGGTAGGCCATGGCCCGATAGACCCGTTCGGCCTCCCGATCGCCCGAAGCGATGCGATCCTCGACCTCCCTCGCATCAGAGGTCCCGAGGTACGAGATCAGTCCGCCGCGCCGGGTCGTGAGAGCCACCAGGCTGTCCCGGTCGTGGTCTCCCGAGAACGCGAGCTCGAGCAGCTCCTGGACCGGTAGCCCGCCGCTGCGCTGAGGCGAGAACGGGCCCTCGCTCACGGCGTTGTTGGCGTCCACGATGCGTCCGCCCCTGACCGGGCACACCGAGATCCCTCCACCCAGATGGGCCACGACGACATTGACCTCATCCAGCGGCCGGTCTCTGTCGGCGGCGTGCCGCCGGGCGCAAGCGTGAATGCTCAGGGCATGCGAGAAAGTGCGCCTGCCCACCTCGGCCAGCCCCGAATACTCCGCCAGCTCCTCGCTCTCGTCCACGGAGACGGGATCCACGATGAAGGCCGGAATGTTCACCGGTCTCGCCACGGCGTCCGCCAGCGCACACCCCAGGTTGGAGGGGTGCTGTCCCCGCAGGCCCTCACGCGCGTCCCGCAGCATGGCCTCGTCGACTCGGTAGACCCCTCCATCGAGGGGACGCAGCAGTCCGCCGCGCCCCACGACGGCAGCCAGGTCGTGCGGGCGGATGTCGATCCGCTCCAGGAATCGCAGGATCACTTGCGCTCGAGAGCCGATCTGCGACCACAGGTCGAGGGTGGCCGCCGAGTCGACGCCGGTGAAGGGCACCTCTTCCTCGGCGACCGGTTCTTCGCCACGGTAGACCGCCACCCGGGTCGAGGTGGAGCCAGGGTTGATGGCCAGGATGAGGGGATGCCCGTCCATCACACCCGGGCCCGGGCCGCCAAAGAACGGGCCGCCAAAGAACGGGCCGCCATCATGTGCTGGTGCATGGCCTCGGCGGCCCGGCGTCCCTGGTCCACCGCCGTGACGACCAGCGCGGGCCCGAGAACCGCGTCACCGCCGGCGAACAGGCCCTCGCGGCTCGTGGCCCCCGTCTCGGGATCGATCGTGATGAGGTGGCTTCCGCCTGAATCCAGGCCGGCGATGGATTCGACCGATTCTTCGTCTCCCGTGTAGCCGAGAGCCAGGACCACGGTGTCCACTTCGGCCTCGAACTCGGAGCCGTCGACCGGAACCGGCCGGCGCCGTCCCGAGGAGTCGGCCTCGCCGAGTCGCATCTCGACACAAGCCATGAACGCGAGCCGTCCATCATTTCCGGGCCGAAATCCGATCGGCTGCGCCAACCAGCGGAACCGGGCGCCCTCCTGCCTGGCCAGCGTCCGGTCGCGCGGATTGCCCGGCATCTCGTCTTCGGTGCGCCGATACCAGCAGGTCACCTCCTCGGCTCCCAGGCGCAGCGCCGTGCGGACACAATCCATGGCCGTGTCCCCTCCCCCCACCACGGCGACCCGGCGCCCAACCGGGACGTCGGTCCTCAGCGCCTCGGGCTGGAGATCCGCCTCGACGTTCGCCCGCACCAGAAAAGGCGTTGCCTGGCGAACCCCCACCAGGTCCGCGCCCGGCACGGAAGCCTCCCGGTGGATTCCGGCTCCGAAGCCCAGGAATACGGTCTCGAAACCGTCATCGAACAGATCCTCGACCGTGCGGTCCCGTCCGACGAAAGTGTCGGTGACGAACCGGACGCCCAGGGCTTCCAGCCAGTCGACCAAACCGTCGACCAGGCCATGCGACATCTTGAAGGTGGGGATGCCGTATCTGAGGATCCCGCCCGGCGCGGGCCAGGCGTCATACACGGTCACCGAATGCCCCCGCAGGGTCAGGACCTCTGCGACGGTCAGACCGGCCGGCCCGGCCCCGACCACCGCGGCCCGATGTCCGGTACGCTCGGGAAGAGGCGGGCGACTCCGTGGCGCGCGGTCGGCGACGAAGGCCTCGAGGCGGCCGATGGGTACGGGAGCGCGACCTTGCTTCGTATAGGGGCACACCCCTTCGCACAGCTCGGACTGCGGGCATACCCGTCCACAGATCTCGGGCATGGTGCTGCTGGATCGGAACACCGAGGCGGCGGCCGCCACGTCGCCGTGCTCGAGGAGCCACAGAGCATACGGGATGTCGTTTCCGAGCGGACACGCCTTCACACACGGTGCCGCCGGACACTGTATGCAGCGCTCGGCCTCCGCCCGCGCGGTATCGAGGTCCCAGTCGGTATAGGCTTCCCGGAAGTCGCGGGTCCTCTCGACCGCGTCGCGCGTTGGTAGATCGGCTTCGGGGAGGGCGAGCCGGCGCTTCCGGTCGACAGCCTTGGAGTTCGGTCTGTCGATCATTCGGGATCCCTGGCCTCGGGCACCTTCCATACCGTGTCGATCACGGTCCCATCGACCCACTTGATGACGGCCACGGGTTCGTCCCCCAGGGCCGGCTTCGTCGGCGCGCCGCCCACGAGTCTCTCCACCTCAGCCTTGATCTCCTCGATCGGCCGGATGGGCAGGTCGGATCCCTCGAGCGCGGCAAGCAGATCCTGTCGGCGGGGGTTCACTGCGATTCCACGCTCGGTGACGATCACGTCCACCAGTTCCCCGGGTCCGGTCAGGGTGGTGACCTCGTCCACGATCACCGGGATCCGGTCCCGGTACGAGGGCACCGCCAGAATCGTGCAGCCCGAGAACAGGCAGTTCTGCCAGCCGCCGATGCCGTGCAGGAGCATCCCGTCCGAGTGGGTGACCACGTTGGCGTTGAAATCCACGTCAACTTCGGTCGCCCCCAGGACCACCGCGTCTACCATCGACGCGAAGTTGCCTTTTCCGTGATAGTTGTATGAGGTGAACGGCGAGGTGGCGACGTGCCGCGGATCCTCTCCGATTGACTGGACGCCGGCCAGGTCGAACGTCTGGCCGTCCAGGATGTAGTCCGTCAGGCCCTCGTTCAGGAGGTCGACCAGATAGCTCGACGATCCTCCCCGGACGAAGCGGGCTTTGACTCCCGCGTCGATCATCATCTGCCGGATGTAGGCAACGAAAGCCAGCGCGATGCCCCCGGCCCCGGCCTGGAACGAGAAGCCGTCCTTCATGATCCCGGCGTCCCGCACGAAGCGGGCGACGTATTCGGCTATGAGCAGACGATCCGGGCTCTTCGTGACCACCGTAGTCCCGGAGACGATCTTCGTCGGGTCTCCGATCGAGTCCACCTCGACCACGAAGTCCACGTTGTTGCCCTGGATCTGCCACGGAATGCAGGGGAAGGGCACCAGGTTGTCGGTGACCACGATCACACGATCGGCGTAGATCGAGTCCGCGAGGGCGAATCCGAGCGAGCCACAGGCGGAGGGCCCGTGAGAACCGTCCGCGTTTCCGAACGGATCTGCGGTGGGGGCCGCGATGACGGCGATGTCGATGTGAACCTCGCCGTCCTGGATCGCCTGCCAGCGTCCTCCATGGGACCGGAGTACGCCCAGGCCGCGCATGTGGCCGTGCGAGCAGTACGCTCCCAGGGGACCGTTCATCGATCCCTCGATGTGGTGAACCACGCCCTGCTTCATCAGGTCCACCACCGGCTCATGGCATGGGAACGAAGCGCTCGGAAGCCACATCAGGTCGCTGGCGCCCAGCTCCGCGGCCGCCTCGAGGGCCGCCAACGCCACCCGGTCGCCGTTCCTGAGGTGGTGATGCGTGGATATCGTCATGCCGTCACGAAGACCGCACCGCTCGAGCGCCGTCTTCAAGTCCGGCACCCGCTTGTCTCCATCCCCCGGATAGTCGGCGGCCGAGCGAATTGGCGGACCGTGCTTGCGGCCCTCGGACGCCGGTTTGCCGAGCCCGGCGAACGGTCGCGCCGGAGCGCCGTTCACGACAGTGGGTACACGCCGGCCCGCGGCGTTCACCACGAACTCCACGCGCTCCTCCCGGGTCGTGCTCATGAGCCTGCCTCCTCGATCAGCCCGGCCCGCCTGGCAAGGTCTACCAGGCGCTGCGCTCGAAGTACGACCGGCGGATCCACCATGCGGGTACCGAGGCTGACCACGCCCAGGCCCCTGGCCTCCGCCTCCTCGAAGGCGGCCACGATCCGCAGGGCCTTCTCGATCTCCTCGGCGGAGGGCGCGAAGGCCTCGTGGATCGGCCGGATCTGGCGGGGGTGAATGCAGCCCATTCCCTCGAAACCGAGGCCACGAGACCGGGAAGCCCAGGCCCTGAGGCCGTCTTCGTTCCCCACGTCGCCGAACACCGAGTCGATGGCCTGGACGCCGGCGGCTTTCGCGGCGTTGACCAGCCGTCCCCTGGCGTAGAGAGACTCGGCTCCCTCGAGAGTCTTCGGCACGCCCAGGTCCGCCGTGTAGTCCTCCAGTCCGATCGTGAGTGCCACGACCGCGGGAGAGGCGGATGCGATCTCGAATGCGCTCTCCACACCAAGCGCGGTCTCCAGGATCGGCATGATCCATACGGGCGCCGCGCCCTCGGCGTCCGTCCCCAGGATCTCCCTGATGCGGGCGTCCACCTCGATGACCTGCGCCGCGCTCTCCGTCTTCGGAATCAGCAGCACGTCGGGCCGTTCCGGAACGATCGCCGACAGGTCGTCGAGACCGAGCGGCAACTGGTTGATCCGAACCATGACTTCGGCTTCACCGAACGACACGGTTCTGAGGGCGTTGCGAACGACCAGGCGGGCCGCATCCTTCTGGTCGACGTGGACGCTGTCCTCGAGGTCCAGGATGACCGCGTTCGGCCTGTGCAGGCCGGCGTTCAACTGGAGCTTGGGCTGGTCACCCGGAAGATAGAGGCGGGATCTGCGCAGGCGATTGCGCGCGGTGTGCCTTTCCCGCGGCACCGAGCGTTCCGGTCTCGCGTCGCCGCCGGGAGCGGCGCCCGCCCTCAGCGCCGCCGCCTCGACTCGCGCCGCAATCACGAACGGAACAGCCCCCTTGTCATCGACCCGCACCCGCGCATTCTCGAGGCCAAGACCGGCGAGAGTGGTTCGGGTCGTGCCTTCTATCGAATCTCCGTACAGGGAGGCGACCTTCGAGATCACCTCGATCTCGAGTCCTCCTCCGTCCGTGATCTCCACGACGACGTGCAGGTCGGATCGGACGTCATCGCCCGCCCGACCCGCTTCGCCTCTTCCCCCAACCGCCACTCGGTCCTCCTCAGGTCAGCCGTGCAATGATGGCGTCGGTGATCTGGGCCGTCGTCGCCGCGCCCTTCGCGAGGACGTCCGGCCCGCCCGGAAGCCGCAGCATGTCGTACGCCCGCACCTTGCCGTCGGCCACGACCGCCGCGACGGCCTCACGGACAGCCTTCCCGCGATCGAGTTCGCCGATATGGTCCAGCAGCATGGCTGCCGTCAGGATCATGGCGATCGGGTTGACGATGGACGGATCGAGGTCCGCGTACTTGGGAGCGGAGCCATGCGTGGGCTCGAACACGGCAACCTCGTCACCGATGTTGGCGGAACACGCGAAACCGAGACCCCCGACGAGACCGGCGAACGCATCCGATACGATGTCGCCGAACATGTTGCCGGCCACCACGACGGAATAGTCCTCCGGGCTCTTGGTGAGCCACATCATCTGGGCGTCGATGTTCGTCGACCACAGCTGAATGTCCGGGTAGTCCGCCTTCACCTTCCGCGCTTCCTCCTCCAGCATGCCCGAGGTCTCGCGCAACACGTTGGGCTTCTCACACACCGTGACGGAGGGATAGCCGTGCTTCGCCGCGTATTCGAAAGCGGCGCGAGTGATGCGCGCGCAGGCGCGGCGGGTGAAGATCCGGCTCGAGATCGCGAGATCGGGTCCGGGCGTGTCCGCGAACCGCTTGAACTTCGGGTGTGATTCGAAGGCAACCCGGACGTCCGCGGGCGGGTCCGTCCACTCGACACCGCCGTACAGGCCCTCGGTGTTCTGACGGAAGATCACGGCATCCACCGGCGGCTCTTCCCAGCCACCATCCGCCGTCCGCCGGATGAAGTTGAGGGGGTTGCCCGCGAAGGACCGACACGGCCGGATGCACACGTCGAGGTCGAACCGCTGCCGGAGACCGACGATCGGGCTGTAGTACACCAGTCCCTTTCCCTGCAGCTCGGGACTCAGTTCGGCCGTCGCCTCGTTCTTCGGCTTCGAGGTGATGGCTCCGAACAGCCCGAGTCCGTGCTCCGCCAGCAGGTCCACGGTGCGCTCGGGGAGCGGATTGCCTTCCTTGATCCAGAATTCCCAACCGATGTCCGCGTGGACGTAGTCCGCATCGAATCCCACCGCGTCGAGGACGCGGATGGCCTCGGGAAGGACGATCTGTCCGATTCCGTCACCGGGCATGGAAACAACCGTTCGACGAGCCATGGGGCTGCCTCTCCTATGAATCAGACTCCGAGCCGGGCCCGGACCTGGTTTTCAATGCCGCCCGCCACCACCAGCGCCTGGGGTACGGCGCCCAGCGGTGCGAATGTGAACACGTCCTTCCCCAACGTCACGGTTCCGCGCGCGAAGTCGACCGACAGCCGATCGCCCGGAATCACGGTGGGCAACTGCTCTCCGGCAAATCGCTGCTGGAGCCGATCGACCAGCGGCGGACACTCGATACAGACGAAGCCATTGTTGAAGGCGTTGCGGAGGTAGGTCTGCGAAAAGCTACCGGCGATCACGAGACCGATTCCCGCGGCCTGGAGCGCCGTCGCAGCCTGCTCCCGACTCGAGCCGGTACCGAAGTTGTACCCTCCGACCAGCACGTCACCCGGCTCGACGGCCGACGCGAAGTCCGGGTCGTAGTTCCTCATCACGACTTCGGCCATTTCCTGCGCCGTCATGCCCTCGCGATAGGTGAAGTCTTTTCCGTAGATCCCGTCCGTGTTGAGGTTGTCCTGCGGTGCGAACAGCAGGCGACCCTCGTGGCTCGCGGGAAAGCCCGGCTCGATCCGGACGGCGGCGACCTCGGGCTCGTCGGAATCGATCAGCCGGAAGAGATAGGCCGGGGTACCGTCGGCGGACGCCTCCGGCGCCCTGATGTAGCCGGCTGCGGCCGAGGCGGCCACGACGGCCGGGCTCGCCAGGTAGGCCTGTGCATCCCGGCTCCCCATCCGTCCCTTGAAGTTTCGGTTGGTCGCCGATATCCCCACCTCGCCCGGCTCGAGGAGCCCCATGCCGAGTCCGATACAGGGTCCGCACCCGGGCGGCAGAGCCGTCGCTCCGGCGGCGATCAACGTACGCCACGCCCCCGAGGCCTCGGCCGCGTCCTGCACCTCGCGGCTTGCCGCCGCCACGTACATCTCCACGCCGTCGGCTACCCGTCTTCCCTCGAGGACCGCCGCCGCCGCTTCGAGGTCCTCGAGGCGACTGTTCACGCAGGACACCAGGTACGCCTTCTGGATCGCCACCTGCTCGGCCTCGATGTCGGCTACCGATCGCATCACCTGGACCGAGTCGGGTCCGGACACGTGGGGAGTGACCTGCGAGAGATCGAGCTCGATGACTCCCGCGTAACGGGCTGGGGATCCGGGAGCCGGCGGGTCGGTCGCCCACTCCTCGAGTTCCGCCTCGCTGAACCGATCGAACGCGCCGACCTGGCCCAATGCCTCTCGGCGTGACCTCAGGTACGCCACGGTCACGTCGTCCACGGGGAACCAGCCGACGAGGGCTCCCCACTCGGTGGTCATGTTCGAGATACTGAACCTCTCGTCCATCGAGAGCCCGGCGATGCCGGATCCATGGAACTCCACCGCCGCGTTCAGCACTTCTCCCTGGTTGTACAGGCCGCACAGGGTGATGATGACGTCCTTCCCGGTCGCTCCACCCCGCAGGCTGCCTTCCAGGATGACCTTCACGGTGCGCGGAATCTGCCACCAGAACTCGCCGGTGGCCCAGATGGCGGCGGCGTCCGTTCGAACGACGGGTGTACCGAGCGCGCCGAGCGCTCCGTACATGTTGGAATGAGAGTCCGATCCCACCACGAGGGACCCGGGCACGACGTATCCGTGCGACACCATGATCTGGTGTCCTATCCCGGTGCCGGCCGGATAGAAGCGGATCCCGTGTGCCGCTGCGAACTCCTCGATCCGCGCGTACTTGTCGAGATTGGCCTGGGACCTGTTCTGGATGTCGTGATCCAGCACGAACACCGGCTGGTCCGAATCCGCCACGGCCGTAGCTCCGATCGACGCGAACTTCTTCATGACCGGTGCGGTGTTGTCATGCGTCAGCACGTGGCGCGGTCTGACGGAAACGACATCCCCTGCCCGGAGGGGCCTGGCCGGCCCCTCCATCAGGTGGCTTTGAGCGATGCGCTCGACCATCGTCTGGCCCATCATTACCTCCGCTGCCGCAGGGCAGAGATCACAGGTCGGTGACACAGAGGGCGAGTAGCTCGGACACCGAGTCCAGCTCCTCGACTCTCCACACCGCGTCCTTGAGACGGCGCGCCTTTTCCTTCGACAGGACACCCTCGGCCAGGGCGTCGAACTTGCCCTCGATCTCGGCCTCCGTGAGCGGGTTCCTCGGATCACCCTTCGGGTAGTCGAGTTCCATGCCCACCTGGCGTCCGTCCGTCGTATCGATGGTCACGCCTACACGCTGCAGCGCCGGGAACACCTTCTCGATCTCAGGATCGGCGATCACTTCGACCTTGTGAAGCTGCTCGCGTATCCGCGGATCCATGATCTTCTCGGGCTCGAACTGCGCCGGCGTCACCTTGCGCTCTACCAGGGCAGCGGCGATCACGTACGGAAGACTGTGGTCCGCCGTCTCCTTGCTGCGCGGATCGTACTTGGTCGGATCGGCCAGGATGTCGGCGGCGCGGGCCAGGGACCGAATCCGGATCTTCGCCACATCCTCCGGGACGAGGTCGTTTTCTTCGACCAGTTGAAGGACGGCCGATATCGGTGCGTGCGTAAGCGCCTCTGTGGGGAAGTACTTCATCCCGCAGCGTTCGATGCGCCACGTATCGCCCAGGCCGTCGGTGAGGATCTCCAGCTTCCAGTCCGGGCCCATGCAGTGGACGAGCCCCTCCTTACCATCGATCACGTGCTCCGGTCCGGTATATCCCTTCTCGGCCATCAGGGCCGCCATCACGCCGGCCTCGGTGGCCATCGGGTCGACCGTGTTCTTCATCATCGTGAGCTTGCCGGCCGTCACCGCGCCCAGCGTCCCCGAGTGAGATGCCGAGATTCCGATGGCGTGCTGAATCTTCTCCCAGGGAAGATCCAGCATGCGGCCCGCGACGATCGGCGACACGAATGCCGTAAGGGTGCCGTGATGCCAGCCCCGTTCACGAATACCCGGGAAAGCCGCCTCGCACAGGCGCATTTCGAATTCGTGACCCAGGACGATGCCCAGGATGAGGTCGCGCCCGCCCTTGCCCTGCCGTTCGGCGCAGGCGAGAGCCGCGGGGATGATGTCGGAGGGGTGAGACGGGTCCTGCTGCCAGTAGATGTCGTTGTAGTCCATCACGCGGACCATCAGCGCGTTGGCCAATGCGGCAGACACCACATCGAACCGGGCGCCCGATCCGATGACGGTGGCCGGTCCGGGCCCCGCCACCTCGTCCAGGACATCCAGGGCGATTTCCACGTCCTCCTGCTGGAATCCGCCCAGGGCACACCCGATCGAGTCGAGCAGATAACGGCGAGCCTCCTCGACGGCCCGCTCACCGATGTCTTCATATACCAGGTCGGCGGCCCACCGCGACATGGTGGCCGTGATCGTGTCCGACATGTCGAAAGCCTCCTTAGCGGGTTGCAGTACGTCTCCGGGTGGTCCCCTCAGACCGCCAGGTTCTTGAACGGGAGATAGCTCATGAAATCAGCGTGATGCACGATGGTCGCCTCGGTAGTCCGCTTGACGAGGTCGCCCTCCCCGGCGTGCGCCGCGATGATGTGACAAACCTCGTCCGGCACACCGCACTCGAGGGCCACCGCCACTCCGGTGAAGGGATGGCGGAGAGCCTTGCCACGCGCGCTCTGGCGCGCTTCACCGTCCACTTTCTCGTACTCGAGCACCTTGCCGACGTCCGCCAGGATGGCACCGGCAATAACCGTGTCCATGTCAATCGGCAGGGCGTGTCCCAGGAACTCCTGCATGGACTCCGCCGAGCGTCGCGCGATGTGGACGACGCACCGCTTGTGTTCCATGAAGGTCGCCTGGCAGTTGGGGACGAGGAGCGTGAAGGGGATCTCACGCAGGTCCTGCGGGTCGAGTGGACTCCTCTCCATGCTGCGCACCCACGTCTCGGTTACCGATTCGCGCAGTTCGTGGTTCTCGATCCACTGAAGCTCCGGCCAGAGTTCCTCGACGGCGTCTCGCATCTCTCATCTCCGGGCAAGTACGGGGGCGCGACGCACGGCCTCTTCCGTGCGCCTGCTCAACGGGAGCGGAAGTGCAGGAAGCATACCGCGCCGTCGGGCCCGTGCGCTCCCGGGGTGATTTTGTAACCTGTTGGCGTAAAAGACACTACGCGCGCAGCGGCCCCCGCCGGTTTCTGGAGACAAGGCGATTATCGCCCACCGATCGAGAGCCGCGAGACAAAGCGTCCCACTGCGGGACGGAGTGCGATCGACACGGGCCCGGAACCGATCCTTACGGTCCGGAGTCTGGCACGGCGATTGCCCGAATACTTCTGGTCTACACCGAGGCAATTCGACCTGAACCGGAGCGCGGTATGCCATCCCCACTGCCAGATCCCCGTACCACCGGGACGCACCCCCTGGAAGAGGCCATTCGCTCTCGCCGATCCGTGCGGGAGTTCAGATCCGATCCCGTCGGCGAGCAGGAAATTTCGCAGTTGCTGTGGGCGGCGCAGGGCGTGACCGGTGACCAGGGTTACCGGGCGGCTCCCTCCGCGGGGGCCTTCTATCCATTGGAGACCTACCTCATCACGGAGGAGGGCGTGGACCACTACCTGGTCGAGGCGCACGCTCTCGAACGGGTGGTCGACGGCGACGTCCGGTCTGCGGTCCGCGCCGTGTCGTTCGGCCAGTCCTGCATTACGTCCGCGCCGGCGGTGTTCCTCTTCACCGCCGTGTACGAGCGCACGTGCCGGGAGTACGGTGGTCGTGGCCGGATGTACGTACACATGGACGTGGGGCACGCGGCACAGAATCTACTGCTGCAAGCCGAAGCCCTGGGGCTCGCCGGTGTACCCGTCGCGGCCTTCGACCCCGCCGACCTTTCCGGGATTCTTTCGTTGCCGGAAGAAGAGGAGCCCGTGTATCTGATCCCGATCGGCAGACCGGCGTAGCCGGACGGGAACACCGGGCGCGGAGCAGCCGCCCGACACTATATTCCGGTGTGTGGCCAGACCGTGACGCACCCGACAGAAAACCACCGGAGGGATTCATGAGCCTCATCATCCGTCGCCTGACCGTCCTGGTCACGACGCTCGTCCTGCTGGTCGTCCCGACCGCTGCCCGCGCGCAGGACGTGGATCTCGAAGCCCTCGATGCGTGGATCGAGGACCTCATGGCGGATTGGTCGACGCCCGGATTGGCTGTGGGGATCGTGCACGGTGACAGCCTGGTCTTCGCGCGCGGCTACGGCGTGAGGACACTGGGTGGCGAAGAGCCGGTGGACGACCACACGCGCTTCGCGATCGCGTCGAACTCGAAGGCGTTCACCGCGGCTGTTCTGGGAATGCTGGTCGAGGAAGAGAAACTGGGGTGGGACGACCGGGTCATCGACCACCTGCCCGACTACCAGATGTGGGATCCGTGGGTGACACGGGACATTCGCGTCCGGGACCTGCTCACCCACAGGAGCGGCCTCGCCACGTTCGGAGGGGATCACCTGTGGATCGGGGCGACGAACGGCCGTGAGGAGATCATCTCGCGGGTGCGGTTCATGGAGCCGGTGGGGCCGTTCCGCGCGTCCTTCCACTACCAGAACCTGATGTTCCTGGTCGCCGGGCAGGTGGGGTACGCCGCCTCTGGCCAATCGTGGGACGAGATGATCGCCACTCGGATCTTCGCGCCCCTCGGAATGAGCGAGAGCAGCACCTCGGTGCGCGACCTCGTGGGACTCGACAACGTGGCTTCGGCGCACGAGGTGGTTCAGGGCGAGCTACGCCCGGTCGACTATGACAACGTGGACGGCGTGGCTCCGGCGGCCGCCATCAATTCCAACGTCGTGGACATGGCCCGCTGGATGCGTCTCAACCTCAAGGAGGGGGTGTTCGAGGGCAGCCAGGTCTTCTCCGTGGAAACCGCCCGCGAGATGCAGCAGATCCAGTACCCTCTCGGGGTCTCGGCGTGGGCTGCGGAGAACCTCGGACGCCGCTTCAACGGGTATGGGCTGGGTTGGTTCATCTCCGACTACAAGGGGCGAAAGGTCGTCAGTCACTCGGGTGGTCTCACCGGGATGATCTCCCTGCAGACGCTGCTCCCCGAGGAAGGGCTCGGGGTGATCGTGCTCACGAACTTCGCCCCCGGCGCGCCCACGTCGGCGATCACCTACCGGATCCTCGACGCGTATCTGGGGGAACCCGAGCGTGACTGGAACGAGGTCTTCGTCGGATTCCGGAACCAGGGAGAAGATCGGGCCGCACAACGCGAGGAGAGGCTCCAGGCCTCACGCGTCGAGGGCACCGAACCGTCACTGCCGCTCGAGGCCTACGCCGGAACGTATACCGAGGCGGTATCGGGAGAGACGACGGTCCGGCTCGAGGGGGGGCACCTGGTATTCGACTACAATCCGCGGCATCTCGGTGATCTCGAGCACTGGCACCACGACGTGTTCCGGGTCACCTGGCGGCACCCGATCTTCGACATGGCGGCGCAGTCCTTCCTCCGATTCGAGCTGGATGAGAAGGGCGACGTCACAGGCCTCGAGGTGACGTTCTACGACCCGATTCGCTTCCAGAAAGTCGAGTAGCGGAGGGCTACTCCTTCAGAGGTTCCTTCCGGCCCTTGATCGTCCAGCCGAGGAACGCGCCGAGCCAGCCGGTGAAGGACGATGCGACGGTGCCCAGGGGGAGGAGACTCCAGTCGCCGCCAGTGAGCGGGATGGCCAGGCCGAGCCCGATGGCCGCGCCCACCGCTCCGATCAGCAGTCCGCCTACCGAGGCGTCCTTCAGACTGAGTCCGCGCCGCACCGCGTAGAGCCAGCCTACCACCAGGGGAATGCCCATTCCGAACCACCCCGACAGGGCAAGTACGAGTTTCGAGACCTGGCCCAGCAGCACCATGGCGAGCTGGAGAACGAGCGCGATAATGACGTATCTGCGTTGCCTCGGCATGCCTGTATCCTCGAAGGGGGAGTCCGAAGAATCGCCCCAAGTTACACGACGGTAGTCTGATCCGGCAATCCACCCGTCCACCGAGTTCGCGTTGACACCCGCCCCCGGTGGTGGCGAGCTTCGAGCGGAGAATGGACCGTGCCGCAGAGGGCAAGACAGGGACCACTGCGAGGAGCCGGCCCGGCCGGGGAGATGAGCACATGAGCGATCGTCAGCCACACGTCACGCCCGAGCTGTTCGCCTTCATGACGGAGTTGGCCGAGAACAACGACCGGGAGTGGTTCCAGGCGAACCGGTCCCGCTATGAGCAGGCGGTCCGGGAACCACTGCGTGCCTTCATTCGGGACCTCGAGGTTCCGCTCGAGTCGATCAGTCCCCACGTCGTGGCGGATGACCGGAAGTCCGGCGGATCGCTGTTTCGCATTCACCGCGACACCCGATTCTCGAAGGACAAGAGCCCGTACAAGACGTTTGCCGGCGTGCAGTTCCGTCACGAAGCCGGGAAGGACGCGCACGCCCCGGGCTATTACCTCCATCTCGATCCGGGCAACGTCTTCGTGGGCGCCGGGTGCTGGCGCCCGGCGCGCGAAGCGCTGGAGAGCATCCGGGATGCCATCGCCGAAGATCCGGATCGATGGGCCGAGGCCAGGGATGCCGTGGTGGCCGCCGGATTCGCGTTCGAGGGCGAATCGCTCAAGCGGCCACCGCGTGGATACGCACCGGAGAATCCGCAGATCGACGATCTGAAGCGCAAGGATTTCATCGCCGTCCGCCACCTTTCCGATGAGACCGTCTTGGAGCCGGACTTCGTGACAGTCTTCGCGGGCATGTGCCTGGACGCGGCGCCCCTGATGCGGTTTCTGACCTCGGCGATCGGGGTCCGCTGGTGATCACGGGCTGGACAGACGGACGCGCCGGGTCGAAGTTGGAACCGTATTGAGAGGACGCGCGGGTCAAGCCTTCCGAGGGGCTGATCTGCCGAGCTCACCCCAACAGCACGAGGTACACCATGCACCGGAGAGCCGGCCTGGCTTTCGGCGTGGCCCTGGCCTTTGTCGCCGGCTTTTCGCTGGCGGCGTGTGGACAGGCAGACACGTCCGAGTCGAGCGCGAACTCAGCGCCGCGAGCCGTGGAAGCTGTACAGACCGCGCAGACCACGGCCGCGACCATGCCCGTCGTGACCGTCTACAAGTCGCCCACCTGAGGCTGCTGTGAATCGTGGGTGGGTCACCTGCGTGAGAACGGATTCGAAGTCAAGACGGAAGACGTGGCCGACATGGCGCCGGTCAAGGCCAGGTTTGGTGTGCAGCCCCAGCACGAGGGGTGTCACACGGCGGTGGTCGACGGATACGTGATCGAGGGTCACGTCCCGGCGACGGACATCGCGCGGCTCCTCGAAGAACGCCCCGAGGTCAAGGGACTCAGCGTTCCCGGGATGCCGAGAGGGTCGCCGGGAATGGAAGGCCCCGTCAGCGACTCCTACGACGTGTTGACGTTCGATGAGGCGGGCGGCGAGTCGGTGTACGCCAGCTACTGAGCCACAAGATCTTCAGCGGTTGCGCAGTGCAGGGGCGGGCTCCAGATGGGGCGCGCCCCTGCGCGCACCGGTCGGTCACCTACTGGTTTTCGCCGGCAGCAGGTTGGACGAAGCCAGGACTCGCTGATTGATGCTTTTCAGGTCTCCCTACTAGCGGAACTCCAGTGCCGACCATCGATCCACTCGCGCGATGACGAAAGAAGTCATCCGCGAGCAGAGCGGCCCGTCGCAGTGCCTGCAGTCGTATCGCGTGGCGGTCTTGCGCCACAAGCATGAGCAGCGGGTTCACGGCTACCTCCGCGGTTCATGTGCGGTCACGACGCCCGACAGCCTGCCAGCTCCGGCCTCCGTCACGGTCGGCGCCATCTTCCGGGCTCGCGCCCCGCGCCTCGGAGCGGTCCTCTCCGGCTGCAAACCGCCGAAGCGTCGATCGCGTCGGTGGAACTCCCCGACCGCGCTCTGCAGGTCTCGCACCGTGAAGGCCGGCCAGGGAGTGTCGGTGAACAGCAGCTCGGCGTAGGCGCTTTCCCAGAGCATGAAGTCGCTGAGGCGTCGCTCGCCGCCGGTGCGCACCAGCAGGTCCACGTCGGGCACGGGCGTTCGGGCGTGGATGGCCCGATCCAGGTTCCAACCGAACTCACGACGACTCGTGGGACCAGCCAGCGCAGCGGCCAGGATGGCGTCGCGTCCCGAGTAGTCGATCGCCAGCCGGAGAAGCAGGCGATCGCCCCGGGCAGTCATGCCCTCCGCCGCCACCATTTCCCGAACGACGGTGGGGGGCAGTCGATCCCGCCTGCCGATGACTTCAATGCGCACCCCGTTCTCCAGGCAACGCTCGGTCTCCGATCTCAGGTAGACGCGCAGCAGCCGCATCAGCGATCGGACCTCCGTGGCCGGACGCTTCCAGTTATCCGTCGAGAATGCGTACAGGGTGAGGACCCCGATCCCGAGAGGAGGGGCACCCTCGACCACCGCGCGCACGACCCGGGCTCCCTCGACGTGTCCCCGGCAACGCGACCGGCCCGTGAGTTCGGCCCATCTACCGTTCCCGTCCATGATGATGCCGGTATGCAACCCGTCGGGGGGTCGCGGATGTAGAGTACTCTGCATCACAAAGTCTCCAGTCGCATGAAAGGGCGGCTGCGACGCCGCCCGGTCCACTATCCGGTTCGCCGCGGTCGGCGGACCGGCTCTAACCTTCTCGGGTCATTCGGATCAGCGCCTCCATGTGCGCGACGTACTCTTTGAGGCGAGCTTTTCCGAGGCTCGTCAGGGCATAGTCGGTACGCGGAACGCGGCCGGCGAATGACTTGCGGCACTCGATGTAGCCCGCGTCCTCGAGCTTGCGTGCATGGGCGCTCAGGTTTCCGTCCGTCGTGTCCAGCACCTGGCGAAGCTCGGTGAAGGCGAGGCGCTCGTGGACGGAGAGGGCGCTCACGATGCCCAGGCGCACGCGCTCGTGTATCAGAGCGTCGAGCTGAAGGGGCCCGGCCGGGCTTGCTGAGCTGCCCGACAGGCCTGCGGAACCCGTGGGGACATCCGAACTTCCATCCATCGGTTCTTCCGAATCCAGCTTGCGGGCCGTGGCCCGCCTGTCGTCAGCCACCATACCTCCAGGCGATGATCGCGCCGAACGCGAGGTGAAGACCCCCGAAGCCGACCACCATGAGAGTCTGGCCCCAGGTCGGAACAGCGAGAGCGGCTATGCCCAGGGCCATGAATGCGAGGCCCATGGCGGGCACGACGCGAACAGAGAAGGCGCCGCCGGTCACCACACCCGTTCCATACAGAAGGAGCCACATGCCGGGAAGAAGCGCCATGAGCCCGGCCCCGGCCAGGGCCCCGGTCAGCGCTGCGCCGGCGATCACCGCCGGCATGAAGTTGAGGAGGAACTTGCGGCCGGGACCCGAGAGGGCGGACTCTTGCCTGCGCCGCGCCTTGCGCACGATCGCGTAGCCGCCGACTACGGATGACAGGACCGCGGTTCCCGCCCAGATGCGCAGCCCCCCCTCGGCGAAGGGGACTTGGCTGGCGACCGCCCCGGCGCCGACCGCCAGCGCGCCCATGGCAATGGTCCCCAGTCCCGACACGGCCGTAAACGTGCCGGAAGCCTCCATCGTGCGACGGATGAAGCTGAGGTTTTCGATTGCCCTGTCGCTGAGCGCCGTTGGCGCCGCGGGGTCGTCCTCCAGCCGCAGACGTTTCTCCATGAGTGAAGGTATACCTGTTTGCGTTATTGGTGTCAAGTACTTTGCAACACAAAGTTCCTGCAACTCTAAGACTGGCGATCCGACGATACGGAAGGTGGCGGCTGGCCGGGACGAGCCCTACGATGAACGGAGTGGCCCGAAAGCGCGGGCGCTCGAACTGCGCAACGGTGAGAATGCGGGTGGAATGAGTTACTCGACAGGCTGGTTCGCGACTGCACTGCTCGTCAGCCTGGCGGTCATTTCCGCCTGCGGCCCGGGGGTGGGGGACGGCGGTGACAGGGGGTTGAGCGAGGGCGCAGCGCAGCTCTTCGTACACCCGGACTCGTTCGACTTCGAGGACAACCCCGAGCTCCTGGCGCGCATCCGGGCCACTCCGCACGGTTACTTCCGGTTCATCAACATTCCGTTCACCCGGCTGGTATGCGAGCGCCTCGAGCACCTCATCGACACGGGACCGCTTGGCCTGGATCGCTTCCCGTTCAATCTCCACGGGGACGCGCACGTCGAGCAGTACGCGGTCACCGACCTCGGACGCGGCCTGACGGATTTCGATGACTCCTCGGAGGGCCCGGCCTGGGTGGACGGCATGCGATTCGCCGTATCCCTTCGACTGGCGGCCCTGGCGAACGGCTGGGAGGACCGGGCGGACGACATGGTCGCGGAGTTCGCGCGTGGCTACTGGGACGTCATCTCGGACTCGACGCTCTCGGCACCCGTACCAGCGGTAGTCGCACGGTACCAGGCGACGTTCGAGCACGACAGCCTGGCCTACCTGGCGTGGATAGACTCCATCATGCAGCCCCTGCCGGAGCCGGACCGACTGGCGCTTCTGACGTCGCTCGAGCCCTACGCGCGACTCATGCAGGTGACGAATCCCGGCCTTCCGGACGGCTTCTTCGAGCCGACCCGGGTCGGGGCGCTGCAACTGGGAGTGGGCAGCGCCCTGGACACCAAGTACCTGGTGCGACTGGCCGGCGAGACCCCGGATCCAGTCGACGACGTCGTGGTGGAGCTGAAGCGGGTGCGCAGCCTGGCTGGCATTCCGTGCATCCAGGCTGACGATGACGACCCGTTCCGGGTCCTCCAGAGCGGAGCCCGTATCGCGTACCAGCCCTTCCGTTTCCTCGGCTTCGTGGAGCACGGTGGAGAGATGTTCTGGACGCACGCCTGGGTCGCGAACTACCAGGAATTGAAAGTGGCGGAGAGTCTCGAGAGTCCCGAAGAGCTGGCCGAGGTGGCCTACGACGTCGGAGTGCAGCTGGGCCTGGGACACCTGCGCGACATCGGCGGTGCTTTCCAGCAGATGATCGTCGTGAACGTGCGCGAACGGCTGGCCGAGACCGAGCAGGAACTCCAGGACGGCAGCCGGATCCTCGCCGACGAGGTCATCGAGGCGTGGGCGGCGTTCGTGCGCGCCTCGGACGAATCCGGCACCTAGCCGCTGCTCTATTCGGTTCTATTCCGTCGCGGCGTCCGCGTTCGAGCCGACTGCCGCATCCTCCGTGCCCCAGTTGATCCGACCGTCAGCCGCGAATTCCAGCGCGGTTTCGGGGAAATCCTCGCGTGAAAGTTCCGCGATCAGGCCAGCCGCGCGGCCGCCGGGGTCCAGGCGCGGCGAGCCGAGCCCCGTCTGCCGGGCGCTGACCACGCGGGCGCCGATCACGCGGCCCTGGCGATCGACCTCCAGGTCGAGGACGGGCGCCAGACCGTTGGGGCCCCGGAGATTGAAGCGGGCCCACGTCCAGAAGTTGCCCAGGCTGTAGGCGATGAACCGGTCCCGGTAGACTTCGACGGCCCGGGGAACGTGCGGGCCGTGGCCGATGACCACGTCCGCCCCGGCGTCCACCGCGGCGTGCGCGAACTCGTACACGTTCCCACGCCGCTCTCCGTAGAACTCCTCGGGTTCCCGCGTGACGTGAATGCGGTCTGCGCCTTCCGCGCCGCCGTGAAAGGAGACGATCACCAGGTCGTGTGTGCGGTCCAACCCGGCAACGAGACGCCTGAGTCCATCCAGGTCGTGGATGCTGATGGTGCCCTTGTTGGGAGAGAAGCCGGCGAGCCCGACGCGCGTACCGTCGTCGAGTTCCAACGTGCCGGTGATCGCACCGGCCTGGGCCAGTCCTCCGTAGACGATCCCGTGCTCCTCCAGTGCCGCGATGGTCGCCGCCCGTCCAGCCTCCAGGAAGTCGCCGCTGTGGTTGTTCGCCAGCGACATCAGGTTGAATCCCATGCCGGCCAGCAGACCGGCGTACCACTCCGGACTTCTGAAGGCGTAGCAGGCGTCCATGTTGCGGCACCGTTTCGACTCGCCGCCCTCGTCGAACAGGGCGCCCTCGAGGTTTCCGAACACGACGTCGCCCGAACGCAGGACCTCTACCAGGTCCGCTCCGATCAACTCGGCGGGGGAAACGCCAGGGACGATCCTCGGGTCCAGGTAGGTCGAATCGGGGAACGCGGTGCCCATCATGATGTCTCCCACCGCCACGATCCGAATGGTCTCGGCTCGAGCACCGGCGGAACGAGCGTCAGGGGGCGCCGTCGGGAAGGCCGACCCGGGGCTCTGCGCCAGGGCAGGCGCGGAAGAGCAGAGACTCGCCAGGACGATGAGGCCTGAGAGAATCGGATTATGCCTCGCGGCGGGCCTTGATATATTGTGCAAGCTCGCGCTCCCGTTGGGGTCGGAGCGAGTATGCTTGCGGGCGCCGGATCGAGGCAAGGTCGGCCCGAACCGATCGTCCGTCGAAAGAACTGAACGGAGGCAGGCTTGCAGATTCCTGGCAGCACCTTGAAGCACGGCGCCATCGCGGTGGCGTGCGCTGCGATTCTCGGCGCCTGTTCGAGTGCTCCACCGCCGGCCCGGCCCGTGCCACCCCCGATCACGGATGACGCCGCGCCCGAAGTGCTCGCGGGCAAGGTCGTATGGCACGATCTGCTTACGCACGACGCGGGCGCCGCCCGCGAGTTCTACGGAGCGGTGTTCGGATGGGGTTTCGAGGAGTCCGAGGAAGCCCCCGGGCGCTACTGGGACATCACGAGGGAAGGCCGTGTCATCGGCGGTATCTTCGCGGCCGATGCGGACGAACTCGACTCGCCACTGTGGCTCGTTTCGATATCCGTTCCCGACGTGGATGGTTCAGCCTCGCAGGCCGGCGGTCTCGGTGCGTCGGTGACCGTTCCGCCTTCCGATCTGCCGAATCGGGGGCGCTACGCAGTCGTGGAGGATCCGCAGGGCGCGTTCTTCGTGGTGCTCCGATCGGCGTCGGGTGATCCGAGAGACACTCAGGATCACGAGCCGGGTGAATGGCTGTGGAGCGAGCTGTGGACCAGCGACGCGCCCGGAGCGGTCGCGTTCTACGAGGATCTCCTGGGCTACCGATCCGAGGGGATCGCCGCGCGTCTCGAAGAAGTCGCCGAGGATGAGTACGGCGAGGCCATTGCCGAAGGGGATCTGCCCATCGTGTTCTTCGCCATGTACACGGGCGAAAAGGTGCGGGCGGGGATTCACCAGCTTCCCGCCGATGGGCCGCCGCACTGGTTGCCCTACGTGGCCGTCCGTGATGTGGCGGAGGCGGTCGCACGCGCCGTGGAGCAAGGGGGAGAGGTGCTCCTGCCGCCGGAGGCCGTGAACAACGGGGAAGCCGCGATCCTGGCGGACCCGGCCGGTGCGCCATTCGGCGTGCAACAATGGCCTCGTCCAGAGGGAGGTGACCGATGAAGCGCCGTGTGCGACTGACGCTCGTCGTCTGCCTGGCGGCGATGGGACTGGTCCTCGGAGGCTGTGCCGGCGGCGGCTACCCCAGCGTCTACGTGGGAGTGAGCGGTCCCGGGCCCTACTATGGCGGACCCTACGGAGGGTATGGCGGACCGTACGGCGGGGGCTACTGGGGGCCGGGTCGGGTAGGAGGCGGAGTGGTGATCACGGGTCGGCCCTTCTAGCCCTGCCAGCCCTACCAGGCCCGCATGGCGTTGGCCACGACAAAGGTGACCACGAACGCGATTCCGAGCGGCATCAGTGCGCCCAGGGTGGTCCACTTCCGGCTTCGGGTCTCTTTCCACATCGTGAGGATGGCGGTGGCGCACGGGTTGTGGAGCAGAGAGAACAGCATCAGGCAGACCGCCGTCACCATCGTCCATCCGTGCTCGTCCACCAGCAGCGTCCGCAGCGCGTCGTAGGACGTCGGTTCGGTCATCACGCCGAGGCCCGCGTACACCATGAGCATGGTGGGAACCACGATTTCGTTCGCCGGAATCGCGATGACGTAGGCCAGCAGGATCACTCCGTCGAGGCCGATCGCCTGGCCGAGCGGATCCAGCCAGTCGGCCGTGATCTGGGCCAGGCTGGAGTCCCCCGCATTGACGTTGCCCATGATCCAGATCACGGCGCCGGCCGGCGCGGCCACCACGATCGCGCGCCAGAGGACAAAGAGTGTGCGATCGATCAGCGAGGTGTACAGGACACGCAGCACGCCGGGTCTCCGGTACGGCGGAAGCTCGAGCGTGAACGCTGTGGGCGTACCCTTGAGCACCGTCTTGGACAGGGCCCACGACACCAGCAGGGTGAAGAACACGCCGATCAAGACCACGCCCACCACGGTGCCGGCCGCAGCAAAGGATGCTACTGCCGGGGGAAATGAGGCGGCCACGAACACGGTCGCCAGCATGATGAGCGTGGGAAACCGGCCGTTACACGGAACGAAATTGTTCGTCAGAATCGCGATGAGCCTCTCGCGCGGAGAATCGATGATGCGGGTCGAGATGATCCCCGCCGCGTTGCAGCCGAAGCCCATGGCCATGGAGAGGGACTGCTTTCCGTGCGCGCCCGCTCGCCGGAACATCCAGTCGAGGTTGAACGCCACGCGGGGCAGGTAGCCCAGGTCCTCGAGAAGCGTGAACATGGGGAAGAAGATCGCCATCGGCGGCAGCATGACGCTCACGACCCACGCCAGCCCCCTGAACACGCCGTGCCACAGAAATCCCGTCAGCCAGTCCGGTGAGCCCAGGCTCGTGAACACGCCCGCGGCCCAGGCTTCGAAGCCGAACAACACCCTGGCCAGGATCTGAGACGGCACATTCGCGCCGACCACTGTAATCCAGAACACCAGGGACAGCAGTCCCAGCATGATCGGAAGACCGAACACGGGCGACGTCACGATGCGGTCGATGCGTCGGTCGAGGTCGCGGATTCGGCTGGAGCCACTCTCCCGCACCGCCAGGGCCGCGGCGCTCTCGGCTCTCGAATAGAGAGCCTCCACCGTCGCATCGCGGAAGTTCTGTCCGAGGCCTGGCCTGAGCTCGTCCGCCCGCGCGACCAGCTTCTGCGCCTCGATCTCGCGGCCGTCCGTCTCGCCCACGGCGAGCTCCCCCACGGCCAGGGCTTGCCGGACCCGGTGATCGCCATCCAGAAGGCGGTAGGCGATCCACCGCGGCTTTTCTGCGTCCGGAGCGGCCAGAGCGGCCAGCGGCGCCAACTCGGCCAGCGCGGCGGCTACCTGCGGAGGCGGGTCGGCGAGACGTGGAGTCGCGGTGCGCGTACCTTCGGCGACCTCGTACACCGTCTCCACGAGTTCGCGGACGCCCCGGCCGGAGCGAGCCGACGTGAGGACCACGGGAACCCCGAGCTCAGCCGAAAGCTCTTCGGCATCCACCCGGATTCCCTTGCGCTCGGCTTCGTCGATCAGGTTGACGCACACGACGACCCGGCTCGTCACCTCCATCACCTGGAGCACCATGTTCAGGTTGCGCTCCAGGGCCGTCGCGTCCGTCACGACCACCGTACAGTCGGGCCGCGCGAACAACAGAAAGTCCCGGGCGACCTCTTCGTCCTGCGAGGCCGCCATGAGGGAGTAGGTTCCGGGCAGGTCGACCAGCTTGAATCTCACGTCCCTGAATTCGAAGCCGCCCTCGGCTCGCGTTACGGTCTTGCCCGGCCAGTTCCCGGTGTGCTGACGCAGACCGGTGAGCGAATTGAACAGGGTGGACTTTCCCGTGTTGGGGTTGCCGGCCAGCGCCACTACCCGGTCGTACTTCCCCATGGAGATGCCCATGCGCGTCAACTGCTCATACGCCGGGCACTGCTCGCAGCCGCTCACGAAGCCTCTCGCTCGTCGTCGGCCACCAGCCTCAGCCCCTCTTCAGAAACTGGCCTGACCTGGATTCCCTCCGCCTGCTCATCGCGCAGGGCCACCAGCGTCTGACGGATACGGAAAGCGCGCGGACGCCCGAACAGGGGTTCGAGCTCCGGCTCGATCACGGTGCCGGGGGTCACGCCCAGGTCGAGAAGACGGCGGCGGGTCAGCCCCCGTACACGGTCGTCAATTCCCACGACTTCACCGGCCTGGCCGATGGCCAGGCTCGCCAGCGAGACGACGCCGGCGGCCGGCTCGATCACAACGCGAACGGGACCGACGTGCACGTTGGAAGCGGCCACCGAGGGCAGGGAAACGGCGTGTCCATCGACATCGAGGCGAACCAGGCCCGGCCGGCGCTCGGTGATCCGGAGGCGCGTTCCGCGCGACAGTCCGGCCTTCACGATCGACTCGAATACCCCCGGCGGCTCGTCCTCGAGATGGGTGACCTCCGCATCCTCACCCTCGGGATAGTCCGTGAGCGGAACCCCCGGGAACGGTGCGATCAGGCCTTCCGTGGTGGGGATCGGATCACCGTGTGGATCCGTGGGCGGATGTCCGAGCTGGGCATCCAGGCGGTCCGTCTCGTCGACCGTCAACCGGTGCTCGGCTCGATCGGCGGCCAGGTGAATCTCTGTCAGGGGGATGTCCGTCTCGTCGTCGAGGAACCGCTCCCAGAGACGGTGTGCCCGTACGACCTGCAGCGCGTAGTCAAGCCCACTGGGAGTCAGGGAGAGCGCACTGGCGCGGACTTCCAGCAGGCCCTCACGCTCCATCTCCTCGATGAGCGACGCGGTCGCGGAGGCTCCGATACCGACGACCCCGGCCACCGAAGCGGCGGTCGCGGCGACGTGTCGCTGCTTGGCGGCGAGCATGTGCTTGAGAGTGTCCTCCACACGCACACGATGTCGCGCGTCCCGCCAGCGCTTCAGACGGGCGGCTGCGCCGTGACGCGGCAGAAACCACGCTACGACGGCCAGTACCAGGAACGAGATCCACCACAAGCCGGACATTGTCGTCTCCACGAAACGCCCCGATGCCTCGAGGGCAGGGTAATTTAGTCTACACTAAATCTCGCGTCTTGTTCGGGGAAAAGCAATGCGTGGCTTCAGGCTTCCGGAGAATCGAGGCTCCTGCCCACCGCGTGGGCCACAGATCTGAGGTCGGTCATCAGGTCCCCGAAGCCCTCCGGCGTGAGGCTCTGTCTTCCGTCGCTGGCCGCGTTGGGCGGATCGGGGTGGACTTCCACGATGAGACCGTCCGCGCCGGCCGCCACGGCGGCACGCGCCAGGGCGGGTACCCACTCGCGCCGGCCGGCGGCGTGGCTCGGGTCGACGATGACCGGCAGGTGCGTGCGTTCCTTGAGCACCGGCACGGCGCACAGGTCGAGCGTGTTGCGGGATGACGTCTCGAACGTGCGGATCCCCCTCTCGCACAGGATCACACGTGGATTGCCGCCCGCGACGATGTACTCGGCGGCGAGCAGCATCTCGTCCACCGTGGACATCATTCCGCGCTTGAGGAGCACCGGCCTCGGCTGCATCCCGACGGCCGAGAGCAATCGATAATTGTGCATGTTGCGGGCGCCGATCTGCAGCACGTCGGCGTACTCGGCCACCAGGTCCACGTCCTCGGGGGCCACGACCTCGGTGACGACCTTGAGTCCCGTCCTTTCCCTGGCCTCCGCCAGGAGCTCCAGGCCCTGTTTGCCGAGACCCTGGAAGCTGTATGGAGAGGAGCGCGGCTTGAAGGCGCCTCCTCTCAGGATTTGCGCCCCCGCGGCCCGCACGGCCTCTGCGGTAGCGAGAATCTGCTCGCGGCTTTCTACCGAGCAGGGCCCCGCCATGACGACGAGCTCGCGGCCCCCGATGACGACATCCTCCACCTTGACCCGAGTGGCATCCGGCTTGTGTGCCCGCGAGACCAGTGGGTACGCGGGTGCGTCAGGCCTGAGTTCGGCCACACCCGGCATCTCACGCAGGGCGTCCGCGACGGCCTCGGCCCCTTCTCCAACCACGCTGACGAAAGAACCTTCCGGGGTTTCGCTCACCTGGACTCTGAAGCCCGACTGCTCGAGGAACCGGACGATCTCGGCCTTGGTCTTCAGGGACGCGCTCTTCTCCAATACGGCGATCACGATACTGCCTCCTCTCCCCGCAACCCGCGCACGAACGCGGCAGGATCCTGCCCCCGGTCGATCGCCTCCACCAGGGCGCTGCCCACGATCACTCCATCCGCGAAAGCTCCGAGGGCGGCCACATCGGAGGCAGATCGAACGCCGAAACCGGCGAGCACCGGCAGGGAGGAGACCCTCCGCACGCGTTCGAGGTAGTCCCCGACCGAGCCGGCGTCGACGCTGGCGCCCGTCGTCCCCTTCACGGTCACCGCGTAGACGAAACCACGGCTCGCCTGGCACACGCGCTCGAGACGACCGGGTGGAGTCGCCGGCGTGACGAGCTGGACGAGCGCGATGCCCGCAGGGTCCAGAACGGACCGCAGGTCGTCGGATTCCTCGAGCGGCAGATCCGGGACGATGAGACCCTCGACGCCAGCCTTCGCCGCATCCACCGCGAACCGGTCGAAGCCGTGCGCCATGATCGGGTTCAGGTAGCTCATCAGTAGCACCGGGGCCGCGGATTCCAACAGGGGAAGGTCTGCCACCGTCTCCAGGATCCACGGAAGCGTGGTCCCGTCCTCCAGAGCCGTCCGGCTCGATCGCTGAATCGTCAGGCCGTCGGCCATCGGGTCGCTGAATGGCACCCCGACTTCGACGAGGTCCGCCTCGCTCACCGCCGATTCCAGGAGCCTGGCGAAGTCCCCGCGGCTGGGGAAACCCGCCGTCAGGAACGCGGCGATCGCGGGTCGTCCCGCCCGGTTCGCGCGCTCGATGGCGCTGCTGATCCGCCCACCGGTCTCGCTCATCATCGGCTCTCTCCCGCGACTTCGCGCAGGCCGTCGAGAATGCCCAGGTCCTTGTCTCCCCGCCCCGACAAGCCCACCAGGAGTATCGCTCCCGGTCGCTCGGCAGCGAGTCGCTTGGCACCGGCCAGGGCGTGGGCCGATTCGAGTGCAGGTATGATCCCCTCGCTCGAGGCGCACTCCTCGAGCGCCGCTACCGCTTCGCCGTCCCCGATGCTGTCGTAGCGGATCCGGCCGATGGCAGCGAGGAACGCATGCTCCGGGCCCACTCCGGGGTAGTCCAGGCCAGCGGAGACCGAGTGGGTGTCGCGCACCTGTCCAAACTCGTCCTGGAGCAGCAGGGAGCGACTGCCGTGCAGGACGCCGGCCGTTCCGAGACTCGCGGTGGCGGCGTGCTCACCGAGGCCCGTTCCCGAGCCGCCCGCCTCGATCCCGAGCATCTCCACCCCCGTGTCGCCCAGAAAGGCGTGGAATATCCCGATGGCGTTGGAACCTCCGCCGACGCAAGCCACCACCCCGTCCGGAAGACGGCCCGCGGCATCCAGTATGCCGGAGCGCGCCTCCCGGCCGATCACCGCCTGCAGCTCCCGGACCAGCCACGGATACGGGTGGGGACCCACGGCGGATCCCAGCAGGTAGTAGGTGCCCTCCGGATCGGACACCCAGTCGCGCAGCGCCTCGTCGATTGCGGCCCGCAGGGTCCGGTCTCCGCTCGTGACTTCGACCACGTCGGCGCCGAGCAGTTTCATGCGCTGGAGATTGGGTCGCTGCCTGGCCGCATCCACCTCGCCCATGTAGACGGTGCAGGGGATCCCCAGACGGGCGCAGGCCGCGGCCGACGCGACGCCGTGCTGTCCGGCGCCCGTCTCAGCGATGACGCGTCGGGCCCCCATGCGACGAGCCAGAAGCGCCTGCCCGATGGCGTTGTTGATCTTGTGGGCACCGGTGTGAGCCAGGTCCTCCCGCTTCAGCCAGACCTCCGCGCCCCACTCCTCGCCGAGTCGGGTGGCCCGGGTGAGAGGAGTAGGGCGTCCGATCCAATCCTTCAGCTCGGCCTCGAACGCCGCCCGGAACGCAGGGTCCGCCATCGCCTCTCGCGCTCCCGCCTCCAGGAGTGAAAGGGCCGGCATCAGGGTCTCCGGCACGAAGCGGCCCCCGTATTCGCCGAACCGTCCGCGCTCGTCGGGCAGCCGCCCGGCCAGCAGGTCGTCGAGCGTGCCTCCATCGCGCCCGGCCCCGGTCTCGATCTCGATTTTAGTCATGCCCCGTGCATCCCTGGTTCGGTTTTATCGTTGGGCCTGTCCTGGCTTTGTGCCGTCTGCACGAACGCGGCTGCGGTCCGTGCCGCCTGCACGAACGCGGCGATGCGCACGGGATCCTTGCTGCCCCTGGTTTCCTCGACCCCACTCGAGACGTCCACTCCATACGGACGCACCTCGGCAATGGCGTCGGCGACGTTGCCCGGTCCCAGGCCGCCCGCCAGTACCAGCGGCATCCTCCGGGCCAGCCGAGCCGCGCGCCCCCAGTCCGGCTGGCGTCCCCGTCCGCCCTTGCCCGCCGCTTCGAGGATCGCCGCCGGGCGGTCGGATGTTCCGTATGCCGCCCCGGCCGTGCCGTGTGCCGCACCGGCCGGGCCATCCAGCTCCGGGCCGTCGTGAAGGACCGGCAGGAGGCGGACCCCGGCCGTCGCTGTTGCCCGCCTCACTTCGTCAGTCGCCTCACACTGGACGATGTTCGCGGGGAAGACCGACAGCACCTCCGCGATGTCCTCTGCCGATGGGTGATGGAAGACGGCGACCCTGTCGACATCAGGGGGGAGCAGGGCGGCCAGTTCGGCCGCCTGTTTCGGCGAGACCCGGCGCGGCGAATCGGCGAATACGAACCCCGCCGCGTCGGCCCCGGCTTCCCGCACCGCCAGCACGGACTCGGTGGTATTTACGCCGCAGATCTTGATCCACAGGGACTCGTGCGACACCCCGGCCGAACGACCGGCCGCCAGCATGTCACGGGTGGCGGACTCCGGATCGTCCGCCCGCATCAGCGACGTTCCGACCAGCGCCGCATCGTACCCGAGCGCCGCGACCTCCGCGGCCTGCGCCGGCCCCAGCAGCCCGCTCTCGGCGACCCGGGGAACGCCCGGCGGAAACCGATCCGCCAGCCGAGCGAACCGGCCGAAGTCCACATCCAGCGTGGCCAGATCCCGGCAGTTGAGTCCCACCAGGACCGTGACTCCCTGTCGCCGGCAGAGTTCGGCCGCCGGCCCGGCCCGCTGGAGATCGGCCTCGTCGAAGGTCTCGAGCAGAACGAACAGCCCGCACTCGGCCGCGGCCCGGATACAGGAGTCCAGCGTGGCCCGGTCGAGGATCCGGAGGATGAGCAGGACCCCGCCCGCCCCGGCGGCCCGCGCTTCGTATACCTGATAACGGTCCACCAGGAAGTCCTTGCGCATCACCGGAACGTCCCGGGCGGCCCCGGCGGCGATCGTGAGATCGGCCAGCGTCCCGCCGAACTCCGAGGGCTCGGTGAGGACCGAGATGGCTGCCACGTCGGCCCGCGCGTACCCGGCGGCCAGGTCGGCCACGTCGCCGGCGGTCGAGTCCCTGAGACGGCCGGCGGATGGGGCCCTCCGCTTGATCTCGGCGATCAGGTCGAAGCTGCCGGCCAGCCCGAGTGCCGGTGGGGCAGGGGATGCGAGCGCCCGGGCCCGCAGGACCTCGAGCGGTTCGAGGTCCCGCGCCGTCGCCGCGCGCTCGGCCGAAGAGGCGGCCATCCGGGACAGGAGATCCGACAACGGAGCGCCAGTTGCACGGCCCGCCGTTCCGACCCGGGCCAAACCGTCCAGCAGCGTGGCGGCCGCTCCGCTGTCGATGGCGGACCGGGCCGCGCGCAGGCCGTCGCCGAGCGTGGCGACTTCCCCCGCGACCTCCAGAGCCAGGCCAGCGCCCAGCGTCAGGGCATCCCGGTGCGGGCCGTGCGTTCCCGTCAGGGCATCCCGCAAAGCGGCTGCGTTCTCCGCCGCGTCTCCTCCTGCCAGGTCCCCGGGCTCGCAGCGACCGATGCCGTAGTCGGCGGGATCGCGCACCTCCTCCGAAACGCTGCCGGGCCGCACGTCGAACAGGGTGAAGGGCCCGCAGGGCGTGGCCTCATCCCAGCCCGGCGCGCCGTGCACCACGAAGGCGCGCTCGACGGGGAGCCCGGAAAGTGCCTCGGCCATCAGGGCGGCGACCTCCGGACTGAACGCGCCTACCACCATGAACGGAGGCTCGGCCGGATTGGTCAGGGGCCCCAGGATGTTGAACACGGTCCGGACCCCGAGGGCCTTCCGGACCGGCACGAGCGCCTTCATCGCCGGGTGGTAATGCGGAGCGAACAGAAACGTGAATCCGGTCTGCCGAAGACACTCGCCGGCGTCCGCCTCGTCGAGAGGAAGTCCCAGGCCCAGCGCCTCGAGCACGTCCGCGCTCCCACAGCGGCTGGATACGGAGCGGTTGCCGTGCTTCACGACGGCGAGCCCGCTGGCGGCGGCCAGCAACGCGGAGCCGGTCGACAGGTTCAGGCTTCCGGATCCGTCCCCGCCCGTACCTACGATGTCGACCGAACGGGTTCCCTCGGGAAGGTCAGGGCGGCGGGCAAGCGCTCGCATGGCGCGCGCAAATCCCCGGATCTCGTCCGCGGTCTCCCGCTTGAGACGCAAGCCGGCGAGGAACGCT
>Ga0272441_10002713_pt1 | contig 35341 bp, 28 predicted proteins | sample SSMProp6N_FD_193582 | JGI IMG/M metagenome (GOLD analysis project Ga0272441, IMG submission 193582) | Marine sediment archaeal communities from Little Sippewissett salt marsh, Falmouth, MA, United States - SSM-Prop-6N | ecosystem: Environmental > Aquatic > Marine > Wetlands > Sediment ...
AGAAACCCGACAATGATGATCAGGCTGGGCGTCAGCGCCGCTCTTGTGTTCAGTGTTTTGCTCATTGCGATAACACGAAGCAGTAATCGGGGTCGAAGAACAGGGTAATGGAGTCCCCTTTGCGAATGGAGAGCTTCGGTTCCATTCTCGTGAAGAGGCGGGTTTCCCCCACGGTGATTTCACCCTCGTAGGCCTCCCCGATAAAGACCAGGGAATCGATCGTCCCCCGAAAGACGTTGCTCTCGTCCCCGGTGTCTTTCTCCACGACACTGATGAATTCCGGACGAATGCACACGGAGACGGTCTTTCCCGCCATCGTGTCGTGACTGCCGGCGCAGGTGATGGGACCGATATCCGTGTCCACAACGGCGTGGGCATCAACGACGGTCTTCACCGTGCCCTGAATCAGGTTGGCCCGGCCGATAAAATCGGCCACGAATTGATGGTCGGAGTTGAAATATATCTTCCGGGGCTCCCCTGTCTCTACGATGCGGCCGTCTTTCATCACCGCGATGGCATCCGACAGGGCCAGGGCTTCCACCCGGTCATGGGTCACGTAGACCGCGGTGATCTTCAACTCCGTCAGAAAATCCCGCAGTTCCTTCCGCGTTTCCTCCCGCAGCTTGGCATCGAGGTTGCTGAGCGGTTCATCGAAGAGGATCACCGTGGGTTCGGCGACCAGGGCGCGGGCCAGCGCGACACGCTGCTGCTGGCCGCCGCTCAGTTTCGTCGCCGGGCGGTTTTCGAACCCGTCGAGCTGAACGAAGGCAAGCGTTTTTTTCACCTTCTCCCTGATGGATTCACGCGGTTCTTGCCGCGCCTGGAGGGGATAGGCGACGTTGTCGAAGACGTTCATGTGCGGCCAGATGGCGTAGGTTTGAAAGACCATGTTCAGCCCGCGCTTCTCCGGCGGGACAAAGATGCCCTTCTCCGTGGACCAGACCGTCTCTCCCCCGATGGTGATCTCGCCGGAATCCGGCGTTTCCAACCCGACAATACACCGGAGCAGGGTGGTCTTGCCGCAACCGCTGGGGCCCAGGAGGGTAAATATCTGCTTGGAAGGAATGGTCAGGTCGACGTCCGCCAGGGCCCTGATCGTCTTCCCGTCGGAAAAATAATTCTTGTTCAGGCCTTTAATGGTGATACCCATGGATTCGCACCGAACAGGTTCCGAGGCCCGGGTACCCGGGCCTCGGAACCGTATCAAGTAAGTTGAAAAAATGTGCGGGGAATACCCTTACTGTATTTCGAAAATCTTCCTGAATTTTTCACCCCACGACTGGATTTCATCGTCGGTCAAGGTTCTGACGGGCAGAACCGTCGCCTTGTCAATGCCGTCGATGGGAGGATACACACCGGGGCAGAGAACGTACTCACCCACCTCGTCTGCCAGCATCTGCATGGCCTCACGAGACAGCCAGTAATCGACGAACAGCTTGGCGGCATTGGGATGCTTTGCTGAGGACGCGATGGAGATCCCCCGGGGGGTGCCCAGCAGGGGCTGTGAAATTTGCGCCCAATCCAAGGGCGCGGGCGCCTTCGTAATGATGTATTTCGGCATGGAAATGGCGATGTGCTTTTCACCGCTTTCCACCGGCGCGGGTGTCGGACCGAATGACGCGACAAACATCGGTTTGTTGGCCGCGAGGCCTTCCACGAATTTCATCCATGCCTCGTCCGTGGTAAAAACCTTCTCTTTCAACCCGACGAGCCATGAAATCGTGGTGGCGTGGCTGGCGGGATTGGCCATGACAATCCTGTCTTTCCATTTTGGGTCCGTCAGGTCTTCGTAACGTGTGGGGACATCCTTGGGGTCGACGAGTTCCTTGTTATAGATGAGCGCCACATATTCAATACCGAAAATCTGAATCGTGTCGTCTTTCCGTGTCCATTCCGGATAGATGTCCGCGGCCGGCGATCTGTACGACGCGAGAACACCCTTCTCCTTCAGGAGTTCCATGATGGGCATGGGCGACTGCAGGACATCGGCGATGAGTTTCCCCGCCTGATACTCCGTCAGGACGGTGGCGAGAAACTTCGACGTGGATAACCGCGTGTATTCCCCCTTGACACTCGTGTCCGCGGTGAACGCCTCAACGATGGGCTGAATGGCCGTAATATTGGCGTAAAACGACGCCTTCCCCTCTGCCTTTGCCTTCTCAGCAATCTCGTGGTGCGCTGAGTATGCAGTCGGGGCCATGAAGAAAACAACCAGCAACAGGACCATGATCTTTTTCATAATCACACCTCCTTCAATGCTCTATTGTTTCTCTATAAAACGTATTGTTCCCGGCGGGTCATGCCGAACTGTCAGTGCCGGAGTATGCAGATCTGAAAACGTACCGTTCAGTATTTTTATACGCCTCACCACTTTTTTATGCAATATGTAAATAACCGCCCGCGTATGCCGTCGGAACCGGTGAACACCCTTGATGAAATGCTGCCTTTGGGATAGGATTAGCAATAAAACAGTTTTTACGTTCATACAGATCTCTTTTTCACCGCCAGCGACGGAAATATACAGACGATCCTCCTGAATAACAGAGAACGTGAGTCATGGAAAATACACGGGAAAAGTTCTTCTTCACTTTCGATCGGGAAGACCACGCGCTTCTCGTCATTGTCAATGAAGTCCTCAACAGGGACACATCGCGGAAGTACATCAAGAACCTCCTGAACCCCTATCTCCACCCCCACGGCATCAAGGAAATGGCCGCGTCGCGGGAACTGCGCATTGCCTATGCCGTTGTTCATCTCTTGAATTCACTGGAGATCGGCGAGGAGAAAGAACGGTTGTCCGCTCTCAGGTCACTGAGAGACGAGGTGCTCTACAGCACAAAGGGATATCTGAGAAAAAACACGGCGCGCGTCCTCATACAGATCATGAAACGGCTCGTCCGCTCCCAGGGAGATTACCGGAGCCGGCTGGAACTGGCGCACGACTTCCGCATGACGGCGACGGGCAAGCCGCGGGTGGTCCGCGAGCAGTTGCGGCGGCACCACCTCCTGGAGATGCCGGAGGAATGGAACCAGTTTGCCACGGACGACCACGTCCACGACGTGAACACCAAGGGCAGAAAATCGCCGACCCACCTCATCATGGACGCCTGGATCAAGGGTATCCGGCGCCTGAAGGTGATCTACTACAACTATGTCAGACCCGATGTGGCCGCCGAGCTTCTCGAGGCGGCGGACATCATGGGCATAACGGTCCGTATCGGCGTTGAGTTGTCGGCACGGTTTCGAGACCGATATGTGCGCTTGATCTGGGCCCCGCGGGGCCTTCTGGACACACAGGATTATCTCACCTTCCTGGCAAAACCCGCGGTCACGGCATTCATGGAGGAGGGCCGCGATGCGTCCCTGTACAGTGAGCGGTACGTTCTCTCCGTCATGAAGGAATTCAACGCCCGGCATAGCACGGAACTCGGGAAGAGATTCGGCATAATAATCCCGTCTCTTGATGAGACGGAGTTCCGCTCCTTCGTGGGGGCGGGACAGGTATCCATCCTCCACCTCTCGGAATTCATTCACGCGAAGATACTGCCCGTTATGCGGGAGCGCACGGCGGAACTGAAAGGAACATTTGACGATGCCGAGAGCGACGAAAAAAAGGCGCTGATCCGTCTCGTCGATGAGATGAATACTCTCGACTCCGAGACGATTGCGGAACAGTACCTGAGGCCGTCATGCAACCCCATTATCCCCGATCCCGCTGTCCCCCGGGACGCACCGGACATGCCGCCGCTCCTCATGCTGTCCCCCTGGGAACTCCTGGAAAGGTTGATGCATCTCCGCGCAGGCAGCAGCGTGACGCTGGGCCTCACCGATCTCGCCATCGAGGACGTGCTGGAACTCCTCTACGACTGCCGGGGCATGATCACCCACCTGGAGAACTTCAACCTGAAAGACTACGTCACGGGACGGAATCCCCACTACAGCGAGATCAACGAACTCCAGCGGGCGATCAACGACGGCAACACGATCATGCTCAAGCGGATCATACGGGACACCATCGAAAAATTAGAACAATCCGATCCCGCGGGCCGGCTGGAGACATTCAGAGACATCCTCCATCACATTGAAACGTTTCAGTCATATTACAAGGGTCATTATCTGGGAAGCCGTGTCGGCAGCGACTCCACGGGGCGGTCCCACCGCCTCTACGGTATGGGCATGGTCATCAACGAGACCTTGCCGCCCGCCGCCCGGCGGGAAGTGAGAACATCACCGCCCCAGTCACGGCTAATCGTTCCCATCCATACCACGGCGTTCAGGCGCGTCAGTTACGTCCCCCGAAGAAGTACATATTCTTTCCTCGGCAGCCTTTACAAATGGAGCGCCCGCGTCCCCGGCCTTACACAGGTATTCGGCACGAAACGCCGCGAAGACTGGGAGGTCATGCCCTACTCGACGGTGATCGGGGCGCCGGGAAACGTGGTGACCCTCGGCGGCATCGACGAAGAGCGCACAAACAATCTTTTCCTGGAAGCACCGGCAACGGAGAAAAAAGACAGGCGCTTCTCATGGACGTACATGAACAGCACCCTGAAAAACTGGATCAAGGTGACCTGCGGGTTTATACCCGCCTTCCTCACCTTTTACCTGACGAAAGAGTGGTGGCTCATCGCCTATTTCGGGGCCTTTATCTGGTTCGGGATCACGGGTCTCCGGAACGTGCTGCAGTCTGTTCTCGGCGGCGGGGGCATCCGGCGCGCGCCCCTCCTCGGGTGGAACGATTACGTGAGCTGGGAGCGCATTACCGATTCCCTCCTCTTCACGGGATTCTCCGTGCCGCTCCTTGACTATCTCGTGAAAACCGTCGTCCTCGACCGCCTCTTCGGCATTACCGTGGCCACCGGTCCCATCGTCCTCTACTCCGTCATGGCCCTGACGAACGGCGTTTACATATCGACGCATAACCTATTCCGCGGCCTCCAGAAGGGTGCCGTCTACGGCAATTTTTTCCGCACCATCCTGTCCATCCCCCTCGCCCTGCTCTTCAACATCGTCGCCGGGGCGATCCTTGCCGGATTCGGCATCGCCGGCGTGGATGTCATCCTGCAGAAGTGGGCGGCCATCATATCGAAGGCGGCCTCGGACTGCGTCGCCGGCGTCATCGAGGGCCTCGCCGATCGCTACCAGAACATCCGCGTCCGTCTCCGCGATTACCGCAGCAAACTGGACCAGATCTTCGACACGTACACGCGCATGGAGATCCTCTTCCCCGAATCGGACGTCTTGGAGATGCTCGTATCCCCCAAGCGATTCATCCGGACGATACAGAAAGAAGCGGCCGACCTGGAAAAGATCGTCATCATCAACGCCCTCGATCTCCTCTATTTCTGGATGTATCAGCCGCGGGCGCAGAGCGCCTTGAAGATGATCATGAAAGGCATGTCTCCGGAGGAACGACAGATCGTCATCAGGACACAGACGGTGCTGGAGAGAAACCGCGAGACGAGCCAGCTCTTCGTCGACGGCCTCGTGGGCAAATACTTTTCCCGGGCCCTCTCCTTCTATCTCGACAGGTCCCCGGAATACCTCCGCGCCATCACGGCGCTCAGTGAAACGGAAACCCCGGAAACAACCGAATCCTGATCAGAAACACAGCCACCCGGCACTCAGTCCGCCTTCCCATAAATTGACCGAAATTCATCGATCATTTTCCGGGACACACTGCCCGGCGGCGGTATCTCCGGCAGATCGTCCGGCGCGAACCAGCCCGCATGGACGATCTCCACGGGATCGATAACAATCTCGCCGCTTTTATAGTCCGCGAAAAAGGCCACCATGAGCGAATCGGGAAAGGGCCAGGACTGGCTCTGAAAATAGCGGATATTCTCGATCTCGATACCCACCTCTTCCCGCACCTCCCGTGCGACACATTCCTCCAGGCTCTCGCCCGGCTCCACGAATCCCGCCAGCACACTGTAAAAGGGACCCTTGAATCGGACCGACCGGGCGAGAAGAATTGTCCCGTCACGCACCACGGTAACAATCATGGCGGGCGAGATGCGGGGATAACTGAAGAGCCCGCAGTGATCGCACACCCGTGCCCGTTCCGTCTCAACAACCGACGTTTCCCGTCCGCACCGTCCGCAATACCGGAAATTCATCCCCCAATCCACGACCTGGCGTGCATACCCCGCCAGCCGCCATAATTCAAGACTCACAGCAGAATAGAGAGGGCGCAGATCACGGAAATCATACCCATCGGGCACGGACACATTCGCATCAACAGCGACACAACAGCAGGGCACACCATCCCATTCGCCCAGGTAATGCCACGCGGACAGATCACCATTAACCCCGGAAACATCACGAAACAAAGGAAGACAATTGCTCTGATCATCCGTATTGATCAGCACCGACCCGCCCCGAAAACAAAAGACCACGGACGCGTCTTCAATCTTTTCCAGGATCATGTACCGTTTTACAAACACATAGTACCTCACGCATAGAGTTCACAGGCCATACCACATCACCATGCGGCACTGTACGCTAATCAGGATGTTAAGTCAAAAGAGAGTCCGAAAGCTCATGTCATCACACAATCAATGATCGCCAACAGAAACTTTCTACTTGATATCCCTTGACAAAATGCACCAAGAGCGTTACTCATTGACAGTATTTTGCCTTACAAGTCTCACATTTGTTTTTCAATATTTATGTAAATCGGCTGTATTAAGACACGATCTTTTTACGTAGTGATGGCGTATTAAAGAGAAAGTCGATAACACGCCAAAATAAATTGAGCATCAACAAAAGTTGTTTTTGTTACGGCAAGTTATAGTCTTCTTTCTTAAAAAATAAAGCTGTATTACGAAGCTGAATCAGCGCCGTGAAAGATTTATCGAGAAACCATATAAACACTGTTCGGTGAGTCATGGCAAAACGAAAAAGCTACATAGGCAGATGCGTATTTTGCGGAACAACCGGTAGAGTTAGTAACGATCATGTACCACCACAAGCAATTTTTGCTAAACCGCGACCATCCGATTTGATCACCGTGCCAAGTTGCAAGAAATGCAACCAAGGTTGGTCACTCGACGATGAATATTTCCGTACTGCGCTGTGCTTAAGCAACAAAACTGCAGATGAACGAAATGCGACTGATGGACGAAGAGCAGCTGTGAGATCACTTCAGCGAGAAGAGGCCAAAGGCTTTGCAAAAATGTTTCTCTCTCGTACCTTCCCAAAGGAAGTCTATAGTCCAGAAGGAATTTACTTGGGTAAACGGCTTGCGTTCACTGTTGATTTTAAACGCATTCAGAAAGTTGTCGCTAAAATTACTCGTGGCCTTTTTTATAAAGAGTCAGGTCGAATATTACCACAGAATTATGGCGTTTCTGTTGACTCGAATGATACTCTTGAACAAATGGATGCAAACCAGCTTCACGAGCTGCAAGACACTATAATTAAGCCTTTGTTATCAACCCAAGAGCGGATTATTGGCGATGGTGCGTTCCGATACCGCCATGCCATTCCCGATGATGGAGACGGGTTCGTGTCCGTATGGGCTTTAACATTTTATGGAACGATGCCGTTTCTTTGTATTTGTGGACCGGGAAACTCAGCTTCCAAAAACACCGAACCAGGGCATTAAGAGCGACGGCAAAAAGCGCCGCACCTTATGCCCGCCGTTAGCCGTTGATTATCAGAGAAACTGTGTGATGAACGAGAAAAATTTGAAAGCAATCGAGTTTAATCGAATGACTGGAAGGGAGCCATTTCACTTCAATGGTAATAAGCTCGATTTTGATCTTCTCGAATTTTGGCAATGGAGTATGTCAGATCTCGTTGCCAACATGTCTCGAGGTGTTCTAGCCGAGTACATTGTCGCAAAAGCACTTGGTGTCTCGGTCGATTGCGCTCGTGAAGGATGGAGCGCATATGATCTGCAGACGGACAAAGGTATTCGCATTGAGGTAAAGTCATCAGCGTTTGTACAAAGCTGGGCGCAAGATGAATTGTCAGCAATACAATTTGCAGTTCCAAAGAGACGCGGGTGGGATTACACAACCAATATACTGGAAGCTTCAGCAACGCGACATGCAGATGTCTATGTATTTGCACTTCTTGCACATAAAGACAAGAGCACTATTGACCCAATGGACTTTTCCCAATGGCAATTCTTCGTTTTGCCCACAATAGTTCTGAATGAGCGTAAAAGAAGTCAACATTCAATAACACTCAAATCATTGGAAACCCTTGCTGGTCCGGCGGTTGATTACTGGGGGCTTCATGAAGCTGTAAGGAAAGCGTACGATAAAAACAAAGGTGCCGACTAACACGGGCTCAAACGGACTGCAATGGGCACTGCTCTTGCAGCCCATTAGCCCACGCATTCACTGTTGATAGATTATATTTATCACATCGAGGAAAAACAATTTTAATACGCATCATTCACGCAGTATTATCCTGTTCGGCATCTTCTTCTTTTTTCGCTAGATATTCATCTCGCAATTGATACAAATACTTGCCCTCACTAGTTTTCCAACTTGTCCATCCGTTTACCGTTGTACGATTACTGCCGGCATCCTGGATACATGCAAGTGCAGCATAAGAGAGACTGGGATAATTTTGATTCAAAACTTTTATGCTTCCATCTGCCGATATAATCCCCTTATATGTTTTACGTTTACCACCGCGGGGCCCATAGGTAAGCACAAGCTCAGCCCCTTCATTAAGAAGGTCAGCATATACAAGATCCGCCAGAGATACATCGTATGTCCGTATTCCAGATTTTGACGGATGGTTCCTGTCCGTTGTATCCAAGACCGGGCGATACTCCTCGGGTATATCGTATGCGATGACGTCAGGGGCACCGAACTGTGAATATTTTTTAACAATCCAAAGACGTACATCATTTTTCAGCGTTTCAGCCCACTCGCGAAGATCGTTTGAAACATTATCAATGGGCATACCGATTATCGGAGATTTTTCAAATATCTCGGCAAGAACTTTTCGAATATTGATCTCCTTAATTCCCTCATCTTCAAACTTTTCTTTGACGGTAGTATCGTCGGTTACCATCTGAACAAGCAATTCCGTAAGCAACTGCCGCGTTTCAGGACGCGCTACAGCCAAAAGTTGTTTTGTCACCTGTGGTGCAATATGCGTCCAAACGCTGTGCTTGGCTAATTCTACTTCAACGACATACCACACGCGCGATGCGACATCGATGGCGAAACCATCCGGGATTGTGCCGAATCCATCCTTTGTTTCTATCTTCTTCTTGGGGATAAGAACGGAGGCTGGACCAAAGAAGTGTTCAGAATTCGCTATGACCAAGTCCTCTATCTCTTGCTCATTGTCAAAATTCGATTCTATGAGTTTCACATCATTAATGATTATCATGTTTTTCTATCCTTATTATCAATCACCCCGTGGTGATCTTTTTTGCCATAGACAGATACTTCAATAACGCATATTGCCTATAGATTACGATGTTTCGATACAAAATCACTTTTCGATTTATGCGTATTACTCTTATACTCTGAGAGTTCTTAAACAGCCACAGCCCTCTCAACCCGTAAGAATTTATCAAATCTTTGTTCCAGTCTTTCCTGACTCGGCCGGCTACTCGATGATCGCGGCAGAATGATTCTCTTGCCATGCATACTCTTGAGCCCATGGAGGAGCATTGGCCCGTCGTCTTCGTCCAATATGTCGCTGCGAATTTGGATTACATAATCAGGATTGATGCCTAGGAAGAATTTGTCAAACGCCGCGTGGTGAAACTTGCATAGTGCAATGCCATTAACAACAACGGGATCACCGCCGGGTTCCCCGTCGGGAATTATGTGTGCCGCATCTAATAGTTCGTCGTGCCTGAATTGACAGAGAGCACATTGCTTCCGGTAGGCATTCAAGACGCGTTCACGAAAGCTGCGCTGGTGCACGCGGTGTTTAACTGTGGCGGTGATATATTGTCTGCGGCCAGAATCTTCGGCAATGTAGGTGGTTCCCTCATTTTTAAGAAACTTTTCAGCATACGAGTAGTCATCAACGGCAACGGTGAATGTCAAAGATTCTGGATTGTCGGCAACAATGAACACCGGCCAAACGGCCATGTATTTTCCGGGGCTTACGGCATGAAGATATATCAGAGGGGTTCTCTCCACCATTGCTTTGCGCAAGCCGACATTGTCTCTATGCCATGGATCTGTTCCCCGGTATCGATAGAGTATCATATTATCTCCACCGAGCTGATCATCGTATGGTCCGTGAACAGTGGTGGTAATTGACAAGGGGATGTCCTTGAGCACACGCGGTTTGAAGATACCTTGAGGCGCGACCAAAGGAATTCGAATTCCCTCAAGTTCGAATCCCTGTGCGAGAAGTGCCCGTGGCAGAATATCTCCATGAAGATCAACCTGATCAGCAAGCCACTGAAAAGCTGTCAGTCTCACCTGTTCTTCCGCAAGCCGATCGTGCATTTTATTTCCTCAAGAACCCAATATAGCAATGTCCGGAAAGGGCATTGAATTTTTGTTTTCAGAAGATCTTCGCTTTTAAATTCTGCTTTTGAAAATTATAAAAAAAGCCCCCAGTATTTTTATACAGTGGGAGCCTTATAATCAGTTCATTGATTACTCCTCGCGGAGATATATACAGGCGACTACTTCTTCATACTACTCCATATCCATAAAATCCCGCATTTTCTAACATAATAAGGGAAACGAGGCAATGACATATTTTTATCTCTTCCCGCATGACGCATGAATTCTGCATTCACCCTTGCGAAATTGCTTATTCTGGTTTATGCTCCCACTCTTGTTTTGAGACGTTCGTTTCAAGCGAAATATGTGTTGATGGAGAAGGAGAAATGACCGGACAGACCGCACAGGAGAGACTTCCCGATACCGGAGGATATTTCGGGAAATACGGCGGGCAGTATCTGCCGCCGGAGCTGGAGAAACCCTTTGCCGAAATCACCGAGGCCTATCGTAATATCGAAAACGACGCGACGTTCATCGCGGAGCTTCGATACATCAGGAAGCATTTTCAGGGACGGCCCACGCCGGTGTACCATGCCCGGACGCTGTCGCTGAAAAACGGCGGGGCTCAGATCTACTTGAAACGGGAAGACCTGAACCACACGGGCGCGCACAAGCTGAATCACTGCATGGGCGAGGTACTCCTGGCGAAATACATGGGCAAGAAGCGCGTCATCGCGGAGACGGGCGCGGGCCAGCACGGCGTGGCGCTGGCGACGGCGGCGGCCTACTTCGGCCTGGAATGCGAGATCCACATGGGCGAGGTGGATATCGTCAAGCAGGCGCCGAACGTGAGTCGGATGAAACTTCTCGGCGCAAAGGTCGTGCCGGTCAGCCACGGGCTCAAGACCTTGAAAGAGGCCGTCGATTCCGCCTTCGAGGCCTATCTTGCGGATTATGAAAACTCCATCTACTGTATCGGGTCCGTCGTGGGCCCCCATCCCTTCCCGCTCATGGTGCGCGACTTCCAGCGCGTCGTGGGAATCGAGGCGCGGGAGCAGTTTCAGGAGATGACGGGGAACCTGCCCGACGTGATCTGCGCCTGCGTGGGCGGCGGGTCCAACGCCATGGGCATCTTCGCACCCTTCCTGAACGATCCCTGCGAGATCATCGGCGTAGAGCCCTTGGGACGGGGCGATCAATTGGGCGAGCACGCAGCCACCATGACGTACGGGCACGAAGGGATTATTCACGGGTTCAAATGCTACCTGCTCCAGAATGAAGACGGCTCGCCGGCGCCGGTCTACTCCTGCGCCAGCGGTCTCGATTACCCGGGCGTGGGACCGGAGCACTGCTATCTGAAAGACGAGGGGCGCGTCCAGTATGTCACCTGCTCCGACGACGAGTGCAAGGACGCCTTCTTCAAACTCTGCCGCCTGGAGGGCATCATCCCCGCCATCGAGAGCGCCCATGCCGTTTACTACGCGCTCGTGAAGGCACGGGAGATGAAGACGGGCACCATCCTGGTGAACCTGAGCGGACGCGGCGACAAGGACCTCGACTACGTCATCGAGAACTGGGGGACGGGCGAGGAGGCGTAACGCGGTACGCCGCCAGGGAGTCTGATATAGTATTCCGGTCCGGCGGAGATACCGTGAAAAGCGGCTTTGCCGTCACCTTTTTCCTGAACCGGTCGGCAAAGACCGCCCGCGGCGGTGCCTGGTAGATGACGCCGACGGGGAACCGGTCACCCCATTCGCGCGATTTTTCCAGGGCGGCGGCGCGGTCCGTTGGATCGTAGTCGTCGCCGAGTTTATAGACCCGCTCCCGGTACCAGCTCACGGGATGGGTGCCCCAGGTGATGCAGGGCTGGATCACATCCACGTAGGACAATCCCCGATAGGTAATGGCGGCGGCGATGAGGCCGGCAAGGTGGTCGATGTCGCCGGCGAATCCCCGCGCCACGAAGCCGCAGTTGTGGAGGATGGCGATACCCAGTGTGTTCAAGGGCGTCAGCTCCACGCCGTTGAACTGCAGTGTCCTGACCTCGCCCCGGGGCGTCGTGGGGGACGCCTGCCCCTTCGTGAGGCCGTATATCTCGTTGTTGTGGATGACGAGGGTGATGTCGGGATTCCGCCGCAGATTATGGATAAAGTGGTTCCCGCCCTCGCCGTAGCAGTCCCCGTCGCCCGTGGTGACCATGGTCGTGAGATGGGGGTTCGCCACGTGGATGCCCAGGGCGACGGGGAACGCCCTGCCGTGGAGGCCGTTGAAGAAGTTGCATCGCAGGTAGTGGGGGAATTTCGCCGCCTGGCCGATGCCGGAGACGAGGCAGATATCCTCCGGTTTCTTTTTCAGGGTGGTAAGCGCCTTTTTCATGGCCTGGAGGATGCCGAAGTTCGGACAGCCCGGGCACCACTGGTTCTCCACATCGTTTCGAAACTCATCGGGTGTATTCATTGAATCGACTCCTTATATACTCGGCCGTGAGCGGCAGGCCGTCGGTGCGGTTGATGGCACCGTGGAAGGTAATATCGTAATCCCCGCGCAGGAGGCGCTGGATCTGTCCCGTGGCGTTATTTTCCACGGAGATGACGGTTTTCCCTGCGGGGACGGTGTAGTCGGGAAGGGGCCAGAGCTCCGTGAAGTGGAGCATGCCCACCTTCTCGCCGTCCTCTCTCAGGAGATGGACGGCCTCCCGGATGGCGCCCCGCGTGGAGCCCCATCCCACGAGGATCGTCGTCGCGTCGTCGCAGTGCTCCGCCACGGGCGGGGCCATCTCCTTTTTCAGGGCGTCCATCTTCCGCAGTCTCTTTTCCATCATGGCCGCGGCCATCCCGGCAAGATCTTCCGTGATGTGGCCCTCCTCGTCGTGCTCGTCGCTGTCCGCCCCGACGAGGTGCGCGCTCTGACCGGGGGCGAGGCGCGGCGAGATGCCGCTCTTCGTGACGGCGTAGCGTTTGTAGTCCGTCATCGCGCCGGGGTCGGCAAGAAACATCTCCGGGTCGCAGCCGTCACAGTCGAAGGCGGAAAAGGAAAAGGCCGAATCGGCGAGGAAATGGTCCGTGAGGACGATGACGGGCATCTGGTAGCGGTCCGCCCGATTGAAGGCCGTGATCACGGCACGGAAAGCATCATAGGGGTCCGCCGGCGCCAGGACCATCTTGGGGAATTCCCCGTGCCCCGCATTCACGGCGAAGAGGAGTTCCCCCTGCGCCGTCCGCGTGGGAAGGCCCGTGGCGGGCCCCGGTCGCTGGGCGAGGACGATGACGAGGGGCGTCTCCGTCATGCCCGCGAGGCTCACCCCCTCCGTCATGAGGGCGAACCCGCCGCCGGAGGTGGCGGTCATGGCCCGTGCCCCGGCGAAGCTCGCCCCGATGGCCATGTTCACGGCAGCGATCTCGTCTTCCGCCTGTTCGGCGAAGACGCCCAGGCGGTCCTCATTCCTGGCAAGGTAGGTGATGATGCCCGTGGACGGCGTCATGGGATAGGCGGCGATGAAGCGGCAGCCCGCGTAGGCCGCGGCCAGGGGCACCGTGTCATTCCCCGAGAGGAGGTAGTAACGCTCTTTCCGGCGCGGCAGGTGGCGGGCGGTGCGGTTATGGTTTCCCTTTTTCGCGGCGTCGTACCCCATTTTTGCGGCTCGGGTATTGGCCTCTCTGACGGCGGCGTCCTTCCCCGCGAAGGTTTCCGCGAGGGTGCCCGTGAGGGCGTCGAGATCGAGACCGATCACGCCGGCCAGCGCCCCGGCGGCGATGGTGTTGGCATAGATACGGTCGTTCAGTTCGTCATGGGCCATTTTCGTGAAGGGAACGGTGAGGGTCCGGTCCGTTGCCTCCTTTTCCGCGATGAGGGTGCCCGTGTCTGTGAGGCGCGGGGTGTACTTTTTCGCCGCGCCGTCGTTCAGGGCGAGCATCACGTCCGCGGGCTCGAGGGGCGCGTTTCGCGGCGTCTCGCCGATGCGGATGGCGTAACTGTTCTGTCCGCCCCGGATGCGCGACTCGTACTCCTGCCAGGTGAAAACGGCGTAGCCCTGGGAGGCGACTGCCCGGGCGAGGGTCTCGCCGATCGTCTGGACGCCTTCACCGGCGGCACCGGTGATGACCACGTTCATGTCGTCCATTGCTTTCTCTCCTGTCGTTGGTGCCCTGTCCCTGTCACCGATTATTTAACGATGCGGCGCTTGATCATGCGGATGACGCTTCCCAGGACGGGAATCCGCTCGTAGACGGTGGCCGTATCCCAGTAGTCCTGGTGGAAGACGATCTTCCCCGCCGCGTTGAACCGGGCGTGGGTCATGCCCACGGTGACCACGGGATGGTCGGGGTCGCTCTCCAGGACGAGGTGCATCACCCAGCGCATGTAGTAATTGCCGTTGTGGGAGCTGACGTCCTGGATTTCGAAGGTGCACTCCACCGCCGGTTCGATGCTCTTGAGAAAATACGTCTCGATGGCGTCGATACCCTCCACCTCGTGAAAGCCGTCACGGAAATAGGCATCCGTCGTGTAGACCTCACGGACGTGGGCGCGGATGGCCTCGGCGGAAAAGACCTCGTAGAGCGCCCGGAACGCGGCGAGCCCTTTTGCTTCTTCCGGCGAGCCGGGAACGGGCGTGTCCATGACCGCCGGGTCGGTGGCCTCGAGGACCGAACGATATCTGCTCATGCCGTCTCCTTCCCGCGGCGCCGTGGCGCCGCATGCCGTGATTAGAACCAGGAGGAAAATCATCCCTCCCGCCATGACTGCCCGTTGTCTCGTTGTCACGGTGTACCTCCTTTTCTTTCTTTCAGGCGGTCCGCAAACCCGTGACGGATATCCTCGATTCGCCGCCGGTTCACGCCGAAATCGTAGTATCCCACCCGCGATGCCGACCGGATCTGGATACGCTTGCGTCCGTCCTCAATGAGGAACTCCACGTCGTCCACGAAGCGGAAGAGAAAGGACCGGCACTCGGCGTGGATATAATTCTCGTCGGCGGTGACGATGTGCGTCCGCGGCAGTGCGGCAAGCGTCCGGAGCAGCGTGTCGCGGGCCGTCTCGCCGTCGGCCGTGTAGGCAAGAGGGCCCACGTAGCGGGCACGGTCCGTGCTCGTCGACGAGACGCAGGAGGGCTTCCGCCCGCAGGGATAGAGGAGACCATCCACCGTGCCCGTCAGGGGGGGCGATTTTTGGCCTTTACGCGCCTTCTTCCGGATGGTCATGAGGCTCACGGCCTCGGGCTTGGTGTAAACGGGCAGCTTCCGGCGGAAGTGGAGTTTCACCGCCTCCCAGACGATGCGGGGTATAGTGAGGTGCGGCATGAGGGGGTGGCGCAGGAGGACGCGCCGGTGCGTGGCGGCGGTGAGCGGGACGGCCCGTCCCCGGAGGCGGGCCTCGAAGAAGAGTTCGCTGTCTTTCATGAGATTGATGCGGATGTCGAGATCGTCCGTGAGGGGCGCGAAGTGGAACTCGTAGGTGCCCGTCATGTCGTTGAAGGGGGAAACGTGGAAGGCCTTGTCCGCATAGTAGCGCGCGGCCTCGTCACCGCCCGTTTCCGTGCGGGGTATGTAGACATGCCGCTCGCCGAAGGTATTGTTCACCTCGGCGACGATGCAGGCGCGGGTGCCGTCCGTTCTGTAGCAGTAGTAAAAGCTCACGGGATTGAAGACGTAGTTGAAATACCGCGCCGAGGTGATGAGGATGACGCGGCCGATGTCGCCGTTTTCGCCCTCCCGCGCGAGGAAACGCAGGAGCTTCTCCCGGAGCGTGCCCGGCGACGCGTCGAGATAGTCCGCGTCGTAGATGGCCGACGGCCGGAAGCGGTTGTAGCCGAAAAGGGGCAGGGACTTGTCCAGGACGGACAGTTCGTCGAGATCGAGGGCGTAGACGTAGAGGGCGTAGAGGAGCCGGTGGCGGACGGGCCGGTGGCGGATGTGTTCGACAAACCCTTCGTAGATGACGGAGTTCATAGCGCGATGCCGAACCTTTCCCCCACACTGACGGCGGACGTCACGGCGTCTTCGTGGAAGCCGTAGCGGTAATAGCTGCCGCAGAAATAGGTGTTTCTCTCACCGTTCACCGTGGCGAAGAGAGGCTGCGCCTCGAGGGCGGCCTTCGAATAGATGGGGTGCGTGTAGAGAAACTCCGCGATGACCGCGTCGGGGTCCACGGGCCGCGCGGGGTTCAGCGTGACGAGGTAAGGCGTCTCGCTGGGAAGTTGCTGGAGGGAATTCATGTCGTACGTCATGGACAGCGGCGATATCTCTGTGGGTTTCGCCTCGCGCAGGTAGTTCCACGAGGCCCGGGCCAGCGTGTTCGGGGGCAGTAAGGATGTGTCGCGGTGAAGGATAACGCGGTTGTCCGAGTACCGCCACGGACCGAGGAGCGCCTCCTCGTCCGGCGACGGATCGGCGAGGAGAGACAGGGCCTCGTCACCGTGGGCGGCGATGATGACGGCGTCGTAGGTGGCCTCCGTCCCGTCGTCCCGCCGGAGGCGGACACCCTGTTCATCGCGCCTCACCTCCCGGACGGGCGCATCGAGGAAAACCTCGCCCGTGAACACTTTTTCAAAGGCCCGCACGTAGGACCGGCTGCCGCCGGTCACGTAATACCACTGCGGGTGCCGGGATACCGTGAGGAGACCGTGGTTGTCGAAGAAGCGCGCGAATGTCTCCGCGGGAAACTCCAACATGAGGCGGTCCGGTGTGGACCAGATGGCGGCACCCATGGGGATGATGAACCGCTCAATGAAATCACGGCGGAATCGCCTCTCGGCGAGATATTCGCTGAGGCTGATGTCGCGGAGCGTGCCCGCGTCGAGGCGGCGTTTCGTCTCCCGGTTGAAGCGGGCGATCTCCCGGAGGAAGAGCCAGAAAGCGGGTTTCACCATGTTCCACCGGTCCGCGAAGGGGTGGGTGCTGGAATAGACGAAACCGGAATGCCGGTCGTAGTAGCTGAAGGACATGACGCTCTTGTCCCGGGGGACGCCGAGCTCATCGAGAAAGCGGATGAATTGCGGGTAGGTGCGGTCGTTGAAGACGATGAAGCCCGTATCGACGGGTATGCCCCGGTCGGGCCCGTCGGGGATCTCCACGGTATGGGTGTGGCCGCCGAGGTAATCGTTTTTCTCGTAGAGGGTGACGGCGTGTTTTCGCTGGAGGAGGTAGGCGGAGACGATGCCCGCCACGCCGGCCCCGATGACGGCTACGGACAGATTCGATCGATTTTCCATGAGACTCCTTCCTTTTCTGGTGTGCCCGCCCGCGCTGTCGCCGTGCGGCCCCGGTCGGGGGATTACCGGTACAGAAAGCCGCGGTCCATGGGATAGACGGTCGTTATGCCCTTCGAGAAGGTCACCTGGTAGAGGCGGAGGATGCTGTTCTCTGTCCGGAAGTATTCGGCGCAGATGTGCAGATAGGTGCGCCAGGTGCGGCGGAAGCGTTCGTCGTAACGGTGCGGGTCGAGGCGCTGGATGAACCGCCAGGCGCGGTCGAAGTTTCGCGCCCAGGCCTCCAGCGTCAGAGCGTAGTGCCGGCGGAGGTTCTCGATGTCAAGGATCTCCAGCCCGTACCGGGCCATGAGGTCGACGACCTCCGTCAGGCCCGGGAGGTATCCCCCGGGGAATATATGCTTTCTGATGAAGAAGTCCGTATCCATGGCGCGGTCGTGGGCGATGAACTGCAGGACGCCGAGGCCGCCCTCTTTCAGGCACTCCGCCATGCCGCAGACCCAGTCCTCCAGGCAGCTCTTGCCCGCGTGTTCCACCACGCCCAGGGAGACGTATTTGTCGAACCGGCCGGTGACCTGCCGGAAGTCCCGGTCCTCGATGGTGATTCTGCCCTGAAGGCCCCGGCGCGCGAGTTCCGCCTGAAGCCACGCGTTCTGATCGGGGGCGACGCTGATGTTGACGCCCGCGGCCCCGTATTGTTCCGCGGCGTGCAAAAGGAGCGATCCCCAGCCGCCGCCCACGTCGATGACCCGGTCGCCCGGTTTCAACAGGAGCTTCCGGCAGACGTGATCGATCTTGTTCTGCTGGGCCTCCTCCAGGGTCTTCGTTCCCTCCGCCCAGTAAGCGCAGGTATAGGTGAGGGATGGATCGAGGTAGTACCGGAACATCTCCGTACCCCGGTTGTAGTGGAAGCGGGCGTTTTTACGGGCCTGGCGGATGGTGCGGTTTCCGAAGCGGATCTCGTGCCAGATGTTGCGCAGCCGGATGAGAGGATGGGCAATGTGTGTTTCCCGTGAACTTTCCGCCAGGGACGGCCCCGACTCGGCGGACGCCCGGATGAGGCTGTTCAGGCTGCCGTCGATATCGACGGTCCCGTTGAAGTACGATTCCAGGAGGCCCCAGCCGAGGTTGACGAGGACGTTCAGCTCGGCGGAGCGCCGCTTGAAAACGATGCGAAAGGCGGGTTTCCGCCGTGCGTTCCGGTAGACAGTCCCGTCGACGAAGGTCACGGTAAAGGGAACGGACGACCGCCCCAGGGATTGTTCAAAGAAAAAACGAAGGATGCGTGACATGGCACCACCTTACATGGACCGCGCGCCGTCACATCCGGGTCGGATGGTGTCTAATGTGATCGTTCCCGCGCGCATTCGTCTTTCACGCGCGGGAACGCCTCCCGTTATGGCAGAAATTATTATAGCGCGAAAACGAATGGTTCACAATGGAAGAAACGGCATCAGTAGACCGGCGGTGTCTCTATTACCTTCGCGCGCGACGTGCGCCCCGGCCGGTTGGCCAGCCAGACGGCGATAAGGACAATGGCCCCACCCACCATCTGAAGGAGAGTGAGTCGCTCGCCCAGGATGATCCACGCGCCCACGGCCGTCACCACGGGGATGCCGTTGATAAAGACGGCGGCGCGGGGCGCGGGTATCTTCGTCAGGGCGTAATTGTAGCAGAGAAAGGCGGCGATGGTGGCGAAGAGAGTAAGATAGACGAGCGCGCCCCAGGACCGGACGGTCACGTCCGTCCAGGAGAGGGCGGGGAGCTGCCAGAGAAAGGCGGGGGCGAAAAAGAGGGCCCCGTAGAAGGTCTGCAGGGCGGTGATCGTTTCGGCGGAATACCGTCTTCCGAGGTGGCGCGCGCCCACGATGTAGAAGGCCGCCGAGAAGACAGCCCCCACGATGAGCAAGTCGCCCTTCAGCGAACCGCCGAAGGTCCCGTCGAAAGAGGGGTCCGCCGTGACGAGAACGGTGATCCCCACCAGGGACAGCACAATGCCCGCGATCCCCAGGCGGCCCGTGCGCTCGTTCAAAAGCAGGGCGGACACGATGGTGACGACGACGGGAACGGTGGCGATGATGAGCGATGCCTTCGGCGCCGACGTATAGAGAAGGCCCAGCGTCTCACAGATGAAGTACAGCCCCGGTTCGAAGAGGGACATGAGGAGCACCCGGCCGTGATCGGCAACCGTGAGTGAGGGAAGGCCGCGGTGTGCGATGAGGACGACAAAGAAGAGCGACGCCAGGGCGAAGCGGCCGAATATGAGGGTAAACGTGGGAATGCTCTCCAGGGCGACCTTCGTCGCCACAAAGGACAGGCCCCATAAAATGACCGTCGTCACCAGGGCACAATATGTTCTCCACTCCGTCTGCGCGGACATACGCTTCACCGGATAACCCAAAAAGGTGAGCATGTATCATATCGCATATGACCTGTACACAAAAAAGATGCCCCTCATCCTGTCGCCGGTATGACACTGAAGGGGAAAAAGCTCTTTCCCGCCGCACCTCTCTATGGTACTGATGAGTGAGGAGGAACATATGGCACACCATACCGTCAGATCGGGCTACCGGAACCTCGTGGATCGGCTCAATCAATTCCCCCAGGGCGCGCCGCCGTCGGAGCGCCTCTACGGCATCCTGGAGATGCTCTTCACAGAAGAGGAAGCGGGCTATGTCGCCCTCCTTCCAATCAAACCCTTTACGGCGGAAACGGCGGCAACCCGTTGGAAAACAACGCTCGCCGAGGCGCAGGTCCTCCTGGATACGCTGGCGGACAAGGGGATTCTCCTGGACATCGACGAGAACGGTACGTCCGTCTACGTCCTCCCCCCGCCCATGGCGGGATTTTTCGAATTTTCCATGATGCGCATCCGCACGGACGTGAACCAGAAGGCCCTCGCCGAATTGTTCTACGAGTACATCACCGTGGAGGAAGATTTCATCACGTCACTCTTCCGCGGCGGGGAAACACAGCTCGGCCGCGTGTTCGTCAATGAGGAGGCCCTGTCGCCGGAGCTGTCACTCCACGTCCTCGATTACGAGCGCACATCGGAGGTGATTCGCACGGCGAGCCATATCGGCGTGGGACTGTGCTACTGCCGGCACAAGATGGAACACCGGGGAAAGGCCTGTGACGCGCCCCAGGATATCTGCATGACCTTCAACAACACGGCGGCGTCGCTCGTCAAACACGGTATCGCCCGCGAAGTCGGCGTGGACGAGTGTCTCGACCTCATCCAACTGGCGAACGAGTATAACCTCGTCCAGTTCGGAGAAAACGTCCGTGAGAAGGTCAACTTCATCTGCAACTGCTGCAAGTGCTGCTGCGAGGCCCTGACGGCGGCACGCCGGTTCGGATTCCTCAATCCCGTGCACACGACGAACTACCTGCCCACCATCGATGCCGACGCCTGCACGGGCTGCGGTCTCTGCATCGATGTCTGCCCCGTGGACGCCATTACCCTCTTCCCGGAAGACGGGACACAGGACACGGCAGACACCGCCCGCGTAAACGAGGACATCTGTCTCGGCTGCGGCGTCTGCGTCCGCACCTGCCCCGTTTCCGCCATCCGCCTGACGGAGCGCGAGAAGCGCGTCATCACGCCCGTCAATTCCACGCACAAGGCGGTGCTCATGGCCATCGAGCGGGGAAAACTGCAGAACCTCATCTTCGACAACCAGGTCCACTGGAATCACCGCGCCATGGCGGCCGTTCTCGGTGTTATCCTGAAGCTCCCGCCGGCGAAGCAGGCCCTGGCGAGCCGCCAGCTCCGGTCGCGGTATCTCGAAAAAATCCTGTCCTAGAAAATCCGAGGATATCACAATCCCCCAATAATCGATGCGTTTCCGTATCCGGCGACGGCACGATAATACAGGGCATCTTTGACAGGCGGATTAGAGTGATTACCTTAAGGCGACGATGCAGAAGGGAAGGACGTATCATGTTACACGTATCCGAAACGGCACTCACCACACTTTTGAAACATCTGGCGAAACACTCGGTCCCTAAGGCCGTTCGCGTATATCTGGCGGGCGGGTGAGCCGGTCCGCGACTGGCAATGGCTCTGGATGAGCCACAGGAAAACGATCATGTGCACAGCGAGGGGGGAATCACTTTCGTCGTCGATCAGTCCCTCCTGCAGACAGCAGGTTCCATTTCTATCGACTGCGGAACAAAATTCTGGAACCGGGGTTTCACCATAACGTCGGAGAAACCCCTGTATGCCGCCTGCAGTGTCGCGTAACGGAGTTTCGGCATCGCTCCGGACACCACATCCCGCCCCGTTCTCAGAAATGGTCAGCCGACGGTGAATGCCGGTTTGATGTCGAGAATGGGCGTGCCGTCTATCATGTCGATGCCCCGGACGGCGATTTCCCGGCCCGTGACGGAGAGGACGGTGACCACGGAGAGGCCGATGGGATTGGGACGCCGGGGCGAGCAGAGCGCGAAGACACCGCGCTTCGGCCGTGTATGATCGCCCCGGGGATGCTGCTTCAAGAGATCCCGCGTAAAGGGATCGCTCCGATGAAAAAGGAAAATGACGGTGATGGTATCGCCCGGCGTAATGCCCGTGAGGCCTTCGGCGAATTCCGCGTCGATGACGATGGTACCCACCGCGTCTGAGTCGGTCCAGTGTTTCGGGACACGGACCGCGTCCGTCCGCAGATGACCGATGGTTTTCAGTGTGACCTGTCCCATGTGGAAACCGTCCCCCTTAAAAATCGCCCCGTCGCCGAGCCCCTACTGTCTCATGGGCGCCTGCGGCGGTTCGTTCCTGCATGCTACAACGACACCTCCTGCTATGGCAAGGCGGAAGTGAGAATTCCCGCGGTACGGGTACGGCACATAACACACCGCCGAGGCATCATCGTCCCCGGACGGGCAACAATTGAGGACAGTGAAGGTTCAGTGGAAAGACGATAAGAACTCAATAACGGAAAATTATACAGGACGAATGTCAGGTCTTTCAGGATCAGGAGCAAGCCGCTTTCGGCGGAGTCTGATGAAAGGAACCATGCGTATTGGGAAAAAGGCAAAAAATAGGCGCCCGTTGGGGAGGGCGCCTGCCAGTTAAGCCGCTAATATAGGTGTTGTCCAATCGAGCAGCTTCTGGTTTCGTGTATGGTCTCGCGTCGGTGCAATCGACGTGTGCCCGGTAGCCTTATGCGGCAATACCCATCACGACGACCCACGCCAGCAAAAACCAGAATCCTGTGTAACACCCGAAAGGGTGATCTCTTTCACCAGCGCCTTAAAATCGGCGGCGCTGAATCTATCAGCATCCGTTGCCGGAAACGATGTCACGTATGTGCTGCGCATATTCATTGAGACGTCCCGGCAGCTTACTTTGGTCATACAAACAATCTGGTCTGACCAAAACAATAAAGGTTCTCAATGGCATTGTCAAGCACTTTTTTAACGTTCCCGTATACGGTTCCAATACAATTGCATTCCTCGGCACCCGTTGGGAACACATGTGAGCGGCAAACGACGCAACAAGTAATCATTGCCTGTAAGGGGTGAAAAAAGCTTAACTCTCTGTGAAGATAATACTTGACATCAGAACCGTGGGGTATTACATGTTTTTTTGGTCAGACCATGCAATTAAGGGGAGAGGAAAGCATGAACGAGGTGTTTCAGGAGGTACACGTTGACAAGGTGTCCGATAAGATCGTCAATCAGATCAGGACCCTCATCATCGAAGGAAAACTGCAGCCGGGAGACAAGCTGCCGGGCGAGCGACGCCTGATCGACATGCTCGGCGTGGGACGGTCGTCCCTGCGGGAGGCGTTGAGCACTCTTCAGACACTGGGATACATTGAGATCAGGAAGCGGCGTGGCAATTACGTAAAATCCATCACGGCCTCCTTTCAGATGGATCCTTTGAAGTCTTTCATACAGGAAGACCGCAAAAAAATCGTGCAGATGTACGATCTCCGGTGCGACATCGAAAAATCGTCTGCTTTCGAGGCCGCAATGAACAGGACGGAGCGGGACATCGAGGACATCAGGCGCAGCAACGAAGCGTTCAGAGGAAATGGAGATGGCGTCTGCTGCAGTTGGGATCGGGACAAGCTCTTTCATACCGCCATCGCATCGGCGTCGAAAAATTTTTTCCGCGTACACGTTTTGCGCGATATCTTTGATTTTTCCCAAGAGTTCATGGAGGACATCATTGCCGACTACATGACAAATCCTGAATATGCCGCCTCCACACTCCAGCAGCACGATGTGCTGATCCGGGCGATCATCGACGGCAACGCCGATACGGCCCGTGACGCCATGGACGCGCACCTGACTTGGACGAAGATAAAGCTGAACGAGTATTTCACCAAGCTGGAAAAAAGAAAACGAGCGGACGGAGAACAGCAGAACGTGGAAGTTGCATAAAGCCGGGGATGCCAGAGACTTCCTCCTTAACACAGGTATCCTCATAAAAGAACGCTTTCATATGAGAGCGTTCTTTTATTACAGGGCCGGTCAGTTGTCGAGAATGGTCCGCAGTTTCCGCGAGACGGCGGAAAGCGTGAAGGGTTTCTGGATAAAGCCGCGGCACCCTTTCTCCAGCACGCGTTGAGCACGGCCGTTGACACTGTACCCGCTGGCAAGAAGCACCCTCACACTGGGATCGATGTTCTGTAAGGCATCGAAAACCTCGTCGCCCCCCATACCGGGCATGATCATGTCCAGCACAACAAGGTCGATCGACTCACCCCGCGTGCGATAGATGTCGAGCGCCTGCGTTCCATCCTGTACCGCTATGACGGTGTATCCCAGCTTGGACATCATTTCCGAGCCGATTTTGAGGACGGGCTGTTCATCGTCGACGAGGAGAATCGTTTCGGTGCCCCTCATGAGCGTGTCGCTCCGTTCACCGCTCTTTTTCAGCACCACACCCGTTGCCGGCAGATAGATGTTAAAGGTGGACCCGATGCCCTTTTCACTGTAAACGTTAATGATGCCCTGGTGGTTCTGAATGATGCCGTAGGACGATGCAAGCCCGAGACCGGAGCCGAGTCCCCGTTCCTTCGTGGAGAAGAAGGGGTCGAAGATATGCTCCATGGTCTTGTCATCCATTCCCTCTCCCGTATCGGTCACGGATACTTTCACGTATCGGCCCGATTCGCGGCCGTAAGGTCGCGTGTAGGCCTCGTCGAGTACCACGTTATCCGTTTCCACATATATTTCACCGCCGTTGGGCATGGCCTGAGACGCATTCAGAAAGAGGTTGAGGAGCACCTGGGCTATTTGCCCACGGTCGACCTCCGTCGTCCAGACCCCCTCCCGAAGGTTCCGCGTCATCACAATATCTTTTCTCGTCCGGATGAACATGTCGGAGTTGTCGTTGATGACTTCATTCATGTCCGCGGGCGTCACTTCGTATTTTCCGCCCTGGACAAACCCCAGAAGACGGCGCGTCAGCGCCGCACCGTCTTTCACATGGCGTTCGATGAAGGTCAATCGCTCGTAGAGGGGATGATTCCGGTCGATATCCATCAGCATGAGGGATGTGTTACCCTGGATACCCGTGAGAAGGTTGTTGAAATCGTGGGCGACCCCGCCCGCCAGCGTCCCGATAGACTCCAGCCGCTGCGCGCGGTGGAACTGCGCCTCCAGTTTCTTCTGCTCCGTAATATCCCGGATAACCGCAAGAAATGCGGACGGTTCCCCGTCATCGGCGCGAACAAGCGTCGCGGATACAAACCCCGGGAAAAGGCTGCCGTCGCGCCGCCGCCGCATGATCTCTCCCGACCATACGCCCTTTTCCAGGAGAGTCGATTTCAACATGGTATACCAGTCGCGCAGTTTCTCGTCGACGAGGCTCACACCTTTAACGCCGACAATCTCCTCCTTTTCATACCCGTGCATGCGGGCAAAGGCATCATTGCAATAGACGAGATCGAAATCCAGGTTGACGATATAGAGTCCGTCAATGGATTGCTTCACGGCGGACGTGAGCAGTTTCAGCTCTTCTTCGTATCGCGTGAGGTCTGTCCGGTCCTTGGCAAAGCAGAGAATCCGGTCACGATTCAGCGTGATCCCGTCGATATCCCAGTAGCGGCGCTCGCCGTTTGCATGAACCACCGTGATGACCCTGCTGCAGGGTTTTCCGTCTGCAAGATCGCGCAGGCATTGGACGGTGTCATCCAGCGATTCCGGTGCCAGGATATCGGAGATGACGGCACCGATCAGTTCCTCCTCCGTCCTGCCGCACATGGCGGTCATTGCCGGGTTCACCTCGACAAACCGTCCTTTTGTATCCAGGATATAGACGCCGTGCGGCGCGTTGTCGATATAGCTTCGGTACTTGCGTTCGCTTTCCTGAAGCAGGTGGACCTGTTCCTGAAGCTGGGGATAATAACTCTTCTTAAAAGACTTCTCTCCCAGGCCGATAATCTTATTCCTTAAATGTTGCTTCGAACGGCCGGAATCAGAGCGCCTTTTCATAGAGGACTCCTATGGCGCCTTCCGACGCCGCCTTTGGATTCGTTGCAAGGCAGGGATCGTTGAAGGCGTGACGGGACAGGAGAGACAGGTCGTCCCGGGTGACGCCGAGGTCGGACAGGGTTTCGGTGATATCCAGGGAGAGACGCAGTTCCGTCAGGGCGTGAACGAGCTGTTTTTTCTTCTCCTCCTGAGACATGCCGGCGATGTCCAGGCCGACGGCGACGGCGATGTCGTCGTAACGGTCCGGCGACGCATCATAATTAAAGTCCACCACGTACTCCAGCAAAAGCGCGTTGCACAGGCCGTGAGGGGCGTCCTTCAGTCCGCCCAGACTGTGCGCCATACCATGCACCAGGCCGAGGCTTGCATTGGAAAAGGCCATGCCCGCCAGGTGACTTCCCATCATCATGTTCTCCCGGGCCAGCCGATTTCCGGGTTCGCGATACGCCGTCGCGATGTTTGTCCAGATGAGACGTATCGCCTCCAGGGCGTAGAGGTCGGTGAAGGTAGAACGGGCATTGGACACATAGGCCTCGACGGCATGGACGAGGGCGTCCATCCCCACGTGGGCCGTGAGCGTGGGTGGCATGGTGACGGTGGTGGCGGGATCGACGAGCGCCACATCGGGCACGACGGTCTTGCTGATAATGGCGATTTTGACCTTGCGTTTCGTGTCCAGGATGATGGCGAACTGGGAAATATCCGCCCCCGTTCCCGCCGTCGTGGGTATGCAGATCAGGGGCGGTCCCGGGAGGTCGACCTCATCGACGCCTTCAAAGTCAAGGACGTCTTTCCTGTTCGTGGTGACGATACCGATGGCCTTCGCGCAATCGATGACGCTGCCGCCCCCGATGGTGACAATCATATCGCACCCTTCCTTTTCGTAGAAGTCGGCGCCTGCCATGACCTCGTGATCCTTGGGGTTGGGCGTGATGCCATGAAAAATGGCATAGGGCACACCCGTCTCGCGCAGCGACGCAAGATAGTCCTTTTCCCAGGGCATGTCAAGCACGTGCGGGCCCGTCACCAGGAGCACCTTGCTGGCGCCCAGGTGCCTGATATAGGATCCCGTCATGGACAGGGCGCCCGTGCCGAAAATGAACTCGGGCACGACGAATTTTCTCATTTCCATCGGTGCGGTGCCTGATGTACCGGACCTCTTCATACGGTCCCCCTTCCGTGAACAGCGTTTATCGCACAGCCGTCCGGTTGCGCAGAGATCCCCTTCTGCCTCCCTGACTGCGGAACATTTTCTATAAATCCTATCGGTATAATTGATAAAATATTAAGTGTTTTGAGTAAAACGGGTAATCATGCGGGCAGATGCCGGGAGAACAGGCGGTACCCCTGCCGGTATACCCCGTGGAAAAACTATATAAGCGGGTAGAGTATATCCCGTCCAAAGGGTTTACGCAACGGCCGAGTAGGGGTATGATGGAGAATATCCGTGCCGGGAAGAGCGGAGAGAGACGAACGCCATCGCGACCGGCAATCCCGTCGGTCACCGAATACCCGGAAAACGGGAAGGGGGCACATATTATGTACGTGGCACTCATGCTTATCCTGCTGATTATCGCCGTCATCGCAATTCGCGCCGGACGGCGCCGGGGGCGCACCGGACCGGTGGTGGGGGGCATCGCGCTCATTGCCGTCACCGTGCTGTTCTTCTGGTTTCTCAGCTTCTGGGGCGAATATCTCTGGTTCGCCGCCGTCGGGTACGGACAGCGGTTCTGGACGGTCATCATCGCGCGTGCGGGACTGGCCGTTGCCGGCGCCGCGGCCGGTCTCGCGGTCATGTTTCTCCTCACCTGGAGCATCCCCCGTGAGGATCGACGCATCAAACATTTTACCTATATTCTGGGTATCGTGACCGGGGGCACCTGGTTCTTTGCTCAATGGGACATCATCCTCACCTTCATCAAGGCGGTATCCACGGGCGTGAGGGACCCCATCCTCTCCGTGGATACGGGGTTTTATCTCTTTCGCCTGCCCTTCTACGACGAAGTGCTCTCGTTCCTGTTCCTCCTCACCATATTCGCCCTCATCGCCACGGCCTTTTCCCTGCTCCCCGGGCTCATCAAGAAACGATTCGCAGAGCAGATCCGTACGAGCACGGAGGAACATGTTCCCTCGCAGAAGTCCTTTTACGTCAGTACCGCCGCACTGCTCTGTCTTATCGCCCTCTGGGAGATACTTAACATCTTCCATCTCATGTATTCCACCTGGGGTGTCGTTTCCGGTCCCGGCTGGACGGACGTACACATCCGCGTGCCCGCCTATATCGCGACTGCTCTCATCGCCCTTGCCTGCGCCCTGGTGATCGTCCTTCCGCCGCTGAGAAACCGCCTTCAGGCCTTCGTCGGACGGTTCACCCTCCGCGCGGACTGGCTCCGTCCCTTTATTTCCGCAGGTGTCCTGTTTGGTATCGTGATTCTCATGTCCTTCCTCTCTCTCAACCTCCTGCCCAACATGTTTCAGTGGATGATCGTCGAACCGAATGAAATTACCTACGAAAAGCCCTATATCGCGCACAATATCGCCTTCACCCAGAAGGGATTCGGTCTCGATGACATCGAAGAAACGGAATTCGCCGCGTCGGAATCATTCACCCAGGACATGGTGGAACGGAACCGGGACCTCTTCGACAATGTCCGGCTCTGGGACTGGCGCGCCCTCGATGCGGTATACAAACAGTTTCAGGAAATCCGCCTCTATTACGAATTCACCGATGTGGATATCGACCGGTACACCTTTGACGACAAGTACCGCCAGATCATGGTGTCCGCGCGCGAGCTGAAGCTTACGAACCTGCCGGCGCAGAGCCAGACCTTCGTCAACCAGCGCTTTAAATACACCCACGGCTACGGGATCACGTTGACCACGGTCAGCGACTTCACGCCCGAAGGGCTGCCCAACCTGATCGTCAAGGACATACCCCCGAAAAGTACCTATAAGGAACTGGAGGTGAAACGGCCGCAGATTTACTACGGCCAGCTCACCGATACCCCCGCCGTGGTCAATACGGAGGAGGAGGAACTGGACTACCCCAGCGGCGAGCAGAACGTCTATATCCGCTATCCGGGGACGGGCGGTGTTCAGCTCAGCAATATCTGGCGCCGGTTTATTTACGGGTGGATGTTTGACGGCACCCGCTTCTTTCTGTCCACCTATCCCACGGAGGAAAGCCGGATCATGTTTCACCGGAATATCCGAGATCGCGTGGAGACGCTGGCCCCGTTTCTCACTTTTGACGACGACCCGTACATCGTCCTCGCCGAGGGCAAACTCTACTGGATCGTCGACGCCTATACTTCCTCATCCTACTTCCCCTACAGCGAGCACTTCAGCTCTTTCGAGCGGCAGGTCCATCAGAAGACCAGTCCCATCCGATTCATGGCCGGCACCGCCGGCTCCTCCGCTCAGGGTGCCAATTACATCCGCAACTCCGTCAAGGCCGTTGTCGATGCTTTCGACGGCTCCGTCGATTACTATGTCTTCGATGACACGGATCCCATCATCCAGGTCTGGCAGCGCGTCTTCCCCGACCTTTTCAAAGACCGTGACGCCATGCCGCCGGCTCTCTCCTCACACGTCCGCTATCCCAGCAAGCTCCTGCTCATCCAGGGACTCGTCTATGCGAAATACCACATGACGGAACCGGCGGTGTTCTACAATCAGGAAGACCTCTGGGTGCGGGCGACGGAGAAGTACTACAGCAACGTGGAGTATGTGGATCCCTACTACATCATGTGGAAACTGCCCGATTCACCGCGACCGGAATTTGTCCTCATCCTGCCCTTCACGCCCAAGAACCGGCAGGTGATGATCGGATGGATTGCCGGGTTGTGCGACGCGAACAACTACGGCCGCCTGATCGCCTACAAGTTCCCGAAGGAAAAGCGCATCCTCGGCACGCAACAGGTGGAAACCAAAATCGATCAGGACCGTTTTCTCTCCGGCCAACTCAGCCTCTGGGATCAGCGGGGATCGAACGTGATACGCGGCAATGTCCTCGTCATTCCCGTCGAGGATACACTGCTCTATGTGGAACCCATTTATCTGCAGGCGGAAACGGCGGCTTATCCCGAACTGCGGCTCGTGGCGATCATGCACAATGACCGTCTCAGCTACGCCGAATCCTTCGACGAGGCCCTGCGCGGCTTCTTCACGGATGAGGAATGGGAGGCCCGGGCTTTCGAGGAGGAACGGGAAGAGGCCGGCGGAGTGGTGGAAACGGTCGATAATTATATCTCTGCGGCGAACGACGCATTCGAGCGGTACCTGCGATTCATCGGCGAGAAACGCTTCCAGGAGGCGTCCCAAGCCCTCACGGACCTGCAGGCATCGCTGGAGCGCCTCTCTGCGATGACGGGTGGCGGCAAAAGTACGGCGGAAACCGCACCGTCCGACTGACACACTTAACGGGGATGGAGGAAACCGTGTCCGTACCGGCATGTCTGCCCCGCCGGGCACATAAAAAAAGGCGCCGTGACCGAAAGGTTCACGGCGCCTTCGTTTGTTCAGAGCTGTATTACAGCACCGTCACATTCGTTGCGGAGGGACCCTTCGGTCCCTGCTCGACGTCAAAGGATACACGCTGGTTCTCGTATAACACCTTGAAGCCGTCGCCCTGAATGGCACTGTAATGTACAAAAATATCCCCGCCCTCATCTTTTTCGATGAAGCCGAAACCCTTACTCTCGCTGAACCACTTTACCTTACCTTCCTGCATCGGCAATCCTCCTTTCATGAAATTTACAGTTGGATCGCCATGGTACAGGTAAAATGCCGAGTCACGACTGAACGGAAATTTATGACTGTAGCGTGGCCTATCCTAACTTTCACGTACCGCAACGCCCATCGGCATCCCGGAACTAGTATTGTATCATTAACGCTTTTGACGACAATGTCAAGAAAATAAAGTGAAAAATACGGAACGGGAAGCATCGGGAACAGAATGATACCCGATGCTTCCCGCCGTTAACTATTTTTCCTTCGATTCCGCTTCCAGTTCCGCAATGCGCGTCTGGAGCCCGTTGAGGACGTCCTCGTAGTACTCCGCCTGTCCCTTCAGCGCGGCAAGTTCATCCTCTTTCGCCATCGCCGGTGCGGCGGCGGGCGCTCCATAGGGCGCACCCCACAGGGGTGGGGTCCCATAGGCGGCACGCTGCCATCCCGTCAGACCCGTGGCATAAAACCAGTTCCGACGGCCCCGACCGCCACCGCCGCGTCCGAATCCCCAGCCGCCGCCACGGCCGTAACCCCAGCCGCCGGGGACCGGATTGGTAAATCCGGGAGCACCAAACCCCGCACAGAATCCGGCACCTCGTCCTGTCATGGGCCCCATTCCCGCGGGACCTGTTCTGTCTCCACCTGGCATTTTACTATTCCTCCCTTATATCTCTTTCTTTTTTTGTTTTTTCAGCCGTGAATGAAGGTCATATCTCTGTCGTGGTGTGACACAGCCTTGATTCCCCGGTTTTTATCTGTTTCGTCCACGGCCCCGGCCGCCGCGACGCCCTAAACCGCGTCCCTGGGCGTTTCTGCCGAATCCCAGGCCACGCCCCAATCGCTGGAAAAATCCTTCCTTCGGAAAGGGATTCTCCATATCCTGCGGCGGGGTCCCGCACGGTCCGAGACCTCGTCCCGTCCGTGAACCTTGACCGTCTGGTCCTGTTCCATCGCCTTGTGGCATTTTACTCACTCCTTTATACTTTTTTCATGACGACATCGGCCGCCCGATCCGTGTCCATCGGGGCCCCCGGCAGCGGGCTTGAGGGTGTTTGTCGTGCCGTCCTGTTCATACAATCAGCTTACTCATTACCGTGGTCATTGCTCCCCTGAGGCCCGTCCATATCCTGTCGCGGGTCCTCATCGAAATCATTGCCTCACAAGTGCGACTCTCTCGGTCTCTACCTATAGAGAAATCGGGCGAATCGTCCGTGACCACGTCCGCGCCCTCTACCGAAACATCGCCAGCGGCGGTAGAAACCGCCCCGTCCGGGGCCGTAATATCCCGCCAGATACGATCCGCCCCAGACGAAATCTCCCTTATACGTGCGTCCGGGCATGAGGTTCATAGCGCCGGGAATGGGATACCCGGCGCAGTAACCGGCGGCGCGGCCCGTCATCGGTCCCATGCCCCATGGTCCTGTCGCGTCACCCCATGGCATGTTTATCTCCTCCTCTAATCCGTAAACTCGTTCATGCAGTCACTCATTACCATTACTTTAAGCATAAACCGTTCCCGAAATGTTCGCGTCACCGTCTGATACGTATAAATAGCTGATTATAAACATAATAGAGGCCAGAGAAATCATCCGGACGGCACACGTGGCATCGATAGCATTTCACAATAGTCGCTTTAATGCGATCTTTTGTAACAATAAGGTTGCAATTATGCAAACATGTTTGTTGCGAGCTTCTCCCGGGGCAGCACATTCCTCCGAAACAGGGCGGGGGAAAAATGAAACTATGCACCTTGACAAAAGGAACGGGGACAGTATATTAGTACCAATGAATATAAGGAAAGACTAATATACGGCATATGGACGATAAGGGTACTGATTTTAAAAAGATGGCGGCCTTCTTCAGGGCACTGGGGAACCCGACGCGTTTGAAAATACTGGCGGAATTAACGAAAAACAACAAATGCGTCGGCGAAGTGGAACACTGCGTCCAGGCCAGTCAGGCAAGCGTGTCCCAGCATCTGGCAATCTTGAAGGAATACGGTATCGTCGATTGCTGCAAGCGGGGGAACATGCGGTGTTACAGTCTCAGGCAGCCGGAATTGATACAGGCAATCCTGGCCGCAGTAAAAAAGAAGGAATACACGAAAAACTGCGAGTCGTGCATCGACGATATGGTTTTCGATGGTAATGAGCAGAAAAATAAAACAATACAAGGAGTCGAACGGCTCGAAGAAGGAGTATAAACTATGATAATTGATGAGCAAACGCGCCGACAGATCAAACAAAAATTCGATGCGGAACTCGTTCACGATGTACACGTCACCCTGTTCTCCAACAGCGTGGTGACCATGGACGGAAGCAATGAGTATGCGGATTTCACGGATAAGTTCCTCAAGGAGTTGGCGGAAATCAACGACAAAATACATATCGATTACGAGGACATGTACGGCGAAAAGGCGAAGAAGCACGGTGTCATCGTATCACCGTCGGTCATCATGGGAAACGGCAACGGATGGCACCCGGTGCAGTACTTCGGTGCGCCCGCGGGATACGAGGCAAGTTCCTTCATCGAGGCTATTGCCATGATTTCCCGCAAGGACAGCGGCCTCGACGGTGCCTCCAGGAAAAAGCTGAAAAATATCGAACAAGACATTCTCATCGAGACGTATGTCACTCCGAGTTGTCCCCATTGCCCGAGGGCCGTCATCCTCTCCAACCAGCTTGCCATTGAAAGCAATGGAAAAATTGTCTCGCGATGTATCGAGGCACAGGAGATGATGGAACGGGCTCGCCGTTTCGACGTTTCATCGGTACCCCAGCAGGTAATCAACGAAGACAAGGGCTCCATCACCATCGGCGTACAGCCGGAAACAACCTTTGTAAATCAGGTCCTTACCTACGGATCGACCGATGCAGAAGCCATCCTCGCGAAGGAGGAAGAAGAGAGAAAGAAACGCGAAAAGCTGGTGGACGACCCCGACACACCCGTGCTGATCACGGACGGAAACATTGATGAAGCCATCGCCAAGTATCCCTTCCTCGTCGTGGATTGCTGGGCCGAGTGGTGCGGTCCCTGCAAGATGATCGGACCTGTGATTGAAAGACTGGCGGAAACGCAGAAGGGAGATATCGTTTTCGGGAAACTCGATGTCGACAGCAACCGCGAATCGGCGGCTAAATTCGCTATTCGGTCCATCCCGAATCTGCTCGTTTTTAGAAACGGGGAAAAAGTCGGCGATATTATCGGCGCCATGCCAGAGGCGCAACTACTGGAGAAAATAAACGCTTATCGGTAATATTGCGGCCCGTCATAACGGTGCCGGGTGCTTATTGCCCAGAGTATGCTGAAGGGAGGATTTTATGGATCTGACGGTCGCATTTTCGACCGATGATGGAAAGATATTCAACAACAGTCATTTCGGGATGGCCCGTTATTTTCACGTCTACCGTTTCCACGACGAGGGAGAACCGGAATTTATCGAAATCCGGGAAAACGTGAAGTATGAAGAAGACGAAACCATCAAGCACGGAGACCCCGGGAAAGCCCGGGCCACATCTTCCGCACTGGAAGGGGTGGACGTTATGGCAGGCAGAAAATTCGGACCCAATATCGTGCGGTTACTAAATAAATTCGTCTGTATCGCCGTCAAGACGGAAAATATAACCGACGCCATTCACCTGATTCGCAGCAACTGGATAACGGTCGTGAAAGAAAAGGAAATCGGCGCGGACCGCAAGCACATTACCCTGCGAGAAGGGGTCAAGTCTGCTCTTGACTCTTGACTATGTTCAATTATTCAGTTTCAAATACGACGTAATGAACGACTGAGGTTCTTTACATTGCATTCTTGTACCAATGGGAACGCTATTATCGTTCTAGTGTAGAAACGGTCAGGCACACCGTTTCCATAACGAGACAAATATCACCCCTATACATATAATGCTCGAATAAATATCATGCCGGGAAGGATGAATTACCAAGAGTCAAGAGCAGACTTGACCCCCTATGCTTTCCTGACCTCGAAGAGGACGCATAAGAGAATATACACACCGGATAATCCCAGTATGAGGAGCCAGGCGGGAACAGCTGTCACGTCAACAAGAGTAATTTTGCCGTAATCACCCCAAGTCAAGACCGTTCGTTTCATGAGCGGGTAGGCTTCGGCGTAAGCGGCGGCACCGAGAATCATGCCGGCTATACCGGGAATAACGTCCCATCGCCCCTCGCCGAGAGCACCGGCCGCCGTACCGGGACAGTACCCGAGAATCGCCCATCCGATACCGAAGAGGACCCCGCCCAAGATGTTTGCACCGAGCACCGTTGATTTGACGCTGAGCGTGACGAGCCCCGCCCCTGCCAGTGCGTAGATACCCACCATGCCGACGATAATTGCGGAAAACATGAATTTAAAGATGGTAAAGTCCTGAAGGCGCATGGCCCCGACCTGTTTTTCGTATCGTACTACGTGGGCCTTCTGCATCAGGAAACCGAAAAGAACGCCCGTTACCAGACCATAGATAAGACCCGCCATGATCATGCCCCCTTC
>Ga0272441_10002714_pt1 | contig 35314 bp, 31 predicted proteins | sample SSMProp6N_FD_193582 | JGI IMG/M metagenome (GOLD analysis project Ga0272441, IMG submission 193582) | Marine sediment archaeal communities from Little Sippewissett salt marsh, Falmouth, MA, United States - SSM-Prop-6N | ecosystem: Environmental > Aquatic > Marine > Wetlands > Sediment ...
AGAAATAACCAATAATTGCGATATTCAGTACACACAAGCAGAACCCGGGGAAGTAACTTAGCAAGTACCCGGCAAGTAAAAATTTACACACGATATTATGGATATTTGCAGAAATAACCAATAATTGTGATATTCAGTACACACAAGCAGAACCCGGGGAAGTAACTTAGCAAGTACCCGGCAAGTAAAAATTTACACACGATATTATGGATATTTGCAGAAATAACCAATAATTGCGATATTCAGTACACACAAGCAGAACCCGGGGAAGTAACTCAGCAAGTACCCGGCAAGTAAAACACTGATTCTCCATGATGGTATCTGTCAAGCATCAATCAAGCAAATTTTGTGGGTGAATTTTGTTTATATTTTGAAAAAACGAGAAATTCAGGATTTTTTATAACCACACAATCTCTTAAAGAAGGTGCTCATCAAGCATCTCCGTATCTGGTGCTGCCCACCACGGAACATATTTCATCATTTTAGGGGCTGCAGTCGGATCATACGGGGCAATCTCACCCATATCCACTGCCTCTTTGATAAACCGTGAGGTTGTTGCACTGTTCTTCGCGGTGAGACCAAGCCGCTTGCGAAGAGAACTATTCGTAAGATATTCCCGATTAACATATTTTAGGCAGGCATGAAGGTAACATGCCCGCACACGGTCGACTTTATCCATTCTGGTGAGTGGCTGTGGAGAAAAGAGTACCACTCGTGTAGTTTCACCTGCAACTTCAAACAGGGGAGCAGGGAGTTGATAATATTCCGTTTGATATACTACTTTGTCGATGCCACTCCCCCTCTCTTCACAGATGCCCATTCGCCGCATGTGGGAGGCCAGAGTTTCGTTTCTCGAATTTGGAGAGGTATCTAAAAATCGTTCTGTCGCCACAAGCGGAATTCCAGGATTGCTAATCTCCATACGATCATCGAATATCTCTATCATCGGACCAACACCTGTGAGGAAGAAATCCTGGTGAATCAACGCATTTACCACCAGCTCACGTACAGCAAGTTCGGGAAACATGGGAACAGTCTTTCTTAAAGCGTTTTGGATCTCCTCATTTGAAGGCAAAATAATGTTGATAGAAGCAATCAATTCCTCAAAACCACTGCCATATCCCTTGTCAATTAACTGCTCCTTGATCGTCTCAATACGGCTGTTCCCGCGATAGAGGATTATTCGTATCGCCTTACGCCTGATTTTCCTGAAATTACTCAGTCGCCTTGCAAAGAGTATGGCACCAAGATTTGTGATGTTCCAGCCACCTGCATCAGCCCGCTGGATGAGTTCGTCATTCGCAAGTGCTTCAAGTATCCCTTTACGACTTTCTGGCAGCGGGATATCCAACAGGTCAAAATAAGCGGGATAGTCAAGCAGTTTCAGTACATCTTCATCCAAAACCCGTTCTGCTGCGATACCATCTTCAAACGGCGTCTTGTCAAAGATACGCCACAATATCCGTTCTTTCTCGGGAAAGTCCTTGAGCTTCTTCTTATATGTGCCCACCCGGATGAACTCCTGGTTCCGGAACTGTACCGGATGGCGGAAGGCCCGTTCAATTTCAAGCAAAACGACCCGCTTTCCATCGATAGTTACCTCATAGAAGTGAAAATTGATTCTGGGAGATAATGATTGCAGCAACCAGTTTTCCAGCTCTTCGTTGCCCACTTTGTTCATTCCGGGAGAGAAGTTCGTGCCAACAATGGAATGGGTGCCATCTTCAATTCCCCAGACAAGATATCCAAACGCCTTACCATTCAGAGCAGCAGCGTTGGACAGCGCTGAGATGTATTCGCCAGTTTCCTGTGGATTACAGTTATTGACCTTGAATTCCGCCCATTCAGTCTCATGCGGCAGTTTGCGGAGCTCGTTGACCAATCCGATCAGATAATTTTCATTCCGTTGAGTCGTCATCGGTATTCGCCCATGTAAGATATAAAATGTAAAATCTCCACACAATTTTTGAGTTTATTCCCTTCAGAACTGGTAATTCCCTTCTCAGGTCTGTTTATTAAGTCCGGATACATCTTCGCCTTCACCAGTGTGTCCCCCCAATCTCCCCTTTCAGCCAGAGTTCACCCAGCCGGTATGTCTCCAGCCATTCCTTGAGGTCATCACGGTTCAGACGCTGCATGTTGGTTTTCCCATCTCTCTTCTCACAGACAATGACCGATTCCGGGGTTTCAGAGAGGGCATCCACCAGCATATCCGAATGCGTTGTCACAACGAGCTGGCACCGCTTTGATGCAGCGATCATCAGGTCTGCGAGATGTGGCAGGACATCGGGATGGAGACCGAGTTCCGGCTCTTTGATACAGACCAGCGGAGGAGGAGTTGGATGACAGAGGATTGCTATCAGGCAGAGGTAGCGTAGTGTGCCGTCGGAGAGGCGGGTTGCAGGGATGCTGAAGGTGCCTTCTTCCAGATAGAGCTGCACCCACCCCCCGTTGATCTGCACATTGAAGTCATCGATTTCAGGATAGAGGTAATTCAGTGATTCAATTATCTCGTGTTTCACACGCGGACGGAGGGCGTTCAGGACAAGGGCCAGGTTTGCGCAGTTCTCCGTCAGGTACTCGGTGGGAAGGTCTGCTTTTTGCGGCTGTCGCGGCGGGGTATACCGGCCAAAGGTCCATTCCCGGTAGAGACAAAATGATTCATACATTTCGGTCAGGCAGGCAAGGGTCGGATAGCGTTCCGGGTCTTTGACCTGTGAAAGAACAGATTTTTCCGGGTTGATTTTATCGCGTGGAAGGTGCCGTTCGCCACCTGCATCCCCTCCTGCACCCCCTCCGTCACCCACTCCGGATTCCGTTACAACCCGTGTCTGATGGTGCGGCTGTTCCCCGAGTCGGATGTAGCCATTTTCATTCCGATAGTAGAAGAGTGGTTCCTGATAGGAGGGATATGACGCCTCATTTTCAATGCGCTCCGTTGTCACTTCAAACCGCATCCCATGCTCCACAAAGGAAAATATGTGCCGGGTTGGCATATCCGGGCAACCAGGATTTGCAATAATCGCCTCAATTGTTGCGGTTGGATTCTCAGCACCCTTCCATAACCAGTCCCGGACACCTCCCGCCTCTTTGACAGGGGCAGAGAGGTCCGTTGGCGCTGCCCGCAGGAGACCGATCACCTCGATAAGATTAGACTTCCCCGACCCGTTCGGACCGATGAGAACATTCAGGGGGCCAAGCGGAATGGATTCTGTTTCCGGCCCGAATGACAGGATGTTTGTCAGGCGGAGTTCTTTCAATATTGGTTCATTCATGAGTGACACACCCTCCTCCCCATATGGCTTATCAGGAATATCATTCTTCAACATTGTAAATCATTCTCTCACTTCTTCATTCCAATCACACTCATCAATGTCTGCCATTTCGTTTTCAGGGATTTCAACATCATCTATGAGGAGACCTTCATCACTGTCTTCGTCGGGCAGGCGTGCTGCCACCTCGCGGACATCGAGCTTGCCCGTGACGACGTCGGCGATGAGGCGGGTGCGGTATTCGCGGAGGAGGGTGATTTCTTGTTTCATGGTGGCAATTATGTTCTCATTTTCAAAAGTTCCCTTTTTTAATGACTGAAGAATCGCATTTTGCTCATCAACAGGTGGACATATGAGTTTGATTCTAAGGAATTGATCAGGATATAGCCTTAATCGTGAAGAGCGAATTCCTGTCGAGCGACAGAGATATTCTGCTCGATATGGAGCAGATCTCAGTAATAAATCCACATAATCACTAAGCAATTGAGAATTTTTAAGAGGTCGATACACACCATATGATGGACTAACTAAGCCAACTTGCTTTGAGACACCTAAAGCCGCCATCCACGCCCACATTGTGTTGATTACCAAATCACCCGATCTACACAGTTTATGACCAACATTCGATTCTGCCATAAACATCGTGATATTCTTCTGACTTCTAGGAGTCACACCCGTTATATGTGATACAGAGAGCAACTCTTCTGTGCCGGTTGTCGACCTTTCGTCAACTTCTCTAAAGAAAAATTTTGCAGGTTTTACCTCCCAATGCTCCGGCACATCCCCCAGCCACTCCACGCCGGAGGGCTTGAGGTGCACATCCGGGTCGAGGCCGCGGGTGACCGCGTTGTGGATGATGGCCTGCTTCTCCTCCTCCAGGAGCGTAATCAGCTTCTGTTTGGCGTGGATGGAGCGCCGGATGCGGTTGTCGGCGTAGTCGAGGAAGCGGACGATGGCGGTTTGTTCGGGGAGAGGCGGGAGAGCAAGAGGAACGGCGCCAAGCTTTGTGGTAGATATTTCAGTAAAGGTTGTCCCTGTTGCAAGACTTTGAAATTCACTCTTAGTTATACCGAGGAGATAAAATGCGAATGTAGTATTAATTTTATTAAAATCGGGAATCAGTGCCTTACAACCTTGGTTTGTGCACAATTCTCTTTCAGCTATAGCAACATTACCTACAGGTGCACGTGAGGTAATTATAAGGCTTCCTTGTGGCACAAGTTCAGAGGAACAGGATTTCAATCCTTTCTGTGTTATACATCGAAGAGAGTCATTCAAACGCTTTGTTTTACTAACATCTACTGGAGTGATCCAAACAATATCCCCATCCCAATATTCTGTTTCAGAACTGGATGGCGTTGAACCCCCTACAATATTTTGGAATGCGGTTTTAAGTCGAAGAACCTCCCAATGCTCCGGCACATCCCCCAGCCATTCAACGCCGGAGTCCTTATACTCAGGATACGGTTTGAGCCCTGCGATCATCACCGCGACTCCTTCAGGAGGTCATCCGGGTTCCAGACCTGTTCTGCAATATGTCGATAGAGGATACTGCGCTCTTCAATATCCTCCTTTTTGAACTCCGGATGTGAATGGAACTGCAGGCCGCTTCGATCGATAAACTGTTTGAAGCCAGGGTTACGCTCGTAGCACTGTGGATGCAGTGACTGGACGAGCAGGTTCTGCGAGATGTAATACGGCAGTTTCTCCTCATATGTCAGGTCACCATAACTCGCGTTGAACTTCTTTGGCACAAGCAAAAGTCCACCAATACGGTTGCGGAACTCGGAAAACTCCGTTGCATGCGCAAACTCATCCGTATGGCGCTCAGGATGATCCGCCCAGATATGTTCCACTTCATATCGGTTCGGTCCGGCAGCCACTAACTCAGTATAGCGTGATGGTTGACCCGATTCAACTCCGATGTAATCGGTAAGTCGCGCCAGGATCCGGTGCAGATTATAGCGATTCTGCTGATGAACACTTAAACGACCATTGGTTATGAATTTCTCTTCCTCCTCGCATAACAGGTCATGGAGCTTTATACCCAGATCATACGGAGCAAGTCCCCTGATTGCAAGCATGACCCGGAACATCGCATACTGCATCGTAGCGTAATCGATTCGGTGAAAATTCCAGATGCGCCACGTGAGGCGGATATCAATATATCGTGCAACGAGCGCAAGCTTTCGAACGATGGTTTGTTCATCGTCATCTGGTTTGAGAGGGGCGAGAAGGAGCATATTCTGGAGGGTGAACCCATATTGGGCATTGTAATAAATATGCTCCAAACCAGATACCAGAGACTGGCTGGCCTGAACGATGCGCAGATATTGACGGCTATAAAAATTGAAATCCCGTTCAATAAACTGATAGAAGTCTTCACTCTCTCGAAGGCCAATCTTTTCGGCCGCATTGCGAACCCAGCGATGAAACTCTGTTCCGATGCGGTCAAAGTCCTCCGCTTTTGCCCCCTTCTTACGCTCACGAATCTTCGTGGAATACTGACTGCGGAGCCATGCCTTGAAGAAATCAGACTCAACCCCCTTACCAGCTTCATTCAGCTGACTGATTCGGTCACGCCAGTGATCATTGGCAATGATACGCCGTGACTCTACCATGTTTGCAAGCAAATAACCTTTCAGCATCTCCGTGGGACTGAGTGAGAGGCCCCGGTCATTCATCGTCTCAAAGATGGTATAAGCATCATCATCGGAGTAAGCGGTAATCTCCACAAGGTGGACATTTTCAAGAAGCCAGTCAGTAAAAAACGGTAGCACTTCACCCTGCAATTCATCGGGGAAGGCCCTTTCAAGATCAGAATACCTCTGAATTATATTCTGAACAGACTCGGGACGATCAGTTGTGTCAATAGTGCGGCCCTCGTAGAGTGCCTCCATAGCAACCATCCGTTCATCCACATGGAGATTGAAAGACTTCTGCCCATATTTCGTGGAAAAAATCAATTCATCGATATTGACAGGATTATTACACTCTTTCTGAAGGTTGCGGAGATATATGAGGAGCAGAGTAAGAGTAGTCAGCCTCTGCTGACCATCCACAATAAAACTCCCACCATCCTTTTTGCTGATGATAATTGAGCCAAGAAAATAATGGGAGTAGGTTGCAACCATCGTGCGCTCGTGTCCGTACTGATAATCTTCGAGGAACTTCCCGCTCAGATCATCCAACAGCTCACATACTTGTTTTTCCTGCCAGTTGTACTCACGCTGATAATAATCAATGGAATATTTGACGCCTCTGAGGAGTTCGTACACGGTCCTGGCTTTACCATCGATTTCCTTCATCTTAGTTCACTCCCAACAATCTCATCCAGCAATCCCTCGCCCTCTTTCCTCGCGGCGAGGATATCCGCCCGGATCTCCTCCAGACTCCGCATGGGTTTGGGCTTGTAGAAATACCGCGTGAAGCTGATCTCATACCCCGTCTTTACCTTGTCAGCGAGATACCAGGCGTCCGGAGCATACGGGAGAACCTCGCGGCGGAGAAATGCCTCAATGCCACTGTCACCATCACTGCTACCCTCGATGCCGCTGCCACTGCCATCGCCATCACCATTGCAACTGCCATCGCCACGGCCACCGTCTTCAAGGAGGGGGATCTGCTCGGTGTCACGGAGGTCAGGGTCGGGTTCGTACTCAACGACCACCGGTTTGCCGCCGATGGTGACCTCAAAGAGGCCACGGAGGGGATCGGGGGCCGTGCCTTTCTTGTGAATCTTTTTGATTATTGGCGGGGCGGTCTCGTCGCGAACGCATGTTTCCTTCAGGGTCTTGATCTCCTTCGCCTTGTAGGCCCGCTCAGAGTCTCCTTCAATGCCCTTGAGCCGCAGGGGCCGCTCCACCGTCACCTTTTGGTAGCCAAATGCAGCGTTCTCAAAGATTTTGCTCTCCTCCGTTTCTTCAAACGCGAGGAATGCGTCGCAGATTTTCGTGCAGTCCTCTTCTGAGAGATAGCAGTTCTTCTTGCCGAGATTCTTGCGGAGCGGCTTGTACCACTTCGTCGCATCGATGAGCTGCACCTTTCCCTTCCGGTGCTCAGGCTTCCGGTTGGTGAGCACCCAGACGTAGGTCGCAATGCCGGTATTGTAGAACATATTGAGCGGCAGTGCGACGATTGCCTCAAGCCAGTCGTTCTCGATAATCCAGCGGCGGATATTGCTCTCGCCCTGACCCGCGTCACCGGTAAAGAGGGAACTGCCATTGTGTACTTCCGCAATGCGGCTGCCGAGCTTTGTGCTCTGCTTCATCTTGGAGAGCATATTGGCAAGAAAGAGCATCTGGCCGTCTGATGACCGGGTGACAAGGGAATACTCCGGATCACCGTTGTGCTCAATCATAAAGCGGGGGTCCTTGAGACCGGTCTTCCCGCCCATCCGTTCAAGGTCATTCTTCCAGCTCTTGCCATACGGCGGATTGCTGAGCATGAAGTCAAACGCATGCGAAGGGAAGGCATCGTTTGAGAGGGTCGAATACTCCGGACCACCGATGATATTGTCCGCCTCCTCTCCCTCGCCCTTCAGGAGCATGTCGGCCTTTGCAATTGCATAGGTCTCCGCGTTGATCTCCTGCCCGTAGAGATGGGTAGCAACCTCCTTGCCGTGGACGACAGCAAGGTCCTGCAGCGTCTCTTCCGCAACCGTCAGCATCCCGCCGGTCCCGCAGGCACCGTCATAGAGCAGGTATGTTCCGGACTCGATCTTATCAGCAATCGGAAGGAAGATCAGCCTCGCCATGAGTTTCACCGCATCACGGGGGGTCCAGTGCTCACCCGCCTCCTCATTGTTCTCCTCATTGAACCGGCGGACCAGCTCTTCAAAGACCGTACCCATCCCGTGATTATCCAGTCCGGGATGTTTCACCGAGCCATCGCCGTTATACACAGATGCGGGACTCACATTGATCTCAGGGGAGAGGAACCTCTCAATTAACGTACCAAGGGCATCTGCCTTTGACAGACGGGGAATCTGGTTGCGGAACTCAAACTTCTCAAGGATGTCCTGCACATTGGGAGAGAACCCGTCAAGATATGCCTCAAAATCTGCCTTTAGCTGCTGCTGGCTGGCACGACTCAACAGATCACGCAGGGTAAACTGTGAGGTATTATAGAATGCCTGCCCGGCCGCCTGCCGCAACGCGGCGTCCTGGTGCACGACACCTGCCTCGTCCAGCGAGGTTTTCATCTCTAAAACATCCTGTTTCGTCGGCTCCAGCACCGCATCAAACCGGCGCAGCACCGTCATCGGCAAAATGACATCGCGATATTTTCCACGGACGTAGAGGTCACGCAGCACATCGTCTGCGATACCAAAGATAAAATTCGCTATCCAACTGAGTTGATGTGATTCCATTCAGATTCTCCCAAATGTCCCCCCGTGTGTCCCGATTATGGAAAGGTATTGAAAATACAGGGGGGATAAAAGGAATTATGAACAGTGTGTATGCATCAACCTTTCCAAAATGCAATGAATCCGGCACGGTAAACGGATGGATAAACCAAGACCCCTCTTGTTTGAATCTGGCAACTCAGATGATTTTTACCTGAAATCCAAGGAAACAATAATCAAATGTTCAGGTCTGTGTCCACTTCCGCACCCACAACTGAAAAACGGGATGGCAGATACCCATGGTGTCATCTGCCCCAAACCCCACCCTCGCCAGAACACGATCCAAGGCGAATGCCAGCAGCATACATATCCTGAGATTCGTCCCAATGCTCCCAAAAACCCCTATATAATAATTAACCTCGTTAAACAAACACGCGCATATAATGATATGCATTGAGACACGCCACCGTGAAGAAGACAAAGGACCTCATGTCAAATGATTTAAAGGCACATATAGCCATAAAATCTCCATTCACAGCAAATATATCCTTCTGAGAAACGAATGGACAAACGTCACACACCTCATTATGAACAGAATGCGAGCTCGAACAGTGTGATCCACCCATATAATATGGCCTGATTTCACAGGAAAAGTTTTGAAGCAGAAGTGTCAAGATCTCAGATTAAGCGACATGAAGGTTAGGATAAGCACCACGAAAAGCAATTGTCTGGGTTAAAACAGTGAATGAACGCCATTCCCTGAACATACAGGGAAATCGGAAAATATAGGACTGAATAATGAAAGCGGATCTACAGAAAGTGCTCACAACGATGAACCAGATCCACGGGACAGAACTCTCATGCTATGAAGAATCGATCCTCTTTAAATCACTTGAAGCACGGTATACCGAAACCTCCTCTGCGACAGTCGATGACTACTGTGAGTACCTGTCGAATCACAGGGAAGAGGCAGAGATACTCTTCCGCTCCCTGCAGAACACCCACAGCGAATTCTTCAGAAACACCCTCACCTTTGCCCTGCTTGAATCCACGGTACTGCCCTCCCTTGTGATGGAGCGTCAGGGGACGGAGAAAGGCGGAATCCGGGTCTGGTCTGCCGGATGCGCCGCCGGAGAGGAAGCGTATTCGCTCGCAATCCTGCTCGATGAACGGGCCAGGACATCAGAACATCCCGTCTCATACCAGATCTTTGCCACCGACATCTCGGAAAATGAACTCGTACGCGCTGAACGCGGGGTCTACGATGAAGTACGGATGCAGAATGTTCGCCTAAAGCATCTTCACGCCTACTTCAATGCACGCGGGGATACCCATACCGTCATCCCCCGACTTCGGGACCACATCCATTTTTCGCGGTATGACCTGCTGGATACGCACTCCACCAGCCCGCCGACAAGCATCTACGGAACCTTCGATCTGATCATCTGCGCCAACCTCCTCATCTATTACCGACCGGAGGTCAGGCAGTCAATCCTGGAAAAACTGTGCAGTTCACTGGTCCCGGGCGGGTACCTCGTGACCGGTGAAGCTGAACGGGAGATGGTTGAGCAGGTAGACAATTTATATCCAGTATTCCGGCCGGCGGCAGTGTACCGAAAGCGGAGTAGGCCGAATAGAGAAGGCATAACAGAAAATCCAGACTGGAACAGCAGTATCACCCAGACAGGAAGCAGAGAATGAAATTTAAAGACCTGAAGATCGGCACACAACTGACAATCGGAATCGGCATCATCGCCCTTATGGCCATCTTGCTTGGCGCAACGGCGATAGTGCATGAAGAAAGCCTGTGGCAGGATACCACAGACCTTTACGAACACCCACTCGAGATCCGGCGGACGGTGGGTGCACTCGAGGCAGACATACTCAGCATTCACCGAGGGATGAAAGACCTGGCCCTGACAGAGGACGAACAGGAGCAGGAACAGATCTTCCAGGAGATCGATGCCTACGAGGCAGATGCCATCCGGCAGTTCGACATCCTGTATGATCGCTACCTTGGCCCCCAATCAGACATCGATACCGCATATGAAAGTTTTATCCAGTGGAACGCCATCCGTGAAGAAACCATCCGATTGTGGCGCGAAGGAAATATCGCAGAAGCAGTGAGCCGTACAAAAAGTACTGGTGTCGGGGGGGGCCAGGCAGAGACAGTAATGAATAACATCCAGATAATCGATGATTTCGCCCGGAATAAAAGCGATGAGTTGTATCAGTCCGCACAGCAGCACAAAGAAGATCTGATAGTGCAGCTCGCGATTATCCTTGCCCTCACTCTTCTCCTCTTCTTTGGTGTCATTTCCGTACTGATGAAGACGGTGAGAGACCCAATCCTTGAACTGACCGATATTACCGGAAGATACGAACAGGGAGATCACAGTGTCCGCATCAGGATAGACTCCGCAAACGAGGTGGGAGCGCTGGCCGCCGCCTTCAACACCCTCGCAGATACGCTCCATGCCGAGCTGAACGCGAGGGAGACCACCGCCGGCATCGCCTCAGGCATCGCCGCGGTCAGTCTCAGGGTAGACAGACTGCAGGCGTTCTGTCGTGATATTCTGACCGTGCTGCTACAGTATACCGACTCGCAGGTGGGCGTCGTTTACCTCATGAACACCCAGAAGACAGAATTTTTACTTTTTGAGTCTATCGGACTTTCTACATCCGCCCGGCCGTCCTTCTCTGCCACGTCATATGAGGGAGAGTTCGGCCCGGCTCTCGCCACCAAAGAGATCCAGCGGATCACCGACATCCCGGACGACACGCAGTTCATCCTCTCCACCGCGAGCGGCGATATCCGCCCAAAGGACATCATCACCATCCCTATTCTTGCCGAATCAGAGGTCGTTGCCATCATATCACTTGCAAGCGTCCACCCCTATCCGGCAGCGACACTCAATCTCATCGATGACACCCAGGGTCTCATCACCTCCCGCTTAGTCGGACTGCTGGCATTCCGAAAAATCCAGGAGTTCACAGAAACCCTCGAGACGCAGAACCGGGAACTGAACGAGAAGTCACGGGAACTCGCACTCCAGGCAGACGAACTGCGTGAACATAATATCGAGCTCGACATTCAGAAGAAACAGCTGGACGAGGCAAACCGCGCAAAGACGGTTTTCCTCTCAAACATGAGCCACGAGCTCCGGACCCCGCTCAACTCGGTGATCGCACTCTCCGGGGTTCTGAACCGCCGTCTCCAGGGCACCATCCCCGAAGAGGAGTACAGCTATATCGATGTGATCCAGCGCAATGGCAGGCACCTCCTGGCGCTGATCAATGATATTCTGGACATTGCCAGAATCGAGTCCGGCCGGGAGGACATCAGCCTCAGAACATTTTCGGTGTCAGAACTTTCCAGCACTGTTGTGGAACGGACCACCCCACAGGCAGAGGAGAAAGGTATCACTCTGCAGAACCTGGTGAGCACTGACCTCCCCTCCCTGACCAGTGACTTTGCCAAATGCCAGCACATCCTCGAGAACCTGGTCGCAAATGCCATCAAGTTCACAGAGAAGGGCGATGTGACGATCTCGGCGGCAGTCTCAGATGATGAAGTGCACATTTCGGTTACCGATACCGGTATTGGCATCCCGGAAGAACAGATCTCCATCATCTTCGATGAGTTCCGGCAGGTTGATGAGAGAGTGGCACGCCAATATGGCGGAAGCGGCCTCGGTCTCTCGATTGCCAATAAATACGCCACTCTCCTCTCCGGAAGCATATCGGTTGAGAGTACGCCCGGAAAGGGATCAACATTTACCCTCATACTCCCGCTCGCCATCAGCCTGCCCATCCCGGGAACTCCTGAAGATACCGCATGGGAAGTCAGCAGGTACGGGGAGACGTCCCCCACCTTCACAAAACACTCCGGAGTGGGAAAGACCATCCTCATCGTGGAAGACAGTGAACCGGCCATTATCCAGATCAAGGACCTGTTAGAGGAAGAGGGGTACCGTATCAGAGTGGCCCGGAACGGTACAGAGGCTCTGGACGCGATCAATACTGAACTGCCGGACGCAATGATCCTCGACCTGATGATGCCCGAGGTGGACGGTTTTACCGTTCTGAGAATGATCCGGAGCGGTGAACAGGTCGTTCGCATCCCGGTGCTTATCCTGACAGCAAAGCACATCACAAAAGACGAACTCTCGTTTTTGGAGGGGAACGGCATCCACCAGCTTATCCAGAAAGGAGATATTGACCGTACGAGCCTCCTCGCAACGATTGAGAGGATGGTATCAGAACCCAAGGAACAAATACGCCCAAAACAGGTGAGGCCGAACCCCGCAGATACTCCCCGGCACGGGGTGCGGGATCGGCCGGTCATCCTCATCGTGGAAGACAACCCCGACAACATGCTGACTGCACAGGCCCTGCTTCGTGAACGCTACACCACCATCGGGGCGTCGGACGGTCAGTCCGGCATCGATCTGACTCGAAAAGAGATGCCGGATCTGGTTTTGCTCGACATCTCACTCCCGGGCAAAGACGGCTTTGAGGTCTGTAATACGTTGAAACAGGATGAAAAGCTTAAACACATCCCAATCATCGCCCTGACCGCCCGGGCAATGAAAGGTGACCGGGCGGATATCCTCTCCCGCGGCTTCGACGGTTACCTCTCCAAACCGGTGGACGGAGAACTACTGGAACAGACGATCAGGAGGACCCTCTATGAAACATAACAGTCCGACCGTCGTCGCCATCGACGACAACAAAGACAACCTTGTGGTACTGAAGGCCTTTGTAATCGATGCCTTCCCTGATGCCCGTGTTTTTACGGCGCAGAACGGAAAGGATGGCATAGAACTGTCCCGGGAACACAACCCGGACTTAATCATCCTTGATATTGTCATGCCTGTCATGGACGGTTTTGAAGTGTGCAGGATACTGAAGCAGGACGCCGGGCTCAAACACATCCCGGTGGTCTTCCTCACCGCACTCCGGGGTGACCGGAAGAGTCGTATACGGGCGCTGGAGTTGGGGGGAGAAGCCTTCATATCCAAACCCTTTGATGATGCGGAATTTATCGCCCAGATCCGGGCAATGATAAAGATCAAGGCGGCAAACGTTCGGGAACAGGACGAGAAGAAGTACCTTTCCCACATTGTTGATATACGGACCGCCGAGCTCAAGAGGGAACTCGCCGGGCGCAAAAGAGTTGAACACGAATTAAAGATTCAACAGGCCGAACTGGAACTGCAAAACAAGGAACTCATCAAAGCAAGGCAGATCTCAGACATACTTCGGCAGGAGTATCAGACACTGTTTGATGTAGCGCCGGTCGGATATATGGTACTTGGCCCAAACAGCAGGATTCTTCAGTGCAACCACCGTGCTGCTGAACTCTTCGGTACCACCCCGGATCACATGATCGAAAGGCACATCACCACCTTTCTGGACCAGGAAACTCTTCCGGCCTTTACCACATTCTATACGGAGTGCTGCAAAAATGAAACAAGCGAGCTTTGTGAATTCATTTCCCGTTCTGGCCACATATTGCTCTCGGATCCACGTCACCTCCACTTTTTTGGCAAGGGAATTCAATCGGAAAATGACGCACGCCATTGCATTGTGGCGATCAGCGACATTACTGAACTGCACCAGTCACAGGATGCACTCCGGGAGGCAAACAAGAAACTCCACCTCCTCTCGAATATCACCCGGCACGACATTTTAAACCAGGTCATGGTGCTTTCCGCAAGTCTGGAATTGGTACAGACAAAAATAGAGGAAGAATCACCGCTATATGTGGATCTTGCCAGGTGCGAATCAGCAGGAGCAGCAATTGGACGTCTTATTACCTTTACCCGTAGCTATGAGTCGCTGGGTGTGAAAAAACCGGTCTGGCAGTCTGTTGGAACAGTCCTGAAAACAATTCAGCAACCCGGAGACCTTACTGTCACCGTCGACTCCTCGCTGGACTCAATCGAAGTCTATGCCGACGCGATGCTGCGCAATGTGTTCTCCAACCTGTTCCAAAACGCAGAGAAGCATGGGGGTCACATAAGCAGGATTACCAACTCATTTCACCAGAACGGCCGTGAAGGAATTCTTGTGGTGGAAGACGACGGGATTGGCATCCCGGATGATATGAAAGAACAGATTTTCATGCGAGGCGTTGGAAAAGGAACCGGACTTGGACTATTCCTCTGCTCAGAAATTCTGGGAATTACCGGAATTCGCATATGTGAAACCAATACAGAGGGAGAGGGGGCACGGTTTGAACTGCATATCCCTGCCGGAGTCTGGAGGAAAAAAGATCACAGATGATGATTTCCCAACCCGGGAACCGGAATAAGTATGGGAGTTACCTTTCTGTTCAAGGGTTGCCACACCCATGATATGCACAGAAGCTCCCCGATACTGCGAAACACACACAGACGATGATACCATTTTGCAGGAATAACTATGAAGGATTATCGTTCCCCCACGAAAGGCCAGTTAAACAATTCCCGATACGGCCTTCTTCTTTCCACCTGACACCCGTTGTGCCCTGATAAACCGCGAAACCATATGCAGTGAGGGATGCACCTTCCGGTACCGCACATCAGCATTGAACAGGTTCAGGATGAGTTCCCCGGGCGTCCGAAACGGCTCGATAATCGCATAGGAGGAACAGAGTTCAAACGGGGTATGTGCATCAGATCCAACAGACACCGGTTTCAGCCATTCTGCTGCCAGACGCTGCGCCATGATATTTGCCTGCCGGGTCACATTGCGTGCATTGTAGCCTTCGATGATATCAATCCGGTCGACAAGGTCCATCAGGGTGTCCCGCCGGATGGCCGTTGACCGGTAGGTGCAGAAGGGGTGTGGCACAATGGAGATGGCCCCCTGGTCCCGGATGATGTCCAGCGTCTCTGCCGCAGAAAGATATGCCGGAACTTCCTCGTTCAAAAAGAGTCCGATGATCTCACCCTCGCTTGTCAGGATCTCTTCTGCAAGGATGGTCGGGACATCCGGTGAATCCTTCCGGATAAGCGCATACGTTGCTTCAGCGCCCCGGATGCTGTTATGGTCACAGACGATCGGGAGCACCCCGTTGCGTCTCCAGGACCGGGCGAGGGTCTCTGGTGTTGTGGTGGCATCGGACGAGTAGTGGGAATGCACATGCATATCCAGGCGGATGCGGTCGGGAGAGGTCATATGAGTATATACCTAAAGCCCCAATGAAAGTGTTTGTCGACATGAAGTACTTACAAAATAGAGAAACCATATTCTTTCGGAAATGCCGGCAGTCCCACATACCAACCCCTTAGCGATCACACAAAAGGGATGAAATAATCACAGAATCCCGTTACGTTTGAGTTTGGATGATTTCATGCACCCTATTCTGACAGAACTTCAATACACTCCGAAAAGCAGACTGAGAATCATTGAATTCTTCATACTGATAGCGCCCCTTTGTGCCCCTTGCCATACCAGCAAATTCTGCCCCGTTCTGAATAAGAAGGAAGGCTAAATGATTATCCTTTGTTTTCCGATGAGCAGCCAGTTCCATTAAAGCTGATTCATTGATATTTACGAAAGCGTCATTCTGACGAAACAAATAAAAAATGCAGAGATCACTCTCTTCAAGGAGCAGATCACTCATACGAAGATTGTAATCGTCCTCTTGTTCCATAGAATCCCGGGGATGAACCGTGCTCAAATCATAACTGAGCTTCACCCGGGCAAATCCATTGGCATTCAGAAATTTTTGAGTGGCACGAAGAACCGGCAGATAGTCTTCAGAAAATGAACCAAATATTCCGACAGAGATGGTTTCCCGCAGATGGTTCAGACCAGCATTTTGTTCTGCATATCTGCGGGAAAAGGTCATACATCACTCTTCTGTCATCGACTCAATTGTATCTTTCTTCTGGTCTTCCATGAACTGCTCAAGTTCTTCTGCTTTCCGCATCATCCAGTGTGCAATTGAGACAAATGTCTGCGGTGACATATGCGTTTCAAGAACGATGGTACGTTCAATGGTTCCGGGCATCATCCCCCCTTTGGGCAACACCGTGGGAATCACGGTATCATGAAAGAATGTCACCTGGCCCCCATCCGGACTAAGAGTCCCAAACACACCAGTAATCGGCACCATTTGAGCACCCTCTTTCCGTACAACAGATATTTCAGGCATTTCCATTTTTATCGATTTTTCATCCATATGATCATCCCTTTATTGATATCTGTGATCTCTCCACCCTTCAGAATACGATGTGTCCGCCGTTGTAATTGTCGGGAGAGAAGACATCCCGTTGCAATCCATCAGACTGCTGTCAAATCTATTGAAGCTGGTATCAGATGATGCACGACCATCGACACCATACGTACCATATTCACTTCCCTCTGATCTCTGAGGGAGGAATTGTTTCATGAGGGCCTCTATGAAGTCCTGACCAATGGGAGTCACCCTGTAGAAGGACCTTGCACGGCTTTTGACTTCTCCGAGATCATCAGTATATTGGGCTACGAGCCCTGCATCACCAAGATCCCTCAGAATTCTGATTACCTGTGTCGATTCCAGATCAAACTCTTCCTTGATTGATGAGAAATTGGTCTCGCCATTTTCAAGAAGAGCAATATATACCGCCCAATGTTTGTCATCGTGCAGACCAGACACTGCATCCCTGATCTCGGGAGGGACTATGTCCAGATATGCATTCATTTTCTCATAATTCATTCACGGCACCTCCTGTTACTCCAGCCAGATATCCCGGAGGATTCTACAAAGATAACAATAGTGTTACAATAATATATATTTCACCCAAAAAAGTAACAAATCTGTCACCCAAAGGCAGTGTTTATTTTATTCCGGAGCGGTTCAATGCCACTCTTACGAATCTTATCCCGGATATTCCTGTTGCAAAAATCTCCCCGGTATCGGGAATACCTCATAGCCCCAGTTCTCTATCGATCTCCTCTGCAGATACATAATGACCATTCCTGAGGTCCGCAATTGCCACATCAATACGTTCCGGGGTTTCGCCATCCAACGGTTCATCATCACTGGCCATATCAACAAGACGTGCCACAACCTCATTATAGGTTTCCAGGGGGTGGCTTTTGAGGCGGTCCAGGCGTGCATTGAGTGCGATATCAATCTGTATTGTTGTAGCGGATGAACGAGACATACCACAGTATACCTTCATATTCCTGATAATACTTCACGTGGGACCTGTTTTTTCCCACCGTACATCACCCCTTCTTCCGCCTGCCGCTCACCACATAATACCCCGCGAGAAGCACCGCCCCCGCAATCACAATCAGGAGCACCGGGTTCGTCAGCGCAGCCGCCACCGGATTCCCCGCTGTCCCCTCCACCTCCAGCACAATCTGGTCGGAGAGGATCAGGGTGTCCGTCCCGTCGCGGTACTTGATCTCACTGTTTAGGCCATAGGGCATCACAAGCGAACCGGACGCAAGCGAAATTCTGAAATCCGCCGTCTTCGTCTCGCCCGGCGCCATATCCCCCAGTATCGCCGTATCCACCGATGCACTCAGTGGTTTGACCGGCACAATGCGGGCCCGTGCGTCATACGCCGGGGCGTCACCGGTATTTTTGTATGTCACGGAAATCGTCTCTGACTCACCGGGCACCATCGCAACCGGCCCGGAGACGATCGCAAAGGATGCCCCCTCTCCGACAGGGATGCCGATCCTCTCAGAAACGGATCGCTCTGCTTCGCCGTGACCATTCGTCGAGACAACCAGCACCTCTTCCGGAAACGTGCCCGCACTGACGGCATCATGCACCGATGCCGTAAAGGTCACCGTCCGCACCGCACCGGGAGGGAAGTCCCCGATATACACCCCGCCGTCCACCAGGCGAAAGACACCGGAGATGCCGGTGAGTTCCACCGCAGACGACATGCCCTCCCCGTATCCACCGTTCTTCAGGGTGACCGTGACTGTCCCCGTCTGTCCGGCATTCAGGTTATCGGTCTTAATGGAGAGAATCTCCGGCTTCACCACTCCTTTCACCCGCACCGGCACCTCCAGACGGGCGGTCCGCTCCTCATAGGTATATTCCCACTCCCCGGAGGGAAGCATGTGCTCTGCCGCGGCATAGGAATAGTCAACCGTCACATGGAGCAGGCAGGTCCCTGACGGAGCATCCGCATTCACATGGGCATACGCCGTATACGTCCTGCTCACGCCGGCAGGGATGTCGCCGATGAGATAAGGCTCAGATTTCACCGCAAGGGGTGTGCCCGTGGTGTCAAGTCCCGCCACCACGCCCAGTGCCGTTGTCGGGCTGATGGGAGAGACGGGCAACTCCAGTTGACGCAGGACAGCGGTGTCCACCCCTTGGTTTTCAACCACAAAATCCAGCCGGATGTCTGTCCCCGGCAGGAACTCATTTGTTCCCGAAAGCGTTGCATAGAGCGACGGTTCGCTCCGGATCACCTCCTCCCCGGCCCCGCAGACCGGTGCCGTGCAGGCACAAAGAAGGAGCAGGGCAAGACTCACGCACAGGACGCCCCGCCGTGTCCCGCACATTTCCCGGACGATACCGGAAGAGAACCCCATACCCTCACACCTCACGGGTCCTGCCTTCCGCTCTGCTGCTTCCTGCGGATAAGATACCACCCGCCACCGGCGATGACCAGCACCCCGACAACCGCAACGAGGTACATCGTCGTATCATCCGGTGCCTGCACATCGACGATCACCTTCACCGTATCGGAGACATAGTTGTTATTGAGCAAATCACTGTAGCGGATCTCTGAGTCCAGCGAGTACTGCTTGATGGTCGCTGCCTTGTCCACCTGCACGCGGTAGACCGCCTCAGCAGTCTCTCCCGGTTTCAGATCACCGAGATATACATTGGAATCCGTGCTCGAGAAGGGGTCCACGACACTGATCCTGCCCTGTGCCTGGTATGCGGTCGCCGCACCCGTATTCTGATAGGTCACATGGATCAGGTTCTCCTCTCCTGCGTCTGCCACCGCAGGTGCACTCACCGCAGCAAAGGTGATCTTCCCGAGGAAATTCACCCCGATAAGGGCCGGACTCGTCATCGCATCCATCCCTTCATAGTTTTTGTACACACCAAAGACCGTCAGCGGATACTCCTGTGTCTCGTCTGCATCCTGTGAGACCGAGACCTTTACCCGTGGCGTAATGGTCGCGCCGGCGGGAAAATCGCCGATATAGAGATTGCTCTCGACCGGCGTGAGCGGACCGTATCCACCGGGCTCGACATACAGCGCAAAATGGGAGGCGTCATCCGTCCCGGTGTTCTCCACCGTCATCGTGACATACCCCTCTCCCCCGGCATACAGACCGGTGGACTGCACATCCGTCACCGCGAGGACAACAGACGGAGTCACGACCACCGTCAATGGCAGATCTTCGGTGACCGTCTTGAAGTGATAGGTGATCGCGTCCTGCCCCGACTGGTCGTACGACTGCATGTATTCATACTCCACCCGGGCGGTCATCGTATAGGTGCCTGCGGGCGCATCGTCCGGGACATGGATATCAAAGGATGCACGCTCGACCAGTCCCGACGGAAGCAGACCGAGCACCTGCGTATCTGACTTCACGGTGACGGGTGCCTTTCCCGGCAGGAGGGTCACCTTCACCGAGCGTGCGGTGGTGGGCAGATAGTCAGGCGTCATGTAGTCCAGCCGGAACAGTTTCATATCAATGAGTCCGCGGTTTTCAACCAGGACGGGCAGCACTGTATCCGAATCCGGACTGAACTGGTTGCTCCCATCTACCGAAACAGAGACAACAGGCCCGTCCGTAAAGAATTTTTCTCCCGCAATGGCGGGGGATACTGCCAGCGCGACGAGCAGAAGACCGGCAGTCACAAAGAGGGATATTGCTTTCATAGATACACCAGCGTAATGGCCAAAACACCGGTCTTGTCAGGACAAGACCATCCGTTCCGGCATTTCCATTATTGTATGTTCTTTTAACAGTTCTCCTATAAGATTAAACGGATTCATAGATATTTTAAAGGATAAATCAGAATCATAGTATATATCAGGATTCTAACTGAGATTCCGGCAGGATAAAGAACATATTGGGAATAATGGCTCATATCCACCGGACCACAAGGACGGTGCAAACCATCACCATAAGCATACCCACACTATACAGCAGTCTTGCAGGGGCGGTCTTCCGCCATCACCGCATCGTTCTCACAGGCATGATCATTCTCTTTTGCGCGGGCATCATGGCTGCAACCGGCATCCAGTTTCAGTCCTCATCAGATCAGTACCTGGACAAATCAACGCCAAAAGGCATTCTCTATGACCAGTATAACGAGGAGTTCGTCTCCGACACGTATATTCTCCTCGTCCAGACGGCAGACCCTGCAGACTATACCCTGCTGCAGGACCTGTTGATCCTTGAAGAAGAGATCGGGCGTCTGCAATATGTAACGGAAACAAACTCCCTCGCGGACGTCTTAATTGAGTTCAACGGCGGCGTAATGCCGGAGAATCCAAAGATCGCAGATGATATCATCGCACTCCTGCCGAAGGAACTAAGCGACATGTTCATCCCCGACAGCCAGACGGGACTTGTGTATGTCTCCATCAGACAGGGCATATCAACCGATGTCTCGCAGACCATCCTCCCCAGTCTCGAAACGCTCACCGAAGAAGCGGACCTCCCCCCTGGCACCACCATCGATGTGACCGGGGCAACGCCCTACAACGTCGAACTCCAAAACGACATGGTGATGTCGGGAGTGGTCCTCATCGTGGGCGCACTCGTCCTGATGATGATCGTGCTCTTTTTGCTCTTCTCGAATATGCGGCACTGGTACCTGCCGCTCATCCTGCTCACCTTTGGTCTCGTCTACACCTTCGCGATGCTGAGCATTCTGGGAGTGAAGATCAATAACGGGGCAGTCGCATCATTTCCCATTCTGCTCGGTCTTGGCATCGACTATGCCGTTCAGTTTCACGCACGCTTTGATGAGGAGCGCCGGGACGGGGCGACGATGGAGGCGGCGGCACGAGACACCCTGAAGAATACCGGACCCGCGGTGCTGCTTGCGATGCTTGCGACTACGATGGGGTTCATCGCGATGTTCATCTCCCCGGTGCCGATGATCAAGACCTTTGCCATCGTCTCCATCATCGGGGTGGCCTGCTGTTACGCAACCTCCCTCTTCGGGTTCCCTGCCCTGACAGCACTCCTCGGATATACCCCAAAGGCAGGGGCACCGACGATGATGATGCGGATCATGAGTCGCTACACCCGTCTTCTGGAGGGTGTCGTAAAACGGGTATCTGCCGCCGCCATCCCAATCCTCATCGTTGCGGTGGTCATCGCGTTTGCGGGCATCTCCCTTGACCCAACCATCCCGATTGACACCGACACCAAATCGATGGCACCCCCGGACCTGCCCGCCCAGATTGCGCTCGATAAGGTGCAGGACGTCCGGGGTTCCGTGACCCCGTTCCCCCTCTATATCCGCGGCGATGATCTCACCAGTCTCGCGTCAGTGCAATGGATAGACACCTTTGGGACGAAAACGGTTGCAGATCACAATGAAGTCACCCGGGTCGACAGTATCGCGACCCTCATACGCAAACAGTACAACGGCATCATGCCGGACAACCAGGCGACCCTCGATGCCGTCCTTGCAGGCATCCCCGCATCGAAAAAAGACCCCTATCTGGAGGGCGACTCAGAGGCGGCGATCTCCTTTTCCACCCTCATCCTGACGATCGATGAGCAGAACGACCTGAAAAAACAGGTCGCGGCAGACGCCGTCTGGTCCGAACCCCCTCCCCATATCGCCGTCTATCCGACCGGTGACTTTGACCTCTACACCAATCTCATGGACATGATCGCGTCGAGCAAGGAGGCGATGACGAACCTCGGGTTTGTCCTGATATTCCTCTTTTTACTCGTTGCCTACCGCAGGATCTACGCAATCACCCCCCTCGTTCCGATCATCTGCATCGTCGGATGGAACGCGGTCGCGATGGTCCTCATCAACCTGCACTATAACCCGATCAGTGCCTGTCTCGGTTCCATGACCATCGGGGTGGCGGCGGAGTATACCATTCTCGTGATGGAACGGTTCACCGAAGAAAAGGAGCAGGCGAATGACCCTGCAGATGCCATCCGGACGTCTGTCGCGAAGATCGGGTCTGCCGTGACCGTATCGGGCCTCGTCACCGCGGGCGGATTTTCAGCGCTCATGCTCTCGGTATTCCCGATTGTCTCGAGTTTCGGTCTCTCGACCGTGATTGCGGTACTCTTCTCGCTGGTGGGCGCTGTCGTGATCATGCCCGCGGTGCTCACCGTGATGGTGGCAGGAGAAAAACGGCTCCACAAAAAGAGAGGGGATAGTCTGCCCGGCGCCTCATCGGGCACCCGGTGACATTCTACGGACAGGATGATGCAGGGTCTCTCAGTTCAGACGCTGCCCATCTGAAAAATTGTATCCGGACGGAATGATTCAGACACACATCTTCAGACATCAAGGCGCATCTGCGAGATGGATTGTGAAACGGTTTTCCCACTATCCGGTGCCGGGGGACACCCCTCGCCGCATGGCGACGGGGCGGGATACCGGAAGACCGGCCCCTTACATCTCGATCCAAAGCGGCTGTCTCCCGGCGTTGTTTCTTCGATGTCTGCCGCCACCTCATGGAGCAGCGCACTCGTATTGTCCGCCATATGCACCGCCCACGCCTCCACCGTCTGGGGCTTCGGGTCACCATATTCCCCGTGATGGGTCTGGACGATATGGAGCAGATGGCTCAGGTCCTGCTCGTCCACGGCCATCTCCTGTGCTGCCCGCTCAATGATAGAGATGCCCGGGGTGATGTGACCCTGAAGGGAATACACCGGAAGTTGGGTGAAGGAGAAGCCCTGTTCTGCAAACGAGACCGCCTTTCCCACGTCATGGAGGAGTGCCCCCGCAACGGCAACATCACGGTCGGCAGGGATACCTTCTGCCCCGGTGAGGAAGGACTCGGTGTAGCGGACCACCTCCAGAGTGTGTTCGGCAAGTCCGCCGCGGTAGGCATGGTGCTTGCCCCGTGCAGCGGGGACGATAAAGAAGGATGGATACGTCGCAAAGACCCGTTCCACCAGTGCACGCAGTCCGGGACGGGCGATGCCCGCTGCGATACGGAGCAGTTCCGCACGGTTTTGGGCGCAGTCTGCGGGCGAATAGACAAAATCACCGGGGTCAAGCTGAGCATGGTCTGCGGGCCCGTGGGCGATCAGGTCAATGCCGTCGTTGACACTCAGCTGCAGTTCGCCGTTGAAGACAGACGCCTGTCCCACAACCCGGTAGACCATGCCGTCACAGATGGCGTCATAGGCCATCTGCACCCGTTCGTTGTAGCCCGTAACCCCCCAGATTTTGCATGCCATCTCTCCTGTCGCATCACCAATGGTGCAGGTGATGTACTGCCCGCGTTTGCCTTCCCGGATATCGGCGTTTTTGACGACAAAGAGGTCATCAACCGAACTCCGGTCTGCAATCGACTGAATGGTGAGTTTTTTCTCCATTATCCCGTATCTCCTCATTTCTTATTTTATTGGTATATTCACTTCAGGGGCGCCGGCTTTCCAAACCGCACCATAACAAGCCCCCGCAGCATCGCAAACCCGGTGGTGCTCCCCACACGGGAATCGGGCTGATCCTCCCAGCGGATGGGCACTTCGTGCACTGTATACCCCTGTCTCTTCATCTGCCACAAAAGTTCGACGTCAAACTCAAACCCGCGGGACTGCACCGACGGCAGCACCGCCTGCACCGCCTTCGTCCGGAAGACCTTCGCACCGCACTGCGTGTCGCGGTAGGCGAGGCCAAAGACCAGACGGACAAAGAGATTGAAGAGCCTGCTCTGCACCTGCCGCCCCATACTCTGACGGACCGGCACACAGGCCCCCTCGATCCACCGTGACCCGATGGCGCCGTCTACCCGTGCCCCTGTCCCGGCGTCACTCTCAGACAGGGCAGCAAAGAGCCGCCGCATCTCCCGGACCGTCGTTGAACCGTCCGCATCCATGAACCCGCAGTACGGCGTCTCTGCAAGCGCGAGGCCCGCGGCAACCCCGCCGCCCTTCCCCAGACGGTCTGGATATTCACGGCACTCCATCCGGCATGCCGGATGGGCACGGGCAAACGCACGGACACACCCTTCGGTATCATCATCACCGTCACAGATGACAATGACCGGCCCCCTGTATGCTGCAAGACCTTCGAGCAGCCCCCCAATCCGACCCGCTTCATTATAGGCCGGAATGACAATGGTGCAGTCCTCTTCGCTCTCCACCATCACGATCAGCAGGAGAGTGCGGCGATGATCTCTTCTGCGAATGCACCCGCTGCCTGCGGGCCGTTCGCGGTGATGATCGTGTCATCGGTCACCACCGGAATATCGGTCATGACAACACCCTTCTCGGCAAATGCCTTCTCCGAGAGACGGGTCTTAAAGACAGTGGCCTGCCGTCCTTCAAGGATGCCGGCATAGGCAAGCACCACCGGTGAGAGGCAGATCGCGGCGACCACTTTGCCGTCATCATACATCGTTTTGACCAGTCTCTTCAGGTCTCTGTCTGTCCAGAGGTACTCGGCAGCGCCGGCGCCCCCGACAATGACGATCCCGTCATAGAGCGAGGGGTCACTCTCCTGTATGGACTGGGTCACCTCAACCGTCTCACCCAGCATCCCCACGCAGGACCCCGGAATTCCGGTGGCCACATCATAGGCAATGCCTGCTTCAGTAAAGGCCTGTGCAGGGACTAAAAATTCCTCGTCCCGAAACTTTTCGTGTGCAATGACCATGAGCAGTTTCATACCATTTAGGTCGTCACCGAAGGTCATTAAGCCTGCGCAGATGATGCGGTACCAAAAGCCCAATGCATAAGGAGACAGACCACAGACATACCTGTGAATGAGCTATCTCGAAGAGATCTCCCTCCGGGGCCGGGACGCAAACCCGTTCTTCTGCATGATGGGAATTGATATTGTATCGTATGGCAAAGGACAGGCAACGCTCACCATGGATGTCCGTCCCGACATGATGAACGGTGACGGGTGGTTACAGGGAGGCATCTATACCGCCCTTGCCGATGAGGCGATGGCACTCGCCCTCTTCACGGTGCTACAGGATACCGAAATTACGGCAACGATCAGTGAGTCCACCTCGTTTTACCGGGGTGTCCGGGACGGCACCATTCAGGCGGAGGGAACAGTCATCCGCAAAGGGAGAAAGGTCGCCTTCACCAAGGCAGTCGTGAAGCGTCCGGGAGAGGAGGGGATGATACTGGCCGAATCATCCGCATCCTTTGCCGTGATCGAACAGCAATAGTGCCATTGTGCCGCCGGGCGGCATACCTTTTTTTTCAGATATGTCCCCATCCGAAAACGAGCTGAAAGGGATAGGGAATCGGTCCCGTTTTTCAGCGATAAACTCCCATATCGACAATAATCCCCTCATGACGGCGGATTTCAATTATCTTTATACAGTCATACCCTGTATCTACCTGTGTAGTGATCGAAGTGATAGCTCTTGGATGGATTCTGATCGCAATCGGTGTCATCCTGCTTTTGATTGAAGCATTTAACCCGGGATTCTTCCTTGCAGTCCCCGGCACCACCCTCATCATCATCGGTGCCGTCTCACTGCTTTTCCCGCAGATCTTCAGTTCAACCTGGATCATCCTGATTGGCATCATCACCGCTCTTGTGGCAGCGGGGGGAAGTGTGTGGCTCTATGCACGCATCACCCCGGACAAGGTGCCGTCAACGGTAAGCAGGGACACGCTGGCAGGAAAGACCGGAATTGTCAAAAAGACCGTAGAACATGAAAATATCAATGGAAAAGTCGTCATTGAGAGCGTAGAATGGAGTGCCCGTTCTGCAGGCGACAGCATCGCAGTAGGAAAAAAAGTCCGCGTCGTGAAGTCCGTCGGGGTGCACGTCGTCGTTGAGGAGGTATAATATCATGGCATTAATCGATTTGGGGAACACCCTGTTCACCATCATTCTCGTACTCGCGATCATACTCATCTTTGCCAAAGGTGTGGTGATCGTGCAGCCGTACCAGCAGGCGCTGGAAATACGCCTGGGCCAGTATAAAGGCCGGCTGAATCCGGGGTTCCGGTGGGTGATTCCCTTCATCACAGAAGTAATAAAGATCGATCTGCGAACACAGGTGATGGACGTCCCCCGTCAGGAAGTCATCACGAAGGATAACTCACCCACCAATGTGGATGCGATTGTCTACGTCCGGGTGGTTGACCCGGAGAAGTCTGCGTTTGAGGTATCCAACTTCCGGATGGCGACCGTCGCCCTTGCGCAGACCAGTCTGCGTGGCATCATCGGCGATATGGAACTCGATGAGATCCTCTATAACCGGGAACTGATCAACAACCGTCTGCGTGACATTCTTGACCGCGAGACCGACCAGTGGGGGGTAAAAGTCGAGCGGGTCGAGATCAAGGAGGTGGACCCGGTCGGCGCCGTCAAGCAGGCGATGACCGAACAGACCGCAGCAGAGCGTGAACGCCGTGCCGCCATCCTGCGTGCAGACGGTGAGAAGCGCTCAGCGATTCTCACCGCAGAAGGTATGCGCCAGTCCATGATCCTCGAGGCAGAGGGTGACCGGCAGAGCAAGATCCTCCGTGCGGAAGGTGACCGGAAGTCCCGCATCCTGCAGGCGCAGGGTGAAGCGCAGGGTCTGCGCATCCTCTCACTCGGGTCCCGCCCGCTGGACAAAAAGGCGATCACGGTTCTTTCCCTTGACGCTCTTAAGCAGATGTCTGACGGACAGGCAACGAAGATCATCTTCCCGTTCGAATTATCAGGTCTCATTAAACAAAGTGCACGGTTCCTCGGCGAAGAAGCAGAGGAACTCATCGACGAGGACTGGAAAGAGATTACACTGGATGAATCCATCCTCGGAAAATCGCCTGCTGAAGAGGGAATTGAGGACGCAGCAGAGTATGTGAAAGAGATCGAGAAGAAGATCCAGACTCTGGAAGACCCGACCACTCCGGTAAATGGAGAGTCTCCCAACCCGGCGGACAATCCGTTTGTGAATCTGGAATAATTCTCATTCCACTCATTTTTAGTTTCATTACATATTTGCCTGAGACAGGACTCTCACCCCAACCGCAATATTACCCCCCGCCCCCTGCCCACACGCCCAAAACAAACCCCGCCAACCTTCGGTAACCTCAATGATAAAGAGAGGGTACATGCAATAATATAGGCAAGGAGTATCAGCCGGCTTTCTACTCCGGTCGGGAAGGGGATCACAGGTGAAATATATTGTTGTAACAGGCGGTGTGATGAGTGGCCTTGGAAAGGGCATCACCACCGCATCAATCGGCCGATTGTTAAAGAACCGCGGGTATGCGGTGACCGCGGTAAAAATAGATCCGTATTTAAATATCGATGCAGGTACGATGAATCCGGGCCAGCACGGGGAAGTCTACGTCCTCTCGGATGGCGGGGAAGTGGACCTCGATCTGGGGAACTATGAACGGTTCCTGGATATCGAACTCACGTCCGCCCATAACATCACCACCGGAAAGGTCTACCGGGAAGTGATCGAGAAGGAACGGCGCGGTGACTACCTGGGCGCAACAGTCCAGATCATCCCGCACATCACTGCCCAGATAAAGGAGTTCATCGCTCATGCAGCAACCCTGCAGGTCACCGACGGAGAAGTCCCGGAGATCTGTCTGGTGGAAGTCGGCGGGACAGTGGGCGACATCGAGAGCATGCCGTTTCTGGAAGCAGTCCGTGAGATGCGTGCCGAACTCCCGAAGGAGGATATGGCCCTCGTGCATGTCACGCTGGTGCCTGCGGACAATATGGGTGACCACAAGACCAAACCCACCCAGCACTCCGTGAAGGCCCTGCGGGAACTCGGTCTCCAGCCGGACATCATCGTCGGCAGAAGCGACTATATCATGAGCCCGTCCACCAAGAAGAAGATCTCCGCCTTCACAGACGTCTCTGCAAAGGCGGTCATCAGTGCAATCACTGCGCCTGACATCTACCTTGTCCCGATGGAGATGGAAAAAGAGGGGCTCGCAGAAGTGGTCACCGACCTCCTGCACCTGAAGACAAAAGTACCGGAGAACAGCTGGTACACCCTCATCAACCGTGAGAGCACGGCACGCGTCAGCATTGCGATCGTGAGCAAATACGGCATCGAGGATGTCTACATCTCCATCAAGGAATCACTCAAACATGCCGGGTTCTCTCTTTCTACGGAAGTGGATATCCGGTGGCTGGATGCAGAATCCTTTACCACCAGTGATCTCGCCGATGTGGACGGCATCCTCGTGCCCGGCGGGTTCGGTCAGCGGGGCATCGAAGGCAAGATCCGCGCCATCGAATACGCCCGGACGCACGGGAAACCCTATCTCGGCCTCTGCCTCGGGTTCCAGCTCGCAGTCATTGAATATGCCCGTCATGTGGCAGGCATTCCTGACGCGACAAGCGAGGAGATGGGGCCCGGTTCCCATGTCATCGCCATCCTCCCGGAACAGGAGGACGTGGAAGACCTGGGCGGCACGATGCGCCTCGGAAACTGCACCGCGGATCTCCGGAAGGGGACGCGGGTGCACGCCCTCTATGGCACCGACACCATCACCGAACGCCACCGCCACCGCTATGAGGTGAACCCCGAATATATCGAACAGCTGGAAGAATCAGGACTCGTCTTCTCCGGCACATGCGGGCCGCGGATGGAAGTATGTGAACTGGACCAGAAGGCATTCTTCCTTGCAACCCAGTTCCATCCGGAATTCAAATCAACCCCGACCCACCCGTCACCCCCGTATGTCGGCTTTGTGCAAGCATGTCGTGAACAAAAAATACAGAATCAGGAGTAGGAATGCACCATGGTAAAAGCAGAGAAATTTATTGAAGAAGCAATAGCAGATATCCAGCAGAAAGCAGGCGACGACTATGTTGTGATGGCACTCTCCGGTGGTGTGGACAGTTCGGTATGTGCAGAACTCGCCAAACGCGCCATCGGCGACCGGTTGATCCCCATCTATGTGGATACCGGTCTGATGCGAAAGGGCGAGAGCGAGCGCATCCGCGACCTCTTCAGCGACATCAATCTGAAGATGGTCGACGCCGCAGACGAGTTCCTCTCCGCCCTCGCGGGCGTCAGCGACCCCGAGGAGAAGCGCAAGATCATCGGTGAGAAGTTCATCCGTGTCTTTGAACGTGAGGCCCGTGAGACAAAGGCCGCCTACCTCCTGCAGGGCACCATATACCCGGACATCATCGAGAGTGAGGGCGGCATCAAGAGTCACCACAATGTCGGCGGTCTGCCGGTGGACATCGACTTCAAGGGTGTCATCGAACCGCTGGTGGACCTCTACAAGGACGAGGTGCGGGAAGTGGCAGGCGCCCTTGCGATGCCCGTTGAAATCCAGCACCGGATGCCCTTCCCCGGACCGGGTCTTGCCGTCCGCTGTGTGGGTGAGGTGACAGAAGAGAAGATCGAGATTGTCCGTGAGGCAAACGCCATCGCAGAGGAGGAACTCGTTGAACAGTTCAACCCGTGGCAGTGTCTTGCAGCAGTCATCGGTCTCGGGACCGGCGTGAAGGGTGACATCCGTCTCCACGGATGGATCGTCGCTGTGCGTGCGGTATACTCCCGTGACGCGATGACCGCAGAACCGGTGGAAGTCCCGTGGGAGAACCTGCACCGCATCGCGTCCCGGATCACGGCAGAGATCCCGGGCGTCTCCCGTGTGGTCTACGACATCACCCCAAAACCCCCTGCAACCATTGAATATGAGTAATACCATACACCCGAAAGAACGAGAGAGATAGGAAGCGAACAGCATGGTACAGAAAGAATACCGCGATATGTGTGATACATACGTGATGCGCAACTTTGCCCGTGATATTTTGATCACAAAGGGCAAAGGAGCCCATGTATGGGATGATGAGGGGAATGAATACATCGACTGTGTGGCAGGCATCGCTGTCTGTTCCACCGGTCACGCTCACCCGAAGGTCGCAGAGGCGATATGCCGGCAGGCGCAGGAGCTCATCCACATCTCCAACCTCTTCTACATCCCCGGACAGGCACAGCTCGCAAAACGGATTGCAGAGAAGGCAGGGCTCAAAGGCGGCCGTGTCTTCTTCTCCAATTCCGGCAGTGAAGCCGTCGAAGCGGCCGTGAAACTCGCCCGTGTCCGCACGGGAAGGGCCCGGTTCGTCGCGTTCAAGTCAGGATTCCACGGGCGTACCTACGGTGCACTCTCCCTGACCCACAAGGAAGATTACCGCCTCCCCTTCACCCCCCTCCCGTATGAATGCGAATTCGTTGAGTACGGCGACCTCGAGGGACTGAAGGCCGTAATGGACGATACGGTTGCAGCGGTCATCATCGAACCCGTGCAGGGCGAAGCGGGAGTCATCCCGGCACCGGCAGGGTTCATGGAGGATGTGCGCAGGGTATGCGATGAGCACGAAGCGCTCATGATCGCGGATGAAGTGCAGACCGGATTCGGGCGTACCGGCAAATGGTTTGCCTTCCAGCACTCCACCATCCAGCCCGACATCATCACAATGGCAAAGGGTATTGCCTCCGGATTCCCGATGGGCGGCATCGTCGCACGGGAAGGACTGGAGTTCCTCCCCGGCGAACACGGCGGCACCTTCAACGGCGGCCCGCTCGCCTGTGCAGCAGCACTCGCGACGATGGACGTCATCGAAGAGGTGATCGGGGATATCGAGCGCAAGGGCGCCCGTTTCCGCGAAGGTCTCGCCGCATTCAACCCCCGTCAGCGGGGCCTGATGATCGGTGTCACCCTGGGCGACCGCTGTGCGCCGGTGAAGCAGTACTGTGAGGAGCACGGGGTGCTCGTCAACTGTACCAGCGGAAACCTCCGCATCGTCCCGCCGCTTGTCATCCCGGACGAGGATATCGATGAGGCAGTCAGGGTCATCAATGAAGCACTTAATTCGTAAGGAGTTTCTGGAAGAGGGGTATGTCTTTGCGACCGCGGCAGCGGAGATTGCCCGTCGCGCCGGGCACACCCGCCCCGCACGCCTTGCGAGTAACGAGAACCCCTACCCCCCGTCACCGAAGGCAATCCGTGCAGCAACGGATGTGCTGCCGCACGTGAACCGTTACCCTGATGAGAAGAACCAGGCGTTCACCCGCGCACTGAAAGAGCGCCACGGCGATTACCACTTTGTCGCCAGCGTCGGGATGGACGGGATTATCGATACCGTCCTCCGCACCCTCATCTCGGACGGCGACCGGGTCGCGGTGGCAACCCCCACCTACTCCTACTATGGGCTTGCCGTGCAGGCACAGGGCGGAGAGACGGTGTCCGTCCCCCGCAAAGAGGACTTCTCCGTTGACCCTGCACTCTTCTGCCGGGACGCGGCGGGGACAAAGATGGCCTTCCTCTGCACCCCGAACAATCCGACCGGCACAACGGAGACGGTGGAGACGATTGCTGCCATCTGCGAGAACTATGAGGGCATCCTCTTTCTCGACTGCGCCTATATCGAGTTCGACGAGACCGACTACCGCCCCCTGATGAAGAAATACGAGAACCTGATCATCGGGCGGACGATGTCCAAGGCCTACTCCCTTGCAGGACTGCGGGTCGGATACGCCTTTGTCCCGAAATGGTATGAGCCGTATTACCACCGGGCGGCAACCCCCTTCACCCTCAATATGGTCTCCCAGGCAGCGGCAACGGCAGCACTGGAGGACACGGAGCATGTGGAGCGGATTGTTTCGATGGTCCGTGAGTGGCGCGGGCGGTTTATGGACGAATGCCCGTACCCGGTCGTGCCCGGCGGGGCGAACTACGTGATGGTGGATGTCGCGCCGAAGAAAGCGGACGATATCGTACCGGAACTGGCCCAGAAGGGTGTCATCGTCCGGTCCTGTGCGAGTTTCCCGGGTCTTCCCGACCACTATATCCGGGTCTCCATCGGGGAACCGTGGGAGAACGAGGCATTCCTGAAGGTAATCAGGGAAATCTACCAGTCATGATGACTGCACTCACGGGGACACCCGGTACGGGCAAAACGACCATCGCAGCACTCCTCACTGCCCGCGGCATCACAGTCGTCTCCCAGAAGGAGACGATGATGCCCTATATCCTCGAGCATGACGCAGAACGCGACACCGATATCATCGACGAAGAGGCATGGGTTGAGGACTTCGTCGCGGTGGAGGGTGTTATTGAGGGACACCTCACCCACCTGCTGCCGGCAGATAAGGTCGTCGTGCTACGCTCCCGGCCCGATATCCTCGCCGGACGCCTGCGGGGACGCGGCTACAGTGAAGAGAAGGTGCAGGAGAATGCGGAGGCAGAAGCACTGGACGCGATTCTCATTGAGGCGCTGGAGGTGCATCCCGAGGAACGGATCACGGTGATCGACACGACCGAACAGAGCCCGGAGGAGACGGCGGATGAAATCGAGGCATTTATCCGTGGTGATGCGCCACCTTCCCTCACAGTACCTGACTGGTCTGAATATCTGGGAAGACGTGTATGACTGTTGATGACCTCCGCCCCCGTGTCCAGTGGATCGTTGAACCGATAGCGAAGGCGATGGCACAGGCGGGGATCACCCCGAATGCCTGTTCGGTCATCTCGTTTCTGGTGGCAATCGCGGCAGGCGCCGCGTTCTTCTTCGAAGCATCCCTTCTGGGCGTCCTCTGTGTCCTTTTGAACGCCTTCTTTGACGGCGTGGACGGGGCGATTGCCCGCGTCACCGGCAGTGCCGGGATGAAGGGCGACTTCCTCGACCATGTCATCGACCGCTACGCAGACATCTTCATCATTTGCGGCATCTTTGCGGGGCCCCTCGCATCCCCCTTCATCGGTGTCTTCGGGCTCACCGGTGTGCTGATGTCGTCCTACCTCGGGACACAGGCACAGGCGGTGGGCGTGGGCCGAATATACGGCGGCATCCTCGGACGGGCCGACCGTCTGCTCCTGTTGATCGTCTTCGGGATTGCAGCGGCATTCCTCCCGGGAGCAGTCGTCGCAGGCCTTACGGTGATGGATGTGATGCTTCTAATCTTCGGGGTCTTTGGGCACATCACCGCCGTACAACGGTTCTCCGGGGCCTGGAAACAGCTCTGAATAAAAAAACTACTTTCCTGTTTTATCAATCTTTTTTCATTGTACACGGTCTCCACACCGGTTCGCACAGAGAAGAATAAACCGGTATACCAACCACATATCTGTAGAGGATTGTTCCGATGACCAAGAGGACTCCATCTTCATATCAGGCATACACCACCCCCACTGACTTCGGGTGGAACAAAGAACAGGAAGAGGCATTCACCCGCTACACCGGGCCCTATCTTGCAGGCAGGGTTGCGTCCTGCCACAAGACGGCATATGACGTGCTCCTCCCTCGCGGAGAGACCGTCCGGGTGGGGGCATCAGGCGCCCTCCGGCGCCTTGGAAAGATACCTGCCGTCGGCGACTTCGTGGTAGTCCTCGACCAGCCGGATTCCGGCACCCGCATGATCGTCGACATCCTTCCCCGGCACGGCACCCTCTCCCGCGGTGCACCGGGCGGGGACGGGGGCTCACAGGTGATTGCTGCAAACCTCGATACGGTCTTCATCGTCACCGCGGCAGGCGGGGACTTCAATATCAGACGGCTGGAACGCTACCTCGCAGTCGTGCACGCATCCGGCGCCCTGCCGGTCATCGTCATCAACAAGGCGGATATCGCAGAGGATGCCGACGCACTCGTCAAAGAGACCGCCGCCATCGCCGGGGATACCCCCATCGTTATGATCAGCGCCCGCGAAGAGGAGGGGCTTGCAGCGCTTGCCCCCTTCCTCCCCGCAGGCACCACCATCGCCCTCGTCGGTTCCTCCGGGGTCGGCAAGTCCACCCTCATCAACGCACTTCTCTCGAATGCTGTGCAGGAGACACAGGACGTACGTAACTATGACGAGCGGGGGCGGCACACCACCACCGTCCGCCAGTTGTTCGCACTTCCCGGCGGGGCGATGGTCATCGACAACCCCGGCATCCGGGAGATCCAGCTCGGCAATGCCGCCGCAGGACTGGACGAGACCTTCGCTGACATCGCTGCATTCGCAGCAGACTGCCGGTACCGTGACTGTCGGCATGACGGTGAACCCGGGTGTGCCGTAGAGGCGGCGGTTGCGGCAGGACTGATTTCGGAAGAGCGTCTTCTCTCTTACCGGCGGCTCATGAAAGAGGCAGGGTTTCAGGCGGAGAAGAATGACATCGGACTCAAACGGCTCGAGAAGAAGAAATGGAAATGGGTCGGCAAGGCGGGAAAACAGTTGCGTGAGGAAAAAGGGTACTAAAAAACCCCTTTTCATGACACCTCATGAAACCACGTCACCCGACACCTCACTCTTCCGAATGAGCCGTCTGGTGTAGAACCGTGCCCAGCCAAACCCGAAAAAGGCACCAATCGTATTCCCAACGACAAGGCCCCACCAGACACCCATGATCCCCCATTCGAAGGTGACCGCGAAGAGATACGAGAAGAGCACCGACATCCCGATCGTCCGGACGAGAGTGATCACGAGGGAGTCCATCCCGCGACCGAACCCCTGCAGGAGGGACGCCGAAAAGATCCCGAAACTCACCGCAGGGAAGAAGAAGCAGACCGTCTGCAGGAAGGCGACGAGGCCGGGATAGAGATGCGCCGCATCCTCGCTGTAGGTGAAGG
>Ga0272441_10002715_pt1 | contig 35305 bp, 25 predicted proteins | sample SSMProp6N_FD_193582 | JGI IMG/M metagenome (GOLD analysis project Ga0272441, IMG submission 193582) | Marine sediment archaeal communities from Little Sippewissett salt marsh, Falmouth, MA, United States - SSM-Prop-6N | ecosystem: Environmental > Aquatic > Marine > Wetlands > Sediment ...
ACTGCGCAAGTTGATTTGGGGGGTAATAGTCCTTGTTGTGTGTGCCTTGCTGAGGCACATTGAATCCTCGGGTGGAAATCCCGACCGGCGATACTCGTCCCAGCCGGAAGCACTTGGGGCGGATCAGGAGGTGACAAATGGTCTGAAGCACTTCAAGAAAAGGCTCCTTTAGGGAGTCAGCAGGCCATGCGGGCCGCAACGCGCAGTGAACACCGAGCAGGCCCTGAAAACGTTGCCGCAGAAGCCGACCCGCCACAACAACGGGGAAGGCCGTCGTCGCAGGAGAAGAGACGAGAAACGCATCCTGCGGTTCTGCCGGGGTATTGGTGGCAGCACGCATGGGACAGATTTAATGTGCAACAAGGGAAGTCTGCCTGGGTGCCCATAAGGGCAACGCCAAACCCGCGAGGGCCAGTGGCGGCCCCGGCAGATGACGGATGGGCCCGTAGTACCATGGACGCCTCGTAATAGAGGTTGAGGAAAGGGGCCCTACTTCAGAACGAACGCATGGAAGCGGTAAGAGCCGCAGGGATTGACGATGAGTCTACCAACTCTGCTTAAAACAGTTCAGAAGCTGCAGAAAGCGTTACAAGCAAAAGCCAAAGCCGAACCCAACTATCGCTTCTACAGTCTTTGGGACAAGGTCTATCGTCGAGACGTGCTCTGGCAGGCATATAGACATTGTCGCGCCAACAATGGTGCGCCGGGTGTGGACCGAGTTACATTCGACCAGATTGAAACTGAAGGCGTGGGGCCATGGTTGGTAAAGCTGCAGGAGGAGTTGCGGAACAAGACCTATGTTTCGTTGCCCCTTCTTCGTGTATGGATTCCCAAGAGCAATGGCGGCCAGCGGCCGCTCGGCATCCCAGCGATTCGAGACCGGGTGGCGCAGATGGCTGTGCTGATGATGATTGGACCGATCTTTGAAGCCGACCTCTGTCGAGAACAATATGGGTTTCGACCGGGGAGGAGTGCCAAGATGGCCATACAAAAGACATATTTCCACGTGACCGAGCGAGGATTAAGTGAGATCGTAGATGCCGATCTAAGCGACTACTTCAATACAATTCCGCACGGTGCGCTGGTACGGTGTCTGAGTCGGCGGATTACCGATGGTCATATGCTATCGGTGATCAAGCAATGGCTGCGAGTACCGGTGGTCGAACAGACAGACGATGGGGAACACCGTACGACGGATGCTGCGGATAAGAGCCGTGGTGTCCCTCAAGGTGGCCCACTATCTCCGATGATGGCCAATCTGTACTTGCGTCGGTTCATCCTGGCGTGGAAAAAGTTCGGGCATGAACGTCGATTACAGGCTCGTGTGGTCAATTATGCTGACGACCTGGTGATTTGCTGTCGTCCTGGTAAAGGATATGAAGCAATGGAGGTGTTTCGGTCATTGATGACACGACTTGGTCTGACGGTCAACGAACAGAAAACTCGGCTGGCGAGCGTGCCGGAGAGGTCATTTGACTTCCTCGGCTACACTGTTGGTCGTTTCTACGGTATGTATGGTCGCTCTTATATCGGCATCGAGCCGTCCAAGAAAGCAGTACGCGCATTGCGACGGAGGATCCATGAGGAAACGTCACGTCGGTGGGACTGCCAGTTACCAGCGGAAAGAATAGCCACACTCAATCCGATCTTGCGAGGTTGGTGCGGGTATTTCAACCATGGTCATGTGTTACCCACATACCGGATATTACGGCGGTACACGGAAGTACGTTTACGCAGATGGCTGATGCGACGGGGAAAACGGTATGGCACAGGGTACAAGCGATATCCTTCGGTTTATCTCTATCAAACATTAGGGTTGTATCCTATACCTATCCGTCAATCAGACATGCTGAATGCGAAGGCTTAAGGTTCTGAAGGAAAGCTGGATGCGAGAGATTCGCACGTCCGGTTTGAGGAGCGGGACGTGGAAACGGAGCAGGGCGAAGCTATTGAGGCACCGGCAACCGAAAGGGCCGGCAACAGATAGGCTCAAGCCTAAACCACCGCGCCACGTCTCGACTCTACACTATGCCCTATTACTGCTCCCTTTTGTAAAGCATTATTATAAATGAACATAAGACACAAATAGCCTCGATGTCTTTTTTCTTGTCTCCGTTTTGGCTCTATCTGGTCCACGAAAGGCTTCTACCAGTGGCCTTCCCCAGGAAAAGTACCGATATAATGAGGATCATGAAAAAACCATGGATTTACAAGCGAAAGAACGTCAAAGGTTGGTGGGTCGGATGGTACGAAAACGGGAAGCGGAAGGCCAAGGCACTCCCTACTAAGGCCTTGGCCGAACACTTTCGGCACATCAAATACGCTCAGCTCAATTCAGATGTCTTCACCAGTGTCATCGACTTTGACTGGCGCCAGATTCAGGAGGAATACAAACGCTATAAGCAAGTAAATGGTCTCGAACAATCGTCTATCTACGAGGTTACTTTGACCTTGCGACATTACGAGCGATTAGTTGGTCCGAACTCGTCGAAAGACATTACACAACCAAGTCTGGATACCTTTGTTCTGAAGCGAAGTGGAGAAATTGGGAAGAATACCCTGAACAAGGACATAAAGAACTTGCACGCTTTCTTGATGTGGGCTGCAAAAAACCGCTTCGTGGCTCCGGACCTGAAGGTCAGAAAGGTTAAAGTGGCCCCAAAACCTGTCACTTCACTTTCTTCGCAACAGGTCAAAAACCTGATTACAATCGCATCGAAATACACGACTCTGCGTCTGAGAATTCTGTTGGCTGTGACGACGGGGCTTAGAAGTAGTGATATCGACGCCATTAATATTGGTGATATTCAATTTGATCGGAACATTATAGCGACTCAGAATCAAAAGGCAAAAAAAGTAATGCCGGAACGGCCCATTCCTGAACCCATGATGACCGTGTTGTCCAATTATGTTGCCACACTTCCGGAAGGACAAGAACGGCTTTTCTCAGACAAGTTCAGTCCAAAGAGATGGGAGAAGGTAAGAAGGGCAATGGGATTACCGAAGCTGCAGTTCCAGGATCTTCGGAAAACTTTCGCATCCCTGCTGGCCCAAAGAGGTGTGTCAACGGCCGTGACTCAGCGGCTGCTGGAACACTCCAGTCCGCAACTTACGAATGACGTATATACCAATGTTGATCCGGTATTGCGTCAGGCAGTCTGTCTTTTACCGGTGGAGGACTGGTTATAAAACCTCGAAAGTCTATTGAGTTATACAAGCCTGGGTGTTCTCATGGCAGTACGTAGGCGAGGTGCCCTAAGCCGCCGGCCGTGTCCAGAATTTGAAGATATAATACTGAGCCTATGTCAGTTTAGTTTATATCATCGAAGTGGAGACCTATCAGATAACTAACAATGAAGCTCATGTATTTGTTTGAGAATTGCCGATTTATTTAGTAGCATGGAGAGTAGAATGGGTAGGTAGTCTATTCTACGAACGGGTGTCCCGAACAGGCAATAAAACTACCCCGGAATTGTTAAAAAAGAAGATTGTATGTATAAATTTGCCGTTTTGCCGTACGTCAATGCAGCACCGCTCGTGCATTTTTTGCCGGACATGTGTCCCGGTGCGAAATTGATATATCTTACTCCACGAAAGACGCTTTCAGAATTAACGGCCGGCCGGGTCGATGCCGCCATCGTCCCAGTAGTTGATTATCTCGATACACCGGAACTCGATATGATAGAAAACCTAGGTATCTGTGCCGATGGCAAGGTTGAAAGTGTATTGCTGCAATGCCAATGTCCGTTAGACGAAGTTATCATTGTTAATCTTGATCCGGCATCGAAAACGTCGAATCTTTTGGTGGAATTACTTTTTGAGAAGCACTTTGGTGTTCGACAAAAATTTCGCTTTCGCTATGGAGCCACTAACGCAGATGCTTGTGTGATAATTGGGGACCGCGGCTTATTGGCGAAACATGCGATGGAAACCTACGATCTTTCAGCAGAATGGAAGAGGATGACCGGCCTGCCGTTCGTTTTTGCTGTTTGGGCTTGCCGGGCTGATCGCACAGACAAGCAGAAATTATCTGAGACCCTTCACGCAGCAAAACAAGCAGGTTGTGAAGCGATTAGCACGTTGTCAAAATGGTATGCTAAAAAAGTTGGTTTGACAGAAACACGCTGTCGTCATTACCTGACGTCCAGCCTTCATTACGATCTTGGGCCGAAAGAAAAAAACAGTATGCAATTGTTCCATGAGCTCTATACACGCCTGCCCAGGACACATGGACAGACTATCAAGGAAGAATCAATAAAAACGCGAAGGATCGTTTCAAATGAGCGAAAATCTCACATCATTGAGCCCGTTGCCTCTCGATACAGGTAGAATCTCACCTTCCGGGGGGTTAAAATTACTTCAACATGCACATCTCGCGGAATTAATGAATGACGCCCACGAAGCCCGTTGTAGTGTGTACGGGCGGAATGTACATTTTGTGCACAGCCTGAACCTGAATCCGACAAATATCTGTGAAAACCAGTGCGGCTTGTGCGCGTTTTGGCGGGATCGGGATGCAAAGGATGCTTATGTCGTGAGCATCAACGACGCGAAAAAACGAATGGAGTCCGCAAAGTCCTGGGACCTCACCGATCTTCACGTCGTGGGCGGCCTGACAAAGAATCTCCATCTTGATTATAATATAGAACTGTTTCAGTTGGCCAAACAAATGATGCCTTCGGTCATTATCCAGGGACTGACCGCCGTGGAGATTCAATGGCTTGCCGACCTTGAGGGATTGTCGGTGAAAGACGTTTTGATTCGTCTTAAGGAAGCGGGCCTAAATGCGATTCCGGGGGGAGGGGCGGAAATCTTTTCACCCCGAATCAGACAGAGCATCTGCCCGAATAAAATCTCGGCGGAGCAATGGCTTTCGGTTCATCGCACGGCCCATTCGTTAGGTATCCCCAGCAACGCGACGATGCTTTTTGGCCATATCGAGACGTATGAAGATATCATCGATCATCTGAGCATGCTGAGAGAACTTCAAGATCAGACCGGCGGTTTTCAGGCATTTTGTTTATTGCCCTTTCATGCGGTCGGGACGAAACTAAACGTCAAATCCGGTCCCAGCGGACATACGATCGCACGGGTCGTGGCGCTATCGCGGATATTTCTGGACAACTTCCCTCATATTCGGGTATTAGCAAATTTCCTGGACCGCAAGCTGTTGCAAACCTTGCTGTATTGCGGTGCCGATGATATCGGCGGGACGAGTATCGACGAAAGAATAGCTCGTGCAGCGGGAGCGCCGAATGAGTCGAAATTTTCTTCGACTCAGGAAATAACCGACTTCATTCGAAATATGGGTTTCAATCCCGTTCTGACAAACAGCGTCTATAGTAGTATTTCTTCTGTAAAACGCAGCGTTTTTGTTGCTCCTGAGAACGAGTCCGATGTGTGTGAAATTCTACAACAGTCAGAAGTGGGTGAACGCCTCAGCGCCGAACAGGCCGTTCTGTTGCACGATGAAGCTCCATTTTACGAGCTTGGCCGGGTGGCTCATTTCCTCCGCAGCCAAACGGTGGGCGGCGATATGAGCACGTTCATCATTGATCGAAATATCAGTTTTACGAACGTTTGTATTACAGGCTGTAAATTCTGTGCATTCCACGTAAGGCCGGGCCGGGAAGGCTCTTTCGTGATGCCGATTGAGGAAATCGTCAGGCGGGTCAAAGAGGCCGCTGACGTCGGAGCGACACAAATTATGCTTCAGGGCGGATTGAATCCCGACTTGGACCTTCCCTGGTACGAACGGATGCTCCGTGCGATTAAGAGTAACGTCGGGGATATCTGGTTTCACTCCTTGTCTCCGGCGGAGATTTTCTGGCTGGCGGACCAGTCTAATCTTTCCCTGGAACAAACTCTGGAGCGGCTTCGTGAAGCCGGGCTGGATTCTCTGCCTGGTGGAGGAGCGGAAATCCTCGTCGATCAAATCCGACAGAAGGTCAGCCCGGCCAAGATCACGACCTCTCAATGGTTCGAGGTCATGGAAACGGCGCATCGCATTGGGATGAAAACAACTGGAACCATGGTATATGGATTGGGGGAAACAACAGCCCAACGTATCGAGCATCTCGTGCGTATCCGGGAACTTCAGGATCGCACGCACGGATTCAGGGCGTTTATTCCCTGGAGTTTTCAATCGAACAAAACGCAACTATCCTATCCGCCTCAGAGCGGTGTGGATTACCTTCGTATGATCGCTATGTCCCGTCTCGTGCTGGATAACGTCAAGCACATCCAGGCCGGTTGGGTTACAGAAGGCCCTCACATGGCGCAACTGGCCCTGACCTTCGGGGCCGACGATTTCGGTGGCGTGTTGATGGAGGAAAGTGTCGTGAAGGCAACGGGAATTGATTTCGGGATGACCGTCGAACAGATCATATCTTTGATTAGTGAAACCGGAATGACGCCAGCGCAACGAAACACGGAATATGAAATTCTACGTACATTTAAATCAAATAAGTCTCTCGGAGGATCAGGCGCGGAATGTCAGGCACAAAAAGAATCCTACTCACAGGCATAACCGGATCGGTTGGAAGCTGGATCGCCCGCAAAGCTTTGCTTGACAGTAACAGGGTGTTGGCCGTTGTACGGGCTGATTGCGATTCGGTTGCGAGGGATAGAGTACGATCCGCCTTGGATACTGTGGGAGTCGGAGAGCATTCTGAGCGCGTTGATGTCACGCGGGGTGATATCTGTTTCGCAGGGCTTGGAATGAAATTCCTCCCGACAGATATTTCGCTTATTATCCACTGCGCCGCGATCCTGGAATTTGGCGAGGATTTTGCAGAACTCAGCCAGCAGGTTAACATCGGAGGAACGGTCAATGTCCTCGAATTGGCGGAAAAACTTCAAGTTCCGGTTTGCCATCTCAGTACAGCTTACGTCGCCGGTAAACGTACCGGAACCGTTTACGAGAATGAGATCGATGTCGGCCAGGAATTTCATAACGCGTACGAATCGTCCAAATGCCGGGCTGAGACTCTGGTTCAGGAATGGTCGATTCGTACCGGTCTTGATGCATTTATTTTTCGCCCGAGTATCGTTGTCGGTGATACGGGGGACGGGCGGATACTGAATTTTAACGGATTGTACAACCTGATGCGTTTCTTCGATAACGTCGGTAGTGTTGTAGGAAAGAAGGACTTTCGCGCCACAGGCGATCCGAACGCGACCAAGAATTTTGTACCTGTTGATTACGTGGCTGATACGATCTGGCACATTATCAAGTGTGGCTCGCCCGGCACATATCATATTACGCATCCTTCACCAATGCGACTTTTTCAATTGCGTCAGATTTTTACCGACTTGTTCGATCTCCCGGGCGCGAGATTCGTTCATCAAGACGATTTCCAGGAAAAGCAGGCCACCCGCCTGGAACGGATGTACCAGGAAGCCACCTCATACTATCTTCCGTATTTCATGGGGGAACCGGTCTTTGACAGGACCAACACGGATCGTGCCTTGAGCGACATGCATTTGTTTGTGCCGCAAATGGACAATGAATTCTTTATGCGATTGTTGAACTACGCCCGTCAGGCCAAGTGGGGCAAAAAACGCTCGAATGTGACAGCTCCCAAGAGAAGTGAAAGTTATATTGTCGAGCGCTATTTCGATGATTTCCTGGCAGGGAAGATGCATAAACAACTATTGCCGAATCTCAGGAGGTTATCCGCAACCTGTCGCATCAACATCGAAGACGTGGGGCGGTCATGGGCGTTGAAGATCGATCAAGGTCGGCTCGTGAAGATATCCCATAAAAGTCTGGATTGCCAGTGTGAGTTTCTCGTCAATTATGATACATTCAGCCGGATTGTGTCGGGCAAGCTGGTCCCGCAGAAGGCGTTCTTCAAACGAAAAGTCGATATTCAGGGTGATATCGAAACCGGGCTAAAATTAGCGACGGTTTTGGCGGAATTTTTCCAGAAATGGCCTTATCAACCGGGGGCGGAGCATGGTGGATAGAATCGCACAATTTCTGGCTGCCCGGTGCCGGTGGCTGGCCCTGATAAGCGTGCTTAGCACCACGGTTCCGCTTTATCAATTCAAGGATGCGAGGATAGACAATTCCATTGAAGTCTGGCTCGGTAAGAAGACCACGGAATACACGCAATACCGGGAGTTCCTCGATCGTTACGGGAACGAGGAATTTGTCGCCATAGCCGGCACGGTTGAGGATCCGCTTTCGGAGGATTGTCTTGCTCTACAAAGAAATCTTTCCGACGGGCTGCGCCGAATCGAGGACGTTGAAAATGTCCTTGATATTGCGGATATCGCGGATCTTTTAAAACAAGCCCGGCCGGACTGGAAAGCTATTTTACAACAAAACGATTTCTTCCATAACCTGCTGCTCGGATCGAATGAACGGACGTTCGGATTGATTGTCTGGCTCAAGAGGATGGACGATCCGACGGTCAGGCGAATCGCCGTGGAGAGGATCGAGTCGGTCGTAAAAGAAGTAAGTGCAGACAAAATGGAATTACACCTGGCGGGAACGCCTTTAATGAACGTCGCTTTGGATCGCGGCTCCCAAAACGCCGCGAAAAGATTTCTGCCTGTGGCTTTGATGGTCTCGCTCGGATTTCTAACGGTCGCTTTGAGAAGCTGGCGAAGTGTTGTGGCAGTGGTCGCTTCTGTAGCGATCACGACCGTCTGGACCCTGGGCCTGATGGTCCTTCTCGGAAAAACATTGAACATGGTCACGGTGGTTCTACCTTCGCTGTTATTCGTCCTTTGTCTTTCCGGCGGTATTCATATCGTATGTCGTTTTCAGTCTGTCTTACTCCGTTCGGACGACTTAAGCAGTGCTCTTGGCAATACACTCAAAGGCACGATCCGTCCCGTTTTTCTCTCAAATGTAACGACGGCGGTTGGATTCGGATCTCTGGTGATTTCCGATATGCAGCCCGTCGTGGATTTTGGAATTTTTGCCGCCATAGGAATGATATTGTCCGTCCTATTCAACTTTACGATTGTGCCTGGACTTCTTTCTGTACTCCATGCATCCCGAGGCCACGAGCGTTCAATTGATTCGCACTGGACCGCAGCTATAGGGCAAGCCGTCGTTCGGCGACGAGGAACGGCTCTTATCATCGCAGGAATCGTCCTCATCGCTTCAGTAGGATTGGCAACCCGGGGTAAGGTGGAATCCAATGTTCTTAAATTCTTCCCAGGCGATTCCAGGATAAGCCGCGATTATCGGTTCATCGGCCAGAACTTAACCGGCGTCTATACAATAGAGTTGGATGCATCGACACAAAGCCGGAACGGAAGCACCTTGCTGAAAGCGATGGACGAATTAAGTGTTCGCCTCGCCGAACGTCCCGAAGTAGCTAAAGTGATAAACTATCGAAACCTGGCTTTGTGTCTTTCCAAGGTTCCTCGTTCCGCATTCGTGCCCAATCAGATCACACGTGACAATCCTTTAAAGCCTATGCTGCAAAAATATAGACGCACCCAGGACAATCAAATCTCCCTGCGAATGTCCGTGCTGATCCGGGCCATGTCCAGCAAAGATTTCTACGGGCTTCTGGATCATATCAAAGAGGAAACGGAGCAACGGATTGGTCCACTTTCAGAATATACCATCACGGGCGTCGTACCATTGCTGAACGCCGCCCAGAAATCCTTAATAGATACCCAAATTCGCAGTTTCGCCATTGCCTGTAGTGTGATTTTGATTCTCATTGGATTGTTCCTGCAATCCATTCGCGCTCTGCTGGCGGCGGTGCTTCCAAATCTCGTACCGATCTTCTTTTTATTCGCTTTAATGGTCGTACTCGAAATTCCGTTCGATGCCGCGACGGTCATGATAGCCAGCGTGGCCATTGGAATCGCCGCCGATGATACGATACATTTTCTCTCGCATTTTCGATTGGAGAGACAACAGGGAAAAGATATGGCCGATGCCGTCCAGAGCACGTTTCAAAAAACCGGCAGAGCGATCACGTTTACATCGGTGGTGGCCACCGCCGGTTTTATGATTCTCATGCTTGCGGAGTTCAAGCCGATCCAGTATTTTGGTCTTTTCGGCAGCGTGACGATGGTGACCGCCTGGGTGGGCGATGTTTTCATTCTTCCGGCATGTGTAGCGAGTTTACGTTTATGGGATTGAGCTTGGATAATAAGAATACATTGAATGCCGAAGTAAACCGGAGACTCAAGCACATCGTCCGGATTCACTTCGATAAGGATAACGGTGCCCCTTACTGGCTCGATAAACAGAAGGAGATTGGAGTCGATATCCATGAAAGCATCCAATGTGTAGAGGATTTGTCGATTTTAGGCCCGATGGATGAAGAGGCTCTTGCAACCCGCCCGTTGGAAGATTTGATTCCGCGCATTTTTCAACAACAGAAGGAATATATTTTGGCCGAGACCGCCGGTACGTTGGGTAAACCCAAGTTTGCAATACATAGAGGAGATGAATTCCAGTCGGCTTTTGTTACACCGTTTGTCAAGGCGTCTGAACGCGTCTTGTTTCCCTCGAATTGCCATTGGTTGTTCGTTGGTCCAACCGGTCCACACGTTATCGGCAGGGCCGCCCGGGCATGTGCCAAGGCACTGGACACTGGAGATGTTTTTACCGTGGATTTCGATCCCCGTTGGGCCAAAAAGTTACCCAGAGAAAGTTTCGCATCCCAACGTTACCTGGAACATATCGAAGCCCAGGCGTTGCGCGTTCTTACGGTTCAAAACATCGGTGTGCTGTTTTCTACCCCGGCCGTGCTGAACAGTCTTGCCGAAAAGCTGGATAAAGCACAACGTTCGATGATCGAAGGGCTTCATCTGGGCGGTATGAGCGCCGGCGCGGAATTCATGGACAAAATGGGCGAGTCTTTTCCTAACGCGGTGGTTCTATCGGGGTACGGGAATACGTTGTTCGGAATGATGCCGCAATTGAGCTACAATAGACGAACGGGATTCGATTATTTCCCGTACGGACACAGACTCATAGTCAAAGTCGTACCCTTAACTCCGACGAATGAGGCCACAGATATCAGCAAATCCGTCAAATATGGTGAACGAGGCCGGTTAGTCGTTCATCGATTAGACGAAATGCAGTTCATCGCCAATTTCGTCGAACGCGACACCGCCATTAGACTCGAACCTCATTCCGACGCGGCGGCGGACGGCTTCATGCTCGATGGGATTCGCGATCCCCAGCCGATCATAGATGAGAAAACAAAGCCATCGATAGGACTTTATTGATGCAAGGCGAAATCGTAGAAGAACAAATCGTATTTGCAAACGGGGATGGGCTCCGGCTTGTCGGGGTATTGGCTTATCCCGAACAGGCGAAGCCAAATCACGCCGTGCTATTGTGTTCTCCTCATCCGCATTTCGCCGGGAATATGGATAACAACGTCATCTGTGCGATGGCTCGAGGATTGGCGGAGCATGCAGTGACGCTCAGATTCGATTATCGCGGCATCGGAGATAGTCAAATCAGTCTTCCGGATGGATTATCCATCTTCGATTACTGGGACGATGTGGAGCAGACGAAAGATTATACACATGCCGTTCAAGATGTTGCAGCCGCGGTGCGTGCTCTTATGTCCGCCACGAAAGAATTGGATATTCCCTTTTCGATTATAGGATACTCGTTTGGTGCGGCGACAGGGTTGTTTTATGGCTCCCAACAACAGAATGTTCGCAGTATGGTCGCTATCGCTCCGCCGCTGGGAAAGGTTTCTTTCGAGTACCTATCCGATAGCGTGAAGCCGAACCTGTTCCTGATCGGCACGAATGATTTTCTCTTTAGTTCGGAGAAGACCGAAGAGCTTCGACGGACTCTCGCTTCGAACGGGATCGTCGAGATTCTTGATAACGTCGATCACTTTTTTCGGGGAGACGAGGATAGAATAGTCCGAACGGTCGATGAGTATATTTGCAATCATAAAATATGTAGTTCGAGGAGAACCTCCGATGTTATTTGATAAAAAACCGGAACTATTAGCACCCGCCGGTACGATGGATGCGGTCAAAATGGTGATTGAGGCCGGGGCCGATGCCGTTTATATCGGTGGTAAAGAGCTTAATATGAGGCAACACCGGGCGAGTTACAACCTTTCCGATGCCGAGATTGGCGAGGCGATAGAATTCGTTCATAGTCAAAACACCAAACTGTATTACACTTTAAACAGCCTGGTGCTCGATTCGCAGTTGCCGCAAGTCCGCCGGACGCTCGAAATGCTCGGTACGCTTGGCCCGGATGCCCTTATCGTTCAGGACCTGGCGGTGGCGACCTTGGCCCGGGAAATCTGCGTGCATTTGCCGTTACACGCGAGCACGATGTTGAATGTTCACAATGTGGAATCGGCGCTGGCGCTGAAGATGATGGGATTCACGCGCGTCATTACTTCGCGCGATATTCCACTCCATGAGGTTCGACAAATCGGGGAAGGTTCGGGATTGGAGATGGAATATTTCGTTCACGGCGATATGTGTATCTCTCAAAGTTCTCAGTGCTATATCAGCGGCATTCTGTTCGGAGAAAGTTCCAACTGCGGTCGGTGTATGAAGCCGTGCAGGTGGCAATGGAAACTTGTCACCAAACGCGGGAAGGTCGAATTTCAGGGCCAGACGGACGGGTATTTGCTCGCACGAAAAGATATGTGTCTTTTACCGCACGTCCCGGCCTTGGTACAGAACGGCATCGCATCGTTAAAGATCGAAGGACGTATGCGAACCGGCGAATTTTTGGCTCCAATCGTAACTCTCTACCGGAACGCCGTGGATTCCTACTTTGCCGATCCCGTGAGCTACACGATGAACACGTCTGATATGGACGAGCTTTTGTCCCGGCGCGTTCGTGAATACACGACGGCCCACACGTTTGCACATCCCGGACTCGACGGCGTCGATCTCTCGGGCAAGCGAGAACCGAGATTTTTTAGCTATAGCTCGCCCGAACCGAATTTAACCGTCGGAGAAAATGTTAAGCCGCAATCACTCCGGACCGATTTAGAATTGATCGTGCACGTTTCCGGTTCGACAGCCGCTGAAACCGTGATCCAGGCCGGCGCCGACGCCATCTATTTATGTGGAGAAGGTTTTGTGCTTCATAATGAAAAATTTACGCTCAACTGGTTGCGCGATTTCGTGAAAGGGGCTTCGGAGAAAAACGTCAGAGTCGCTGTCACCATGCCGCACATTTGCGATCTGCGGGATATGTCGGAGTGGAAGCACTGGATCGCAAAATTGTCGTCCATCCGAAATCTCGCACTCGCCGTGTCGAATCTTGGGGGCATACAACTCGCAAGAGAGAACAGGATACGAGAGATCATCGCCGATTTTCCGCTCAACATTACGAACAGTATCACCGCAGACGAGTTATCGACGATGGGTGCCACTCGAATCACAGCTTCCGCCGAATTAAGTTTCGAACAACTCAACGGCTTGATGAAAAAGGTCCGTTTACCCGTAGAAGTCATCAGCCAGGGACCCGTTACGGCCATGCTCCTGGAGCATTGCGTGCTTGCAGGCGCCGCCGGTGTCAATCCACATGATATTTGTCCGATGTATTGTCGTCGAGGGGCTTATACTCTACAGGATACCTCGGCGCACGATTTCCCGCTGGAATGTGACCGGCGATGTCGAAACCACATCTTTACAGCGACCGACGTGTGCGTTCTCCCGAACTTGTCGAGAATGGCCTCGACCGGCATATCCGGCTTGCGCATCGAGGGGCAACTGGATTCCCCCTCGACCGTCGAAACCATTACGCGAATCTATCGAAACGCGATCGACTCTCTCCAGGCGGGAAAAACACCGAGTGTCAACGACGAACTCGAAAAAATCAGGAAAACAACGGGACGTCCCCTGAGTGACGGACCGTTCGATTTTCAGGCTGTATCCGATGACATGAAGGAGCATGATCTTGTCGCGACACAAACCCATAGGACCTGAAGCCGTCCTTGAAAAGAAAGAGCGATATCTAATTCCCTGTGCGTATCATTTCTACCAACGCCCGCCGCAGATGGTACGCGGACAGGGGATCTATTTATACGACTCCAACGGGAAAAAGTACATGGACTTGTACTCCGGGGTAAGTGTGCACGCCCTTGGCCATTGCCATCCCGAAATGACCAAGGCGATATGCCAACAGGTCAAAACGCTGCAACATACCACAACCATTTATCTAACCGAGCCTATTGTAAATCTTGCAGAGGAATTGGCCAAGGTCCTGCCCGGCAAAATCAGCAGGAGCTTTTTCTGTTGCAGCGGTAGCGAAGCCAACGAAGGCGCCGCTTTGCTGGCGATGCTCTATACGGGACGAAGTGAATTTCTGGCCTTTCAAAACGGCTTGCACGGTCGAACCAAGCTCGGTATGAGTCTGACGGGCCTGTCCTTTTGGCGAACCGATCCGAATCCCGTTGGAGGAATCGTACACGTTCCGCCTCCTCATTGTTTTCTTTGCCCTTTCGACCAGAAAAACGGACGGTGTCGGTTTCAGTGTGTCGATGCCGTCGAAAGAGCGATACTCACTTCAACCAGCGGCAAACCCGCGGCGATGTTCGTCGAGCCGGTTCAGGGCAATGGCGGAATTGTCGTGCCACCGCCGGAGTATTATCCGAAGTTACGTAGCATTTTGGACCGATACCAGATGCTGCTTATCGCCGACGAAGTGCAGACCGGTTTCGGACGTTCGGGAAAGATGTTCGCGATGGAACGTTGGGACGTACAGCCGGATATCGTCACGGGCGGCAAGGCGTTAGGTGGAGGGACGCCGATTGGCTTCTTCTCAACGACAGATGAAATCGCCGCCAGTTACACACGACCCGGCGCTTCAACCTTCGGGGGCAATCCCGTCACAGCTCAGGCGGCCTTAAAGTTCCTTGAAATCCTCCAACGCGATGATTTGGCCGAAAGGGCCGGGATTATGGGCCGTTTCCTAAGACAAAAACTCGAAGACATGGATCAGGAGTATGACTTGATAGCCGATATAAGAGGAGCCGGGCTGATGATTGGTGCTGAGGTTACGGATTGGAACAATATCCCGGCTTCCGAACTTACAGATAGGATATTGGAAAAGATGAAAGATGCCGGCTATTTGTTGGGTAAAACCGGGCCCGGCCGAAACGTCTTGACGTTTATGCCGCCGCTGATTATTGGGAAAAGTGACATCAACGAGGCAGTCGATGCTCTCGATAAGATACTTCAGAATATCTAAACGGATCAAACAAAGATTTCACCTGCGGATGTTGTGGATAGCGCTTCTTATCGCCGGGTTAACCGACTGCGCATCATTCGACTATCTGACGAAGGTGACTGAGGAATTCCCCAAAGCGAAACAGTGTGGAAAATGTCACATCGAAATATATCAGGAATGGTCAAAATCTGACCACGCAACTGCTTATGTTAATCCACACTATCGTCAAATGACCGATGATTACACATTTGACGACTGTCTAAGCTGTCATGCGCCCCAATTAACGTTTAGTGACCAGCCTCCGACGGTTCGAGCCATGGATCGTAACGAAGGAATTACGTGCGTCTCATGTCACCTCGATCAGGGAAAGCATTCAGGTCCCTTGGAGCCGACAGGCAAAATAGCTCCGCATCCGATCGGGGTCCATCCCGAAATATATCGTGATGTCGGCATTTGCGGCAGGTGTCACCAGGACATCCTGCGTCAATGGAACTCCGTAACCGATGAAAAGAAAACTTGTCAGGAATGTCATATGTCCGAGGTCGTTCGCAAGATGACGCAATCCTCCGGAGGCTTTTCCGATATCATCGTATCGATGGAACACGAGATACCGCAGCGCCGTCATGACTTCGCCATTAAAACGCCTGAGTCCATCAATGAGATGGTTACCACAGAAGTTCGACGCATTGATGGAGATATGGTGGTTACCTTACACAATCGTTTACCTCACAGTTTGCCGACCGGGGATTACGGATTTCGAATACTTGTTTTAGAATTATCAACTCTGGATGGTCAAGGTGCGGAGCAATCCCTGGCGCGTGTGGAATTAGCTCCCGAAATGAAAACCCATATTCCGGCTCACGGGACACGGGAGCACCGTGTCACTATCCCTGTCGGAAGTGTATCGTTGCGCCTCCGACTACGACGCTTGAGTTACTGGGATCAACCCGAATTGGATTTGGTGAATCAGACAATAGAATTAGGTCGTGACAATGCCGACGGATAAAGACAAACAACCCTTCTGCATGCCTTCGGCCATTTTAGTCCTGGGATTACTGGCCGTGGGGGCGCTGCTGGCTTGTTTCATCTGGAAATGGGATTATTACATGGTCCCCCAACCTCGTCGTCCGTTTCACGTTGATTTCAATATCCTGCGTCCCAGCGGACGGTTAGGGTTGATCTGGGGCGTCGTCGGCGCGGTCTTGATTGCGTTCAATCTGAGCTATCTTCTTCGAAGATTTTTGATCGGCTGGCATTGGCTCGGTTCGTTGCGTCATTGGCTCGGTTTGCACATGATAACCGGTTTAATCGCCGCGATGGCCGCCATTCTCCACTCGACCTTGACGGTATCGAGCCCGCTCGCGGCCCTGGCCTTTTGGTGTTTGCAATTGACCACGATAACCGGGCTTGTCGGGATGATCATCTACATGCGACTTTCTCTTTCGGTAGAAAAACGTCAGATCCAGGGGCATAAACCGTCTCCTAAAATTAAACGCCTTCTGCAAACCTGGCGTTTTCTCCACCGGTGGCTGGCAATCCTTTTACTGACAGCGCTTATATTGCATATCTTCGTATCCGTTCGATTCGGCGATTTGTGGATATTGAAGGGGATACCTTGATGTTGCTGAATCCCAAGACACCCCTTGTTTTCGGCATAATCGCCACAGCGGCCTTGTCGGGATATCTTTTTGTTCGACATCCGATTCCCGATTCGCTGAGTCGCGCTCACGCTCAATTTATTCCGGGTACCGATATTTATTCCTGTAAGGAATGCCACACCGAGGACGGACTAAAAGCGGGCTGTCTAAGCTGCCACACGGAGATTGCCGGCCAGCTCGATACGAAACAGGGCTATCACGCGTTTCTGGCACGCAATGAAGGATTTGACTGTGGTGTGTGTCATCCTGAACACCACGGAAAGTCGTTTCCTCTTGTTAGCTCTTTGTCCTGGCCCGGCGGAGATCCGAACGCATTCGATCATCCTCACTGTCTCTACGAACTCGATGGACGCCATGACCGCATTGCCTGTAGCGACTGTCACGTCGATAAATTAACACAGGTCTTTTCACTACCTCGCTTCTCTCAATATCCACGTGCGTCAACGTTCCTGGGTCTAAATCAAGATTGCCTGGCGTGTCATGTGGACGTCCACGCATGGCCTTCGGAAAAAGCGTGTTTGGATTGTCACGACCAGAACGCATTCGATCCGGCCTCGGCCTTTCAACACGACAATGTTTTCGTGCTCGAAGGCGTCCATGCGGATATTAATTGCAGCGACTGCCACCCGATTCCTTCCATTGACCGAATGGAAGCAGCTACGAAGCAAAGAACACCCGGCTCCATTCCTTACCATAAGGTCAACGGCAAAACGTGCGAGGAATGCCATACGAATCCCCATCATACGGTTTGGAACGCAGGGTGTGAAAATTGCCATCTGGGTCGCGACGCCAAATGGTCGGACGGCCTGCGGGGTATAGATACCAAATCGCATGAAACTACGAGCTTTTCCCTCACGGATGCGCACGTAACCGTGGCTTGTCAGGAGTGCCATGCAAATGATGCGGATTACAACCAACGTTATCCCGATCCCAGGGCCGACGGTTATCAACGACAATTGCAAAACTGCCAAGGCTGTCACGAGGATATCCATGCAGGAAAACTGAAACAAACGTGCACCACATGTCATCAGATCAGTGGATGGCATGACAAGCACTTGTTGTTCGAGCATGACCGCGATACGACATTTGTACTGGACGCCGTGCATAAAAACCTAACCTGTCAAGAATGCCACGCCGAGGGCGACCTAACCTATCGCGCCGAGGGCACAGAATGTACCGAATGTCACAAAGAACAGTATAATGCCCTCCGCGGTCGGACAAAATCACTCCAAGTCGATCCGGACCCACACTTCGACCGGATAGCTTGCACCGATTGTCACGATATGAATTTCCCCAGGCAATCATTGGTTCGCTATGCTCGTCGCTGCGCAGATTGTCATAACGATCAATATACACAACTGGCTTTCCAATGGGCCCGGACGTTAGAGAAACGACGTTCTGAAATCGAACGTCTGGCCGGAAAGGATAATGTCGCATCGGAACAGACCCGAGAGGATTTATCCGAAGCCGCCGAATGTGGTTTCCACCACCTGCAACTGACCCGGCAGCTTTATGATCGTCTCTTGCAGATCGTGCAGGAAGAGGAAACAGGGAAAAGAACGTCGCAAAAGGAGAATGCCGTCTGGACTGGACACTAATCATCACCGTTTCCGCTTCGTTTCTGTGCCTCCTGCTGTTTGTAGGCCTGTGGGAACTTTTGGCGCGCCATGCCTACAGCCGGCGGTGCCTCGATGAATTGGGCGACGCCAAACGGATCGGCACACACAAGCCGCTCCACCAGCATCCGCACATTGATCGCCATCTCTGTATCGGCTGTGGTAGTTGCACCCGTGTTTGTCCGGAGGGTGTTTTGGCTCTTATTCATGGGACCGCCCATTTGATTCACGCGTCCCAGTGTGTTGGACATGCCTATTGTGAACAGGTCTGTCCCGTTGGAGCCATCACCGTAGGACTCGGTGATATTCGGTTGCGTTCGGATATACCTATTCTCAGTGACGTTTTTGAGACCTCTGTACCGAACATTTTCATTGTCGGTGAACTGGGCGGTATGGCCTTGATTCGGCACGGTATCAACCAAGGGACTCGAGCCGTCGATGAGATCGCCCGACGCCTCCAAAATATCAAATGCGAACAAGAATCTTCCAGTCCAGCAGACATCTTAATCGTCGGTTGCGGCCCGGCGGGCATTGCCGCAACCCTGCGCGCCAAGCAACTGGGTCTTCACTATATAACCATCGATCAGAACGGCCTTGGAGGAGCCGTGAAGAAATACCCTCACAACAAAGTAGCCATGATGCAGTCGGTCCATGTACCACTCCACGGACGCTTGCGGCGAACGAAATATCGCAAAGAACAACTCCTGAAATTGTGGCAAGGATTATTCTCTCGACTTGGCATTAAGGTTCGACACGGTGAGGAATTGCTGGATATAAAAACTTCGCCCGATGGTACTCTGGAGTCCAGGACGTCCAAAGAGACGATTGTCTCACGCTATGTGATACTCGCTTTGGGACGACACGGTACATCGCGTCGTCTGGACGTTCCGGGCGAGGAGATAGCCCATGTTTTCTATCATCTTGACAATCCCGCCGATTACCGCGATCAATCTCTACTGGTCGTTGGGGGAGGGGATAGCGCCGCTGAAGCGGCAATTGTTTTGGCTCAAGAGCCCGGCAATCATGTCACTCTTTCTTATCGACGTGACGAATTTTTCAGGGTGCGACGCAGGAACCTCGAACATCTCAATCGTCTCCGAAAAAAAGGACATCTGGATGTGATTTTTAATTCCAGGATCAAGCAAATCGAGAACGATCAAGTCATCCTGACGGTCGGATTAAAACCACAGCAAACTGAGAAACGTCTGCCTGTCTCTGCCATTTTTATACTGGTCGGCGGATATCCTCCTTTCAACCTTCTCCGTCGGATTGGAATTCGCTTCGGCACCCAATCACTCTCAGATAGCTCCTCCGGATTCTCTTCGCACGATGAAAACTCTGATATATCTGAAATGAAATCCTGATGGAGGGTTTCGATAGTATTGTGCACGATGAGATGGTTTCAACCGAAACAACTGATAATTATTACGACTTTCGTAATATTGATATTATAAAGTAGCTTTTTTATCAGATTTTGATAAAAATAACGTACATTAAGACATGAAAATGCTGGGAAATTTTAAAGTAGGTAGTTAAGAATATTCATTGATGAGCTTCATTCAATCCTAAATCATGACTGAGCGATGTCTGTGGGGCAAGTTATACTGGACTATCCGTGAGAGGGTAGTGAAGATTCATATTCCTCTGTTGATTCTTCTGTTAGCAGGTTGCTCCATACGTTCCCCCTATGATCGTTCTTATATTTCAACAGGTATTCATGAGCGTGCGGACTATCAATTGGGCCAAATCGCAGAACCAGATCAATTCAACCTCCCAGAGGGAATACTGCTTGAAGACGGCCTCTCGGCAAACGAGGCAGTCGCTATCTCTCTTTGGAATAATGCCCACTTTCACGCCGACCTGACGGCCTTGGGTTTTGCCAGGGTGGATTTAATCGAAGCCGAAATAATGACAAATCCCTTGCCAGCAAGGATAAAAACAAAAAATGCCATATTAAGGAGAGGAAATGAGCCCGCGTAAGCTTCGAATACGCTTGTTGCGAATAGCCTTTGTCCCTATCGTTTTTATTGCTATCTTTGTAAGGCCCGATTGGGCTCTGGAATCATCGATGGCTTTTATCATGGAAGCTAGCGGATTTATATTCCTTTTAGCTGGTCTGTTAATCCGTATATGGTGTACATTCTATATAGGCGGCCAAAAATCCAAAGAACTCATCACAAATGGTCCCTACTCATTATGCAGGAATCCGCTTTATATAGGAACTTTTATCCTGGCTATCGGTGTAGGACTCAGCTTTGAGAACCTGATTATGCTCGCACTTGTCCCTGCAATTATCCTTCCCGTTCACATGATCGTCATTCGAATGGAAGAGACTCATCTTGAACGGATCTTCAGCGAGCAATACAGAATGTACAGGCAGAAGGTTCCCAGGTTCTGGCCCAACTTATCGAACTACAACAGTCCTGATCCACTCACTGTCAATGTCAATGCGATTCGGCGGATAACCATGGATACAGTGGGGATTCTGCTCCTACCGTGGATCGAAGACTTGCTTGAAGTTCTGCATCATAACGAAGTTATTCCCGTTCTTTGGTATTTTCCTAAGCTTATTTAGAGTATAGTAAGGGATAGAAACAGATGGTTTTCTGCGATAGATTTTGGTAGCATCGTGTGTAGTAAAGTATAGAAATTCTGTAAAGTCGTGCATAGTCAGGAAGCGTAAAATATCGATTGTCGAGCTTCAACCCTAAATCATGATTGAGCGTTATCCGTGCAGTAAGTCATATTCGGCTATCCGTAAGAGGGTAGGAAAGATTCATATTTACCTGCTGGTTCTTCTATTAGCAGGTTGCTCGGTACGTTCCCCCTATGATCGTTCTTACGTTTCAGCAGGTCTCAATGAACGTACGGATTATCAGTTGGGTCAAGCCACAGAACCAAGCCAATTCAAACTCCCCGAAGGAATCTCTCTCGGAAACGGCCTTTCAGAAGATGAAGCGGTTGCGATCGCCCTTTGGAATAATGCCCAGTTTCACGCCGACCTGACGGCCCTGGGTTTTGCCCGTGCGGACCTGATCGAAGCCGAAATGTTAAAAAATCCCGTATTTTCCCTTCTTTTCCCTCTCGGACCTAAAGTGCTTGAAATGACGCTGAATGTACCTGTTGATATTCTTTGGCAACGCCCACATCGCATCGCTGTAGCCAGGCTTGATGCCCAAAAACTTGCCGAAAATTTTATCGAGCACGGTCTGGGCCTTATCCGAGATGTTGAAACCAATTACGCCGACTTGTGGGCGGCTCAAGAACAAGTCCATCTCGCCAAGCAGCAAATACAATTAAGCGTTCAAATAGCCGAGCTTGCCCAATCACAATTTCGAGCCGGTGAAATCAGCGAATTGTCAGCCTCGGATGCCCACGTTGATTCACTCCGAGCTAACGATGTTGTTAAGGACTTTACCGAGAAGGCGGCTGTCTCACAACATCGTCTCAATGCTTTACTCGGATTGATTTCCGAGGATGTAGCATATGATATCATCCCCATGGAAATCACATCAAAAAAGGATTTATCCATCGGCGAATTATTGAAAACATCATTAGCCGCCCGGCCGGACTTGCGAGCGGCGGAGCTTGCTATTGAATCAGCCGGTGAACGTTTAGGCTGGGAGAAATCGAAGGTTTATAATTTCATCGCCATCATCGACGCCGAAGATAAGGGCGAGGATTCTCTGAGCGTCGGTCCCGGTTTCGCCGTGGAAATCCCGATTTTCAATCAGAACAAGGGCAAAATCGCCCGGATCAAAGCTGAATTGGAACAGGCCGTTCGACAATATGAAGCCGTTCGTCAGAAAATTATTTTCCAGGTAAGGCGGGCTCATACTCGCTATATCACGGCGTATGAGGAATACGAATTATGGGATAGCGATATTGTACCCGCGTTGGAAACAACCCTCGAGCGGGCACGAAAACTACTTACAGCCGGGGAAGTATCCTATTCTTCCGTCCTGAAAGCTGAGCGAAAACTAATTGAAGCGCAGATACGCCGCACGGAATTAGCAGCCAACCTCCGACGAACGGCAGCGGAACTCAATTACTGTATCGGAAAGAAGATGCTATAGCCGGTATGTCCAACAATGACAAACAAGGGACAATGATATCATGGATACCTATGTGAAATATTGCTTTCTGATAGCCCTAATGTTGGCCTGGGGATGCAACAAGAAACCAAAATCAAAAGAAAAACTTGCTCCCCCAGCCAAAGTTCAGAACGCCGTGAAGGAAACGGCCCTGACAACAATCACACTGACTGAAGAAGCCGAATCCCGATTGGGAATCCAGACAGCTATCGTCGAATCCCGCGCCGTTGAGAAGACACGAACGTTCGGGGGTGAAGTTGTTCCTGTTTCCGGCCGTTCTATTACGGTATCCGCTCCCCTGGCGGGAACGTTGTTACCCATAGAAAGCAACCCGGCTACCGCCACAGGTCAACAAGTTAGGAAGGGTCAGCCGTTGTACCGCTTATTGCTGGCGCTTCCGGAAAAAGACCTGCTCAGCACCCGGGAAGAAGTCTCTCGATGGACAATAGAGCTCGATCTGGCCCAAACAAAAGCAAAGCGGGCCCAGCAGTTGCTCAATGATAAGGCCGGAAGCGTTCGAGACCTCGAAGAGGCGCAAGCCCAGATGGCCCGCGCCAAAACAAGTTTAGAAATCGCCCAGGCGCGCTTGGCGCTACTCCAGAAAGGCGAACTCGATTCGACGGATGAAGGACTGTCCTCATTGATTATCAAGTCTCCCATGGACGGCATCATTCAGGAAGTCCATACCGCCCCCGGCCAAACGATCACAGGGACATCGGCCCTGTTGGATATCACCGGGATTGATCCGGTTTGGATCAAAGTTCCGGTTTACGTCGGCGACCTGGATACAATTGATACAAAAAAGTCGGCCCGGATACATAGCCTGGCCGATTTTGTCGGGACCGAGTCTCAGACCGCAGACCCTATTGCAGCGCCCTTTAGCGGCGATCCGGAATCTATCACCATCGATATATTTTATGAATTATCAAACTCGGAATTACTTTACCGGCCCGGCCAAAAGGTGAGTGTGACCCTGACCTTGAAAGGGACCGAGGAAAGACTCGTCGTTCCCTATTCTTCCATCCTTTACGATATGTATGGAAGTGCATGGGTTTACCAAAATACCAAACCGCAGGTTTATGTTCGTCAACGCGTTGAACTGCTTTATGTGCTCGAGGATGAGGTTGTACTATCCCGTGGGCTTTCCAAAGAGAGTAAAATCGTTAGCGCCGGTGCGGCGGAATTATTCGGGACGGAATTCGGAGTAGGCAAATAATGTTATCATGGCTGGTTTCCACAGCTTTACGACTTCGAGTCGCTATCGTGGCTCTCATGGCCATGATACTCGTTGTAGGATTTCGCATCGTCAGCCAGACGCCGATGGATGTCTTTCCGGAATTTGCACCGCCCTACGTTGAAGTCCAGACCGAAGTACCCGGATTGTCAACCGCCGAAGTCGAGGCCTTGGTCTCTGTTCCTATAGAAAACGCCTTAAACGGCACGCCATGGGTCCAAACTATTCGTTCGAAATCGGTTATGGGTTTGTCATCGGTGGTTCTGTTTTTCAAACAGGATGTGGATTTACAGTCAGCCCGTCAAATGGTCCAGGAACGCCTTTCTCTGGCGGCGGAATCATTGCCGGACGTGGCCAAACCACCCGTCATGCTTCAGCCCCTTTCTTCGACCAGCAGAGCACTCAAAATCGGCATCTCCTCAAAGATGCTGACACAGATGCAAATGAGCTCTTTGGCTAAATGGATCATTCGTCCCCGGCTCGTCTCGATCCCTGGTGTGGCCAACGTCGCTATCTGGGGCGAGCGGGACCGACAACTCCAGGTCCTGGTCGATCCGGACAGGCTTCGCGCTCATCAAATTACGCTCGAACAGATCGAGAAGGCCGCCGGGGACGCCGTCGAATTAACGGGCGGTGGCTACCTCGATACACCCAACCAGCGATTGGCCGTTTCACACATCTCGCATATCAAAACCGCCGAGGATTTAGCCCAGGTCGTCGTTGCGTTTCGTAACGGCTCAGCCCTCAGATTAGGCGACGTGGCAGACGTTGTGGAGGGTTTTGAAGCACCAATCGGGGACGCCATCATCAACGATGGACCCGGGATACTTCTGATCGTGGAAAAGCAGCCCTGGGCCAATACACTCGTGGTGACGCGCAACGTAGAAGCCGCACTGGATGCCCTGCGTCCGGGCCTGACGGAGCTTGAGATCGATTCAACCATATTCCGCCCGGCCGGCTTTATCGAAATGTCCATAAAGAATCTCAATCGAGCCCTATTATACGGTTGTATTCTCGTCGTGATCGTCCTGGCATTCTTCCTGTATGATTGGCACACGGCCCTTATCAGCGCGCTGGCGATTCCATGTTCCCTTATTATCGCGGCTTTGATCTTTCACTACCGGGGCGGCACGATCAATACGATGGTACTGGCCGGCCTGGTGATCGCCATTGGTGAAGTGGTCGATGACGCTATTGTCGGTGTTGAAAACGTCATGCGGCGCCTTCGCCTGAATCGGGCTGCGGTAAATCCACGGTCATCGTTTGAGGTCGTGCTGAAGGCCTCGGTGGAAGTACGAAGCGCCGTGCTGTACGGCAGTCTGATTGTGGTTCTGGTCTTGATCCCGGTATTCTTCCTACCCGGTTTGAGTGGAACATTTTTCAAACCGTTGGCTTTGTCCTATATTTTGGCCATCCTGGCTTCGCTCCTGGTCGCTCTTACCCTTACACCGGCGCTTTGTTTGATTATGCTTCCTCGCGCATCTCTGCATCCTAAGGACTCTCCGTTAGTGAACTGGCTCAAACGTGGATATCAGATAGTGCTGCCCCGTTTGATAAGTCACCCGTATTGGGCAATATTGAGCGTCGTTGGAATTCTCGCTGCCGCCGGTGCGACCATCCCGTTATTAGGAGAAGAATTTCTTCCAAACTTCAAAGAATACGATTTCCTGATGCACTTTGTCGAGAAACCCGGCACTTCGGTCGAAGCGATGGACCGTATCACCATTCGCGCCAGCAAGGAACTGCGGTCGATTCCCGGAGTGAGAAATTTCGGCGCCCATATCGGCCGGGCCGAAGTCGCCGATGAAGTTGTCGGCTCGAATTTCACGGAGCTTTGGATCAGCATCGATCCACAAGTCGATTACGATGCTACTGTCGCTGAAATTCAGGAAGCGGTGGAAGGGTATCCCGGCCTCTATCGGGATGTGCTGACCTATCTACGTGAACGCATCAAGGAAGTATTAACGGGCACTGCAGCGACTGTGGTTTTGCGAATATTCGGCCCGGACCTTGCCGTGCTCCAGGAAAAGGCTAAAGAGGTCGCCGAAGAGATCGATCAGATCGAGGGTATTATCGATTTACATGTGCAACCCCAAACAATGATACCACAAGTGGAAATCAAATTTCGTTCCGAAGCGGGGGCCCAGTTTGGCCTGGCGCCGGGTGTTGTACGCCGAGCTGCTAATACCCTGATCAAGGGAACTAAGGTCGGCGAGATTTATGACGAGCAAATGATCTTTGATTGTGTCGTCTGGGGAATCCCTAAAGTCCGTCATGATATCTCAGCGTTAAAAGAACTGGTCATCGACACGCCTTCCGGCGGCCATGTGCCCTTAGGCGAAGTCGCCGATGTTTATGTTGCACCTACGCCCAACCAGATCACCCGCGAGGCCAATTCCAGACATATCGACGTCTCATGCAATGTCGCCGGGAGAGACCTCGGCAGTGTGGCGCGCGAGATCAAAGAAAAGGTTGAAGCAATGGAATTCGATACGGGTTATCATCCGGAGATTCTTGGTGAATACGCCGAACGTCAACAATCGAGAAATCGCCTTCTAAGCGTGGCGATATTGTCTGCCTTGGGAATCTTTATTATCGTCTATTCCGACTTCGCTTCCGTTCGATTGGCATTGCTGCTGATGCTTTGTCTGCCGATTGCACTCACCGGCAGTATTTTCAGCGCCCTATTCAGTGGCGGCGTGCTCTCATTGGGATCGATTGTCGGATTTGTCACTGTCCTGGGTATTGTCGGCCGCAATGGAGTCATGCTAATCGCTCATTACCGTCACCTAGAAAATGAAGAGAACATGCCTTTTGGCGAGGAACTGATTCTCCGCGGCGCCATGGAGCGTTTATCCCCAATCCTGATGACAGCTCTCACGACGGCCCTTGCCCTCGTACCGATTGTTATTGGAGGCAACCGACCCGGCCAGGAAATCGAGCATCCCATGGCCATTGTGATTCTGGGGGGATTAGTCACTTCAACCCTACTCAATCTGCTGCTGATGCCGGCCCTATACTGGAAATTTGCAAAGGCTAAATCTCAGAGGAAACGAGAAGGCGAAGTGGCTTGATTTTCTAAGAAAATTCTTTTTCTTATCATTATCCCCCGATCTTGTGTCTTTTACCTTATGTCCAAGGAAACTCCAAGACGGGACATTGGGCCAGTAAAATATTTACTATATCTACTATGGAGAAGACAATCTCAACAGGTATACCAATTGGATGATCATGTCTCCATTTTGTTTCTATATCAAGGCATTTCGGTTAAAATTATCCTCGGCAAAACCCCTGTCAAGCGAAAAAAACCAGGTTTTTCCACTTTATCGGTCTGGGCATAGTCCTTGTTGTACGATTGCCCATATACTACTCAGACGGGCTAAGGGCCGTCGGTTCTATAGATTTTAATGTTATGATCAACTATTAGTGTGCCTGTGGTAATTACGCCTAACTGTAGGCATGGATGCTTTCAATCGTTTGGGCCCGAGACTGCTCAATCAGTTTACTCTTGGCTACGGGAGCGCAGCCTTTTAGTCAGCTTTTTAAGAAATTTAGTTCCCACCCGTGCTACCTTTACTTAATGGCCTCACTGCGATAGACTCCCCGATTAATGCTAACCATCATATCACTCAGGAAATTATTAGCCATCACCAAGTCGGGTTACGATGACGTCGCCCCGAGTTTTGTTATCCCAAGGATCGACTACACGTCGACCATTCTCGTCAAGGAATCCAACATCGAGCAATCCTGTCCCGGCCTGTAGTAAAAGTTGTGCTGTGAACTCATTCGGTTTTAAGGTCAGGCGGGACTCGACACCCAACCACTTGACGTATAGGACTCCGCCATTGTGTGGAGGCCACTGAAGTTTGAGCTCATAGCGTCCTCCCCGCGTGACCTTGACTACCCAACCGTCTACGGACGCCGTACCCGTTAGATTTTGGCCTTCTTGATAACGGCAGAGGTAGCTGGGATTTTCATGCGGTGTGCCCAGATGAATAGGTGCGGTCTGAAATCCTCGTGTTCGCTTCATGTCGGCAAACCAATCCTCGTATTCCGCGAGCAGACGATCTCGAATGCCAGGAAATTGCTGGACTACATTCCGACTCTCACCGGGATCCAGGGACAGGTCGTAGAGTTCGACTTTGGCTTTGTCGAATTTCGAAGCAAACTCGGGATCATAACGACTACCCGGGTAAGAGACCAGTTTATAGTCTTGCTTGATAACGGCCACGTTTTGGTAGCGCTCTTGTAGGATGCGTTTGTTCAGTTGAATGAATATTGTGCGCTGGGGCCAGTTCTCAGGAGCTATTTGTCCGGTCCATAGTGGCGTGAGATCAACACCATCAATCATCAGATTTCCAGGTATCTGCAATCCAGCCACCGAGAGTAGGGTGGGCATGATGTCTATATGAGCGGAGATGCAATCGATTTGGGTATTACCTCGGATCCGCCGGGGCCATCTGACAAAGAAGGGCACGCGTATACCACCCTCGTACACGCTGCCCTTGCCGGCCCGGAGCCCGTTATTGAAGCGATTGCCTGCGGGGCCGTTGTCCGTCATGAAAATGACGATCGTGTCCCTTGACAGACCCTGCGACTCCAATACTTGCATAAGACGTCCAACGTTTTCATCCAGGTTTTTAATCATGCCATAGATTTTTGCCGTCTTTTCCGGTAAACCGGCGTTCCGGAAGGGCTTGACAAAGGATTCCGCGACTTCGAGCGGCGAATGCGGCACATTAGTCGGGATATAGGCAAAGAAAGAGCGGTTCTTGTTTGTTGTGATAAAGTCAATCGCACCATCGAAAAAGAGATCTGTACAGTAACCCTTCCGAGGCGAAGGCCTGCCATTATGCCACAAGGTCGGTTCGAAGTAGGACCGACCTGTATCCGGGACTCCTCCTATAGCACCGGAGAGATGGATCAAAATTTCCTGAAATCCTTTGTCTTGGGGGCGTGAGGGATAGTTGTCGCCCAGGTGCCATTTGCCAAAGATGCCAGTGCGGTATCCTCCACGTGCTAATAGGTCGGCGATCGTGACCTCATCGCCGAATATCCGGGCTCCACCACGAGATGTTGCGTAAACGCCGGTGCGCATATGGTATCGCCCAGTCATCAGACTGGAACGGGTGGGCGAGCACACTGGTTCTACGTAGAAACGTGTCATTTCGAGGGACTCGCGTGCAAGAGCATCCAGGTTGGGAGTCCGGATCATTTTGTTATTGTGTGCTCCGATATCACCATATCCTTGATCATCTGACATGATTAGAATGATATTCGGAGGCTTTGAAGTCGCGCCTTTTGCTACACCGTGAGCGCCACAGATAGCGACAGTCAAAGCCTGGGTGGTCATTCTCAAAAAACTGCGTCGATCCATAATCTTATTACTCCTGGTGTCATTGTTTACCCGAGTATACATATTATCTAAAGTTCTTTTATACGGTTAACGTTCTTTCGTTTGAAGCGTGATCCGCATCTGATTCCATCGGTAGTTAGGACCGTGGCCCTGGCCGGCGTCGGACCAGATCAAGACCATGGTTCGGCCAGCGTCGTAGATCCATTTCGGACTGAGCTTGAAGCCGTACGTGCGATTCTCTTTCCCGCCGCCATAGAAGTACTCAGTGTAGTGAAACGGCGTCCATGGTCCCCATGGACGCTCCGCATACCAGAAGCCGAGACTGCTCGGATATAAACATTTGGAGCACCAGCCATCCCAGAATGTCTTGCCCTTGTCCGTGACACCGTAACTGACCATGATGTAGAGGTCCAGACCGGGGTTGTACACCACGCATGGGAACCACGAAGGCCACATCCATTCGCCGTCGCTTCGGCGCTCGGGATACCGCAGATTCACACCCCGTTGCTTCATGTCGCGCGTCCATTCCGCGACACTACCGTTCCATGCCTTGAAATACTCGTACTTGGACTTGTCTCGAATGTGCTGTTTCGGGACGCGGATCATACTCAGGTTCCGGGGATCGTACTGTTCCGGGGCGTACATGTAGATATAGTCGTCCTTTGCGAGCGAGTTGTCCCGGCCGTTCTGACAGAATGCGATCCAGTTGAACGCATAAGCGTCCCGGTCGACTTTGCGTTGCGGGTCTTCCTTGTAGAAGAAGAACGAATCCGGATCCGTCTGTTCAAACGTCTCGGGCGTCTCCTTCTCACCGGTCCAGCGATGAAAGGTTTGACCGAGATCCGGAGAATAGAGCAGCCGATTGGCAATGGGCCTTCGATACCAGGTCTTCGTCTCACTCTTCCATAGCCATACATAGATCACGCTGTCCACCGACACGGTCCCATACGCATAAAAAGACGAGTTGAATGCATTCTCTGGCCAACCGGGCATCCGGTTGACATCATCCGCAGTGAATCCCTCATCTCCTTTGATCTGAAGACACAACGAACCCGACTGGGGGCCATCCCACCAGCCGTTCCCGTCATCCATCATTGTGTAGATATTGTCATCGGTCGCCCACGTCTGGCACCAGTTATCCCCTCGCACACCCTTGCGTGTCAGAGTCTCCATGTGAAACTCCACTCCAACCGGTACACTCGCCGAAGCCGAGACTGTACATGCGATGAACAGGAGCAAAAGGATGATTTGAGTGGTCTGCCCCATCCGGGATTTAATTGCCAGCATTAGATAAAGTTTTGACATAATAGGCCCGTTCTTCGTGTTTGTGACTGAGAGTATCATTAGTTTCATAAAGCCCTGTGGCCGTGTCAGGTGTCCACGTTCTAACCCACTTCAGTTTGGGTCTATCGTTATCCCAAACTAAAGGTAGGAATACATTCCGACCAACACCTTGTCCATGATGTTGAGTGTACCTATCACCTACATAAACATATGTCGTTGATTCGCTTCCGATCACCGGGATTATGAAATCGTGTTGGGTGTTGAATGAATCAATAGAGACGGGTTCGGTGGACAGTACTTTCAATTCTGACCATGGGCCGGATAGCACAGGCGCAGTAGCGTACATCGTTGCCGTGGAATTCCAGTATTCGAGACCTGAGGTGAACCAGTAGTATTGATTCTCTCTTTTGATAATGTGAGGTGCTTCGCGCCTACAGTTTCGGAAACCTTCGAACACTTTACTATCAACACTAAGGAAGTCCGGAGACAGTTTGTAAATCGCCAAACTGTAATTGATGGACTCTCGATTCGGGTGGTCCAAAACTGCAACAAGGTATGCACTATCCCCTTCCTGGTACACTGATTGATCTCCCGTTGAGTGTTCATCCTGAGGGCACTGATATGCCTGAAGCTTGTACTCGCCTCCAATGGTCCGGCAACTTGCGAATCCGACTTTGTGTCGATGCCATTGCTTGGAGCTTGCTTCAAAGACGAGAACATATTTACCTGTGCGCCGGTTATGAAGCAGCGCAGGACGCCCAGCCCAGGTGAGAATAGACTGAGGGCCTTTGTTTTGAAGTATATTATTTTCAAACTTCCAATCTGCCAGATTGGCGGAAGAATACAGCTTGATGTTCCTAAATCCCATTTTCGGTTTGGTCTCATAGCCGACCCAGTAGAAAGTGTCCTTTTCCTTGATCACGTGTCCGCCGTTACACCAGATTTCATTGCCATCAGTGTCTTTCCAAACGGCGTCATTTTCGATGATTCCGACATACTTTGCATTCGGACTGTCTACCGAAGACGGTGTTACAGATCCATCTCGTTGAATTCTTCTTACTGTCTCGGCGGCTTCTGCTTTAAAGTACCCCGCTTCACTGCCTGACAGCGAACCGCTGAAATCCAACTGAGTAGGATCCGACTTAAACAGGGTTGCATAGAATACGCACGCTGCAAGATATGCCCCTTTCTTTGAAGGATGACTGCCATCATCTCGGTAGAGTTGACTCCAAAGGTTTGGGTGATCTCGACGTACAGATCTCCAAGCTTGCCCAACCGGAGCAATGAGCGCATCGGCCTTCTTGGCTGCTTCCTTATAGGCCATCGTCAACCGCATCTGCATTGTCTCATAATCCGGATTGATCTTTGGATTCTGCGTATCCTTGTCGCGTCTGCCCCATGTCATATACAGTACAGGTTTTGCTCCGGACTGCCTGATAATGGTAGATAGTGCCACAGCGGCATCATAGAACTCATCACACTTCTCGGGCAGAGTTGGAGCCTGACTCTGTTCTTGTAGCACAACATAATCCCATTTGGCCGATTCTATTCTCGATATAGTGCTCCTGTCATTCAGGTGTTGACGAAGGGTCCAACCTCCTCTGACAGCATACTCGATAATAGACTGAGAGTAAGGCGACGCCCCAATTAGATTGTTGAGAGTATCACGGATGCCCCCGGTATAGCTGTTGCCGATGAACAACACTTTCAGCGGCTTAGATCCAGTATAGTACTGTGCAAGACTCTTCATCAGCACAATGCCGGAGGCCATGTTATCCTGCTTGGTTATGATACTGCCAGCCCCTTCGCATAATACTGTAGTGATCCCAAACTGAACATGTGGACCGTTATTCCAATGAGAGGTATTACCCGGCTTTTTCTCTACAGCCAGCGGTTTGACCAACCGCTCGGGGTCATTCTGCTCCATGATATCTCTCAGTTGGGTCCAAGTGGGCAAAACGGTACCCATTTCAGGACCGGGGAGCATGATCGGCTCCACAACGCCGCCCCATGTGTGCATACTCCACAGATCGGTTACCGAAGCGTCGGAGGACATCAGCCGCTCAAGGTCTTTTTGAACGATATAGGCTTCATGAGCCTGTTTCTGCTGGTTTGCTCCATTGACCGAGTATGAACGATTCCCATCCACTCCCTGGATACCCGTTCTGTACCATCCATGGGAAGGGGCATCCGGGTACATCATGAGCACAAAGTGACTTATGCTCCGATGCCGGCAGTCTCTGCCGGCCTTGCTCAGCAGCCATTCGATCATGCCCACCATCCGCCACTGGGCATTGTGTTCCCCCGGATGTTGATTGCCGAAGTAGTGAACCCAACGTCGATCTCTCGGATGGGGACTCTGGGGATCTGTTATTTCCAACCGATAGATGTTCCGACCTTCAAGTGATTTACCCAATATGTAGACCCTGGCGTGTGGGTGTTTGTCCCATGTTTCCATCATCTCCCTGACGTTCTGATAGGACATAGGCACCTGGTGGCCAAAATAAACCGTATCCTCTTTAAACTCGGGAAACAACAGCGTATCGCCTTCACTTGACTTCTTGGCTTCTTTCTGCCACTTGATTGGATGCCAATCAATCCCATTATAAGACCAGCTACTGTATGCGTAGTGATTGAAGCGATAGTCATCGCCGCCGTAGAAATAGACGTCCAATCTCAGACGATTACCTTTAGCATTTTGAAGGATCTGAAACTGGAGCATGTTACACCAGGTAGGATGTTCCGGGGCGTGACCGAGAACGACCTTGAAGTGGTTGATGTCCACACGTTCAATTGTAGCCCCCGCAGAACCCAGTGGACCGTCGAATTTGAAGTCTTCAACGGAGAGCTCCCGGGCGTATGTTGCTCCTACGAGCATATTGATGGCGACACTGGACAGGAATATGAGTTGAAGAAGACTCGTTAAGATTCTATTTCGGACTACAAACATACCTGGACCTCCGTCAAAAACACTGCATTGCGTCTATATGGGTTGCTTAGTCGTCCACGCTTGTTATGTATGCTCTAAAGCCATGAGGAAGACTATTTGAACCAACTCCCCTCCAATGACTGGATTTCCACATCTTTCAGAAGTAATAGCAAATGTGCCAACACCTGACATCTCGCTATCGCAGCCTGTTCGGCTTCTGTGACTATTTCGTCATAGTCTGATTCACCAGATTGTCCAGCGTACATCCTAAAGATGATGTCTCGATACTTGTTGATGTTGAAGAGTGTTATCAGTCTTGTTTCCGCAATACTCTCTCGGATGCTTTCGAGATTCTGTTCTACTTCTTCCCTCGTTTCCTCCGTTTTGCCGACGTTAGTGATCTTCTTCTTTATGCGATTGATCTGTCTTCTTACAAATGGGAGTGTGTCTATGAAGCCGCTGTCGATCTCATCCCGGTATGCATCCAAGAGCCGATCGCTGATGTTTTCAATCTCATCTTGATAAACGTATAATTCAGATGCTATAAGTTGTATACTGACGACAGCAACTTGTGTTGCCTCCCATTCAGATGCCTGGTCGTTGAAGAATTTCTCAAACAGTGGCATGTCTCTTCGCGCTGAAGCCCATATCTGATCGTTCTTACGTGCAAGTTGTAATTTGTTGAGGTCCATGGGCAAAAGCCTGAAACGCTAAGATCGTTTACCTTTCAATCCATTATCATTATATGGATTTTACCACGATTAACAACCTTTCATTCTTTTTGATAGAGCTACCGCTAGAATGGGGTGAGAACCGCAGCCAGAAAAACGACCGCGGTAAAAAAGAAAAACAAAAGAACTCAATCAACCGGCTCCAATACCTTGATAGTTTTCGGTACCAGAATTTCCTTTTCAGTGATGCGATGGTTTTTGCAAATGTCCACGTACGTACTAACAATATCGTCGGCCAGCCTGTCAAAACTCTGCACGAGTTCAACACGCTGTTGAAGCTCTGTGAGTGTCCAATCTTCAAAGTCCTCGCCCATATCGACCATTTTTCCCGGCCAGGTAAAGACCTGCATATGCGTCTGCTTGAAGTTGACACGGGCCTGGGCATCACACCTGCCGCAGGTTCCAACTTCACCTTCAGGCACAGCTTGATAGTTCTTCTGGCCGCAATTCATGCAGTAGCTTTTATACCCGCTTGGCTTGGTGCCGCCCCGATAAAGAACGACATACCCGCCACTTCGTCCGTTGATGCCGGCCTGCCACTGAAAATCGTACTGCCGAGCGAAATTCTCCAACAAGTCGTTCAGGATCTCGTGCCAGTCTGCGATCTCCAACATTTGCCACCAGGTCTCCTCATCTATGTCGGATGGCTTATGGACCTGATGCAGCTTGATGCAGTTGGCATAGCTGGTCGATTGGTTCCAGCTGTTCATTGTGTGATATCGAAAATGTCCCTTCAGAAAGGCAATCAAAGCCGTCCTGGACCTTTTATCTACTTGTTTGTAGTACATATTTGTCACCTCCAAAGTGTAAGCTTAGCGATAGCCGTTTGAGGTCTATCGCTAAGCTTGATTGCCTCAGCAACCACCCACGCTGAGCTCCGAAGCCAACAGATTCAGCTGGATGTCAGGATCGATAGGCAGTTGCCGAAGGTATTTGGTGAATTGGGCGAGCATGAGCCCGGCGGCGATATTCGCACAGTAAATGGTCGTCTTGGCGGTGCAGGGGCCGATGAACGCCTCGTCGGCATTGAACAGAGTCGTTGGATAGTGCTCTCGGGATTTGATGTCACAAGCTGTCAATACTCGTAAGACCTCGGCGCTCATGCGTCCGTCAACAAAAAAGGAGACCTTATCCTTCACGGATTCCCAGATCAATCGCCGGACAGCAATCTTATCCACACAGCAAAAAACCACATTGCCTATGACCGTGCTCCTTCGAAACCGCTCGGCGACAGCATGAATCT
>Ga0272441_10002717_pt1 | contig 35295 bp, 28 predicted proteins | sample SSMProp6N_FD_193582 | JGI IMG/M metagenome (GOLD analysis project Ga0272441, IMG submission 193582) | Marine sediment archaeal communities from Little Sippewissett salt marsh, Falmouth, MA, United States - SSM-Prop-6N | ecosystem: Environmental > Aquatic > Marine > Wetlands > Sediment ...
GAGAGCCCCGGCTCCAGACTCGCCTCACCCGCGGCGCAAGGCCGCGGGGGTCTCCGCGCTTGAGACTGACCTCGTCGTGAACCTGATTGCAAACCTCGTCGAGAGCCCCGGCTCCAGACTCGCCTCGCCCGCGGCGCAAGGCCGCGGGGGGGGGGCTGGGTCCGAAATCTCCTTTCCCTTGTCACGACGTCTATTCCACCGTCGTGCCCATCTCCCGAAACAGCCGGTCGTCCGGGACCCGGACCGCCGAGCGGCCGAGCACGACGCTGCTCTTCTCGCGTTTACCGGGCAGCAGCACCCAGCGTTTTCCGCGGCGGTAGAGTGCGAGATCGCCGTTTGGCACGATCTTGAGCCGTCCGACCATAGCGGGCGCGTTCAGGAACGCTGCCAGCAGGTTGCCTTTCTTGTCGAGCCACAATTTCGCGCCGCGGCTCGCCTTGACCGTGACGGTAACGCGCGTGCCGGACGCGAGATCCGTGAATGCGGCCGTATCGTCCGCGCCCTCGTTCACGACCGTATAAAGCGTGCAGCGGCGGTAGGGGATCGGATAGACCAGCATGTTCGACTGGTCCTGGGCCGGCGCGCTCACGCGGCAGACCCGGTCCTTGATGCCGGCCTCTCTCATGGCAAACCGGTAGAGCGCGGCGATCGCCGGCAGGTTATCGCCCAGCTCGAGCGGGACCGGGCAGAGCACGAGCTTGCCGCGCCCGATCTTGTGGCAGCTCACGCGGTTGCCGCGTTGTCCGGACCCGACCGCCTTGTCGACGGCGGTCGTTGGCAAGCTGCGCCCGGCCGCGTTGCGCAGGCTGACATCATAGTCGGCGCGCCCGATCCGGACACGTTCCACATTGCAGGCCTTCTCGGTATCCAACGCGAGCCCGAGCGCTTGGAGCCGCGCGCGCGGCCGCCAATACTCGTCGAACCCGGCCGCGCCGGAGAGCAGCACGGTTTTGCCCTTGCGCAGGCATTCCGAGAGATGCTGCCAGGCCGCGTCGGAGACCATCTGCGCGGCGGGCAAGATGATCAGTTTCGGGTTCCCGATCTGTTTGGTGTTATCGGCCCGGAAATCGTGTTCGAGCACCATATGCGCCTGTGTCTTGGCATAGTAGTGCAGCCCGACAATCATGTTGTGGACCGCGCCGGTCGCGACGCCGCCGTCGGCGGAGAAGAAGAAGGAAGACGGATGCACGACGAGCGTCTCGATCGCGTCCTCGTTGCGGCCCATATGCAGCGGCTTCGTCTTCTCTTCGATCCAGGCGAGCAGCCGGGTCCGTTCCAGGTGCGGGCGCTCGGTGCGATCGGCCCGGAACAGGCCGAGCCCGATCTCGGAGAGCGGGATCATGTACGGGTCGCAGTGTGCCTGCCACTGGATCCAGTTCCCGAACGTGTAGAGCAGTTTGCGTTCGAGCAGGTCGGCGGCGTCCTGATCGTCGAGCCGCGGCAGCCCGCGCGTGCCGCCGTAGGGATAGACGCCGAGCTCCTGCCCGCAACAGGGCAGTCCGCGCACGCGGTTCAGGAAATACTCCGAGAACACGACCGCGTCCCGATGCCACTGGTGCCAGTTGACCATATCGAACTGGCCCAGGTACGCCGCGTGCTGCTGGGACGGGATTCGCAGCGATTCGTCACGCCCGATCATGAACAGCATCTTGCGGTCCCGCGCCTTGACCGCGTTCCGGATATCGTCGACCCAACCGGCGAACGATTCGCGGGCAAACGCGTAGAAATCGGCAAGCGCCGCATAGCAGTGATAGCCCTGCGATTTGGAGTCGTAATGGCGTTGGAACTGCGAGGGGTCCGGCAGACCGGCCTTTTGGAATGACGGGACCTCTTCGGCCGAGACGCCCCACGCATCGCGCAGCGCGCCGATATCGTTCTTGTAGCGGCGCTTCAGCCATGCGATCCAGTTCTTGCGCTCGTACGGGTCGCCGGACGGCCGTGCCGGCCGCCAGAGCCCGGCCATCGAATAGGACGGCTCGTTGATCGCATCGACCTGCACATTCGGCCAGCGCTTGAACCGTTCGGCGAACGACGCGAATGCTTTGACGTTGCGCTTGCGCATTTGCGGGTTGTGGATCGGGCACTGGTCCCGGTTCCAGTGGTTCATGACGAACGCGCCGAGCACGAATTGGACCGGCATCCCGTAGCGCGCGGCGGTCAGGAAGAATGCCTCGAGCGAGCGCAGGCTCGGCTCGCGGATGTTGCCCGCGTCATCGAAGAACCGGTGCATCTCCTGCCAGATACCCGTGCGCAGGATGTTCAGGCCCGCCTCGCTCAGCTCGCGCAGGTCGAGATCGCACTGGTAGGCGTTCAGGTTCAGGAAACAGTTCCTGTACACGTCGGTTGTGAAGTAGTTGGCCCCGTGCATCGCGAACGGACGGCCCTGCTGCAGGCAATAGTCGGTCGACTTGCGAGGGTCGATCGTGATTGGCCCGAACGCCTTGAGCCGTCGCGCGATCGATTGTCTGGAGAGCTTGTAGAAGCCCGTGCGCGATTCGGCCAGTACGACATCGCCCGAATGGAGCGTGGCGGTCACCCGATAGAAGCCTTCGGGCAGCGCCTTGACGGCACGTGTCCGTTCGAGCTTTTCCGTGCCGGGCCCGCGGATTTTCATGCTGAAGCGCCGCACGCGCCTGTCGGTTTCGGCGTCATGCAGTTCGAGCGTCACGCCGTACGCGCCCGCGCGCGCCTGGCCGGTCCCCAAACGCCGCAACGTGAAACCGATCCGCGGCGTCTCCCGCGCGTCGTAGCGCGCGAGCTCGGAAAAGGCGGTCAGCCGGACGCGCGGCTGCGTGGCGGTGCGCAGCATGCCCGCAAGCAGCGCGGCGCCCGCTGCGCTTCGGTAGTAGTTGCGCGTCGCGGGCGTGAAGTTCAGGAAGATCAGGCTGCCCTTCTCGAAATGATCGATGCGTGTGATCGGCACGGCGATGAGGCGGCCGGCCGCGTCGCGCCAACCGCAGGCCCGTTCGAGTTGGGCTTCCGGCAGCGGTGTCCCCCACCTCGAGCCGGGCGGTTCGCTCCGCGTGACGAGCCGGTAGTAGCCCGAACAGGTCTCACGCATGCGTGCAAGCTTGCCGGCTTGCGCGAGTTCCGCCAGGAACCGATAGCGCGGGCTCAACAGCTCGAACCGCAGATTCCGGCCGACCGGTCCGGTCGGCGCCCAGGCATCGACAACCGAGAGCGCGTGCAGCGCGTTGTGGGTCGGCGCCTGTTCCCGCCAGGTCTTGGCGCGTACCGCATACGGCCGCGTGAACGGTTCGGGCCCGACGTTCAGAATGACTCCGCCACGCTCATAGTAGGCTTGCAGGGCCGGCCACGCGTGCTCGGGGAAATAGGGCCCGAGCGTATTGACCAGGATGTCGAGTCGTGACAGGTCGCGCGGCTGCATGCGATCCGCGCAGATTTGCCTGGTCGCCAGGCCGCCCGCCTGCTTCGCGGCACGCTCGACCGCGGCGGGCGACGCCGTGCATGGGACATGATCGCTGTAGAGGATGCCTATTCGCTTCACTGCATTGCTCCTGGTCGGGGACGCCAGGTACTGAACGTCCGGACACTATAGGGAACTCGCACCCGTTGTCCAGTGGAGATAGGGGCCCCAAATCCGCGAGTAAGCCTCGCGGCTTTGGGCTGGTGGCTGGTAGATGGTGAATGGTAGATGGTCTGTGATGCGTCGGAGGGCGTCGAGCAGAATGACATGCATGGCTTGATCGAACGAAGCATCTTCCAAAGCGCTCCCAACACCATTCACGATTCACAATCCACGATCCACTATCCCGATTCGCGGATTCTTATCCGCGGATCGGGGGGGGCGGGCGTGTCCCTCGAGCCGCGAAGGCGCGGTTTCAGAACTCGATCCCCTTCTGCGCCTTGATCCCGGCATCGAGCGGATGCTTGATTGCGTGCATGTCCGTGACGAGATCGGCCGCCTCGATCAGGCCCGGGCTCGCGTCGCGACCGGTCACGATGACATGCAGCCGTTTCCGGCGGCGGCGGAGCGTTTGCAGGATTCGCTCCTCCTCGATCATGCCGTACTTGATCAGGTAAGTGAGTTCGTCGAGCACGACCAGGAAGTGTTTGCCCTTGCGTATGATCTGTTCGGCGGTAGCCCACGCGTCGCGCGCGACCTCGATGTCGTTGGCCAGGTCTTTGGACTCCCAGGTGAAGCCCGCTCCGAGCACGTGCACTTCGAGCCGGTCCTTGAACTGCTCGGCAGCCTTGAGCTCACCGTAGTTCCACTTGCCTTTGATGAAATGGACCACGCACACGGACTTACCGTGTCCCAGCGCGCGGAACGCGGCGCCGAACGCGGCGGTCGTCTTGCCCTTACCGTGGCCGGTGTAGACGATGAGCAGGCCTTGCATGACGCGCTGGAGTATAGAGTGCGGCGCGTGTGCACACAAGCGCGTTGCCGGGCGTTGAACGCACGGCAGTATCATTTCTTAGTCAGCAGGAACGCCCAATCGTCCATGTCCGGCGCTTCGGGTGTGGTCCATTGGGGCCCTTCGACGGCACCGAGTTCGGTCCATTCGCCCGTGCGTGGGTTGAACTGCCTGGCTTCGTAGGAGCCTGGCTCCAGCGCCACGTCCAGCGCGTCGCCGGCAAACGTGTAGACGGCGTACTGGCGGCCGGGCTCGGCGAGGCAGAGCCCTGCCTGCTTGTGGACGGCCCGTTGCGGTTCGGCCTTCCACCACTCGAAGCTGGTGAAGAAATCCACGATATGTCCGAACTTCGGGAACATCGTCATGCTGTTGTCGCCGCGCCCGTTGATCCAGCCGCCGCCGCTGTCCGGGCCCCAGCCTGTGCCGGTGTTGGCCCGCTCGCCGTTGGTCTGGTAGCCGCCCGCCATGTAGATCGACCACGCGACCCGGCGCCGGTTGTCCGCGGAGCGCGAGGGCGGGCGCCGGTTCCCGCCCCAACCCATCGGATAGTGGTCCTCGTAGCCGTACTCCTCGTTCACCTGCGGCATCGGCCGGCCGGCTTCCGCCTGCTCCTTGCGGTTCTGACACATGAATTTGTAGCCGCCCTCCTCGTCCCACTTCTGGAACATCGCGAAGTCGGCCCAGGCCGCCGTGCGGAACCGGAAGTCGTTGTGGCCGTGTATCGAAACAAGGTGCCGGTACGGGTCTTTCGCTTTGATCAGCGTGCCCATGTTCTCCGCCCACCAGTCCGTGCGGAACTGACGGTACTCGTTGCTGACATCCCACATCACGTTCGAGAACGCGCCAAAGCGCGCAACCGCGTAGCGGTAGTAACGCTGCTCATCCTCGTTCCCCATGCCGGTGTTGCCGAACGGCTCGACGCCCGGCTTTCTTCCGTCAACGTAGAAGACGACAGACACGATCACGTCACGCTCGCGCGCGTGACGCAGCAGCGCGTCGAACTTCTGCCAGTATTCGGTGTTGAACCGTGTCGGGTCGAAGCCGGGTTCCTCCAGCGAGTCCGGTTGCTCGGCGACCCAGGGGTTGAGAAGGAAGGAGAACTTGTCGGTTGCGTACACGCGCTCGGCCCAGTCCTGGCCGCTCGCCACGCGGCCCGCGACTGCCACGCGCAACCGGTTCACTCGAAGGTCGGCCAACCGGTCGATGTTCCGTTTGATCGTGTCCAGGTCCCAGCCCATCAGGAAGTAGGCGGTGGTTGCGTTCCAGAAGTAATGCTCGCCGGTTCCGTCCCATACAAAGTGCCAGGCGTGGTCCCGGTCGACCCGCACGATCCCCTTGCGCGCGCTGTCCGTGGCCGTGAAGCTGCCGGCGTGCGTCGCCGTTGTGCCGGCGTGCGTGAGTGTGACCTCGTAGGTGTGCACGCCCCGTTCCGTCGCCATGAAACGAATCCGGTAGACCGACCCGTCCGCCGAATCGCAGAAACCTTCCGCAGTGCGGGGCGGCTTGCCCTCGAGCCCGAACGCACCGGTCACCGCTACGTCCGTGAACGGATTGCCTGCCGCCGGTGTCGCCGGCCGAATCTCGATCTCTACGAAATCGTAGGTCTCGATCGTGTCGGTTGACTGCTCGAATGTCGCTTTTTCTCTCATGCTCGTCTCTCCTCCGCAGGTCCGTCGCCGCAGGTCCCGCCCTGGAGGCGGGCCGGCCGGGCCTATCATGCAGGATGATGTTCCAGAGCTTGGAGACCCCGACGGGCTTGCGCCGCGGGGGTCTCGCGTGCTTCATCCCCTCGCAATTCGGCCCCCTATCGACAATCTCTAACTCTCGGCCTGCCGCAGTTCCTCCGGGATCGCCCGCAAAAAGCCCCGGGATCCTTGGATCCGGCGGCCGGGATGGCTATACTTCGGGTGTCGCAGTGTGTCGGGAATCGGGTTTGGCCGGCTATGAATGCGAAACAGGAAGCCCCATCGTTTGCGCACGGGATCGGCGCGTTCAGGACGCCCCAACCTGCCAGTGTTGACGGGCTGCCGCCGGACAAGCGGTTGGACCGCCATCAGGATCTGGAGTTGAACCTGGTCGAGGGCGGTGAATACGTTTATTTGTTTGGCGCGCGTCCGGTCGTGCTGGGCGACGGCGAGTTGACGGTCTTCTGGGGTGCGCAGCCGCACCAGGTCCTGCGCCGCCGGGATGTCCGGTGCCTCAGCTGCATTCACGTTCCGCTGAGCTGGGTACTGGCCTGGGATTTGCCGGCGGAGCTGATTCAGTCGATTCTGGACGGCACGATTCTGCACGAGCGCGACCCGGCCCGTCATCCGTTCGACCGGGAACTGATGAAGCAATGGGTTTCGGACGTGACCTGCGGCCGCGAGGAGCGGCGTGACATAGCGCTGCTGGAGATCCAGGCGCGGCTCAGGCGCCTGGCCGACACGCAGGCGTTCGAGGGTGCGGACGAGCCGGCGTCGAGCGTGCCGGACCAGGCGCCCCAGGATCGGGCCCTGGGCATGGCGCGCCACATTGCCGAGCACTATGCGGGGCCGCTGCCCGTGGCCGAGGTTGCGGCGGCGGTCGGCCTGCATCCGGACTACGCGATGACGCTGTTCAAGCAGACGTTCGGGTTCACGATGACACAGTTCATCAATCAGCATCGGGTCTGGCGCGCGCAGCGGTTGCTCGCGACGACGCAGGAGAAAGTCCTGACGATCGCCTTGGAGTCCGGGTTCGGTTCGCTCAGCCAGTTCAACACGGTGTTCAAGCAGGTTTGCGGGAAGAGCCCGCGCGATTTCCGGCGATCGTTGGGGTAGGCGGCACGCGTCAAGCGGACAGCGGGAGGGCCCGCGCAGCCAATGAACGAACGGCGCAAAGCGACGCACGGCGGAACGGCCGCGAACGGGGACTCGGGTTTCCGGTCGCGGACGCACTACGTGCTGCGCGCGTTGGCATGCCTCAAGCCGTACTGGCCGCTCGTGCTGGGCGCCTACCTTGCGGTGTTCGGGTCCAACACGGCCATTGTCTGGATGCCGGTCGTCATACGCCGGATCGTAGACGACGGGATCCGGACAGGGCAGGTTCCGGCGATCGCCTCAGGCTGCGGGCTGCTGTTGGCACTGGCGCTGGTCCGCGGCGTCTGCATGTTCCTCACAGGCCGTTGGACGGAAACCGCCTCGCAGAACGTGGCCTTCGACATCCGCAACCGGTTCCACGAGAAACTGCACGCGCTCTCGTTCAGTTTTCACGATCAGGCGGAGACCGGCCAGCTTCTCTCGCGCAGCGTGCGGGACGTCGACCGGATCCGGTTCCTGACCGGCCGCGCGTTTCTGCACGTAGTGCAGATGTTGACGTTGTTGGCCGGCATCTCGGTGGCAATGCTTCTGATGAATCCGCGTTTGGGCCTGCTCGCGCTGAGCATCTTCCCGTTCTTTGCGGGCAGTGCGTTTGTGTTGGGCGCGAAGCTGCGGCCGTTGTCGATGTTGATCCGCGACAAGGAAGGCGACCTGACCTCGTTTCTGGAACAGAACCTGCGCGGGGCAAGTATCGTGAAGGCGTTTGGCCGCGAGCAGGCCGCGACGGCGGGATTCGAGACGGAGAATCGCGACCTGCTCGGTCTACAGCGGCGCGAAGCGGTCCTGCGCGCCGGGTATTTCCCGTTGATGACGCTGCTCGCGGGCGTGGGCATCCTGATCGTGCTCGTGGTCGGCGGCCGGCAGGTTATTGCGGGGGAACTGACACCCGGCGCGCTGGTCGCATTCATGGCCTACGTGCAGCAATTGGCGCGACCTGCGCGGCGGCTCGGTTGGATGGTTGCCGCGATCGCGGCGTCCTCCGCTTCGGCGGAGCGCATTTTCGAGGTGCTCGACCTGCGCTCGGAGATACGCGATGCGCCGGACGCGGCGCTGCTCGGTAAGGTGCGGGGCCATGTGCGGTTCGACCGCGTGAGCTTTGCCTACACGCGGACCAACAAGGTGCTGGACGACATCAGTTTCGATGTGGATCCCGGCGAGAAAGTCGCGCTTCTGGGCGGCACGGGTTCGGGCAAGAGCTCGATCATCAATCTGATCCCGCGCTTCTACGATCCATCCGCAGGCACCGTCTCGATCGACGGCGTCGATATCCGGACCGTCACGGTCCGGTCGTTGCGCGAGCACATCGGGATCGTGTTGCAGGACACGATCCTGTTCGCCTCGACCGTGCGTGAGAACATCGCGTTCGGCCGACCGACCGCGAGCGCGGCACAGGTCGAGGCGGCGGCCAAGGCCGCGCACGCGCACGAGTTCATCACGAATCTGGACGGCGGCTACGACGCCCGGATCGGGGAACAGGGCGTCACACTTTCCGGCGGCCAGAGACAGCGGCTTTGCCTGGCCCGCGCGATTCTGAAAGATCCCGAGATCCTGATCCTGGACGACGCGACCTCGAGCGTGGATACGGAGACCGAGCAGCGTATCCAGGCGGCGCTGCGGGAACTGATGCGGAGCCGGACCTCGTTCATCATTGCGCAGCGGCTCAGCACGGTGCGCGCGGCGGACAAGGTGTTCGTGATGGAGCAGGGCCGGATTGCGGCTGTTGGCGAACGCACCGACAGCGAGACGGCCCACGATCAGTTGCTCCGAACGAGCGGCTTGTACGTGGAAATCTACAAGCGCCAGCTTCGGGAGGGGGTTTGACGTGAGACGGCGATACGGTCGGGTTTTGCGATTCCGCCGCGGACACGGGATTTACGACAAGATGTGCGGCAACGTCGGTTTGGAAGGAGGCACACGTGCTGGGTAGCGGCATGCAGGGCGGCCCGCGCGGTCTGCTTCATGCCCACGGCGGGCATGAGGACGGGCGGATTCGGGGCAGTGTGTTGCTGCGCCTGCTGCAGTTCGTGCGTCCGTACCGGCGCGCACTTCTGGCCGCCGGCCTGTTGATGTTGGTCTCGACGGCCGGCGGCCTGTTCATCCCCTACATGACGCGGCACATCATCGACGAAGTCATCACCGCGGGACACGCGGGTGGGTTGCCGCGAAGCGGTTGGATCCTGGCCGGCGCCATGGTGCTGACCTACTTTGCGTCGGTCGGGCAAGGCTTCCTTCTTGCGCGGGTCGGTCAGAAGACATTGTTCTCGCTGCGCCGTGAGCTGTTCGCGCACCTGCAGCGCCTGTCGGTAGCCTACCACGACAAACACATTGTGGGCGTGACGGTTTCGCGCGTCGTCAACGACGTGGCGGTCATCAACAATCTGTTGAGCGAAGGGCTTATCACGCTGCTCGGCGACACGTTGCTGATTGCGGGCACCATCGTGGTCATGCTCGTGATGGAGCTGCGGCTGGCGCTGATCACCTTCACGATCCTGCCGGTCATGGTGTTGGCGACGGTACTGTTCAGCCGCCGCGCCCGGGTCGCTTACCGCGAGACGCGCGAGCAGGTTGCGACGTTGGTCGGGAACCTGGCGGAGAACATCAGCGGGATGCGCGTGATCCAGTCGTTTGCGCAGGAGGATACGAGCCAGGAACGTTTCGAGCAGCACAACTGGAACAACCGTACGGCCCATGTTCGGGCCATGTCGCTGTCCTTCATTTTTCTTCCGGCCGTGAACGTACTGAGTGTGGTCGCGACCTGCATCGTGCTTTTTGCCGGCGGCCTGATGGTCGTGCGCGGCGCGGTCACGCTCGGCGTGATGGTCGCGTTCATGACGTATGTCAACCGGCTGTTCCTGCCGATCAGCGAGCTCAGTCAGCTTTATGCCACGCTGCAATCCGCGACGGCGGGCGGCGAGCGCGTGCTGGAGCTGTTGGCGACGGAGCCCGCGGTATCCGACGCGCCGGGCGCCACGGACCTGGCCGATCTGCGCGGCGGCATCGAGTTTCGCGACGTGCATTTCGAGTATGAGCCCGGTGTCGAGATCCTGCACGGGCTCGCCATGCGGATCGAGCCGGGCGAGACTGTCGCGATCGTGGGGCCGACAGGTGCGGGCAAGACCACGATCATCAGCCTGGTTTGCCGGTTCTACGAGCCGACCCGCGGCGAGCTGCTCATCGACGGCCGCCGCATCCAGGATGTGACGGCGGCGAGTCTGCACCGGCACATGGGGTTCGTCTCGCAGGATCCGTTCCTGTTCCGGGGCACGATTGCGGAGAACATCGCGTTCGCGCGGGACAATGCGCCCATGGCGGATATCGTCGCGGCCGCCCGGCATGCGGAAGCCGACGCGTTCATCAGCCGGCTGCCCGACGGCTACGACACGCGCGTGCTGGAGGGCGGCGTGAATCTGTCCAACGGGCAACGGCAGCTTGTGAGCATCGCGCGCGCGATTCTGGCCGACCCGCGTATCCTGATCATGGACGAGGCGACCTCGAGCGTGGATTCCATGACCGAATCGCTGATCCAGCGCGCGCTCGCCGCGCTGCTGGAAGAGCGGACGGCGATCGTGATCGCGCACCGGCTGACCACCGTGCGTGATGCGGACCGAATCTACGTCATGGACCGGGGCGCCTTTGTCCAGGAGGGCACACACGCCGAACTCGTTGCACGCGATGGGCTGTACCGCGAGCTTTACGAGCGGCAGTTCATCAATGCGCTCTAGCGCCCGACGAACGCGTAGACATTGCCGCCCCAATCGGCGACGTAGAGCGTATTGCCCGTGGCGGCCGGGTATGCATAGATCGGACAGCCGATTTCTCGGCGCCAGATCTCTTCGCCGGAAGCGAGGTCGAATCCGAGCACGACACCTTCCCTGGCAACGGCGTAGACCGCCGGGCCCATCACGGCCAGCCCGCCCTGCAGCCGCAGGTCCGTGTCGATCGCCCACAGCGGCTTGCCCGTGTCTGTGTGGACAGCCTGGATATGCCCGTCCAGCCAGGCGAACACGACAGTGTTCCCGCGGAGGGCGGTCAGGGTCGGGCGTACCAGCAGTTTCTCCTTCTTCCAGTCCTGCTTATGGCGGGCGCGCGTCCAGCGCAGCTCGCCACCGGCACAGCGCCGGGCCGAACCGTGTACGAATACGCTGCGGCCGTCTGTCGCCACGGTCGTGGCCCACCAGGAGGCCCGCTTCGCGAGCAGCTCCTGGTCTCGCGCCCAGAGCACCTTGCCGTCGGCGAGGGAGACGCAGCCGGTCTCCGCAAAGAGCCGTTGCGCCCGGCGGTCGACGGCAGGAGAATCGGTGTTGGTTCTGCCGGAAACGGATGCCGGGAGTTCACTCCGCCATTGCAGCGTTCCCGCGCGCGCGTCGCGGGCCGCGAGGCGCGTCTGCTCATCGGTCGTCTCGAGCAGCAGCAGCGTGTTGCCCGCCAGCTTCACAGGCAGGAACGGCGCCTTACGCCCGCGCGAGGTCCGTTGCCAGAGCCGCTTGTTCGTGGCCGCTTCGCTGATCACAAGAAACGGGTCGCCCCGTGCGGTGGGCGCCCCGAACGCGTAGCCGGAACAGAGCAGCCCGTTCCCGTAGTGCAGGGGCAGGACGGCGGTGCGGTTGGCGATCGGCAGAGCGAGGTGATCATCGAACAGGATTTCTTCCCCGCTGACGGCATCGAGCGTCACGACCCCGGACCGTTCGTGCATTGCGTATTGAGAAAGCGGCACGTGCAGTTTCCGGCCCGCAAGAATCGGGCCGCCGTGGCAGACAGGCGCACCGACATTCCTGCACCAGGCGAGTGCAAGCGGCGCGCGCCCGGTGGCGCCGACATCGGCCGTGTTTGCCTCGTTACCACCCGGCCCGGTCCAGGCGTTGTCCGGACGGGGGACAGGGACTGTACGGGCAAGCGCGAATCCGACGTCGTTCGTCCATGTCTCGCCGCCGAGCGTCGTGGCTTCGACCCGAACAGACGCCCGGCTGCCGGCCGGGATCGGGGGTGCGGGCGCTCGCCACGTCCAGCGTCCGCTCGGTTGCAGAGGGACCCACGGTCCTTCTGTCTTCCAGCGGGCCCGCATGCTTCGAACCGTCGAGAGCGGGCCGCCGGCGTTAACGATCACATCGCCGTGCTCGCGCGGAAACGTGGCGTTCGGTGCGGGCGAAACGCTCGCGAAAAACTCCGAAAGTCCGTCCAGCTCGTAGGAGGCCCAGATTCGTCCGTCCCGTACGCCGGCCACGTGAAAGCCGAGCGGCACGATGCCGCGGTCGCTATTCGTGCTGATGCGCGCGCCGACATCGATGCCGCAGACTCTGCCATGGCCGGGGATGTCCCACACCTGCACTTTGCGGCGATGCGTGTGCGAGCAGAAGACACCGATCATCCTCAGGCCACGCTTGGAAAACAGACGCCAGTGCGGCCAGCCTTTCGGGCGCCACAACGGGAAGTGCTGGAAAAGCACGCACGGCGTGCCGCGCGGCAGGAAGCCCAGTTCTCTCTCCAGCCACGCGGCTTGCTCCTGCTTCGACTGTCCGCTCTCGCGTGGGAATCCGAAGGTAAAGAAGAACACGCCGCCATAGTGGAATCCGTAGGTCGGAGGGCCGAGCAATTCAATCCACTGCCGTGGGTGGTTGCCCAGGCAGTTGAAGACGGGGACGCCGAGCTTCCGATGTTGTTCGCGCAGAATCGCGCGCTGCTCGGCCAGAGACTCGGCCCCACGTATGCGCACGAACAGGTCGCCCATCGTCAGCACGAAGCGCGGTCGACGATCCATCCTGTCGCCGACACCGGTCAGCCTCTGCAGCATACGGCTGTACACGACATCGCCGGATGTCACGAAACAGAAATCCCTGTCGCGCGATCGCTTGTCGGGGCGCAGCGGGAAATCTGCCGTGAACTCGCGCTTGCCTTCCCAGTCGATATACCGGTAGTAGCCGCCGGTCTCGAAGACCATGAAGCCGGGCGGCAGCGTGACGTAGACTACGGGAATCACGCCGCGCTTGACCGTGCCGTCCAAAGCGTACCGGCCGGCCTGATCGGTCTGCACTGTCGCCCAGAAATCGCTGACCGGGGCGCCCGGGATCGGGGCTTCGCCGGGATCGAACGTGCCGTTCCCGTTCGCGTCCGAGAACACGCGGCCGCTTAGCCGCAGATGGACCGGTGTCTCCGGCCCTGTCGGCGCTGGTCCTTCCCGGGCAGCCGTGGCGGTCGCGACCGTGCAGAGCGTGAGGATGCTGATTATCGTCCATCGCTTCATCATGTGCTCCCGGTCCGGGGGGGGGGACGATCTGAAACGCGTGCCCGCCAGCGACCGGCGGCTGTGAAGCCGTGCAGTCCACTGGTTCTTCCGGCTGTCCGTCGTGCTCCCCAATCGTGCTCCGCCATCGTCGCCCGCTATCGTCTTCCGATCTCGACGTACGCCAGGTCCATGTTCTTGGCGGCGGCGACCTCGTCGAGCCGGCCGACGGGCGTGGTTTCCGGTACGGCGTGCAACTTCTCGGGGTCATTTTCCGCGAGCTCGGCCAGTTCGAGCATGGCGGCGACGAAGGTGTCGAGCGTTTCGCGCGTTTCGGTCTCGGTCGGCTCGATCATCATGGCTTCCGGCACGATCAACGGGAAATAGACGGTTGGCGCATGGATACCACGGTCGAGCAAGGCTTTGCCGATATCGAGTGCGCGCACGCCGTGCTCCTTGTGCTGGCGGGAAGCGCTCAGCACGCATTCGTGCATACAGCGCTCTTGTGTTGGCGTGGAGAAGTGGTCGCGCAGCTTCTGGAGCACATAGTTCGCGTTCAGTACGGCATGGTTGCTGACCTCGCGCAGCCCGTGTTTCCCGATCAGGAGCAGATACGCGTAGGTCCGGACGATGATCCCGAAGTTCCCGTAGAACGGCGCGATATAGCCGATGCTCTTCGGTGCGTCGTAGTCGAGGCTGAACGTGCCGTCCTTCGTCTTGACGACGCGCGAGATCGGCAGGTACGGACGCAGCCGCTCGATTACGCCGACCGGGCCCGCGCCCGGCCCGCCGCCGCCGTGCGGGGAGGCGAACGTCTTGTGCAGGTTCAGGTGGCAGACGTCGAATCCGAGCTCGCCCGGTTTGCAGCGGCCGAGGATCGCGTTCAGGTTCGCGCCGTCATAGTACATGAGGCCGTCGACCGCGTGCACGGCCTCGGCGATCTCGCGAATGTGCGGGTTGAACAGGCCGAGCGTGTTCGGGCTGGTCAGCATGACACCGGCCGTCTGCTCGTTCAGCGCATTCTTGACCGCGGCCGTGTCGAGCAGGCCGTTTTTGTTCGACCTGATCGAGACAACACCATAGCCGCCGAGCGCGGCGCTCGCCGGGTTCGTGCCGTGCGCGGAATCCGGAATGATGACGTGCGTCTTCTTGTTCTTCTTGTCCGCGTGATAGGCCGCCATCAGCATCACGCCGGTCAGCTCGCCGTGTGCGCCGGCCAGCGGCTGCAGCGTGAATTCGGACATGCCCGAGATCTCAGAGAGCATGCGCTCGGTCTCGTAGATCACCTGCAGCGCGCCCTGCGTCAGCAGTCCGCCGTGCCGGAGTTGCGGCCAGAGCGGGTGCAGGTCGAGAAAGCCGTTCAGGTTCGCGACTGTTTCGCAGCATTTCGGGTTGTATTTCATCGTGCAGGAGCCGAGCGGATAGAAGTGGGTGTCGACAGAGAAGTTCAGTCGAGAGAGTCTCGTGAAGTGACGGACCACCTCGAGCTCGGGCAGTTCCGGTAGTTCCGCCGGCTTCTTGCGCAAGAACTTCTGTGCGATCAACTCATGCGTCGGCACCGTCCATTCGGGAGCGCGTGCCGCGCGGCGGTCGGGGGAGCTCTTCTCGAAGATGAGTTGCATCGTGAATCTCCTGCTACAAAGCGGCCTCGAGCGCCGCTGCAAACATGTCGATTTCTTCTTTGGTCCTCTTCTCGGTGAACGCGGCGAGCAGTACGTTTTCCATGCCCGCATAGTAGCGTCCGACCGGGAACCCGCCCGCGTAGCCCTTGTCGACCAGCGCGCTGATGACCTCGGCCGCATCGCGCGGCAGCGTTACCGCGAACTCATTGAAGAAATTGCGTCGGAACGTGGGGTCCACGCCGGGAATCGCGGTGAGCTTGTTCCAGGCATAGCTCGCGTTGGACGCGCAGAGCTCGGCGACTTCGACCAGGCCCTGCTTGCCGACGAGCGAGAGGTACATCAGTGCGCGCAGCGCGCAGAGCGCTTCGTTCGAGCAGATGTTCGACGTCGCTTTCTCGCGGCGGATGTGCTGCTCGCGCGCCTGGAGCGTAAGCACGAAGCCTCGCCGGCCCTTCGCGTCGTGGGTCGCGCCGACGATACGGCCCGGCATCTTGCGCACGTAGTTCTTGCGCGTCGCCATGAATCCGAGGTAGGGCCCGCCGAACGACAGGGGCAGGCCCAGGCTCTGCCCTTCGCCGGTCACGATGTCCGCGCCCATGTCCGCGGGCGTCGCCACGATGCCGAGCGAGATCGGATAGACCGAGATCACGGCCAGTGCGCCCGCGCGGTGCGCCGCCTCGGTCAGGTCCGAAAGGTCGTCGAGGCAGCCGAAGAAATTGGGGTTCTGCAGGATCACCGCCGCGACCTTGTCGTTGAGCCGTTCCCCGAACGCGCGGCGTCCGGCGATGCCGTTCTCCATCGCAATCTCCTCGCACTCGATGGAGAGATTGGCCATGTAGCAGCGCAGCATCGTGCGGTAGATCGGGCTGACGCCCTCGTCGATCAGGACACGGTTCCGCCGCGTGACGCGCAGCGCCATCATGATCGCTTCGAACAGCGCCGTGCCGCCGTCGTAGAGCGAGGCGTTCGCCACCTCCATGCCGGTCAGCCGCACGATCGAGGTCTGGTATTCGTAGATCGCCTGCAACGTGCCCTGCGCCACTTCCGGCTGGTACGGCGTGTACGCGGTGTAGAACTCGCCGCGCCCGGCCAGCGCGTCGATCGCCGCGGGGATGAAATGATCGTAGAACCCGCCGCCGCAGAAGTTGACCAGCCCGCTCCGGTTCAGGTTCGCAAGGTGCTGTAGCCGTTGCGTCATGCGCAGTTCGCTCATCCCCTCGGGGATCTCGAACCGGTCGGTTTGCATCTCGGCGGGGATATGTGAGAACAGCGCGTCGAAATCCTTCAGCCCAAGCTCCGCGAGCATGAGCCGGTCGTCCTCCGCGCTGTTGGTGCAGTAGGACATGTGGGGCATCGGGGGCGCTCCTTTCAGTCGCCAGGTCGAAGAGTCGGAAAGTCACAAGGTCAAGAAGTCAAAGAGTCGTACGGTTCGATATCACAGGGCTCAGGAATCAGCAAGCAGGATCGCATGCTTCAAGACACCATCTGCCATTCACGATTCACCTTCCCGCTTGGTGGTTTCCTATCCGCGGACCGCCGCCTGCCTTCGCGCTTGTCATTCCGGGGCGGTCTCCTATAATACCGCCTTTAACACAACGGAGAGCGCCGTATGCACATCGTGGTTTGTATCAAGCAGGTCCCGGAGACGACGGACGTGAAGATCGATCCGGAAACGAACACGCTGATGCGTGAAGGGGTCGCCTCGATCATCAACCCGTTCGACATGTACGCGATCGAGGAGAGCCTCAAGATCAAGGAGAAGCTGGGCGGCAAGGTGACGGCGATTTCGATGGGCCCGCCGCAGGCGGAGGCGGCGCTGCGCGAAGCGATTTCGATGGGGGTCGACGCCGGCATTCTGGTTTCCGACCGCGCGTTTGCCGGCAGCGACACGTGGGCGACGAGCTACACGCTTGCGAAGACGATCGAGAAGATCGGCGACTATGACCTGATCCTGTGCGGCAAGCAGGCGTCGGACGGCGACACCGCGCAAGTCGGGCCGGGCATCGCCTCGCAGCTCGATTTGCCGCAAATCACCTATGTCCGCAAGATTCGTGAGATCGACGAGAAACAGATTGTGGCCGAGCGCCTGCTCGAGGGCGGCTACGAAGTGATTGCGGCGCCGCTGCCGTGCCTGATGACGGCGGTCAAGGAGTTGAACGAGCCGCGCCTTCCCTCGCTGCGCGGGAAGCTGGCGGCGAAAAAGGCGGAGATCGTGAAGTGGGCGGCGGCAGATCTCGACTGCGACAACGCGATGCTGGGGTTGGACGGGTCCCCGACCAAGGTCGTGAAGATCTTCACCCCGCCACCGCGCGGTGGCGGCGAGATGCTCGAAGGCGAGCCGCCGGAGATCGCGAAGCAGTTGGTGGAGAAACTCAAGGATGTCGTACTCGCGGCGGGCGCCTGACCCGCGCGGATAGCGTGTGCGGCCCACGCCGCGGCGAGAACCGAACCGAGAGAAAGAACTGAGCCATGCCGGATGATCCGATACGAATACTCGAAGACAAGTGCGTAGGCTGCGGGCTGTGCGTGAAGGCCTGCCCGTTCGCCGCGATTGTGCTGGAAGAAAGCGCGGAAACCGAGGGCAAGCCGAAGAAGCTCGCGGTGATCGATCTCGAGAAGTGCACGCTGTGCGGGGCTTGCGTGGAGGCGTGCAAGTTCGATGCGATCGAGATGCGTGAGAAGGCGGAAACGGCGGCCGCGGACCTCGCGGACTACAAGGATGTCTGGGTCTTCGCCGAGCAGGCCGACGGCGAGATCAACACGATCGCCTACGAGATGCTGGGGGCCGGCCGGCAACTTGCCGACGAGTTGAACATGAACCTGTGCGCGTTGCTGCTCGGGCACAACGTCGAAGAGAAGGTCGCCGAGCTCACGCGGCGCGGCGCGGACATCGTCTACCTGGTCGACCGCCCGGAGCTCGCCTACTATCAGGACGAGCCGTACGCGGCGGTGATCACGGAGCTCGTGAAGCGGCACAAGCCCTGCATCCTGCTGTGCGGCGCCTCGACGATCGGGCGCAGCCTGATCTCGCGCGTGGCCGTGCCGCTCCATACGGGGCTGACCGCGGATTGCACCGGGTTGGCCATCGATCCGGAGACCAAGAACCTGCTCCAGACGCGCCCGGCGTTCGGCGGCAACATCATGGCGACGATCATCACGCCGAACCATCGTCCGCAGATGGCGACCGTGCGGCACAAAGTGATGAAGGAAGCGCAGCCGGACGACAGCAAGACGGGCCGGACGATTGCCGAAGAGTTGGCGGAAGCGCTGTTTCTGTCCCGTGCGAAGCGCACGGAGTTCGTGCCCGAAGAAGAGACAACGGTCAACATCGCGGAGGCCGACATCAGTGTTTCCGGCGGCCGCGGCCTGCAGAAGCCGGAGAATTTTTCGCTTGTTCGGGAACTCGCCGAAGTGATCGGGGCCGGTGTCGGTTCTTCGCGTGCCGCCGTCGATGCCGGCTGGATCCCGTATTCGCATCAGGTCGGCCAGACCGGCAAGACGGTATGCCCGAAGATCTACATCGCCTGCGGGATCAGCGGCCAGATCCAGCACCTGGCGGGTATGGGCTCCTCGGACATCATTGTGGCGATCAACAAGGATCCGGAAGCCCCGATCTTCAAGTTGGCCACCTACGGGATCGTCGGGGATCTGTTCCAGATCGTGCCGTTGCTCACACAGGAGTTCAAGAAGGTGCTCGGAAAATGAGAAGGGGTCGACGATGAACAAGCCGAACCGTATCCTGTCGCTCGTTCTTGCTGTTGCAGCCGTTGCCTTTGCGGGGTCGGCACGTGCCGCGCGGCGGGAGCCGGTACGCCCGAACGTGCTGATCATTCCCGCGCGCTACGTGGTCGTGCAAGTCGCCTTTGACGTGGCCGCGTTCCAGCCGCTCGTGCTCGTGTCGTATCAGGCCGAACGCGACATGAACAACCCGCTCCTGCACGTGTGGCATGAGGGGAAATGGGCCTACATCAATGCCTCGGACTACGCGCAGGGCGCTTTCATTCGGCCCAGCCCGGGCCGCACCGTCATTGTGGGGACCGACATGGACGTGCCGCCTCTGGTCCTTCAGGCGGAGTCCTGGTCCGAAAGCGTCGAGCGCGTGAAGACGATCGACACGGCGGAACTCATCAACGGGCTCGGCCGCGTGCTGCGTTTGCGTTCGAGGCAGATCAAGTGGCTGGCGAAACGCTACAAGCTGACGGTGATCCAGGGCCACTTGCGCGGCGAACGGGCGGGCCGTTACGTGATGCAGCCGACGGCGCCAACGACGATCGTGCTCGAGACCGGTGAGTCGATCCCCGCCCCGCTCAAGGAACCGATTGCCCCGATTCCGTAGCTCGGCAGCCGGAACCGCGGGGTTTCGGTCTGCGGTACGGGGCCCCGTCACGTTTCCAGGATGCGCCGGACCGCTTTTGCCAGGCTTTCCAACGTGATCGGTTTGCGCAGGTACGGGCCGGCGCCCAGCGCCTGGGCCGCGGCGACGCGGTCGGACTCCTTGTAGCCGGAGATGATCAGCGCTTTCTGGCCGGGCCGGAGCTCGGCGATCTTCTCGTAGGTCTCCGCCCCGTCGATGCCGTTGCCCATGATCATGTCCAGGATCAGCAGGTCGGGCAGCGCGCGGTCCTTCTTTCCGGCGTCCCGTGCCGCGGCATTGGTGAAGAGCTGCACCGCAGCTTCGCCGCTTTGCACGCCGCTCACCTCGTAGCCGAGCCCGCTCAGGATTCGCGTGAACACCTCGATTTGGATCGGATCGTCATCGATCACCAGGATCTTCTCGGACCCGCCGGACACTTCGTCCTGGTCCTCGCTCTCGATCTCAGCGCGGCAGACCGGGAAGTACAGGCTGAAGGTTGTGCCTTTCCCGATTTCGCTTTCCATATCGATATAGCCGTTGTGGTCGGTGACGATTCCGTAGACAACGCTCAGGCCGAGTCCGGAACCCCGCTTTTTCCGGCCGGTCTTGGTCGTGAAGAACGGGTCGAAGATCTTGTCCTTGATGTCCTCCGGGATTCCGGGCCCGTCATCCTGGACCGTGACGCGGATGTACTCGCCGGGGTTCACGCGCACGTAGTTGCCGAACGGCTTATCAAGATATACGTTCTCGGTGTCCACGCTGAGGTGTCCGCTCTCGCCCATCGCGTCGATGGCGTTCTGGCACAGATTCTGCAGCACACGCATAAGCTGAGGCGCGCCGAACTTCACGTTCGGCAGGTCGGCCTTGGGATAACAGTCGATACGGACCTCTTCGGGCGCGATGCTGCGACGGCAGGATTCGACGACCTCCTCGACCATCGCGTTCACGTTCAGCACGGTCTGTTTCACGTTCCCGCGCCTGGAGAGCGCGAGCAGGTCCTGGTTGATGTCCGCGATCTGACGCGTTGCGTTTGCGATCAACTCCAAATCTTCCAAGGACCGCGAGCCCTCCGGCAGTTCTTTCTTGATCAGATCCGGGTAGACGAGCAGCGGCATGAGCAAATTGTTGAAATCATGCGCAATCTGGCCGGCGAACAGGGCCGTGGCTTCCAGCCGCTTCGCGCGGTCGAGTTGTGACTGGGCCGCCTTCAGTTCCTCCTCGGCCTTCATCCTCGCGGTGATGTCGCGGCTGATTCCGACAAGGCCTACGATCTTGCGGTTCTCGTCGCGGATCGGCACTTTCGTCGTGGAACTCCAGCCCTGCGAGGCGTCCGGAAGCTCGATACGTTCAACCTTGTCGATGATCGAGACGCCGCTTTTGACCACCTTCTGATCGTCTTTGAGGAACCGTTTCGCCTGCGCCTCCGGGTAGAATTCGAGGTCGGTCTTGCCATTTGCGTCGTTCGGCCGGTCCAACCCGAACAGGTTCGCCAGAGCGCGGTTGATCCTGAGGAACCGGCAGGCGGCATCCTTGAAGTACATACGGTCTGGAATGTTGTCCATCAGAAGCTGCAGCAGGTCGCGTTCCCGAGCGAGGGCCTCCTCCTTCTCCTCCAGTTGCGTGACCGTCGCGGTCAGGTTCGCCTCGCTTGCGCGCAGCTCGCGGTTCCGCGCCTCCAGCGCCTCGGTCGCTTCCTGGAGTCTCTGTTCCCGCTCGTGCAGCGCCTGCTCGGCGCGCTTGCGTTCCGTGATATCGCGCACGAAGAAGCAGAATTGGCCCTCTTCCGTCACGTGCAGGGCCGTGACCGCGATCTCCGACGGGAACGTCGTTCCGTCCACACGCTGGCAGGTCGCCTCCAGCAAGACATGCCGGTGCGCCTTTAGGTTCTCGCTGATGCTCTGAAGCAGCTTCTCGTCCGAGCCCTTGAACAGGTCCGTGATGCGCATGGTCGCGATGACGGGTTGCGTCGTGTGGAACAGGCGTGCGGCGCGCATGTTGACTTCGACGACGCGGCCCTTGATGTCCGTCATCAGCACGCCGTCATACATGTTGTGCAGCAGTTCCTGGTACCGTGAGCCGTCGACCAGGCTGCGGAGCATGACCACCGTGCGGCTCGGGTCCGAAGACTGCGGCGCGGCCTTGGGGTGGGAGGCCGCCGTGGACGCGCGGGCCGGGCTGCTCTGGCCGGCGTCCGCCTGCTCTTCGGCGGGCAGGCTGATTCGAACCGTATGGGGAAGAGTCCTTTTCGACTTCTTCTTTTTCGCTTCCTTCTTCATAGCGGTCCAGCCTGGGAGCAGCGCATCCCGTCGCGGGTCAGAAGCAGTGCTCTTCTGCGGGGAAATGGCCGTCCTGGACTTCCTTTCGGTACGTTTCGAACGCCTGTTTCATGGCGTCGCCGAGCTCGGCGTAGCGTTTTGCGAACTTGGGGGTGAACGCGCTGAAGAGCCCGAGGATATCGTGAAAGACGAGGATCTGCCCGTCGCACTGGGGGCCGGCCCCGATCCCGATAATCGGGACGTCGACGGCTTCGCGCAGTGCGCCGCCGAGTGCGGCGGGCACGCATTCGAGCACGATGGCGAAGACGCCGGCAGCGTTGAGGACCCGCGCGTCTTCGAGCAGTTGTTCGGCGGCCGGGTCCGTTTTGCCCTGGACCTTGTAGCCCCCCATCGTCCGGATGCTTTGCGGGGTCAGCCCGATATGGCCGAGCACCGGTATGCCGGCATCGACAAGCTGTTCGACGAGCGCGCGGCGCGAAGCGCCGCCCTCGATCTTGACCGCGTCCGCGCCGGCGCTCTTGACGAAACGGCCGGCATTCCGCACGCCTTCTTCCGTAGACGCGTGGTAGGACATGAACGGCATGTCCGCGACGAGCAACGCATGCTCGACACCGCGCGCGGCGGCTGCCGTATGGTGCAGCATCTGCTCGACCGTCACCGGCAGCGTCGTGTCGTAGCCGAGCACCGTCATGGCCAGCGAGTCGCCGACCAAAATCAAATGGATACCGGCCGCGTCGACGAGCTGCGCGGTCGCATAGTCGTAGGCGGTCAGACACACGATCTGTTCCCGGCCTTTCATGGCCCGGATTCGATTGGCCGTGTACTTCTCTGGTGCTTTCATGGTGGGCACCGCGGTTTGGACCCCGCTTCAGGAACGCGCCTTCCTTGTTTAGCGCATTTGCCCGAAAAGTCAAGCTATAGCCGCGGGACGCGGTCTATTGTTCGTCGGCCAGACGTGTGGCGGCGGGTTGTTCCGGGAGGCCGGCCAGGATGGCGCGGACGGCCTGCGACGCGCCGGGCAACCGCAGGTCGGGTCGCACGTCGCAGAGCGGCGCGACGACGAACCGGCGTTCCGCCCAACGGCGGTGTGGTACGGTCAAGTCCTCGGTATCGATCGTCAGGTCGCCGGCGTAGACGATATCGATATCGATCCTGCGCGGCGCGTTGCGCGGCCCGGTTCGAGGGTGTCCCATGGTATCTTCGATGTGTTGGAACCGCCGCATCAGACCGCGCACGCTCTCCGCCGTCGTCTCCGTATAGGCGATGATCACGACGGAATTCAGAAACTGAAAGCGGCGATGGCCCTCTTCCACGTCGACGGGTTCGGTTTCGTAGATCGGCGATTGGTCCACGATCCGTACGCCGGGCATGTGTGCGATGCGATGAATCGCACGCTCGAAGTTCGCAAGCCGATCGCCCAGGTTGGAGCCAAGACTCAACCCGATCTCCAATTCTTCCCTTGTCATGATGCCTCCCGGGCGCGTAAACCGAGCACATCCTGCATGTCGTACAAGCCGGGCTTGCGGCCGACGAGCCAACGCGCCGCATGCAGCGCGCCCGTGGCAAAGGCCTCGCGGCTCGCGGCACGATGCCCGAGAAAAAGTTCCTCGCTGTCGGCAAGGAACCGGACGGTATGCTCCCCGACCACGCTGCCGCCGCGTACCGCGTGGATCCCGATCTGGCCGCGCGGCCGTTCGCCGGGCATCCCCTCACGGCCGTGGACGGCGGCCGCCTCGAAATCCTGGCCGCGCGCTGCGGCAGCCTGTTCGCCGAGCCGCAGGGCCGTGCCACTGGGCGCGTCCTTCTTGAGCCGGTGATGCGTCTCGACGATCTCCACGTCGTATGCCTCATCCAGCGTCTGGGCGGCACGCCGCACCATTGCGAAGAGCAGGTTCATGCCCAGGCTCATGTTCGGGGCCCGCACAACGGGGATCCGCTCGGCCGCGCCGGCGATCGCGGCTTCTTCTTCTTCGCTCAGTCCGGTGACCCCGGACACGAGCGGCGTGCCGAGCGCGGCGGCCGCCACGGCGTGTTCGGGTGCCGCCGTATGAAAGCTGAAGTCCACGAGCACGTCTGCTTCCGCGGCGGCCGCCGCGGGATCCGAGCCGATGTGGATGCCGGTCTCGCCGACGCCCGCCAAACGGCCCGCATCCGCGCCGAGTCTGTGATAGTCGGCGCGTTCCAGTGCGCCGATCAAGGTCAAATCCTCGGCTTCCGCCACGCAGCGGACCAGCATCCGGCCCATCCGCCCGCCTGCTCCCAAGATGGCGATCTTAGTCATTGGTCATTGGTCCCTGGTCATGGGTCACGGGTGAAGGCACCAATCTGATGACTGACGACCCGTGACCAATGACCACGGATCTGCAGCTGCTCATAGCAGCTGCAGATCCCGCATTGTTTCCGCCAACTGCTCCTTGAGCCCGTTGTCCATTTCGCACATGGGCAGACGATAGACTTCTTCGATCAGACCCATCATGCACATGGCCGCTTTGACCGGGATCGGGTTCGTGTCCAGGAACAGGTCCGTGTAGAGCCCGTAGTATTTCAGGTGCTGTTCCCGGCCTTTGGTCCAGTCGCCGCTCAGCGCGGCGTGCACCATTTCCGAGACCGGCTCGGGCGCCACGTTCGAGGCGACGCTGATCACGCCCTTGGCGCCAACCGCCATCATGGGGAACGTGAGCGAGTCGTCGCCCGAAACGACCTCGATGTCGCATCGGCGCACGATGTCGCTGACGCGGTCCACGCTGCCGCCCGCCTCTTTGATGCCGACGATGTTGCCGTGTCCGGCCAGCCGCACCACCGTTTGCACGGCAATCTCGCGGGCCGTCCGACCGGGCACATTGTAGAGCACGACCGGGAGCCCCAGGTCGGCCACCGTCGAGAAATGGCGGTAGAGCCCTTCCTGCGAGGGCTTGTTGTAATAGGGTGTGACCTGCAGCGAAGCGTCGGCGCCGGCTTCCTTGGCGTGCCGTGTGAGGTGCAGCGCTTCTTTGGTCGAATTCGCGCCGGAGCCCGCGATGACCTTGACCTTGCCGGCTGCCGCTTCCACGGCCGTGTCGATCAGCTTGCAGTGCTCCTCCATCGTGACCGCGGGCGACTCGCCCGTCGTGCCGACCGGCACGATCCCGTCGATCTTGCCCTCGATCTGCCGCGCGATCAGTTCCGTGTACTTGCCGAAGTCAATACTGCCGTCGGCATTGAACGGCGTGACGAGTGCGGTATGCGCTCCCTCGATCATCGGTCTCTCCTCGCACTGTGGCCCCAAACCTTGGTTGGCCGCGTACTTCATAACAAAAACGCCCATGCCCCGCAAGGAGGAGATCGTGAATGGTGCATTGTGGACGGTGCGCCGGCGCAACCACTCTCACTATCCACTATCCACTATCCACTATCCACTATCCACTATCCACTATCCACTATCCACTATCCACTCCCCACTCCCCCCGCCGCCGGCACGGCAGGGAGCAGTCGGTAGTAGGCGGCACGCGCGCCGGGATCGTCCCGGACCCGGGCAGTGGGTTCGGACATGTCCCATGCCTGATAGCGTGCCTGGCGTTCGGGCGAGAGGCTCAGGAAGACGGGTTCGCTGATGACCAGCGCGCTCTCGTCTCCGGCCACAGCGGGGAGGATGACTTTGCGCAGGTCCTGGTAGCGGGTCGAGAGGGCGATGGGGTCGGCGGCGGCGGCACCGCGTACGTCGTAGAGTCTGGGGCCGTTCCCGGGGTAGAAGCCTTCAATCGTGCCTTTGGCCACGCCGATACCGCAACACAGGCGTTCGCGGTAGCGCATGTTTGCCATGTTCCTGCAGAAACACTCGCAGAAGCTGTCGGCGAGCGAATCGGTGAGGTCCGCGGCAGACGCATTCGTGGGCGTGGCGAGCGGGAAACCGACAGAGCAGAGGAAACCGTCCCCCAACCACTTGATCGGATAGCCGTTTGCCTGGAGCGGAACGTGCTGGTAGCGCTCGATCATGACCGCATAGCAATCGCAAAAGGTCTGATGAAGCAGCTCCTGGAACCGGTCGTGCCGGATCCTCGAGCTCTGGGCCACGTCGAACATCATGACATAGGCTTTGCCGACACCGACCGGCATCGTCTGTTCCAGATCCTCGCCGACCGAAATGCCCGCGGTCTGGTGGGGCAACAGCATCTTGTTGAGCTGCCGCAGCGCATGCCGCTCGTTGCTGCGCGCGTCCGCGATGTCGCGGAACTGCGCTTTGCGGCTCTGCAGCAGGTAGTGGTTGGCGGCCGAACCCAGCAGGAACCCGATCGGATACTGCACGACGATACGTGCGGCGTAGGACCGGTCGAGGCTGTACATCAATCCGAAGCTGAACGCCGCGAGCAGGAAGTTGCGCAGCAGGTTCTGCTGCCGTCGCGGATACAGCGAGAAAGCGCCGGTCAGCGCGAGTCCGATCTGGATCGGTGCGTTCAGCGATTCGATGCCGTGCCGGGCAAAGATCGCGGCCACGCAGGTGGTACCGGCCACACCGGCTGCGCAAACGAGGTCGAGATAACCACGTGCTACGGGAATGAACAGGCGCGGCGCCACATCGTGCCAGACTCGCGCCAGCAGGATCAGCAGGATGACGGGCGCGTACGGATACAGTGTGATCCGCAGCCCGCTCTTCACGTAGTTCAGATAGGTTACGAGCCCGAGCAGGATCGCGGCGAGCGCCGCGCTGAGCAACACGGAGACCGCTTCGTTCTTGAGAAATACGCGGAACGCTTCCGCGTGGTCTGCGCAGTAGCGGGTCAGGCTATCGTCGGTTGTTTCCGGACCGTCGGGTCTTGTGCGCACGGACAAAGCCCCTCCAGCGTCCAGCGAGCCGCAGTTTCAGGATTCGCGGCAAGTAGCGGATGAGCGAACAATATAGTTTGGTGCGCGTGGTGTAGGCAACGCAAATTTCGCGATGCGTCGTACCGTGGCCGGCGGCGGAAGCGCCCGTGTAGAGCATCTCCTTTTGCAGGCGGCTGTAGAAGCGGTGGAGGTGTCTGTTCGCGCGGTTGTACCAGACCAGCACATAGCGCTTTCGGCTGCGACCGAGCGACCGCACGAGCTGCCACCAGAACGCGTACAGATCGACGAGATCGAGCCGGACCCGGCGTTCCAGCCAGACGCCGTTGACCTCGAGCACGTTGTTCATCGAGACGTTCTTGAAGAACCAGTGCGTCTGTTTGACGGTGTCGGGCAGAAAGACAACACCGCGATAGGGCGGCGTCGCGACGACCGCATAGCCGCCGACAAGCCTGTTGTCCGTGTTGAAGCAACCGTACACGTGTGCCCGCGCGAGATAGGCCGCCGGCAGGCTTACGCCGACAAGCTGCTCGAACCGGGCTGTGCACGCCGCGAGAAGATCCGGCTCCGCGAGCCGCCGCACGCTGATTGCCATGTTCCCTCCGAGTCCCGTGTTCCTTCCGGTTTCTGGGCTGCCTCAAGATCCCGGCAAACCGCGCGTTGTAGGAACTCGGAGAGATCGACGTCATCTTGATCGAGCCGTGCCATCATTCGTGCGTGGAGGCTCTCCGGTATGTTGACGGAAATGCGAATGGTCGGTTTGTTCTTGTCGTGTTTTCTCATGGCGCCCTTTGTGAAATTACGACACTGTATAAAGATGTTATACCCGCGTCAAGTCGAAACGGCGGGGATCCGGCGTTGACCACGCGGCACGGATGGTTTATAGAGGATCCACCATGACACGGATTCCCTGCGCGTTCAGTGTGAACCGGGAGCTGCTCGAACAGATCGATGCCCGCGCGAAGTCTTTGGGCATGACGCGCTCGGCCTATATCGTGCACGTCGTTCGGAACGATTTGCTCAGGGGCGCCGCCGATCTGAACATTGTTGCGGAGTCCCCGCCGTCCTACACGACGCGGCCGCGGAAGCGTGCGTCCCGGAAACGGGCACGTTAGCCGGTCACATCGCGCGCGATACGAGGATTCTCTTGAAACCGATCGTTCAGATCGCATCGGCCAAGACGCCGGAGGGCCGGGAGCTGGTGTTGTCGCGGCACGACCGTGACTTTTTCATCATGCTCGAGCGCCGCCAACTGATGAGCAGCCGCGAGCACGAGTCGGAGCTGGCGTTGGCCCGGCTGGGTTGCGAGCGGATCAGGGACCGGCGCGCGCCGACGGTGCTGATCGGGGGCTTGGGCCTGGGCTACACGCTGCGGCAGGCGCTGGACATGCTGCAGCCGCAGGCGACGGTCGTTGTGGCGGAATTGGTGCCGGAGGTCGTGCGCTGGAATCGGGAACACGTGGGGGAACTCACCGGGCATCCGTTGCGCGACAAGCGGGTGATCGTGAAGACCGAGGACGTGGGCAAGATCCTGCGGGCCTCACACGCCGCGTTCGACGCGATCCTGCTCGACGTCGACAACGGGCCGTTCGTGACGACCAGCTATTCACGGACCGGCCGGCTTTACAGCCGTGAGGGGATCCGCGCGACGATGCGCGCGTTGCACAGGAGAGGCTGCCTCGCCGTTTGGGCGGCGAACCTGGACCCCGCGTTCGGCAAGTTCATCGAACGGCAGCGCCTGCATGTGCGCCGTTTCCGTGCAGCTGCTTACAAGGGCGCGAAACGCCGCACGCGCTGCATCTGGATGGTCGCGCAAGACCCGCGCTCGCTGCCGGCGCGGGCGGATTCGAACGACGTGCCGCCGGCCGAACCGGCGGCGGGGATGCCCGTTCGACCCGGCGTCGCCGCCGGCGGCTCAGCGGGGCCGCCGCCGAAAAGCGAACCATTGGCACTTGGGGGGTGAGGTGGCCGAGAGAATGAAGACGAAAAAGTCGAAGCCGGTTCAACTCCTGAAAGCAGTCTGGGGTTGCACCGTACTGTTTTGCCTGGGTGTCTTTCTTTTTTCAGTGCGGTCGATTGTCAGGGACGAGCCCGTGGCGCGCGAGGAGGCCGGTACCTGACCTGCGATTGCGGGCGTAGTTTTTCGCTGCCCGGTCAGCCGGGGGTGCGGGAAAGGATGCGACGATGTGCCGCCACGACGTCTTTCGAATGCGCCTCGTCTTAGTGATCCTGCCGGTCTGCGCTTGCCGTTTTCTGCTTGCAGCGTCCCCTTACCCGGCGAGTGCCGTGATCACGAACGTCAGTTTCGAGGGCTCGACGCACGTGCGGCTCGCGAGCGGCAGCGACAACTGGGCGATCACCTGGTCGGACGACGACGCGCAGTATGCCGCCTGGGGCGACGGGTGGGGGTTCGAGAGCACGCTGGCGGGTGGGGCCAAGATCAGCCTGGGCGTCTCGCGGATTGACGGGGCCTGGGACTACTATACGGGGACGGACTTGTGGGGGCTGCCCGTTTCGGGCACGGCCGGCGGCAAGAGCTATGGGATTGTCAGCATTGACGGGGTTCTGTACATGTGGGTCGGACCGGGTTCCGGCGGCACGAGCTATACCGAGGCGCGGCTCTACAAATCGACGGATCACGCATCGAACTGGACGACGTCGGACTGGGCCTTTGTCCAGGCGGACGGGATCGTGATGCCGACGATCTGCAATTTCGGTAAGGACTATGCGGGCGCGCGGGACGCGTATGTGTACCACTATTTCATTCATCAGGTAGAGTCCGGTCTGGCGGTGCACAAGCCCGGCAAGATCTACCTGGCTCGCGCGCCCAAGACGGAGCTGATGAGCGGCCGGCCAAGCTACGAGTGGGTCTCCGCCTTCGATGCCGGGCACAATCCGTCCTGGTCGACGAATCTCGCGGAGAAGGTGCCGGTCTTCGAGGACCCGGACGGGGTCGGTTGGTGCATGAGCGTGAGCTACAACGCAGGCATCGGGCGTTACCTGCTCTGCACGGAGCACAACACCAGTTTCGAGGGGCGGCTGGGCATCTTCGATGCGCCGGAACCGTGGGGCCCGTGGACGACTGTCGGGTATTACACCGATTGGGAGGGGTTCGGCAGCACGTTCTTCTGGAATTTCGCGAACAAGTGGGTGAGTACCGACGGTCTCGACTTCACGATTGTCTTCACGGGCACCGGTGCGAACGATTCCTGGAACACACTACGGGGCCGGTTCTCGACGCGTGCGGCGGACATCGCGCCAGCCGCACCGGACGGGCTGCAAGTCCGTTGAACCTGTCCTTGAGGCAAAGCCGCTCACGGGCTGGGCGGATCGGCCTCGTCGATGACGCGGAACCGGATCCGGAGCGGATCGCCGGCCTCGCCCATTCCGAAGTCTTCAGTGTACGGCGTAGCGGCGACCACGTGCCAGCCGACTTCAGGCTGCCAGGAATGATAGTCGCCGTGCATGTCGCCGGCCAGGGAATAGATGGATCCGGCGGTGCCTTCCTCGAGCCGGCGCATCTGCTGGCCGTCCAGCGAGAACCGGACGCTGCCCACGCGTTTCGGCCTGAGGTTTGCCCGAATGTTCAGGCTTCGCGTCGGCAGTGCGGCGAGGTTGATGGTCGCGCCGTCCGGGATCGGGTCGAATTCCGGGATCGGCCGGTCGCGCAGCGCGTCGATCAGTGTGAAGCTCTCGACGCGGGGCCGTGCGCCCGGCGGCGGCGCGGGCGCCGGTTGGGCGTGTTGCGGTGCGGGCGGCGCGTGCGGGGCCGCCCGTTCGGGCCGCTCACGCAGGGCCGGGGCCTTGCGCGACGCGCGGTTCTCAATGGTTATCGTAGCGCCGACAATCGCGTCGTAGCCCGCGCGCAGCGGCAACTGACGGCCGTTGCGGCGGTTCTTCAGTGTCACCTCGCCTTCCTGCATGCTGACCCGGGTCTGGTCTTGCTCGACGGTCAGGTCGAACCGGGTCCCGTAGACCCAGACTTCGGCGTGCGGACTGATGAACGCCAACTTGCTGCCCGGCGGCTGGGGCAGCACGGACACATGGCTGGCACCCCGCGTAATTTCGACCCAGAACGCGTCTGCCGCGGCCGGGAACCTCACTGCCGTGTTCGCCGATAGCGTCATGTGCGCCGCGCCCTGGCACAGCGCGATCTCAGCGGTGCCCGCCGGGCCGATCTTCAGCCTGTCGCCCGCCCTCAGCAGCATGCGGGTGCCGGCCGGCAAGACCGCGGTCCCGCGGCAGACAGTGACGTCGGTGCTGGTCGCCAGGATTTCGGCCGGGGGCGCCGGCCGCTGGAAGAACTTCTGATGCGCGAAGTAGACCGCGCCCAACGCCACCAGGATGCCGGCCGCCAGCCCGAGCTTTTTCGGCAGGAACGCCGGCCGCCGAGCGGGCGGCAGCGCGGCCGGTACGGCCGGTAGCATCTGCGTCTCCATATTACGAAGACGCGCGTGCGTCTTGTATTTCGCCGGCCGCTGGGCCGGCAGCATCTGCGTCTCCATGTTGCGCAGATGCGAGCGTGTTTTCACTTTCACGGGCCGCTGCTGCGAGCGGGTCTTGAGGTTGCGGCTGACACGGCGCTCCGTGCGCATCTTCACGGGCCGGTCGCCGCGCGAACGGCCCTGCTCGATCGCCGTCTGGACCAGGCGCGCAAGCCGCGTGCAATCAGGGTCCGGCCCGAACGCGGCTTCGAGCAGACCGTGCAGATGCTGTTGTGCGGCAAGCTCGTCGGTAAGCTCCGGATCGCCGCGCACACCACGCAGCAGCGCGCGCGCGCTGCGTACCGACAAGGTGCCGTCGAGCAGCAGCTGCGTCGCTTGGAGTTCCTCCTGCCGCATCAGTATTCCTCGCCTTCCATGCACATCTGCAGCCGTTTGCGGGCCCGGAACAGAAGCGAGCTCACCGCGTTCGGCGATTTGCCGAGGCTGGCGCCGATATCCATGACTTTCAGTCGGTCCGTGTACCGTGCTTCCACGACATTGCGGAGCCTGTCCGGCAGCTTCTCGAGGCATGCCTTGAGCTGGGCGAACGTCTCCGCATCGTCCCACTCAAACGCCTGTGCGAGATGTGGTTGAACGGTCTGCAGTACGCTCGCCTGCAGCCGCTCCAGCACGTTGCCGTAGGTATAGTGGCGTCGCAGATACGCGTTCAGCTTGTTGCGCGCGATCCCGCGCAGCCACGCTGTCATGTCGGCGCCCCACCGCCACTTGCGCAGGTTCGCGTAGGCTGCGAAGAATGTCTCCTGGGCCATGTCGTCCACCATGTGTCGGTCGCTCAGATGCGCGGCCAGAAATGCGCGGACCGCCGGTCCGTATGCCAGCACAATCTCGCGGAAGGCCTCCTTCTCGCCGCCAAGTACACGCTCTACCAGCTCGTCAGACATCGATGCCTTCTCTAGTACCCAGTTTGCACGTAACGCCCGAATCTTGCGCAGAAAACTACCAACCGCTCAGCCCAGTCCGTAGACGCGCGCCGCGGTCCCGCCCCGTACCGCGGTGCGCTCGGATTGGGAGAGCCCTGCCAGAAAGCCGGAAACCGTCTCGAACCACTGCGTGTAGCCCGTGGCCACCAGGCAGACCGGCCAGTCGGAGCCGAGCATCGTGCGGTCCGGCCCGAACGCATCGAGCACTGTCTCGACATACGGCCGCAAATCGGCCGGTTGCCAGTTCGTCCAGTCGGCCTCGGTCGTCAGGCCGGAGATCTTGCACGAGACGTTCTGCCGCTCGGCGAGTTCCCGGATCCGCTCGCGCCACGGCGAGAGGATCCCTTCGCGGATCCGCGGTTTCGCGCAGTGATTCAACACAAAGGGTTGGTCGGGATGCCGGTCGACAAATTCGATGGTCTGTGGGAGATGCCGCTCGAAGATCAGGATATCGTAGACCAGCCCGAACTCGCGCAGCGCACGGATCCCGCGGTTGAAATCGTCGCGCAGCATATAGGCGTCATCTTCCTCGTCCTGCAGCACGTGGCGTACGGACCTGAGTTTCGGGTTGCCGGCGAAGCGCTCGAGTGTTGCCGCCACGTGCTCGGCAATCAGCGGGACCCAGCCCACCACGCCGCGGATGAACTCGTTCGCGTGCGCCAGCGCGAGCAGCCATTCTGTTTCCTCGAGCGACTGGCGGGCCTGCACCGAGACAGCGCCGCCCAGGCCCGCGCCGGCCAGTTCCTCCGCGAGATGCTCCGGCAGGAAGTCGCGGCGGATCACGGCCATCTGCTCGGAGATCCAGGCGTAGGCGTCGGGATCGTAGGCCCAGAAGTGATGATGCGCGTCGATCCGCATGCACGTCTATGTATACCGTGAAGGGGGCGTTTGTCGAGATTCTTGTCGGCCGCTCGCTACTTCAGCGAGACGCTCAGGCCGACCGGCGCTGCGGGCGCCTGTGGCTGTGCATCGGGCGGTACCCAGGCGCCGTACGCGGCATGTACGGACTCGAGCCACCATTTCACGCCGGCGTCCGGATGCAGAGCGTCGATGTCGGCGTCGACATCGGCGATGTTCGAATAGCCGCCCGGCTCCATGTGCGGGCCGTTCACACCCTCGTCCGGCGCGCATTGAAGCCAGGTCGAAGCCAGCATGTAGCCGTTGTAGTTGCTGACGTCGCTCCAGGTGTTGTTGATCTGGCTCGTCTTCATGCTCGAGGTGTAGCGCCCGATCCGCGAGTAGTTGTAGTAGCTGCTGTCCTGCTGATGCGTCTCTTTGCTGTACGTGCCCCAGTAGCCGCCCAAAGGCGAGGAGACAGTCGCTTCGCTGTTGAACCACGGCTTGCCGGATTCCTTGGGCCCGAAATGAATGTTCAGGTCCGCGTCCGGCGCGGCGTCGCCGCCGTTGTTCGCGATCATGATCGTGGAGTCGATCGCGTGGCCGGCCTGGACCATCTGGTTGATGTTCCACGGCGACATGCCCTCGTTGTCCGCATCCACAATCACGTTGCGGTAACCGTTGGCGCTGAGCCAGTGGACCGTGTTCGCAACCGCCGTGTCGGCTTCCGATTGGCCCCAGTGGCCCAGGTCCTCTTTCGCCCGTGACGTACTCCAATACAGGCAGCCCACCAACACGATCATCCCGCGCTGATCGGCCGCTTCGATGATCGCGGCCATCCTGCTCGCATACGTTGCGTTCAATGTCGCGTCCGGGTTGTAGCCCTTCACATCGCCGAACCGCGAACCCATGAAGAAGACGCTCACGGTGTTGCACCCGTAAGATTTGTAGGTGTCGAGCAAGCCGATCAGGGCCTGGGTCGTGGAATCCGAGATCAGCGCGTTGGAACAGCGCATCCCGATGACCTTGATCGCCTGCCCGTTCAGCAGGATCTCGTCGCCGCTGACGCTCACGACGTGGCCGGCACCGTGCGCAACCGTGACCAGGAACACGCAGCAGAGAACAATGCACCACAGCTTGACTTTCATTCAGCTCCCCTCCCGTCCGTGCCGTCCGCACGGGCTCTCGTCTACAGCATTTGCACGACACCGGAAAATCTTGCGAGAAAAGTCGCGATCCCCTCAAGGCTTGGCCTCGCGACCGCCGTTCGCGCTTGACGCACGGACGGCGGACACGTATTATCTGTTCAGCTAGATACGTATTGGATAACGGAGGGGCTGCGATGGGCATGACGAAACTGACGTTGTCTGCCGAGCGAGGCGTGATCAAAGAGGCGAAGCGGTTGGCGACGGCGCACCACACGACGGTATCGGCGATGTTCTCACGGTTTCTTCGGGCTTTGGCGCGGGAAGAAGACATAGCGGCGGCCAAGCTTGGCCCCGTGACCGAACGGGCTTCGGGGCTGATCAAACTGCCCAGGAAGAAGACACACAAGGATCTGCTCGGCGACGCGCTTTCCGAGAAGTACGGGTTGAGCGGATGAGGGTATTCGTCGACACCAACACGCTGCTCGACGTGCTTGCGCGGCGCGAGCCGTTCTATGCGGCCTCGGCTCGCATATGGTCCATGGCGGAATCGGGCCAGATCCAGGCCTTCATCTCCGCCATCAGTTTCAACAACGTCTATTACGTGGTTCGCAAGGCGGATAGCAGGAAGAAGGCGGACGCGGCGATGAGGCTGTTGCGTGACGTGTTCAAGTCGGTGGCTCCGGACGAACAGATTCTGAACCAGGCGATCGACAGCGGAATGAGCGACTTCGAGGATGCCGTCCAGTATTTCTCCGCAGTCCGCGCGCGCGTCGGGCACCTCGTCACGCGCAACCCGGCCGATTTCCCCACCGAGCCCATCGCGGTTGTCTCACCCGAGGAGTTTCTCGCCGCTATTGACGAGAGCCGGTGAGCCGTTGACTCAACCGTTCGTGAGCGAGTACCCGGCGGATCCAGTCTGCCCCGAGTCCGCGATCGCCCGTGGTTCCGCCGCTTCCTCGTTGTTAGCGGGTTAGGCAACCGTATACCTAATGCGCTAATAGCCGTCCGTTGTGAACTGTTTTGCACAGAAATCCCGCCGCGCTCCCTAAAAGAAATGCGCATTAGACGTACGGGCGCCTAATCAGCTAAATACATTCTGCCTGCCCTCGCCCCAGAAACCGCATCGGGCCTGAAATACCTGTGTTTGCGGGGGGTCGCGGTCGCGGCTTCAGCTTGAGGCAGGCCCGCGTCCGCCGTATCATGCTTCTATCGAACGGGATGCAGACGGCGGAAACGCCCTCTCGATCCCAAAATACGGATGGTTGTACATACAACGTTCTGCGGGAAGGGGATTGAATATCCAACAGCCAACATCCAATATCCAACTTCCAAGTGAGAGAAGATCTCGGTTGGACGTTGGGTGTTGGATGTTGGCTGTTGGGTGTTGGATCTGAACCGAC
>Ga0272441_10002718_pt1 | contig 35274 bp, 34 predicted proteins | sample SSMProp6N_FD_193582 | JGI IMG/M metagenome (GOLD analysis project Ga0272441, IMG submission 193582) | Marine sediment archaeal communities from Little Sippewissett salt marsh, Falmouth, MA, United States - SSM-Prop-6N | ecosystem: Environmental > Aquatic > Marine > Wetlands > Sediment ...
GCTGAACCAAAGCCCGAGATTTCTACCCTCCGCTTCGCTCGGGGCACGCCGTCGTCGCTTCGCTTCTCGAAACGACAAGCAAAACCCAAACCGGAATCTACGCCGGTGGGCGTCGGGGTGACAGCATCAAGTGAACTTGATGCTATAATCAGTTCAGGCTGAAACACCTTGGGGGTAACGATGGGCAAAATGCCAGAGAAACCCATTTCAGACAGCGGTTCCGCGAAGGTATACCAGATGCTGTTTCAGAAGTCTCCCGAAGGCCTCGTCTACACGGGCGAGGACAACATCATCGTAGACGCCAACGAAGAGTTCTGCGCCATGTTCGGTTATTCGCGGGCCGATGTCATTGGAGCGAATCTCGACGACATAGTAGCCGTTACCGCAGAGATGCGCGAGAGCGACCGCAGCGTTTCCGCCCGGTTCAGGGCCGAAAAAACACTTGTCACAACAGAAATCGTCAGGCAAAAGAAGGACGGAACTCCCTTCCCGGTCTCCATAATGGCTACGCCTCTTTTCATCGACGGCAAGCCATCAGGCGCCTTGACGATATACAGAGACATATCCGGGCGCAAGGAACAGGAAGCTACCCGCAACAGGCAGATAAAGCTTCAGCGAACAGCCGCGGAAACAGCGTCGATCCTCGCCACGGAACCCGACCCAGGTAAAGCGCTCCCCGCCGTTTTCCAAAAGGCGGCGGATTTTCTGCCGATACGTTGTTTCTGCCTGACGGAACAGGAAAAACCATTTCTTATGGGAAGCAAAAACATGATCTGGACACCCTCCGGGCAACAGCTTTCAGACCCGGGTGATTCCACCCTTCTGGAAAAACTCCTTACAGGTGACACAGCTTTTACCACCAGCATCGACGAAGTTTCCGATGCGGCCATACTTGCCATCTCAACACAGGTAAACGCCCTGTCGCTCGTAACGCTTCCTTTGGAATGTGAACACGGCTCCCGTTTCCTGATAACGGTTTTCATGCCGGGCCGAAAGGAAGATATTTCCGCCAACGAGCACGATTACATGCTGTTTTTCAGGGACCTGCTTAAGGGATATCTTTCGCGGGCCGTAACAAGACGCGAACTGGAAACAAGCCGCAAGCGCTACGAAACGATCCTTGAGACCCACCCGGAACTGATACTGCGCTACACGCCGGACCTTGTCGTTACCTACGCCAACAGGGCATACTGCGAATACCACGGAAGGACCCTGGATGACGTAGTGGGCCATTCCTTTGTTCGCAGCGTAGCGCCCGAAGACGTTGAACGCGTAAGGGAACAGTTCCTTTCACTTACCCCCGAAAACCCGGTAAGGACCCAGGAAGAAAAGGCCCTGATGAAAAACGGGGATATCCGCTGGCAGGAGTGGACGGACAGGGGTATTTTCGACGCAAAGGGGACCCTGCTGGAAATCCAGTGCGTGGGCAGGGACATAACCCAGAAAAAAGTGGCCGAGGAAAAACTGTTCGAGGCTCACCAGGCGCTTGAGCACACTGCGCGGACCGACGGACTTACGGGGGTTATCAACCGCCAGCATTTCAACTCGGTCCTCGAAAAAGCCATTAACCTAACAAAAACCTCGAAAAAGGATTTTTCGCTTATCCTTTTTGACCTTGACGATTTTAAAACCGTGAACGACTCTTTCGGCCACCTGGCCGGAGACGGGACCCTTACCGAAGCCGTTGAACACACCCGGAAAATGGTACGGGACGCCGACGCAATTTCGCGCTGGGGCGGCGACGAGTTCGCTATTTTGACCCCGCAGGACATACATGGCGCCTGCAGGCTGGCCAAAAGGATACGCTCGGCAATGGAAGAAATGCACCTGTCTTCTGAACTGAAACTGACGGCAAGTTTCGGGGTGGCGCAGATCAAAAAGAGCGATACGGTGGAATCCATAACCCTGCGGGCCGATAACGCAATGTACGCCGCAAAGAAGGCGGGCAAAAACAGGGTGGAATGCTACGGAATACCCTTTGCGTGGAATCCGTAAGGACAGAAGAAACCGATGACCGATGGCGGAATGACAGGCTTTTGATGTCACCCTGACGACTGAAAGGAGGAAGGGTCTCGGTTTCCAGTAACCCGGTAAGACGTTAGACGTTAGACGTGAGACGGAAGGGCAAACCCGAGATTCTTACCCTCCGCTTCGCTCGGGGCACGCCGTCGGCCCTTCGGGCCTCAGAATGACAACCTGTCAAGACCGAGATTTCTCACCCTTCGGGATTCGGAATGACAGCAAAGGCTTGTCACCCTGACGACTGAAAGGAGGAAGGGTCTCGGGCTTGCTTTTCCACCTTACACCTCACTCCTTACACCTTACTGAACCAAAGACCGAGATTTCTCGGCGCTTCGCTTCTCGAAATGACACGTCTCACGTCTCACGTCCCACGCCTCAGGTTTCAGCGGGAGGCGGCCTCCACTCGTTCGGGCAGCCGCGGACCGCGGGCTTTGGTGTATTTGTCGGCGGCCTTTATGGAAATGCAGTCGGGCTTGAGCCTGCACGCGTAGCCGTAGGCCGTTACCATACCCACTATTGCCTTTATTACGTCTCTGCTGGAGCCGTTTTCGCCGACATCGGCGTCTATGGTCATGCATTTGACGCTTCGGCAGATATCACACTCCATTTTCTCTCCCATTTCATTGATGATGCGGGCCATCTTGATGCTGCGGTAGGCTTCTTCTATAAGACGGCTGTGCAGGGTGAAGGGTCTGTCGGTCCGCTTCCTGTTGATGAAGAAAATAGCGCCTTTTCCGAGCCGGTGCACAACGATGGATGTAACAAAGAGGGTATTTCCGTTGTTGACCTGGGAATCGGTGCCCACGAACAGGTTGTACTCTCCCTCACTGGAGGTAAAGTCCCTGATGATCCCTATGGCCTCTTCAATGGCGAGTTTGCCGTGAGTGCAACTGTAGACGTGGTTCAATGGATTTCACACACCCCTTCTGCGAGAACCGGGGGCGTGCGAGGAAAGGGGAAATGCAGACGAATGGTTGAAATGTTCTCCCGGCCGATTATACATCAAATGCAGCATGGTACAATGGCAAAAGCAAGGAAATGCAGCGATCAGAAAAAACAGTTGGCAGCGATCAGCTGACAGCGGGCAGAAAAGGCAATATGGGCCGTGAGTCGTAAACCGTGAACCGGGAATCGCAAGGTCAAGCCCGAGATTTCTCGGCGCTTCGCTTCTCGAAATGACATACTAACCGAAGCGGGGTTTCTATCCGGGACATTGAGGCCGGCGAGGCGATGAGCCGTCGCGAGGCCCAGGGACAGCCCGCCGCAGAACCGAAGGTTCGAGGAATCGGGCGATCGGGCCGAGCAGGTGAAGAACCGAGCGGCTCCGGCCGAACCGGGACCGGGAGGAACACCGCGAGGGTCGTAACCTCAACACCGAGATTTCTACCCTCCGCTTCGCTCGGGGCACGCCGTCATCCGCCAGCCGGCGGATTCGGTATGACAATCCGTTTCACTGTAAGATTTTCGCACCTAAGGCGGAATTGAAATGACTGCAAATACACAGATAACAATTTTTTCGAGGGAAGGTGAAGCAATGTTATTGTACAGAAGATCACTGGCGGTGCTTCTTGTTCTGGCGGTTCTGCTTGCTTTTGGAGCTCCGGCAATGGCCAAGATGCGCATAGCGGTAATCGACTTCCGCGACGCGGCCTGTTCCGGCGCTCCGGCCCAGGCCATTACCGACATGCTGGTAACGGAACTCTTCAACACCGACATGTTCACTATCATTGAAAGGGACAGGATCGACGCCCTGCTGATGGAGCAGAATCTGATCATGTCGGGGACAATTGACCCCGCGTCGGCTGTGCAACTGGGCAAGGTATTGGGAGTTCAGGCCATAATCACCGGTTCGATAACCGAGTTCCGGCATGAGGCGGCCGGCGGTGCGGTGCCTCTCCCGGGCCTTCCAGGCGGCGTGGCGGTGGGTTCCCATACAGCCTACGTAACCATCGACAGCAGAGCCATCAACGCCCAGACGGGTGAAATAATGATGGTGGCGCGCGAGCAGGGGGCTTCCAACCAGACCCTTGGCGGCGTGGCCTATTCAGGCGCGGTCTTCGGCGGAGGCAAGATAGGCGGTGTCATGGCTTCGGCCACTCACAAGGCCGTTACCAAACTGGTGGAAAAATTTGTGGAACTGCCCGATTCCGCTCCGGCTGTAGCGGCCAGTTTCAACGTGCTGCAGGCCATGGGGCCCAAAGTGGTAATAGACGCGGGGGCCAACAACTCGGAGCTTGAGTACGGCGACATGCTGGCCGCCTACCGCGAGGGTGAGTCTATCGTGGCAATGGACGGCACGGTCCTCGACGCCGAAAAGATATACCTGGCTATCCTCTCCGTAGTGGAGGTAAAGCCGCAGTATACCACTTGCCAGGTTGTGCGGGGGATTCCGCTGGAACGAGGCGACAAGGCCGAGACCCTCGGCGACAGGACTCCCGATTCGATAGTGCTGGGAGCGAGGTAGATTTAGTAAGGAGTAGAGGAGTAGAGGGGTGAGGAGAAAAGCAAACACTGAACCGAGATCCCTCACTTCGCTAACGCTTCGTATCGGGATGACAGGCGTTTGATGTCACCCTGATGACCGAAGGGAGGAAGGGTCTCGGGCTTGCTTTTCCACCTTACACCTCACTCCTTACTGAACCAAAGCCCGAGATTTCCGCCGGTAGGCGGATCCGGCACGTCCGACCACTGGCGGATTCGACCTCTCCGCCGGTAGGCGGATTCGGAATGACATACTAACCGAAGCGGGGTTTCTATCCGGGACATTGAGGCCGGCGAGGCGATGAGCCGTCGCGAGGCCCAGGGACAGCCCGCCGCAGGTCACAGACCGAGGAATCGGGCGATCGGGCCGAGCAGGTGAAGAACCGAGCGGCTCCGGCCGAACCGGGACCGGGAGAAACACCGCGAGGGTCGTAACCTCAAAACCGAGATTCCTCGCAAAAACAGCTCGGAATGACAAGCAATCCGGCGGGTTCGGAATGACAGCAGGGGCGAGGAGACGATGGCGGATGGCGGAATTCCGATAGCGGAAAGAGCCTTTGTCATTCCGAGATATCGCGTAGCGATGTCGACGGCGTGCCCCAGCGAAGCGGCTGGGTAGGAATCTCGAAGTTGACGTTGTCTCTGGGGTTCAGGTTCAAAACCGAGATTCCTCGCAAAAACAGCTCGGAATGACAAGCAATCCGGCACATTCGGGATGACAGGTCTTTTCTGACCGCTGTCGGCTGCACGCTGATTGCTATCTTTCGGCAATCGTCTCTTTGCCTCTGCCTTTTCTGATCGCCGCCAGCTGCGCGCTGCCACCTGCCTTTTCTCACGGTTCACGATTCACGTCTCACGCTCTACGCTTCTATCCGCCCTTCGCGAACCAGTCTTATACAGGCGTCCACGGCCTCCGGGTCCAGGTGGGCGCCTTTTTCTTTTTTCATTATCTCGACTGCTTCTTCCAGACCGTAGGCGGGTCGGTAGGGCCTGTGCGAGCATAGCGCATCCAGCACATTGGCAACGGCCAGCACGCGCGCCTCGGGCATTATTTCATCTTCGCTCAGGCCGTCGGGATATCCCGAACCGTCCATCCATTCGTAGTGCTGCCGTATTATCTCCCGGATGGGCCATGGAAACTCTACACCCTGCAGAATTCCGGCCGCCGCTGCCGGGGTCTGCTTGATGAGCTCGAACTCCGTGGCCGAAAGCCTCGAGGGCTTGCTCAGTATGTCGCCGGGTACGGTTATCTTGCCTATGTCGTGTATCATGCCCGCAACTTCTATCCCGCGTACCTGTTTTTCGTCGAAACCCATTTCCCGCGCAATGGCGGCCGCGGATCTGGCAACCTTGTCCTGATGCCCGGCGGTGTAGGGATCGCGCAGTTCTATAACTCGGGCAAGCGTCAAAATGGTGCTTTCCATGGCCTTTTGCGAGGCCGTGGCAGACTCCAGTATCTTACTTTCGTACGCCTTTTTATCCGTAATGTTCCGGGCTATGGTCACCACGGCGTTCCGCCCGGAAAGTGTGCACCTGTTGATGTGGAGTTCAACGGGGATAGTTTTGCCGTCTCTGGTTCTGTGAGCGGCCTCGGCCAGGCTTCGCCCCCCCGTTTCAAGGTCTTCACAAATTCTCATGGATATTTCTTCCAGCCCCGGCGTATTGATGTCCGACGGCGTCATGCGGAGGAACTCCTCACGCGCGTAGCCGTACATTTTGCACGCGGCGTCGTTGACCTCTATAAAGCTGCCCAGCGAACCGGCGGCGGGGTATTCGTGCACAAAAACAGGGTCTACTATAAAATTGAATATCTTCCGGAACTTGTCTTCCGTGTCCGACAGGGCCGTGCGTGTCTCCCTGTGGCGCTGTCTGCGTCTGCTTTCCCGTATTTCTCGCTCCAGGGCCGCCCCGAGGCGCATGAGGTTGTCTTTGAGAATGTAGTCGTGTGCGCCCGCCCGCATGGTTTCGACGATCACTTCCTCCCCCACCTTGCCGGAAATAACAAAGAAGGGTATGTCTACATCGAGCGTCTTGAAAAGTTCGAGAGCGCTCATAGCGTCAAAACCGGGGAGGACATAATCGGCCAGCACCGCGTCCCAGGGACCTTCGGTTTCCATAGCAGCCCGGAAGTCGGCGGCCGATTGCACCCTTTTCCAGTCCGCATCGCCGAGTCCGTTCTTTTTTAGTTCTCTAAGCAGGAGCAGTACGTCGTTTTCGTCGTCCTCTATAAAAAGCAGCCTGGTCGCGTCGCTCATCAGAGGTTTCCGCCTTCGGACGGAGGTCCTGCGTTGAGCACCAGCCAGTAGAGACCAAGTTGTTCTACGGATTTTGCGAATTGTGAAAAATCGACGGGCTTGACGATAAAACTGTTGGCGCCCCTGTCGTAACCCTTTACGCGATCGCTTTCTTCGGTCGAAGAGGTGAGTATAACCACAGGCAGAAGCCTTGTCCTGTCGGTTTTGCGTATCTTTTCCAGAACGTCCAGGCCATGGATCTTGGGCAGCTTGAGGTCCAGCAGAACCAGTTGCGGGAGATGCCGGTCGGTGTCCAAAAGCATTTCAAGAGCTTCTTCTCCGTCACGGGCCACATCCACTTCGTTGGCCACCCGGCTCTTTTTGAGAGCCCTGAGCGTAAGGTCGATATCGTTCTTGTCGTCTTCAACCAGCAGAATACTGTTCATTGGTTCCATGTCTCATGTCACCTCCAAGTGTAAAAAAGAAACAGGCGCCCTCGCCTGGTTTTCCCTGGGCCCATACGGAGCCGCCGTGTCTGGCGACGGCCCTCTGCACCGTCGCGAGACCCACGCCCGAGCCCTGAAATCTGTCGTCACTGTGAAGCCTCTGGAACGTCTCGAACAGTTTATCTCTGTACTTCATGTCGAAACCCTCGCCGTTATCGCAAACTGAAAAGACCATTTTCCCATTCTCCAGGCCGGCGCTGAATTTTATCTCGGAGTTCTCTACAAAGGCAGTGAACTTGAAAGCGTTACCCAGAAGATTTTCAAGCACGGTCCGTACGAGCCGGGCGTCACAGCGGGCGGAAACACCCTCCTGGATGTCCCACCGGGCCTTTCTTTCGGGGTTGCCGGCTTCAATCTCCCTTATAACCGAGGCGGCCATGGCCGAAAGGTCCACCTGGGTAATATCCATGGCGCCCCTGGTAAGCCTCGAGAGAGACAACAGCGACTCTATCAGCGTACCCATGCGGCGGCTTGCGCTGCGCATTCTGGTAAGGTAACCCCGGGCTTCTTCGGTCAGATCGTCGCCGTAGTCTTCCTCCAGAGCCTGGCCGAACCCGTCCACGGCCCTTAGGGGGGCCTTGAGGTCGTGCGAAACCGAATAGGCAAAGGCCTCCAGCTCCCGGTTTACCGTTTGGAGCTGGGCGGTTCGCTCCTGTACCCTTTCTTCAAGTTCGGCGTTAAGAGCCTGCAGTTTCTTTTCCGACTCCCGTATATCGGTAATGTCGTAAGCCGAGGCTATCTGGAGCTTGCGGTCATCGGCCTCCACAATAGCCGTGTGCACAATAGCGGGATATACAGTTCCGTCGCGCCTTTTGTGGCGCGTTTCAAAGACCAGGTGACCCTCATCCGGGAGACGTTTCCAGTAGCGTCCTTCGTGATCGTCTTTGTGAAAGTCGGGGTCCACGTCGGCCACGGTCATGGTCCTCAGTTCTTCCCTAGTGTAACCGAGCGCCTCGCATGCAGCCTTGCTTGCATCCTCGAACAGGCCCGTTTCCATATCCACAAGGTAGTTCTCGGAGGCCGACTCGTCGAACAGGGTGCGGAACAGTTTTTCGCTACGTTTTACGGCCTCGGCGTCCCGTGTGTGCACCTCCACGAAGTTGCCAACCTCCCTGCTCATGACAAGACCCAGCAGGATGCAAAACGCCAGAACGGCTGCTCGGGTAAGCATCTGGTCCGCAGGTACGTCAAGGACAAGCAACTGCATGAAGCTCAGACTATGGGAATCCCAGAAAAAGGAAATAACGGCGCTCAAGAACCAGAAAGCCACCCCCAGAAGCGTCATGCCGGTAAGCACCGCTACGCGCAGCTTTTCCTGCCCCCGGCCGGGAAGGCCGAGAACCCTTCGGATAAGCGGGATGGCCAAAAGGCTGTCGGCCGTCATCAGGAACAGGTAACCGAAAACCGTGTGCTTTACGGCTATGGTCTTGAGAAAATCAGGGGAAACCGAGGCGACCGTAACATCCGGCGCCCAGGGGGGAGGATTCAACGATACAAGCCATACGAACAACGTGGAAAAAAGCGCCATGCTGACGAGCCTGAAGGGAATTTCCACCAGGTACATGCTCCAGAGCACCGAACCGCCGGCTTTTCGGCGGTCGGAACACCAACCGTGCCATACAATCCAGAGGGTAAAGACTGGAACCGAATAAATTATGCCCCACCCGTCGCCGCGCCAGAGCAGCCACATGGTCTGGGCGCCCCCGGCGAGAGCCGAGACAAGGCCCCATCTCCAGCCCCAGGCAAGGCTTATAAAAAGGGGAAACACCAGGCCCACAATGATGCTTACCCTGAGAACGCCTACCTCCACGTGCAAAGGGTGCAGGTTGACCACAAAACCCAAAACGCCCGCCGCAACAGCCACGCCGAATTTGCGCCGCAACGAAACCATGACATGCGCCTCCGCTCGACTCGCTCTTTCTTCAGTGTACCACAGCAAAACTAAAAACAGTCAAAAAAGCCCGTATCGAGAGGCGCCGCGTCGGCGGCTTTGCTTAACGGTTTTTTCAATACTTGCCGCTGACTCCTTCGACAGCAGCAGCCGACCATGAAAAGCGGTTTTCGCGGAAAAGGGCAAGGCATGCGTCTACAGCCCTGGCGTCGAAAAGCCGCCCCTTTCCCGATGCTATTTCATCCAGGGCCGCGTCCAGGCCCAGCGAGGGCCTGTAAGGCCTGTCCGACGCCATGGCCTCCACCACGTCGGCCACGGCGATGACACGCGCTCCCGGCAATATGGCGTCGCCCCTGAGGCCCAGGGGATAGCCGGACCCGTCCATGCGCTCGTGATGCTGGCGCACCAGGCTGGACACGGGCCATGGAAAATCGATAGAGGCAAGGATGTCGGCGCCCGCCTCCGGGTGACCCTTGAGCAGGGCAAACTCCATTTCGTTGAGTTTAGCGGGTTTCGAAAGAATCTCGGCGGGGATGGATATCTTGCCAATATCGTGAACCAGCGACGCGTAGTAGACGCCTTCGGCTTCATCGTCCCTCATGCCTGTCTCTCGGGCTATGGCCAGGGCCAGCTCCGCCACCCTTTTCTGGTGACCGGCCGTGTAGGGATCGCGCTGTTCAATTATCTGCCCGAATGTCTCGATGCCGCTGTGGACCATGGAGCGAAGTTTTTCGTAAGACCTCTGCAGGTCGGTAAGGTCGCGGTAGACGCAGCAGCTTATGGGTTCTTCCGTATCGGTATGTACGGGCACCCCCACTATGGAAACCGGAAAAGCAGCGCCGTCCCGCCTGTACCTGGTGACCTTTTGATCTATCAGTTCGCCTTCAATTATTCGTCTTCCAAGGGCAACGCCATTTTGATATTCCTCCGCCTCACCAAGCACTACATCGGCCAGAGGGAGCCCCTGCGCCTCGCGGATATTCCATCCGAACATTTCGAGAAACGCCGCGTTGGCGTCTATAACGTTTTCCTGTTTATCGCATAACACTATGCCGTCGGGATTGTTCTCGAAAAGGTTCCTGAATAGCTCCGCCTGTTTTTCGTTTTCACGGGTGATCGTTATCATCTGTTCCCTGTTTATGCGGAAAACGGATGAAAGGAGGCTGATCGAGGTTCCTACGCCGAAGAATACTGCCGACCGTACGGCTTCCTCCAGCGGCGCCGAGCGGAAGCCGAACAGATAGTGCAGGGCCGCAAATCCAAAACTCAAGGCCACCCCCCACGAAAAACCCCACCAGAGAGCCGCCAGAAAAACGGGGATATAAAATACATGCGTATAAACTATGTTGATTTTAAGGATCTGTGTAAAGAGGATCTCTGCCGCGAGGCATGCAGCGAGTATTCCCGCCGACAAAACACGGCGATCACGGATGTTCATCTGTCTTTGAACCCCTCATATAAATATTTTCAGCGCTTCGCTTTGCCTCGTAGAGCCTTGCGTCCGCGGTTTCCACAAGTTCTTCGCAGGTGTTCCCCTCGTTGGGGAATGCGGCTATTCCGAAATCCATTCCCACGGCCACGCGGTTCTGGCCGAAAGTTTTTCCGGTCAGTTCGGTCCGTACCCGGTCCAGAAGTCCGCGGGCTTTGCGGGCCGGGGTTTCGGGGAATATCACAAGGAACTCGTCCCCGCCCCATCTGCCCAGCATATCGCTGCTGCGCAGATCGTTGCGGAAGAACTCCGAAAACTCCATCAGAACCCTGTCGCCCTCGGGGTGGCCGTATCTGTCGTTGACGCTCTTGAAGTCATTCAGGTCCACTACGGCCAGACAGAAGGAGCAGTTATACCTCAGGCAGCGGTTTATCTCCCTTTCAAGGGTCTGCGTTATGCATCGTCTGTTGCACAACCCCGTCAAAGGATCCTGCAGCGCCTGTTGCGATGTTTGCTCCAGAAGCCTGATGTGAGCCCAGTGCACCCCCAGGTGCCCGGCAAGTATGGCAAAGGCCTTTTCGTCACTTTCACTGAAAGCATCCAGTTTGTCGCTCTCCACGCTTATGACACCGTAGACCCGGCCGCCGAAGATAATGGGTATATCCAGCTCCGAAAAAGTGCGCGCCGCAAGGGAAACATACCCGGGTTGCGTGGTAACGTCGGCTATGTTGAGCATCTTCTTCTCGCGGGCCGTTTCTCCCACCAGACCGCCTCCCGAAAGCCGCAGTGTTTCTGTCTGCTCTCTCAGTCTTTCTGCGTCTTCAGTCCATGATGCTGCTACGATGCGAACCTCTCCGGTGGATTCGTCGAGCACTTCGTCTATCTCGCTAACGGTGTATCTGGTGTTCTCCCTCAACAGGTCCACCGTGCGGCGGCACATGCCCTCGATGCTCGTTTCGCACGCCACCTGCGCCACTACGTCATGCAAGGTACGCATCAGGGCAAGGTCGCTGCTGGCGGCTTCGTAGCTATGGATAGACTCAAGCGCCACAGCCAGTTGATTGCAGGTAACCCTTATCAGATCGACATCCTCATCTGAAAAGGCGTCCCTGTGGTACTCGTCCACCACCAGCACTCCCCACAGCGTTTCACCCGACAGCACGGGAACCGCCAGTTCCGACAGGGTCTCCGCGTCATCCATATAATAGTCGGGGTCCAGCGTTACGTCGTTGCACCAGACCTCGTTTAATGACCGGATCGCCTTGCCGACCAGCCCGCGTCCCTGCTCCAGCACGGCCGCAACCGATTCGGAAGGCACTTCCTTGCCCCTGTTGCTTTGCAGGCAAAGCGGCCCGCCTGGGCCTCTCCGCAAAAACAGGTAGAGCTTGTCGAACCTGAATGCTTCCTGGACCGCGTCCAGAAAAGTTTCAACGGCTTCTTCCATGGAACGTGTCTCGAACAGGCTTTTATCGAGATCAAGGATCAGTTTCCTGTACCTGCTCCTTGTTTCCTCTCGCTGCAGGCTTTTGGCGAGGCGATCCCTCGTGATAAGGTGCATAAGGGTGGAAGCGAGAACGGCCGCCAGCAGGGAGACGTTTTCGACGTCGTCTTCTGTAAAAACGCCGCAGGCCCTGGATTCTATACTGAAAACGCCAAGGGGGCCCTCCACTCCGATAATGGGAAAATTAAGCTCACAGCATGCTTCGGGCATGCCCGGTACGTAATCGGGACACGAAGTAATGTCCTCGATGATATGGTGATGACCCTTTCTTATGCTTCTCCAGCTCAGACTGCTGTTTTTTGGTATGCTGTGCGTCTGTGGCTCGAAACCGGTCCACGCGACCAGCTCCAGTGTTTCGCCGTCTTCACTCAGAATAAAGACAGAGGGATTGGTGTAGGGCGTGTTGCGTGAAATGGCCCGGACGGCAAAGTCTCAGGCCTCGGTCACCGTGGCCGCCCTGTTTACACTCTTTATATAGTGAAGAAGACCCGGCTGTTTTTTCACCCTGTTCCATCCCCTTTGTTTTAATCTCAAGTGTAGAACAAAAACGTCCGGATTCCTGCCATGTACGCAGTATACATTACAGCCGGACAATACCAGTCCATATAACATATTTTTGGGAAGTATTGGTTATAATGTCGATATTACCTCCGTACTATCAACCGACGGAGAAAGGACATCCATGCTGAACAACCTGAACGAGACCGAAAACCGAACCGGCTTTTTTTCACTGGAACGCATTATCGGAATGCTCGTGGCCTCCGTTTTGCTTTGGCTGGTTTCGCGAAGCAATTACCTGCTTTTCCATGTTACGGTCGAAGGCTTTTCCATAGTGGTGGCCTGCCTCATATACGTGCTTGCCTCAAAAACATGGCGTTTTTCAAGGAACAACTTTCTGCTCTACCTGGGTAACGCCTATATAGCCGTAGCGCTTATCGATTTTTTCCACACCCTTGCCTACAAAGGCATGGGGGTGTTTCCCGGGGAAGGAGCGAATGCGGCCACGCAACTGTGGATAGCGGCGCGTTATCTGGAGGCTTTCGCGCTTTTTTCCGTGCCCTGGCTGGCCGACAGGTTTCCCAAAAGGTTACAGGCTCCGGCTTTTCTTGCTACGGCAGCTTTTCTCGTTGCCGTTATCATGAACACTCCCTGCTTTCCGGACTGCTACGTTACGGGCAAGGGACTGACCACCTTCAAGGTGGCAAGCGAATACGTCATATGCGGCTTTATCGCTGCGGGCATGTACCGCATCTGGAAGATCCGCAACAGGCTTAGCCCTCTGGTCTTCAGGGCGATGATGCTTTCGATGGGCACGACCATTCTTTCGGAAATGACCTTTACGCTTTACACAGACGTGTACGGTGTTATGAACGGGCTTGGCCACATCCTTAAAGTCATCTCCTTTATGTTCATATTCCAGGGCGTTGTCATGAAGGGGCTCGAAGAGCCCTACGGCGAACTGTTCCACAAGCTGAAGGAATCCACCCTGAAAGACCCGCTCACCGGCCTGTGCAACAGGCTGGGGTTCATGGAAGTAGCCAGGCGCTATTTTGCCATGGCCAGGCGGGATTCGTCATCCGTAGGTATGCTGATGATGGACCTTGATCATTTCAAGAACGTAAACGACCGGTTCGGCCATCTTGAGGGCGACCGTCTGCTGGTGAAATTCGCCGATCTGATGAGGGAGTGCGTCCGCGAGGCCGACGTTCCCTGCCGTTTCGGCGGAGACGAGTTCGTGGTTTTGATGCAGGAAGGGACCAGGAGCACCCTGCTCCTGAAGCACCGGATACTTGCGAGATTCGAAGAAAAAATGCGGGAAGACATGAAACGCTACGACATTTCGCTCAGCATAGGCACAGCGGCCGTCGAACCCGAAGCATCGAGATTCGACCTGGACTCTCTGATACAGGAGGCCGATGAGGCCATGTACCGCGAAAAGAACAAAAAGAGGGCCGGGTCAGACTAGCGGGCGCGCTTCTTTTCGTAAAGCCTCCTGTCGGCTATGCGGACCAGGTTTTCCTCATCGCCGCCATCGGACGGAAATTCCGCCATTCCGAAATCCACGCCTGGAACAAGACCTCGGGGGACATCTGGAATGCCGCCCACGCTTTGCGACATCCTCTTCATTACCTTTTCGGCTTTCGCCATTTGTGTTTCGGGCAATATCACAAGGAACTCGTCCCCGCCCCAGCGCACCACCACATCGCTTTTACGCGCGCATTCCACAAACGCCTCCGACACCTTTTGCAGGACCCTGTCGCCCTCTGTGTGCCCCAACGTATCGTTAACCGCCTTGAATGCGGTAAGGTCTATCATGGCTACGACCATGGCCGCCCCGCTTCGTTTTGCCCTGGACAGTTCCGAGGATATTGCCTTCGCCCCGTAGCGCCTGTTCCACAGACCTGTCAGCGGGTCCACCAGAGCCTGGCGCTCCAGGCGGCTCATCAGCTCGCGCACTCGCCATAGAGCTCCAAGCTGACCGGCCATTACGCTGAAGGTTTCCACGTCCTGTCGGTCGAAGGGTTTTTCTCCCTCAACGCTAAGGACTCCCAGAAGTTTTTCTCCGTAGAGTATGGGGACATCCAGTTCGGCCGAAACCGATACTTCCAGGCCTGCGTAGTCCGGGTCTGCGGTTACGTCCGGCGTGTTCTGTATTTCCATTGTTCTCGCCGCCCGTGCGCTCAGGCCGCCGCCCATTTCACGTATTTTTTCCGTTACCTCAGGAAGCTCCGAAACAGCGTGCAGGTTGGACGCCATGAAGTCGAGCATCGGAAACCCCGTTTCTGGGTCCTCTCCCGAAACGGCGAAAACACCGACTACCTTGTACCCCATTTTGGTCGAAAGAAAATCCACGACCGACTGGCACATGGTCTGGATATCACTTGCCGCGACTGCCTTTGCAGGCACATCGTTAAGCAACTTCATGGTCCTGTAACCTCTCTCTGCCTGTATCGAGAACCTGATATTGTCTATTTCCAGAGCCAGGTGTGTGGCTATGAGCGTTATCATCTCGACATCCTGGCCTGTAAAGGCGCCCCTGGAGTACGAGTCCACTACTACAAGACCGTAGAGTGTTTCTTTCCACTGGACCGGAGCCACTATTTCTGAAAGGACCTCGAGGTCGTCGTCCATGAACCAGGGGTCCGACATGGCGTCGTTCGTCATGTAGGGTTCGCCCGTTTCAAGGACTCTTCCTGCTATTCCCCTACCCTCATTGAAAACCATACCCATGAGATCGGCGGTTACGTTCCTGCCTCTGGAAGCAGCCAGCCGGAACCGTTCATCGCCGCTATCCCGCAGGTAAATGAACATTTTGGAATACCCCATGCGTTCGGTCATCCCATCCACAACGCACCGGGTCAGTTCTTCTATCGAGGATGCGCCCGCCATGCCGTGGAACATCTCGAATATGGCCCGGTTGACACCGGCCAGTTTCTGCTGGAGTGCGAATTCATCCCTGATCGCCGATTCCGTACCAAGGCGGTGTATGGCCTGCCCCAGGATGCCCGAAAGAAGCTCCATCATCCTGGCGTCGGAAGCGGAGAAAACATTCCTGACCCTGGACTCCACGTTCAACACGCCGAATAGCTTGTCTTTCCACATTATTGGTGTGACCATCTCGGAACGAATACCGGGTATACCTGTCACGTAATCCGGGTCGACGGTAGTATCCGGCACTATTTGCTGGCTCCCGGACAGAAACGCCCTCCAGGTGACCCCCTTGCCTCTCGGTACATGGGTTATTGGAGTATCGGCCCCGCTTACAGCCCTGAGCACCAGTGCGTCCGATTCTTTTTCGTACAGAAGAACCGAAGCTATCTGGTAGCCAAGGGACTCGATTATAAAATCGGAGGCCCTTCGACAGGCGTCCCGTGGTTCATGCGCTTCCCCTATCTCCCTGGAATATTCCAGCACTCTTAGCCGCTCTCTGACGTATCTGTTCTGAATGATCTCCACCAGGATGAACGCCGTAGCGACCAGAAGCAGGTACATGAGGATGAATTCCGGCGCCTTCCTGAGCAAAAGAGCGTACACGGGAGTGACAGCGATAGCCGCAACGAATGAAAACCGGACGTTCCGCCTGGTTCCCCTTAAATAGCATATCGCGAGCACCGCAAAGAACCCTGCGGCAAGAAGAAATGACAGGGGCATCACGGCGCTCTGATAGAACCTTTCGACAGCAACAGCGACAAACGTCAGGACCGTAACCGCCAGGGCTCCGGAAAAATCGACGAACACCTCATCACCTTCCTGCCGGAGAACTTCGCAGATTAAATTTTCTTCTTTTCAAGCATACCACAGTTGACCGCAACCCAGCCGCCTGACGATTCTTCTCCAAAAGCTGCTGGTGACGTATTATATAAATGCAACGCCTGTCTACAGGGGTCGTTCCATGACCGGAGAGGAGTGCTTATGACATCCATTACCGTTTTCGGAGCAGGGAGCTGGGGAACCGCCCTGGCCGATCTGCTGGCTCGCAACGGTTACCAGACCCGTCTATGGTGCCGAAGGCCCGAACAGGCCAGAGCAATAAACGTATCGGGGAAGAACCCCCGTTATCTGAAGGAGGCGGACCTCTGCCCGGCGCTTTCCGCCGTTTCGGATCTGGAAGAGGCTGTTTCTGCGGCTACACGCTACGTTCTGGCCATACCGACTCAGTCGGTGAGGCCTTTCCTTGAAACCGCCGCGGGGCTGCTGCCGCCGAGAGCTCCGATCTGCAACGCGGCCAAGGGAATGGAGATAGCCACGGGCAAGCTGGTAAGCGAAATAGTTGCGGAACTTAAACCTGACGCCAGGTACAGCGTGCTTTCGGGCCCCAGCCACGCGGAAGAAGTGGTAAAGGGTCAGCCTACGGCTGTCGTGATAGCTTCGGCCGAAGAAACCGAAGCGGTGAGGTGGCAGCAGATAGTAACGGGAAAAATGTTTCGGGCCTATACCAGCCCCGACGTGACCGGGGTGGAAATAGGGGCGGCCGTAAAGAACGTTATAGCAGTGGCTTCGGGTATGGCGCGGGCCAAAGGCATGGGCGACAACGCGCTTGCGGCGCTGGTCAGCCGCGGTCTTGCCGAGGTTATGCGCCTTGGCGCGAAAAAAAACGCTAACCCGCTTACTCTGGCCGGGCTGGCTGGAGTAGGAGACCTTATGGTCACATGTTACAGCACGCTTTCACGTAACTACAGACTGGGCTACGCAATAGGACAGGGAAAAACCCTGGAACAGGCCCGTGAGGAACTGGGCCAGGTTGCCGAAGGCGCCTACACGGTAGAGGCGCTGGTAAGGCACGCCGCCGAGATAGGTGTGGAACTGCCCCTCGCCGAGGCAGTGTACGGCATTCTGTACCGGGGCGTTTCGCCCGAGGAAGCGGTGGAAAAACTCTTTGCCCGTGAACTCAAGCCCGAACTGCCGCCGGAGATGTATTGGAGGGGGTAAAAAAACAGCTGACAGCGAACAGCAAACAGCTGGCAGCGCAAAGACAAAGCCTGTCATTCCGACACGATGCGTAAGCAGAGTGAGGTCGCAGATCCGCCTACTGGCGGGAATCTCGGGTTAGAATTGTATTGCTTCAGGGTCAAGACCGAGATTCTTCGCCCCCTACGTCCTTAGAACCGACAGGCTACCGGCGGTCGCCATGGGCGATTTGTGGCAGTGGACCAGTTTCCAGTCGGGTTCGGAGGCCGAGCCGAAATTATGGAACACCCTGGTTTCGTTATGGCTTTTGCGGACCAGCCGGTCGGGGTGCACGGCCCTTATCATGAGTGTGAAGGTGACAATAGCCGTAGGCCCGTACACCTGGACTCTGGGCTGCAGTATCTCGTGTTCTATGAAATGCTCCTCCTCCAGCGGGTCGGGGGTTCCACCTATAACATCCCTGTGCACCCTGAGCTCTCTAAGATGAAAGTCGAGACCGTCGATCCTCTGTGGCGAAATGTACCATTCGAAAAAGGTGCAGTCCCCGGCGGACGTCGTTTTGTAGTCATCGACATCGCCGTCCCAAATATCCTGAAGCTGCCTTTCCAGCAAAGCCATGACCTGTTTCTCGGTGCTTTCGGGCATTGGGTCATCATCCTTTCTTGCAACAATCCCTGCATAAACGTATTATAACGACTGGCTGCGCGCGAAAGGACACACCGCCCGTCTTGAGCGGCCTCTTTCGATGCGCTACAATGTGACATGGTCCACAAATCGAAGGTTATATTCATTGCAGGGAGGGACTTTTGAATGGCAAAGGCTGTTGTCGATAAGGATACTTGCGTAGGTTGCGAAGCGTGTGTGGGTACATGCCCCGTCTCCGCCATCAGCATGGTTGACGGTAAGGCCCAGGTAGACGCCGACACATGTGTCGAGTGCGGCGCATGCGTTGCGGTCTGCCCCGTTTCCGCCATTTCCCAGTAGTCGCCTTTTTAGTGTTTCAAGGGAGATAGAAAAAGCCGGCCCGCACAAGCGGACCGGCTTTTCGTCATTTCGGGCCTTCCTCCAACCCCAGGGGGACCCTGAGACGCTTGCGTATTTTTTTAAGCCGGGCGCTTACGGCCTGCTGGGTAACCCCCAGTATTTCCGCCGCTTCGCACTGACTGAAACCCTTCTCCAGCAGCTCGACCAGCTCCGCTTCATCGTCTTTCAGTATTTCATCGACCACGACCCTGGCAAGCGACACCCGGGGAGGCCGCGAGGGCTCGACGATACTTTCCATATCCGTCTCGCCCTCCGCGTTGTAGCGCCTCCATTCCCTTGCCGCGGCCGTCCTTACCCTGGCGGGAAGCCTGCTTTTGAGGTATCCCGGCAGTTTGTCGCTTTGGGGACAACGGGGCAGCAGTTCGAGCATGGCGCAATAGCCTTCCTGCACGAGATCCTCGAAACTGGCCCCTCTTCCCTGAAACCTGCGGGCAGTAGCCAGCACCAGGGGACGGAACGCCGCCAGCACCTCGTCTCTGTCGTAGCGTTGCTCCATGAAAATACCAGCACCTGTTCCCTTACGAATCTATCTTTAACGGAAGGGGGGCTCCCTCTTCCCTTCCGGAAACGGCCAGATGAACGAAATTCCTGGACCCGTAGGGCAGGGCTTTGAAAAACCCCGCTTCGTACGCCGCGTCGACAAAGCTATTCTGCTCGGCGCAAAGGACAACCACGTCGGCCGCCTTTCCCTCCATGTGCATGCTGTGGGGAACGCCTCCAACTTCCCTGTTGTGCTTTTGGCACCGGTACCCGCTGGTGACGAACAGGGGCTCTTTCCACAGAGCCCGCAGGCGTTCTAGCCTGTCCACCAGTTCGGGGTGTATCTTTACCAGACCGCAGCACGGGCACTCGAACTCTCGCAGTTTGAAATGGGGCGCAACGAAAATATCGTTGACCCTCATATTCAGACCACTCCCCTGTTGGCTATGGCCACCTGCAGATCGCGTATGGCCTTGGTGAGTTCGTCGAGGCGGCCTTCCATTCTGATAAGAAGGTACCCCGCAACCACAACGGCAAAACCTCCCTGCGCGGCCGAAGCCACGAAATTCTCCATTGGTTCACCTCCAGTGTTATTGAAAGCCCGGCCCGCTCAGGCGGGCCGGGTAAAACCCTTACTCGTTGTTGACAAGCTCGTTGACGGTGCGCTCTATAACCTCGGCCGAAAGAATGCTGTTAAGCCCCGAGGTGAAAACGCCGCTGTCTATAACCGACTGCATGGCGGTTGTTACCTCTGTGGCCGTCAGACCTTCCTTGGGATACCTGAGGGTCAGCGACCAGTCGTCGCCGGAGACTGTTCCGAAGACCATACGAAGACTCTTCATCCGTTCACCTCCTTTCGCTGCGGGATGGGTGAGCTACCCTAGGCCGCCATATCGGTATCGATCTTGAGCGTCTCTACGACGGGATAGGCCAGCACCGCGCCCAGCGCGGCGGAAACGGCCACCACGTCGTCGGCCAGGGCTGCGGGATCAACGTCCCTGAGGTTCAGGCTGGATATCTCGGGGTTCCCCTGTATATCGGTACCCGTCTGAACCTTGAGGCTTACACGGCTGGACTCGTTGGTATAGACTGCCATCGGCGTCACCTCCTTCCGTCCCCCGGTAAGGGACATCTTATAGAGTGCTTCCGGGCTATTATATATACAAATGGTAAACCAGAAACAGCGATCAGCTGACAGTTGGCAGAAAAGGCAAGGGCCAAACCTTATTCACCACGGAGGGCGCAGAGGGCACAGAGGGAAACAAAACCACAATTCTTTGTGTAAGAGCGAGGGCCCCTGGGTGTCACCCTGACGACTGAAAGGAGGAAGGGTCTCGGGCTTGCTTTTCCACCTTACACCTCACTCCTTACACCTTACTGAACCAAAGCCCGAGATTTCTACCCAGCCGCTTCGCTTGGGGCACGCCGTCTCCGCCAGTTGGCGGATCGAAATGACAGCAATGGCAAAAAGACGATGGCTGCTGGCCGATTGCAGAGCTCAGGCGCTGCTCTGGTTGAATGAAATAGCCGGGAACAGGGGTTCTGTATAGAGGCAGGGGTTTTTTCTTGCAGTACAATGCTCTTGTGGCGATATGCATGGATGTGATGTATACTTCTAATAGTGAGTATTCTGTCATCTTACAGGGTGGTGTAAACATGCGAAGAACCACGCCCAGTGATTCCATAGCACAATTACACAAACAGAAGAACGCCCAGAAGACCAGCACCTGCCTGGTGCTTGCATTCTGGTTCGGAGCAATGATAGTAACGGACAGGCTTTTCGGCTACCCGATAATGCAGCGTGTGGACAGTTTTCTTGCGATTCTGTATTTCCTCTGCACGCCGCTCGCGGCCATGCATTTCATGGAGAACAGGCGATCGTTCCTCGGGATGCTTGCCATAGCCAACCTTCTGGCCATCACTTCCATTCCACTGTTTCTGAACTGGCTGGATGTACCTATCGAGATAATTCTCCTGAGGCACGTGGTTTCGCTCCTGTTCGCAATTCTCATAGGCCCTTCGTTCATTCAGCCGCACGGCCTGGCCTTTTTCGGGGTCATCTTCTACAACGCACTGTGTTTCTATATCCCCATACTCCGTGGCGGAAGGCTTGACATGATGCTGGCCTACATAGTGGTGACCTACTCTTTTACGCTGCTCTTTTCGTATTTCTTCCTCGACATAATGAGGTCCAACGTCACGAGGATAAGCTCTCTGCTTTCGGCCAGGGAGGAAGCGGAAGACCTGGCCCTCCGGGATGAATTGACGGGAGTCTTCAACAGACGCTACTGCGATAACCTTCTGCGCATTCTGGTGGAGAACGATGTCGAAAAGGTTCTGCTTTTTGTCGAACTTGAGGATTACCAGAAGATAAATCAGGCGCACGGCCATCTCGTGGGGGAGGCATACCTCAAAAAGGCCGCAGAGGCGATAAAGGAATTCGTACGGCCCGACGATATCCTCACCCGGTTCGGCGGCCAGCAGTTCGTGATGATCCTTGAAACGGCGGATATACAGATGGGTCAGTCTATTTCACGCCGCGTAAGAGAAGGATTGTCGAAAATAATGCCCGAATACCCCAACGTATCCATAGGCATCACAAAAATAGTGCCCGGCATAACGGAACAGGCCGTTCTCGTGAACGCCGACACCGCGCTCTACAGGGCCCAGAACGCCTCGGCGGGAGGACATATCGCCGTAGTGGACCCGGCAAACCCCAGGGTCGAGGCCGCTCACTGGGAAACGGAACCCGGCTCGCAGCCGCGCTGAGCCGGGTCCGCCGCATCATTTCAGGCCCGGCCCAAAAGTCCGGCCAGGGCATTCCATAACCATTTGAAAGCCGCCACCGCGGCCTTTACGAGGATTCACACACTTATACCCCCTTTTTCCAACTATACCATAGGGGGTAAAGGAGGTACATTCTCTGATGGAACAGAAACCTATGGATGTTATAACGTCCCGCAGAAGCATCCGCAGATACAGGCCCGAACCTCTGAACGAGGCCGTCTACGAGCAGATGCTGCGGGCGGCCATGAGCGCGCCTTCGGCTCATAACCAGCAGCCGTGGGCCTTTATCGTCATCGACGACAGAAACCTGCTGGACGCCATTCCGGAATTTCACCCCTACTCGAAAATGCTGAAGGAGGCGCCGGCCGCAATACTGGTTTGCGGCGACCTCCGCAACCTCAAGGCGGAAGATTACTGGCCCCAGGACTGTTCCGCGGCAACGCAGAATATTCTTCTCGCGGCCAACGCTCTTGGGTTGGGCTCCGTATGGATGGGTGTCTATCCCACGGAACCGCTTGTGAACGGCATGCGCGACCTGCTTTCCATCCCCGCAGATTTCGTCCCCTTCTCGCTGATAGCAATAGGACACCCGGTGGAAGCAAAGCAGCCTTCCGACCGCTACGACCCCGAAAGAGTTCACCACAATTTCTGGTAGCACTCCAGAAAACGACGTCCGCCCCGGTCAACTGGCCCTTTTCCGCAAAGACCGGGGCGGTATTGTTGTGATGGGGAGTGATGCACATGCTTACGTTCGGTCCTATTCCATCTCGAAGACTGGGAAGAAGCATAGGGATCAATTCGATACCGCCGAAAAACTGCAGTTACGCCTGCGTCTACTGCCAGATAGGCAGAACTACCGGCTTTTCGTCGCAGCGAACGAATTTCTACAACCCCGAAACACTGGCGAAAGCCCTTGAGGAACGCCTGGAGCAGGTCCGCGGCAACGGCGAAACCGTGGATTACGTCACATTTGTGCCCGACGGCGAACCCACTCTGGACGCCAGGCTCGGGGAGGCTCACCGTCTTGTCAGGGCCCTTGGCGTCCCTGTGGCCATCATCACCAACGGATCCATGATGGGAAACGCCGAAGTACGCAATGACCTTATGGCTTTCGATCTGGTCTCGATAAAGGTGGATTCGGTGGATCCCGATACATGGCTTAAAACCGACCGGCCCCACCCGGGCCTGAAACTGGATGACATTATGCAAGGAGCATTGCTGTTTGCCGAACAGTACGGGGGCAGGCTGCTTACCGAAACGATGCTGGTGGACGGGCTCAACGACGCCGACGCCGTCCTTGAGCAGACGGCCGCCTTTATTTCACAGATGGGACCTTTCAGATCGTACATATCCGTCCCTACCCGCCCTCCGATGGAAAAATGGGTGAAGATACCCTCCCCCGAAAGACTGGCTTCGGCCTACTCGATATTTTCCGAAAAAATCCCTTCAGTAGAGCTGCTTACAGGTTACGAGGGCAACGCATTCGCCGCTTCGGGAGACCCCGGCAAGGACCTTTTGGATATAACCGCCGTTCACCCCATGCGCAGGGACGCCGTTGACCATCTCCTGGAGCGATCCGGCGCTTCGTGGGCCGTTGTGGAGACACTGATCAGCGAAGGCCTGCTGAAGCGTATAGCGTACTCGGATCAGGAGTTCTTCCTCCGCACTCCGGCGGGCGGGAAATAGCGCCATGCCCGAACGTAAAACAGCCGCTCTTTTAGTTAACCCGGTTGCCGGAATGGGCGGCAGCGTCGGACTTAGGGGCACGGATGGAGACGCTTACGAAAAAGCTATCGCAATGGGAGCGCGACCGGTTTCTCCGTCGAGAGCGGTCGATTTCCTTGGGCGAATGGATGCTGACGTCGCTTTTGTTACCGCACCCGGAGCGATGGGCGCCGACCATTTCGCGAATGCGGGGCTTGAATACCGCATCGTGGGAGACGCTCCGGATCGCACAACAGCGGAGGACACCATTAAGGCGGCCAGGCTGATGATGGACATGGGAGCCGACATCATCGTTTTTGCCGGAGGCGACGGCACGGCCCGCGATATGGTGCTTGCCGTTCACACGGACATTCCCGTTATCGGCATTCCGGCGGGAGTAAAGATATTCAGCCCGGCTTTCGCATGCAGCGCAAGAGCCGCGGCGGCTATGCTGAAGGCTTTTGTCGAAGGAGCGCCCGTTCGCGAGGAGGATGTGCTGGATATCGACGAAGAAGCCTTCAGGGAAAACAGGTTATCGGCAAAACTGTTCGGCTCGCTGCTGGTTCCGGATGTTCGGGAGTTTCTGCAGGGAGGGAAAAAGGCCTCCACCACGGGCGGATCGGCACGCAGGAACAAGGAAGCGCTGGCGAAAGCCCTGGCCTCCATGATGCTCGACGACGTGCTGTATCTGGTGGGACCGGGAACCACGATGAACGCACTGATGGAATCGATGGGCCTTGAGGGGACACTTCTGGGCGTGGACGCCGTATGCAACAGCGCCCTTGTGGAAAGCGATGTGAACGAAAAGGACATGCTGCGGCTGTTCGGTCAGTTCCCCCGCCGTTCCGTTATCGTTACGCCACTGGGGGGAAACGGCTTTATTTTGGGCAGGGGCAGCAAACAGTTCACCCCTGAGGTGCTTTCGCACATAGGCAGAGAGAACATTATTGTCGCGGGTGAACGCAACAAGATAAGCCCCCTGGAATGCCTCCGGGTGGACACCGGCGACGAAGCGATGGACAAACGGTTCTGCGGGCCCGTCAGGATAGTGGTGGACCGGGATGAGCATATGCTTCTTGAGGTGCGGGACTGAATGCCCATTCGACTGAATCGCAACGAGATGCCGCTGCCGCCGTCGGCGCGCGTTGCAGCCGCGGCGTGTGTTGCAGCCGAAGATCTGAACCGCTATACCGACGAAAAGACACAGAAAGAGCTGGCCGTTCGAGTAGCCGGTTACGCCGGAGTTCCAGAGGAACGCATACTCCTTGGTCCCGGCTCCGACATGCTGATCCGCGAGGCAGTTCATCTTTTCGCCCCCGGCAGAAAAGTGCTGGCGCCCTGCCCCGCCTTTCTGCCGACTGTACAATCGGCCAGGGCGTCTTCGGGAAAGCTGGTCCACATCAGACTTAAAAGCACAGACCACTCTCTACCACTTGAACTTGTGACTTTGGAGATAGACGGACCCGTACTGCTTGTTTTCGACAACCCCAACAACCCCACCGGTAATCTGCTTTTTTCGCCCGCGCAGGTGGAGGAACTGCTTAAACGGGAAGATCTTCTTTTGGTGCTGGACGAGGCCTATTTCGAGTTCTCCGGCGTAACCTGCATGGAAATGGTCGAGATGTATCCCAATCTGCTGGTGACCCGGTCGCTGGACAAGGTTTTCGGTCTTGCGGGAGCCAGGGTGGGATACGCTGCGGCGGGAGACTTTTTCCTTGAGGCCATGGGGGCTTCCTTCAGCTACCTTGGCAGAATGTCTGTTGCCGCCGCCATGGCGGCAATGGATGAAACAGAGGAAGCGCTGCGGCGGGTAGCCGATGTCGTGCGAACAAGGGACAGAACCGCGGCGTCCCTCGGGGAAATGGGGGCGAAGGTTTTTCCCTCGTACGGGAACTACCTGCTGGTTCGCACCCGGAACCCCGACATGGCTAGCGACCTGGCCGACAGGGACATACTGGTAGCCGACGTCTCCAGCCAGATGCCCCCCGGTTTTATAAGGATTTCCATCGGAACACCCCGGGAAATGGATACCTTCCTTTCGGTGTGGCGCGAGCTGACTCTATAACATAGTATGGGAGCAGCCCCGAACGAGGGAGGGAAGGCTCCTGAAAACCCCTGCAAAGGAAAAACCCCTGTTTCTGGACAAGAACCTCAACATAATATTCGCGATCACGCTGATGTCGGTTCTCGGGGTGGCGAGCATTGCTCCCGCTTTCCCCGGGATAGCGGCCCGGTTCGGCGCAAGCAAGGCCCAGACGGGGTTGCTTGTTTCGACCTTTACCATCCCCGGGCTTCTTTTTACGCCGTTTCTGGGAATGATAGCCGACAGATTCGGCCGCAAGCAGGTGCTTATTCCCTGTCTATTTCTCTTTGGACTGGCCGGCGGGGGATGCTTTTTTGCCTCCGGTTTCCGGATCTTATTATTTCTAAGGTTCCTCCAGGGAACGGGAGCAGCGGCCCTGAACTCCCTGAACGTTACGCTCATAGGCGATCTTTTCCAGGAAAAGGACCGCCCCGCCGCTATGGGATACAACGCCAGCGTACTGAGCCTGGGTACGGCCAGTTACCCGGCCCTGGGCGGCCTTCTGGCGATGCTGGGCTGGAACTACCCGTTCGCGCTGGCTTTTCTGGGAATACCCACCGGGCTGCTGGTGCTGTTTCACCTGGAGCACAGGCCCCCTCCCCCCCGGCAGAGTTCTTCGGGCGGGGCTCTGAGAAAGGTTCTTTTACACCCTCAAACACTGCTGCTGCTTCTGGCCAGCACGATGACCTTCGTCATTTTGTACGGAGCGTTCCTCACCTACCTGCCTTTCTACCTGGCCGAAAAATTCAACGCCACATCGCTGACCATAGGGCTGGTTTCCGCCGCCATGTCTCTGAGCAGCGCCGCGGCGGCCTCCCAGATGCGAAGGCTCGCCGCAATGTTCTCCCGCAGGGTAAGGCTTTCTGCCGCATTTTCTCTTTATGCTCTGGGGCTTTTTCTGATATTGAAGCTTTCGTCATGCTGCGCCATGATAGCGCCGTCGCTCTGCTTCGGCCTGGGTCAGGGGATAAACATGCCTACGCTGCTTACCATGCTGACCGAAATAGCCCCGCCCGAGAGCAGGGCCGTATTCCTTTCTCTCAACAGCATGTCGCTCCGTCTGGGACAGACCATAGGACCGCTCCTGATGGGGGCGGTATACGCCATGTGGGGAATACAGGCGGTGTTTTCGGCTGGCATGCTGCTGGCCGCAGGGATGGGGCTGATTCTGCTGATCTTTATTCGGCGATGACGGCGATAAAGACCAGCGGCTCGTCGCCCGTGTTCTCTATGCCGTGGTTGTGGCTTTCGAACGTAACCATGGTGTCGCCGGGGCCGACCTCATAACGTTGGCCATCCTCGGTAAAAACTCCTTTACCCGAGATGATGATATAGGTTTCCTCGTCTCCGGTGTGGGTGTGTTCACCCACGGCCGCGCCCGGGTCCAGTTCTATTCGGGCCACCATCTTGAAATGGCTGCCTTCCCTTTTTTCGCCCGGGGCTATGGCCGGGTAGAACATTCCCCCGCCCGGGCCTCCCTGAAGGTTTTCGCGGCGAACCGTGCGCATTTCGGAAGAACTACAGAACATTAAGGCTCCCTCCTTGTTGAAACGTCGCCATGTATGGTGTATCCACGGCTATTGTACCGCCAACGGCGACCCGCCATATTGACAACTTCATTAAACAGACGGAAACTTCAAAAAAGACAAAGAACAAAAGAAGGGGGGTAGCGCGATGGAAAGACTCAAGAGAGTCGTCGATATCGATTGCAAGACGGCGGAGTCCGTAAAGGGCGGCAAGACCTGCGATTGCTCATGCGAGTGCACCTGCTCCATAGATTCCGTAACGGACGACACGATGACGTCAACCAGAGATTCCAACATGCTGAGCACCTTCGCCACCTAGGTCGGATATACAATAGTTACATGTGCCTATTTCCTCCCGGCGTTTAGCAAAAGTCGCGGACGCACCGGGAGGAATCTTTTTTCTGGAGGCGTCTACGTGACAGGCCTTTCCGCCTTTTCCTCATTTGCAGAGGAATACCCGCTCCTGAAACTGTTCCAATACGGCGCAGACGATTACGTCGTATACGACGCCAAATGCCATTTCGCCTTCATTGCTTCGGGCGCGGAACTGGACATGCTGGCCGAATTTCTAAAGATCGCGCCAAATGAAAAGTCGCATCCGCCCTGCCCGGAAAACATTACAGCCGCAGGGTCGGGGAGGCTTTTTAAAAAATACGGCGAGTTGCAAAGCAAAGGGGTTTTCCTCAAGGGTCCTGTAAAGGAAGTTTCACCCGTCGACAGGGACAGGATAGACGGTCTACTGAAATATTACGACGAAAATATTCTGCTTCGGAAATTCTGCCTGGAGGTTACTGAAAACTGCAATTTCAGGTGCAGATACTGCAAGAGGACCCTGGCTGTAGACTCGGGGGCTCATTTCGAAAGAGACCTTTCCCCTGAAGACGCCTTTGCGGGCATACGCTACTATTTCGAGAAATACACGTCGTTTTTCGGCTCTCTGCCGCAAGACAAAAGAACCCTTCTTCTGAAGACCGTGCCTCCCGGCCTTTCCTGGTACGGAGGTGAGCCCTTTCTGAATTTCAGCCTTATAAAAAAGACAGCAAGATATTTCAGAGAGCTTCCCTGGGAAGCTCGGGGAGTGTCGCCGGAGAACCTCCATTTCTCGGCCAACACCAACCTTTCGGTAATGAGCGATGAGATACTGCGTTTTCTGGTGAAAAACAATGTTACTCTCTACGCCAGCCTGGACGGCCCCGCCGAAGAGCACGACAGATGCCGCGTCTTCGAAGACGGCGAAGGCACTTTCGACCTGGCGTTCTCCAACCTGACCCGCATCAAAAACCATGACCGCGCTTACTTTGAAAGAAAGGTCTCGATATTCAGCGTCTACACTGCTTTTCATGATCACCCCCGGTGCGTGGATTTCAACGCTTCGCTCGGAGCGTCCAGATGCAGCCATTTTCCGGCTCAGTATACGGGCGTATTCGTGCCGGAACCGGAAAAAGCATTGGCGGAGTTTCAAAGATCTTTCGACACGAGAATGAATGAATTCACTGAAAAAGCAATGAAGGAATCGAAAAAAAACGATATCGACTACGAATATTTCTCGGGGCTTATCGCTTTTACGGAGGTCGCTTTCGATAACCCCTGCGGAAACGACAACCTCGACATAGCCCTGACGTGCCCCATGGGATTCGACAACCTGATGCTTGCGGCGAACGGGGATTACCTGATCTGCCACAAATCGGAAGGAAGCATGCCTATAGGGAACTGCGTTTCGGGCATAGACTTCGACAAGCTGGCGGACCTGAACATCAGTTACAATTCCGCCATCAACAACGGGCCCTGCAGCAGATGCTGGACGGCCCGGTTCTGCCGCATCTGCGCCGCCGCCAGAATGAGCGGCGACGGATTCGTGAACCCCTCGCCCAGGGAGTGTGCATTTCTGAGGCTTGAAACAGAGTTCAGGTTCTCCTGTTTTCTGCATCTTTGCAGGAAACACCCTGAAATAACGGATAAGCTGTCCGAATTCAGGAACGACCCCAACCATTTTATCGGGATCATAGACAGAAATGCTTTTTAGGAAACCGTTCCCCTTTTTCAGGCAACGCGAAGCCATGGACTGCGGCCCCGCCTGCCTTCGCATGATCGCGAAGTTTCACGGCCGGCTGTTTTCGCTTTCATGGCTGAGGCAGAAAAGCGCAGCGACTCGCGAAGGAGTATCGCTCAAGGATCTGGCGGAGACGGCGGCAACCATGGGCCTGAAAACAAGATGCGTCCTCGCCTCTGCTGGATTTCTGACCGGGGAAGCCCGGCTTCCCTGCATCGTTCACTGGGAAGGGAACCATTTCGTGGTGGTTTACGGCAGAAAAAAGGGACGCTTTTTCATAGCCGACCCCGCTTTCGGGAAACAGTCCGTTGACGAGAAGATATTCATGGAACGCTGGGCCCGCGGCAGGCGTGAGGGATACGCGCTGCTGATGGAGCCCACGGAGCGCTTTTACGCAAACGCCGATTGCCTCGAACCCCGGCGTCCTGTTTCGTTTCTGCTTTCCTATATCAGACCCCGCCTCCGCCTGCTTTCGCAGATATTCCTGGCCATGATCCTGGGCAGCGCAATCCAACTGACGCTGCCGTTCCTTACCAGAATGATCGTTGACCGGGGCGTCTACGGGGCCAACATCGGGTTGCTGAAACTGATCCTGGCCGGCCAGTTCGCTCTTATTCTGGGCCGAACCTGTTCATATTTTCTCAGGGACCTGGTGCTGTTTCATATAAGCACCCCTGTGAACATATCTCTTGTATACGATTTTCTGACCAAACTGTGCAGGCTACCGCTGGGATATTTCGACACCAGAAGGATCGGCGACACCCTTCAGAGACTTGCCGATCATCAGCGCGTCGAATCGTTCATCACCCGCTCCGTCCTGGGGCTTGTTTTCGCGATAATGAACATGGCCGTCTTCGGGGTTGTTCTGGCCCTGTACAGCCTTCGCATATTTTTCGTTTTTACGGCCGGGACCATACTCTATTTTCTCTGGATACGGCTGTTCCTTCCCCGAAGGCGCGAAATAGACTTTCGCAAATTCCGCCAGATGGGAAAAAGCCACAGTACGGTGATCCAGATGATAACGGGGATGCAGGAAATAAGATTGAACACTTGCGAAAACAGGCGCATCAGGGAATGGATAAACGTCAGGAAAGAGCTTTACAACACGGAACTCGACGGACTTTCGCTGACCCGGAAACAGCAGTTCGGATGCTCGATGGTGCAGGAAACCCAGAACATCCTCATTACCTTTATTGCGGCGTTGTCGGTCATCGGAGGCGCAATGACCCTGGGGACCATGCTGGCGATACAGTTCATCCTGGGGCAGCTTCGCGGCCCGGTGGACCAGTTCCTCCGGTTCGCAGCGGAGGCCCAGGACGCAGCCGCTAGTTTTGAAAGGATCGAGGAAGTTCATTCTCTTTCCGACGAGGAAAACGAAGACCCGGCCCGCTGCGCAGATATCCCGGATGCTGCGGACATAACGATCAGGGAACTTTCCTTCAGATACACCGGGGCGTCTGAAAACGCCCTGCGTTGTGTTTCCGCCGTCTTCCCCGCAGGAAAAACAACGGCCGTCGTCGGCTCAAGCGGCAGCGGCAAGACGACGCTTCTGAAACTGCTTCTGGGAATATACACCCCGCAGGAAGGCGGGATATCGATAGGCGGCGAACCCCTTGCGGAACTTTCTCTACGGGCGTGGAGAAGGCGTTGCGGGAGCGTGATGCAGGAAGGCTATGTTTTTTCCGACACCGTAAGGGGCAACATAGCCATTTCGGACGACCTCTCCGACGAAGACCGCGTCCGTACGGCCGCCAGGGCGGCGTGCATCGAGGATTTCATCCTCTCTCTCCCCGGCGGATACGAAGCAATGATAGGACCTGACGGTCACGGGCTCAGCCAGGGGCAAAGGCAACGTATACTTATTGCGCGGGCGCTCTGCAAAAACCCCCGCTATCTGTTCCTGGACGAACCAACGAATTCCCTCGACGCAGGGAACGAATCGACAATAATGCAGAACCTGGCGAAGTTTTTCCATGGAAGAACGGTGATACTGGCGGCGCACAGACTCAGCACCGTAAAAAACGCCGACCTGATCGTGGTTCTTGAGAAAGGATCGATCGTGGAAACGGGAAGCCATCGTGAGCTTCTTTCGGCCGGGGGCGTCTACTCCCGCCTGGTGGCGAAGCAGATCGAACAGGAGGCGAAACGTTGAAAAAGAATGATTTCGCACGCCCGGAACTGGATGATCTGCTGAATAAAAAACCGCCCTGGCTGGCCCGCTGGGGAATGACGGTCCTTTTCGTGATAATGGCCGCCGTTTTCCTGCTCCTCAAAACCATATACAAGTAACCAGGCTTTCACACCAGCCGAAAGGAGATTGAAAATATGAGTGAAAAAAAACGCGTGGTTTCGGTAAAACCCTCGCCGGGCGCCGCAGCCGCAGGAATGGTGATAGCGGCGCTGTTCATGGTATTCGGCCTGGGTCTTATCTATGTAGGTATTTCGGAAAACGGCGGCGAACCGGGACTGCAGATAATTATAGGACTGTTCGGGGTCATATGGGCCGTAGCGTGCGGGGCGATCTTCGTGTTCTACGTGCGCATCTACAAATACTGGGCGGCCCATCCGCAGAAGGGCCTTAACACAATAGCCACTTTCGAGGTAACGGACGCAACCGGGGAAGAAGCCGACGAACCGGATTTCGACGCAAGGCTGCGAAAACTCGAAGCCCTTAAAAGGGACGGCCTTGTAACGAAAGAAGAGTACGACGGCAAGCGCAAGGAAATAATGAAGGAAAAATGGTAGCAGGAGCGGGAGCCGGGAAACCGACTCCCGCCCTTTGAGCCTGTTACAGCCTCGACAGCGCGGTTTCGGCGACCTCGAGGGACAGGGAGAGGTTCTTTGCTTCCTGCGCGGCGTCCATTGCCTCGCGGCTTTCGAAGGAACCATCGAGCGGTGAGCGAACGGTTATGATTAACAGGACGTCTCCGTCAAGCACCCACAGCGCGGTCCCCTCCCATAAGGCGTCTTCGCCAAGAGCTTCTATCTTTTTGAACTTTTTGGCGGCCTCGGCGTTTCCCTGCCTTGCTTTTACCTGTCGTTCAAATACGTCGCTCGCCGAATCGAAAATACCTTCCTCGGCGATGGCCCGGGTAGTGCAGATCTTGAGAGTAAGCCCATACGAAGCGCCTTCCTTTTCGAAAGTATAGCGACACGATTTCCCCGCCGGGGTCATGGCGTCCCTCGTTACTCCTTCCGGCACTGTCACGGCGAAAAGAGCCTCGGCGTCAGCCTGCGTGAACAAATCGCAGGGAACGATATCCACGGCAAAAACGCACGGTCCCGAAAACACCACCAGCAGCAGGCCCAGGATCACCTTGTTTACAAGGCTCTTTAATACTCTCTTTTTCATCGCCATCACCCTTTCGCTCTGAAAGCAACGGTCTTCGGCCTCTTTCAACGTATAATAGACCAACTGCCCACAAGCTGCGAACAGCATGGTTTGTGCGGCGGCGATATCCGATACGATAATTCGACGGGAGCCATGTTCATGAAAGACTTTATGAAGCGGTTCGCGAGCCTGAACCTGGGGCTCTTTCTTTTTTCCCTGGGCATAGTGCTTACGATGAACGCCAACATGGGTTTCGCCCCGTGGGACGTGTTCCACAAGGGCATGGCCAATATCTTCAACATGTCCATAGGTGTAGCAAGCATTCTGCTTGGACTTGTAATATGCGTACTGGTGGCTCTGGCGGGTGAAAAACTGGGGCTGGGGACACTGCTCAACATGGTGATTATTGGAGCCCTGCTGGACCTGATACTGTATCTGGACATTATTCCAGTTATGCAGGGCTTTATCTCCGGAACGGCAATGATGATCGCGGGGCTTTTTACCATTTCTCTTGGTTCGTTTTTCTACATGGGTTCCGGGTTCGGGGCCGGGCCGCGCGACAGTCTTATGGTGGTTCTCGAAAGGAAAACGGGACTTTCGGTAGGCGTATGCAGGGCGGGGCTGGAATCGGCGGCTGTGCTTTTCGGATGGATGATGGGAGGGCCGGTAGGGTTGGGCACCGTAATGGCCGCCTTCGGCATAGGTTTCTGCATCCAGGTGACCTTTTCGGCCCTCAAATTCAGGACCACCGACGTGAAACACGAAACCCTGGCGGAGACGGTCAAAAGTATCGGCAGGCGTCAGTAGGCAGCAAACAGTTGGCAGAAAAGGCGGAGGCAAGAAACCGATGACCGATGGCCGAAAAGACAGCTGACAGTGCACAGCTGGCAGCTGGCAGAAAAGGCGTGTGACCCCGAATCCGCCGGCTGGCGGAGACGGTCAGGACCGGAGTAAGGAGTAAGGGGTTAGGGGGAGATCAATAGCAAGCCCAGATTTCCGCCGGTAGGCGGAAATCTGGGCTTTAGATGCGTAAGGAGTCAGGAGTGAGGAAAGGCGGGCCCGAAGCGGAGTTCCTATCCGGGACATTGAGGCCGGCGAGGCGATGAGCCGTAGCGAGGTCCAGGGACAGCCCGCCGCAGAACTGAAGGTTCGAGGAATCGGGCGATCGGGCCGAGCAGGTGAAGAACCGAGCGGCTACGGCCGAACCGGGACCGGGAGGAACACCGCGAGGGTGGTAACCTCAACACCGAGACCTCCGCCGGTAGGCGGACTTGCAGCCTCGTCGTAAACTGCTCGGAATGACAGGCTACTACTCCTAACCCCTTACCCCTCTACCCCTTACTGTTTTTTAGTACTTCCAGCTCCTGAGCATCTTCTCCCATTTTTTGTCGCGACCACGGGTGATGTGTTCAAGTTCCTTTTCACCCAGGTGGCGGAACCTGGCCTGTTTGCCCAGGTACTGCGAGATGGGCGAAAATTCCTTTGGCTTTCTGTTGAGGACGAACTCCTCGTTCTCGTATTCGGCCAGGTACCACAGGACGGAGTCCACAGCTTCCTTCCCCACTTCCACGGTCTGCTCCACCGGGAAACCCCAGCCCGTTGAACAGGGCGCCAGCACGTGGATGTAGGACGTGCTTTTGCACTGCGCGGCCTTGCTCATTTTCTTGAGGTAATCCTCCGGGTAGCCGATGCTGGCGGTGGCGGCGTACTCTATGCCGTGAGCGGCCACTATCTCGAACATATCCTTCTTGCGTCCGACGGCTCCCGGCAGGTTCTCACCGGCAGGAGATGTGGTGGTCCTGGAACCGTAGGGTGTGAGACCGCTCTTCTGTATACCGGTATTCATGTAGGCCTCGTTGTCGTAGCATACGTAGATTATTCGGTCACCCCTGTCGATAGCCCCCGAAAGAGCCTGGATGCCGATGTCGGCGGTGCCGCCGTCGCCCGCGAACCCCACAACGTTGTAGTCCTCGAAGCCCAGGGCGCGCGCTCCGGCCTCTATGCCGGTAAGAATCGCTCCCGTAGCGGGGAACGGGGCTATCATCGAGTTGGTCGTAAAGGATATCTGGGGATATAGGAAACTGGTCGCCGACATGCAGTTGGCGGGTATCGCCACAAAAGTCCTTGGTCCCAGAACCTTCATTGCCAGCCTCAGCGCAAGGCTTCCACCGCATCCGGCGCAGGCCCTGTGCCCGTAAAAAAATTCGGTGTTAGTCAGTTCCCTGGCGTTGGTGATCATTTTTTCAGCCATTGCACTCACACCCCACGTTTATGAACTGGACCATTCCCTTTTTCTCTCCTCCGGCCATATCGAAGAGCTGATCGAACATGCCGCGTATATGGTCCTTGGAAATATTCCTGCCCCCAAGACCGCCTATGAAATTGGCCCTGGGAGGAATCGTTTTAAGATCGCAAAGAGCCGAATTGACGTTGGTGAATACTATGCCTTCGTATCCCACCGATATGTCCTTGTCCAGCACGCCTATCGCCTTTACCCTGGACGCTACCTCAACTATTTCCTTTCTGGGGAACGGCCGCATATAACGGATCTTCAGGAGGCCGACCTTGCGCCCCTCTTCTCTCATGGCGTCGACGACGACTCTTGCCGTTCCGGACACGCTTCCAAGCGTCATCAGGACTACTTCGGCATCCTCGCATCTGTATTGCTCCACCATTCCGCCATACCGCATGCCGAACGCCTTTCCATAGATTTCGTCCACTTCCCCTATGACCGCGGGGGCTTTTCTCATGTCGAGTTCCTGCTTTACGTGAAACTCCATGTACTCGTTCATGGCG